>Ga0255743_10000019_pt1 | contig 165637 bp, 203 predicted proteins | sample 101ome_19_FD_179950 | JGI IMG/M metagenome (GOLD analysis project Ga0255743, IMG submission 179950) | Coastal salt marsh microbial communities from the Groves Creek Marsh, Skidaway Island, Georgia - 101405AT metaG (version 2) | ecosystem: Environmental > Aquatic > Marine > Intertidal zone >... | reverse complement strand
TGAAGAGACTATAATGCTAACGCTGTGGGGAGAAGATAATACGATAGAAACAAAAATTTGTCGTGATTGTAATATAGAGAAAGCAATAGAAGAATTTGAACCAAACAGAAGGTTTTATAGTAAAGATAACCCAAATGGCAGAGTTGTTCGTAGACCGTCTTGTAGGACTTGCCGATCAAAGAAAAAAACTATAAAAAGGTCTCAATCTAAACATTGGAAAAGACCCCAAACGTTTGAATGCCCCGTATGTAAACATGTATACGATGGATCATATGCTAGACTAGATCATTGCCACGATACGGGTAATGTTCGTGGATGGCTATGTGATAATTGTAATACGGGATTCGGTAAATTCAGAGAAGATATAGGTATACTTAGAAATGCTGTGAGATATTTGGAAGGTTCTATACATGAGGTGCTTTGTGGTGAATAGTGGGAAATAGTGGTTATCTAAATCCGCACGGCGACAGCTGCTGAGCGATTCGCTGAGGTTTAAAAGCCAGGCTACCATACTTTTCCCCCAATGTCAAGGGCAAAAAAGCACATTTTTTTCTCGCTTTTTTCGCCAAAGCCCCTTGACAACTGCCCCAGCCATCTGTATAATTGTATTTGTACCTTTTGAGAGAGTAAAGCCTTATGAATATTGATGCCCTTTTTGACGCCATTGCTACTGACTACCAACGCTGGCACAGCCGCTCAGAGTATGCTAAGGACGATGATTTTGAGTCATTTCGTGCCAAGTTGTCAGTCGAAGAGGGCCGCAAATACCTCAAGGTGATAAAGACCGATGGCCAGACTATGGTGTGGGGTTTCATTCAGAAGGCAGATGATAAACAGTTTCGTGCTGGTGACATCTTGAAGGCCGCTAGTTGGTCTGCCCCTGCCAGAAACAAGGCTCGTGGTAATGTGTTGGAAGGGGATTTTAGTTGGGTTCGCTGGACAGGGCCGGAGTATCTATGATGAATAACGTTAAGGGTTCTTTTATTGAAAAGGATGTGAAGGGTCGCCACTGGTATGAGGCCAATGATGAGTTGGACGATATGACAACGCCATGGCAGTTCCCCCACAAGTTAATTACTAATGATGGCTTTCGATATGCCAACATTAAGGCCACTGTCGCTGAGATTGCCATAGATGAAGACGAGTATGGCTACCCAGTGATCGAAAAGTGGCAGATATACAGTCACAAATTTAGTTGAGTTTCTCCTGCCGTGGGTGTGGTGTCCATGGCCTTGATGGGATGTGGTTTTTTCTTTCTCCTCCCCACATCCCTTTTTTATTATAGGTAGGCAATATTAATGACAGAAATAGTATACGCAACCGTTGGATTTTGGCTATTAATACTCTTGACAGATGCCTTAATTTAGTGGTATAATTTATTTTTAAAAGGTGAACCGGCCTTGACCTTGGCCATAGCCAAAACGGCCGACCTTAACTTTAACTTAACGAAAGGAAGTTGATAATGACTAATCGTGAGAAAATCCTAGCCGCATTCCAGAACGGTGAGCAGTTGACCGCTAAGCAGATTGCCTCTCGCTTCGGTGTCGGTGATGCTGTGCGTGAAGTGAACCGTCTGCGCCATGAGGGCTACGCTATCTATCTGAACAGCGTGAAGACCTCTAAGGGCGTCAGCAAGAAGTTTCGCCTCGGCACTCCGAGTCGTGCTGTGGTGGCCGCTGGCTACCGTGCTCTGTCTGCTGCCTAAGTAGGCTCTAGGGGGCGAGAGCCGGGCCTATGCTTTGGGCCGGGCTCTCTGGCCCTTACTAGGGCATCTGGCATCCCCCTATATACATTAGTTAAAAGCGTTTTTTAAAATTTTTTGCCCAGAATTTTTTTGCCCCACAGGATTTGCGTGAAAACCCCAAAGATATTCAAATACAGGCTAAAAAGGCGCAGATTAGATAAACTCCGAATCATCTATGAGACGGGGTATCAGCATGAGATGTGGGTGTACAATCTGAAAGTATCTAAGGACGGGAGTTATTCTTGGAGACACTATGACGAGAGTAACAGAATAATTGATCTTCAGCCGGATAAGATTATATCCATATTTGTTATAAAGCAGAAGAAAGCATTTTATTGGTCTCTCAAAAGAACTCCTCCCAAGAGAAAACCCAAGGTTGTTATAGATAACTTTAAACCACCACCAAAACCCGAGTATGTGCCACAGTTTCAGAGTCCTAGTTTGAAGAAAGTGGTTGAACAAACAAAGGAACAGGATGATTTTGGATACTGAAAGCCATTGAAAAGCCGGTTTAGCTCAGTAGGTAGAGCAACTGATTTGTAATCAGTAGGTCGTGGGTTCGATTCCTACAACCGGCACCATTTTGGGGGCGAATGTAGAGGTGGGGTTGCAACCCGATTCCCCACGAATAGCAGATAAACGACACCCTCTACATTCACCTTTTGCTTAAATATTAATTTTTCGGAAAGTACTATGTCTAAACTTAACCCACCACCCAAGTTACCACCATTAAGTGCAAACTTAAAGTTACTTGTAGAACATTACTTTGCATATCGTGATGGTGAGTACATTGTCAAGGCCGAAGAGTTTCCAAGGTTTCTTGCACAACTTGAAGAAAATACTGTGCAGCCATCACAGGTTGAAGGGTACAATAAGACGGCAGAAGAACTGCTCAAAATTCTCAACGGGAATCATATCGGATGAGACCAAGGATCAGAGTAAGATATCATCATTGGACTAAACCTGACAAAGAGTATACTGTCGAGGGATTGGAAGTGCCAACTAATCCTCAAAGTGATCGTGTGGTTATCGAACGTGATGACGGGACATATGAAGACATTTTGAAATCAACCATATTGGAGACAACGAGATTATGACTGAACATCCGCATATGCCAGACGAAAGACCCGATGATAGATGGTATCCTGAGAATCTGGACTGGTACGTTAAGTGGGCCGCATCCGTTTTAATACTGCTCTCGCTAGCATTTCGTGCTGCGGGGCCAGAATATAGACCCTATGATTTGTTCTTTGGAACTGTCGGCGTTTCTCTCTGGTTATGGGTGTCTGTGATGTGGAAGGATCGGGCTTTGATTATGTTGAATGCGGTTTCCTTGTTTATGTTGCTAACTGCGATCCTTCGGGAGTGGTAGGGTGAATTTCGGCGCTGAACCTTCGGAGAGAAATAAACTATGAGAATCTTGGTGACGGGGGATTCCGTTTCGGCAGGTGAATGGGATGTAGTGGGAGACCGATCAAACATAATCGGGATTAACACAATAAACTCTCACAGGGGTGTTGCCGAGTTTCTTTCCAATGCCGGTCATGAGGTTTTCAGGCAATCTTTCCCAGGCGGTTCCAACGCCCTTGCAATTGATATGTTGTGCCGTGACAAACCAGCATATCTTCAACCAGAGTACGATTCATCGACATGGGGGCCAAGACTTTGCCCATACATTATTGCCGATGAATTTGATTATGACACGGAACCCTATAGGAATTCATTGGATGTAATTGTTTTCTTTTGGACGGGGCCTTTGAGGTCGATAGTCGATTCCACGCAATTTGATTTATTTTTGGAGTCTTATCAGAGTCAAGGAGCAATAACATGGCAAATGATGCAGGCCTGGAATCAATTGTGTATTCACCAAGACTTGTTTAAACTGATCGGTTTGCACAATAACATAATACTGCTTGGCGGACAAGAGGATTTACCAGAGATTGATTTCAACCAGTTTGCTGACAGTGGTCTAAGGACAATACCGAGTCTTATAGAATTATGCTACCCAGAACTAGATAGGCCAGAATGGATGGATACCGTCTATTTTGGATGGGGAAACAATAATTTGCGTCTGAATAAAGGATTGGACATAAAGATAAAGTACACGGGATCACGTTATGACGAGAAGACATTGGACGTTCTAATAAAGTCGGTAAATTTTTGGAAACAGGTTAAAAATAAAAATACCGTTGCAAAAGATGCTCACCCCGACAGAAAATGTCATGAAATTTTAGCAAATAAAATTTTGGAGATGTTGTAGTGGCTAAGTTTTTTATCACGGGTGACAGTAATGCTTGTGGAGAGTGGGGGCATGAAGACTCTCCACAATATGGCCACAAAGTCTCAACTAGAGGATATGTGGTTACTCACACTGGTACACAACACTGGTTGACAGAGGCAGGGCATTTTGCAATAAGGCAGGGATTCCCAGGCGGATCAAATCACACCGCAATGAATCATTTAGAAAACGGAATGTTTTATGCTACTCAACATCATGGCATCAAACTTGAAGATGACAGGGCAAAGATGTCTTGTGATGTACATGGTTTTGGTGATTCTTGGAAAACAATTGAAGACTTTGATGCAATCATCTTTTTTTGGAGTGGGCCTTGTAGAGATATTCCATCTATGATAACAGACCCCAGTATATTTTTGTTAGAACAAAGTAAAACTGGCGGCATCACCATTGATAAATGGGGACATTGGAATGAACTTCTAAGTTTTATGATGGTGTCTAGGATGATATTATTCTCATCAAAAAAACGAATCCCACTGTACTTGATTGGTGCTCAACAAAAACTACCACCTTGGGTATATGATTTCAAAAATGAATATTTTATTCCATTGATTAGGAGCGTAGTAGAACTATGCCATCCAGATATAAGCATTCCAAGATACACCGATTTTCAAGTTGGTGCTAGGTGGAAAACAGATGGCGTAGATTCTTTTAAGAAGGACGGCCGAAATCACTTTTCCGAGGAAATGATGGATTTGATTTTAGATGTTACCAACAATTATTGGCCCAAATTGGCGTCTAGTCATGTCTCAAATGACGCTCACCCAGACCGATGGGCCCACAAAAAAGTGACAGATTTGATATTAGAATCAATTAATTTCTAAGTCCTTGATTTTATTGAAGAAAAAAATCGTTATGAATCAACAACTTACAATTTTTTTGAACTTTTTTCGCTTTTCCTTATTTTTCAATGGCTTACGGAGGCAGCTTTTTCTTGACATCTGCCCCGAGGGCTGTCATAATATGTACTGTAACGTTGATTGAGAGAGAGAAAATTATGGCTTACATGAATCAAGAACGCAAAAAGCAGCTCGCCCCAGGCATCAAGTCTGTTCTTAACAAGTACGGTGTCAAGGGTTCGATTGCTGTCCGTGACCATATGGTATTGGTCGTGAATCTCAAGTCTGGTGCTGTTGACTTCCAGAAAGATTACACTGGCGAAGGCGCCCATCATTACCAGATCAATCCTTACTGGTTCGAAAAGCATTACACAGGTAAGGCAAAGAAGTTTCTACAGGAACTTTTGGCTGCCATGCGTGGTAATCTCTGGTATGACAATTCCGATGCCATGGTTGACTACTTTGACACTGCCTATTATATGGATGTCAATGTCGGTCAGTGGAATAAAGAATATGAGGTGACTGCCTAATGATTCGTTTTATTTTTGGTTTGCTTCTTCTTTTGGGTGCTGTTGGTACGTTGGATACCGATCCAACGGCCTCCCTACTTAATTATACTTTCCTAAGCATTATCGGTTTGTTTATAATGTCTTGGCCAGTGCTGGACGGAACTTTTGATTTGGGGGATAAATAATTATGCGTGATACGATTTGGTGGGACTCTGAGTCTTATAACGGCAGAGGTTGGAAATCTGAGTGGGGCAGCGATCAGTGCGATCAAGGCACACAACTTTATTATGGCCCAACCAGTAAAAGATCGGAGCCGTGTGATGGGTGTTCCAACTACAAAAATTGTATGGATGCCGCTGTTCAATGTCAAGCTTTTCGTAATTGGATTAATGCCGGCAATTACAAAGACAAGGATGTTCTGAGAAATTTAAAACAGATATCATAGGAGTCTATTATGAAATTTCTTATTTCAGCTGTTGTTGCGATGTCCCTGCTTTCTGCGAACTCTGCTTTCGCTTTGGGAAAACGTGAAGAAGGTGTACTGATTGGTTTGGGTTCTGCCATTCTGGTTGGTTCGGTTCTAAAAGATCGCCGTTCTGGCGGTTCTTATGGTGAGTACGGTGATTATCGATATAATGATCGTGCAGAATTCCCGCCCTTCCGATGTAATGCTAACTCTGTGCAGTGTGCATACGAACGAGGTGTTTGGGAACGTGAGTACGAAATCTGGAAACGTGAAAAAGATCGTGCTTATCGATGTGGACGATATGGTGAATGTGGAGAGGTGCAGTAATGAGTAAGATGGGTCAATTCGTTTTGGAATGTCAAACCGCAGCCGAAGAGGCTTACGCCACTGGTGCTGATGTTGAGGTTGTTATTGAAGATCAGTTTTCGGATAGACCCTATCTTGTCTCCTACGCCAAGGAAGTGGCTAAAGATTACTTGTGGGAGGAAATTCCTTTTGAGTAAAATTTCGGTATTGGTTCGTGGTGGAAACAGTTTCCAAAAACATGTCGTCAATCAGTGTGTCGATTGGTGTACTCGCAATCTCATGCCAGATGTCAGACGCATTTATATTGATGTTCATCTGAAGAACATTCCTGATGCAGATGGATACTGCGAGAATATCGCCCTTGAGAAAGAAGATTTTGTTGGTTCTTCGCCACGCACATTCAAACTTCAGATTAATAAAACCCTACATTTTATGGAGATGGTTTCTACCATCATTCATGAGATGGTTCACGTTAAACAATACGTTAATCGTGAACTAAATGACAACCATTCAGCAATTAAGTGGAAGTCACGACACTGCTCATATAATATGAGCTACGAAGATCAGCCTTGGGAGAAAGAGGCATTTCGATTGCAGGATAGACTGTTGTCGCCACTTTTGACCGAGGTTGAGTTTTCAACCAACGTGGATCGGAATGGATTCAAAAAATGAGATACGAAGCATATCTTTATCAATACACTCACATTCCAACCGGCCGAATTTATATTGGAATTCATAAGGGAATGATCTCTGATGAATACAATCACTCTTCTACGGATGAAGAGTTTGCTTCCTTACTACGAAATAGTCGTGAGGATTTTTGTTATGAAATACTACTGACAGGTAGTTACAACACAATGCGAAACGAGGAGCATAAAATGTTGAAAGCAGTGAACGCAAAGTCTAACCCCATGTACTTTAACAAGTCGAATGGGTCACCCGCTAGTAAAGGGATCAACCGAGAAGCAGTAAAAGAACTCGCTGATGATATCATGAGTCGTGAAGGTGTTCTTACTGATGCAAAAGAAATTCTGAAATCTGCGAAATTACAGGTTCGTGCAGCTGATGATCGTAACCATAAACTAGCTATTCAGAATGCCATTGATGATGCACATGGTGATACAGTGGGACTTGGATTGCGTGCCGTTTTGCTTGACGAGTATTACGATGAATCTGACCCAGAGTACGGTGTTGATGGTTCTCTTATGGTCGGCGGAAACCATTCTACAGAAGGCACCGCTGATTCAAAACATGGTAAGGATATTCCTACTGTCCGTGTTCCTCGTGAAGAGTGGGAACATCTAAATGATACTGAAATTGATTATTTGGGTATGCATCTAAACAAACCCGAAAGTGTCATTGATCCAAAACGCAATCAACCAGATGATCTTAACAAGATGATTGAAACGATGTACTTCAACGAACATGTCGATCCTCTCAGTGATGAAATGCTAGAGATTCTTGTTGACCTTAACATTCCCCGCCGCAATGCAAAGAACATCGCTAAGAAGGCAAAGAAATTGATTGAGGTGCAAGAAATGAATATGGTTGGACAGAAAATGATTGACTATAACGTTGAACCGCACAAATCAAAACTTGCCGAAAAGATTAGTCAGTTGCGTGCTGATGGATCAACTCTCGCCTACACAATTACTTCTGGTTCTGGTGGCAGTTTGCAAACTCTGTTGCGAAACGTCAAAGATGATTTGATTGAGGGACAACACAACACGGTCAAAGTATTGGTTCGCCATGCTCTTCCTAGTTTTTATGAAGAATGGAACAATGGTCAAAAGGGAATTGAAAACCAAGAGATGTTTACTTGGGCTCTTGAACCCCGTGGATTAAGTGTTGAGTTTTTCAATCTTCCTCACATCCAAAAAGATGTCCAGTTTGCAACAATGGATTTGGACTAAAAAAAGGGGCGAAAGCCCCTTGACTTAAACTCATTTTTTTGTTAAACTTGTATAAATAATCGGACATACGGTTGCGGTTCCTGAGCATGACCCCACCCAGACCTACCTTAAACTGCTCCGTCAGATAGACGTTAAACGTTGGGCGCCCTGAGCAACGGCGGTAGAACAGACCAAGGAAAAACTGCTCCCTCCCAGCTATCGGGAGCGTAACAGGAACCTGAGCATGTTCCGATAAACTGCTCATTTTCTTTATATGTCATAATACTTCACAAACACACTACTGTTCTCCGTTGCGGATGATGCGTAGGAGTATATTTTACTCGCCACTTTGTTTTTGTTTGTTGAAGTAGAAACCTCGTGTGCATAATATACACTCAGATACTTGGACATCCACCAAGTCGGATCGACTGCAGCCAACCCCTTTGTTTTTGCAATTACCTCTGTTTGTTTTTCTTTATTTGTTGTCCCAGCAATCTTTTTGTACATGGTTGCAAATTTGCGTAAAACTGTGTCAGTTGGTTTTAGGTTTGGATTGAATTGATTGGGGGGAGTTACAGTAACGCCTCCAGATTTTGCCTGTTCAACCAAAAGACCCCCACCAATTTTACCACCGGCTGCTGACTTTCCTTTTACCTCACCCTGCCATGATGATGTTACTGCTCTAGAAGAAAAGTTTCTTAACTGAATGTCAAAATCCTTTCCGTCAGAAGTTACGGTTAGATAAACATCTTTCGATGCAGTAACGTCTGTCATTGGTTTGACTTCTTTGAATTTTGCAGTTATTTTATTATTGCCATCGTTATATACTTTGGTTTTCACCTGTCCCTTTGGGACTTTTTTCAATGAAATGCCGATGAGTTTTTTTGCATTGTATTGATCTAATACAAAATCATTGTACTCTTGTAGGTTCTTGCAGTTGGTTTTCTGGGTATATCCAGCCTTGATCGCCCAGATGTCTGCTGGATTCCATTTGTCATCACCTGTCATCCCAGAACCAGTCTTATACTTTCTCCACTCTCTGTAGATTCCTTCTACTTTCTGACTGCCTCTGTGGAAGGTGTACCCGCTTCTGATTTGGTAGTCTTTGAAAAATTTGTTTGCAGTTGCAATGATACTATAACTGTACCCCGCATCACCTTTGAATTGATCCATGCATTCTTTTAAAGTTCTGTCGCAATCTGCACTTTTTGTATTTGACGCTTTAATTTCAAAAAGACTTTCAAGGTCTCTTCCCTTTTCTTGTCTGGCTGCACAAGCGTAAGCCTGCAACGACTCATAGAGTGCTGTTATCTCTGCTCCTGCTCCCGACTGCGCCATTATTCTTCACCCATTTTTATTGTCCCGCCAGTGGGTTCTCCAAGGCTTCTTGAATTTGATCTTGGATAGATTTTCTTATTTCGCTGAGTTCCTTGGAAGTACCCTTTTCCAATTCATACAGTCTTTTATCGGTATCCCTAACGTCTGCGAACAGACCTTGTAGATCACCGTCTATCCTATTTATACTTTCACGCATAACGTCCGTGGTTTGATCCAACGCATCTGTCTTTGCTTCTATCTCTTGTCCTAGAGCTTCGATGGTTGATCTTTGCGCCAGGATGGTTGTGTTTTGCGAGTTTACTGTTTCTTCAAGCACAGCGATACTCTGCTCGATTCCTGAGAGGTCTGGTGCTACATATTCTTGGATTTGTTCTTTCATATCCATGTAATCTTTGTAGACTTCAAACCCCCCGTACAACACACCTACTGCGGAAGATAAGGCCATACCTACTGCGAGCATTTTGCCGCCCTTGAAGGTTACTCCCCCAATTTCTATTTCTGCCATTAGTATTGACTCCTAATTAGTTCTTGCATTGTTCCGTGATTTTCTGAGAACATTTTATAATGCGACTTTACGTTGTCGGTCAACACGATATTACCATAAACCTGTTCTTGTGTATACATGTCTTGTTTGTATGTTGGTGCTTTGTCATAATATGCCGACATATCAGTTCCAGATGCGATTTGTTGCAATACAGCAGTCTGTCCAATTGCCGCTTCGTTTGAATTTTCCAGATTTTTCTGTCTTATACGTTCAGCTAGTCTCTCTGCCAAGGACTGTTCTTCTATTGGAACCACTGTTTCCACCATTCCGCTAGACGTTTGCACTGGTATGATAGCAAATCCTATTGGAGCCAAGTCTCCCAATGCAAGATTTTGTTCAACATTCTGTGCATCTGACTCTGTTTGTTCATTTTCTGATACACTTTCTGTATTATTTGATACACTTCCTGTCATCATTGCAAAGGAAGCGTTGTCAGAACCGAACAAAAACTGTTCTGGTGACATATATTGACCAGAATTTTCAGTCTCGGAGATCAAATTTTCTGTCTGTTGGGTAAATTCTTGCGAATTTGACTCACTTGTTGCTGGATCATCGGTAAATTCTTGCGAATTTGACCCAATTGCAGACTCACTTACACTCAAATTTGAAGTATTTTGGGAATTTTGGGAAGAAGATGCACTTTCTTCTCTTAAATTTGAAACTAGTTTAGCAGTTTGTGCTAAAACTAGTGATGTTGCATCAACTTTTGCTGTTGCAACTACTTTTTCGGTCACTGGAACCAACTCAACCTTGTCTAATTCGACTTCTTCTTCCAAAACCTTCTCTTCAAGAACCTCAACAACTTCCATTTCTTCTAAAATTACTAATTCTTCTTCTATTTGGTCTTCTATTTGGTCTTCTAAAATCTTTTCTTCATTCACCTTTCCGTCATTTGCAACCAATTCTTCTGTGTCCACTAATTCAGTTTGTTCATTATTAATGAACACTTCTTCAGAATGAACATCCTTATCGTCAAATTTTACAAATTTTTCATCTTGTATAGTCTGAGTATACGAATCCTCTGAAGTGTAAACTGTTTCCTCAATACCATCCATGTTAAAACTAGTGCCGTCATCACTTCCGTCATCGACACCAGAAAAATCATCTTTAGTATCGTCTACTTTAAACATTTCCTCGTCAATGTAGCCGGGACACAACATGTCATATTGTGGGTCTAGTGTACAGTTGTACTCAAACAATGCTTCCTTGTAGCCTGGACATGTATCTTTGTAAAGTGAATCCAACGAACACTGTAGGTCGTGATAAGCTTCTGCATAGCCAGGACACCCAGAATCATACAATGGATCGGCAGAACATTGTTGTTCGTAGTATGCTTGTTCGTAGCCTGGACATTGCGTATCGTAAAGAGGATTCTGTTCGCATTGTTGATTGAAGTATGCTTCCTCATATCCTTCACACGATGAATCGTTTAGTGGGTTACTACAATCGGGCCCAGAGGTGTAACCTCCGTCTTCCCCGTACCATGCGTAATATGTGTTACCTTCTACTTCATAAGTTTCAGATGCAAAGTTGCCAATGTGATCTGTTGTCATACCGCCTTCTTGGGCAGTCTTGTAAAACAATTCGTTTACTTCATCGTAGACGTTACCATTTAAACTTGTCGTGTCACCTGTAAATCCAATCCATACATTATGATTTGTGACATTAACATCTGCATAATGAAAGTCAAAAGAACCATCGGGCCATAGTTGAACACCAAATGTGTTTAGATTGTTAGTGCCGAATTCTGTTATGTTCTGCCAGAGAAATGCAGTGCCGTCTTTACCTGTCTCATAAAAGTAACCTGAGTCTGGTATACTAGTGTCATGCCGCAAGTCTGTCCACAAAGGGGCAAGCATGTAAGAAAAGGTTCCTCCTATGCCGCCTGGAAAAAACCCATTACAACATCCATTATTGTATGTGGTTGGGTTTCCAAATGAATTCACTGGATCGTAGAACAAGATGAATCCGTTACTAGACATCCAGGCGTCTGTGAATACTCCGCCATAATAAGGAAAGGTATGACCCAAGTTGATGTGAACGGTGCCGTCATCGACACCATCCATTACTTGAGTTTGTGCTTCAGCGTAATTTGCGGCCCATAGAAAACCAACCGCAATACTAGTAACAAATAGCTTCGTCAGGATATCTTTCACAGAATTCTTCCTTTGAGTAGACATTGTAGGCTGTGTCTGGATTATCTTTCAACCTTCCGTCAACTGCTTTCTTGTCATATGCACCCGTAGGCATTCTGTCTTTGTTTACGTCCCAAGACTGTATTGCTTCGTCACCTAACGCACCCTCAAACGGACAAGGTGTTCCAGCCATTCTCATGGCATTCCACACTCTTTCATCTTGACACATTAAGGAAACCGCCGCAACTTTCATTCCCATGTCATACAGGGTCTTTGAAAGTTTGATTCTCTCACAGTTCATATCTCTAACAGATTTGCCACCAGAAATACCGAATATCTGAGTTTGTACTGCACCACTTATACCAGTAGTACACAGGTCTTGAGAATAAGAAGAACCAATGCTCGGTGCGATTGCACTGGGCGGGGGAGACTTAATTGTAGTCTCTGATTTGGTTACATTTTCGTTTCTATTGATATTCTCATTCTTGGTATTGACGTTAGAATTAGAATTGCTTTCACTGTAATTGTTATTGGTATTATTGTTGGTATTGGTGTTGTCAGAAGTACTGGTGCTATTTGTGTTACTGTTTACATTCTGATTGATGTCAGATGTGCTAGAACTAGTACTAGTATTAATGTTGGTGTTCGTATTATTGTTTGTATTGTTGCTAGTACTGGTCGAGGTGTTGATATTAGTATTAGTATTAGTATTGTTGTTGGTGTTATTACTAGTACTATTGATTGTTGTGTTGTTAGTATTAGTATTATTGTTGGTGTTGTTACTAGTACTAGTGTTGTTATTATAATTTGTATTGGTGCTAGTGTTGGTGTTCACATTAGTATTAGTATTTGTGTTCGTACTCGTACTAGTACTTGTGTTGGTGTTGTTATTTGTGTTAGTATTAGTATTGGTGTTTGTGCTAGTACTAGTGTTATCAGTCGTGGTGTTGTTGTTGATGTTAGTCGTTGTTGACCCGTCATCCGTTTGGCCGAATGCTGCCTCACAACTGACCAGAAGTGCTACCGTGATAAAAAAAGCATAAAAAAAGTGCTTATGCGAATGCATATTACTCTCTCCCCTAAGAAAAGACTTGACATTTGGGTTCTCTCTATGGTATATTTATAATAATTACTTTAATGGGAGAGAATGAATATGACAGTTTTTCATACCAATACCAAACCCCGTAAAAAGAAGCCTCGTGGAAAAGGATGGCAGAACAAGGTGTATTATCAGAAAATGAAAAAACCTGAGTTCACCGAGTATGTTGCTCCACAAACTTTTTACAGATCGGCTGATCATCGTGATAAATATCCTAGTGTAGATAGTTTTGGTTCTGCTGATGCATGTTCAAAGAAAGAACCAATGAAATACACGGGTACACTAATTAAAGGCATTGCTACGATGCATAAATCTAATGCGGTGCCAGTTATTGATCAACAACAAGCGGAAGATATCTCCCGAATGAGAAGGTAATGAAACCAACTCCAAACTCACTACTTGCTGGACAAGTAATTGCACAACTTTCAGTATTAGGAATGTTCTTTGCTACTCCGATGGAGTGGGCTATTACATTCTTTATGTATTGCGGTATCATGTTGGGTATCACAGTAGGATATCATAGGTATTGGTCTCACTATTGTTTTACTGCTCCAAATTGGTTTGTTTATTTGATGACCTTTTTTGCTCACATCATGATGGTTGGGCCAGCACTAGCATGGGCAGCACAACACCGAGAACACCACAAGTTTGCTGATACAGAAAAAGACCCACACTCGCCTGAGTATCGTGGATTTATTCGTTGTTATTTTTCTCAGGTAAAATCTTTACCTAGAATGAAGTTTGTCACTGATCTGTTGAGAAATGACTTTCTAAAAGCGCAACACCGATATTACTGGCATGTTATTGTTGTGTGGGCTGCAACACTCTTCCTAATTGATCCATTTGCAGTGATCTATGCATGGTTGGCCCCAGCAGGATTTGCTAAACTCATCGGATCAATTGTCTTTATACACTCTCACCGTGGAGGAAAACCCAGAAGCGATCATTGGTTGGGTATTGCTACTCTTGGAGAAGGATATCACTCAAATCATCACAAACAACCGTGGGACTGGCAGTTTCACAAGTATGATGTGGGTGGCATGTTGATAGGTTTGTTTGAGGACACTTTTAGGATTTCAAAATGAATTTAGTTAATCATGATTATATTGAATTTCCTTTTGTGGAATTTGATTTTTCCATCTGTGAAAGAATACCCTACAAACACCAACTGGAAACTCATCCACACATGCCAAAACATGTGTTGCAACACATTTGCAGCATGATTCCAGAAGATGAACTGAAAGAAATTATTGATACCAGTTATTATTTTCTCACGGATACATATGGAGAAAAGTCTGTACAATCTCAATCGGACAAAAAAATATTGATTGAAGATTTCCCCTTTAACGAGATACACGATAGAGCAAAATTAACTGTACAACACTATCTAGAGTCTGCACAAGGATCGTTTACTTTTTTGTTCGGAAATAATCAATACAGACCCCCAACCGCAAAACTTTTTCAACACGCCCATGCGGTAAACTTTATTGAAGGTGTTGAAAATAGAAGAACGTTTACGGTCATCTATCCATTGAAACAAGATTTGCCAGTCACGGAAAAGTTTCATATATTTCATACCGACAACACTCCTTGGGTAGAGAACAAGGACTTATACCATATGTTAAGGTTACCATTTATAACTCCTGTCCCAGATGAAGGTGTTGTTAGTATAGACTTTCCAAAAAAAGGTGAAATGTTATTGTTAGAATTCAATTCTGTAAATGGTGTACATTGGATTGATGGATTGGATGAAAATAATTATATGTGTCACGTTTTCGATGCAGCTATTTTGAGAGAACCTTTCCATGCTTAAGAAAAGACAGTTGCCTGCCTGTGCGCCAATTCCAAATATTAAGTTTGATATTGGGATGATGAAAGAAGAATTGTCTCGTATAGGAGACAAGTGGCAGAATATTTACGATGCAAACCCAGGCATAACCAAGTTGCACGATCAGGGTTTCCTTGCACAGATTTACAGCACTCTTCATGAAATACCTCTGATGTCAATGTCTCCAGAAAATATGAAGAAGGCAGAAGAGTTTGAAATTACTGATATTGGTAAATCAAAAATTGAGAGGGTGAGAAACAAATCCGCAAAGGGTGACAATTTACCACCAACTGCAAATGAAATGTTGTGGGACTATCCTTTGGAAGATTATACTGGGAGTTATTTTGAAAAGGCTATTACAGAAAATTTCAAAGCAGAAGTGTGTCGTGCTAGGATACACTTACTGGAGCCAGGCAAAGATATCTCGCCCCATATTGACTATGATCCTTCTTATGGCGTTCGTGTCATTTGTCCCATATCAGGTACAGAAGGGACAACAAACTTTTTTTGGTATAATGGTGAGAAACAATCTTACAATCTCAAAGCGGATGGGTCAGTCTACTTCTTAAATACAGGATTTAGACATTCCGTGGAGAATCGTGGAACGGAGAATAGAGTTGCTTTGGTATGGACATTGAAATCCCAAGAAGACATCGAATGTCTGGCTTTGAAATAACCACATACGCCCCAGATAAAAAATCAGAAGTAGAAACTTTTAGAGAATTGTCCTTTGCAGAGGGCAACGATAGTTTAGCTTATGACAAGTATGATCCCGATAACATTGATGGGGAAACTTGGTTGGTTTATGTAGATGGTGAACTTGCATGTATTAGTGTGGCAGAATCCAGTCATTACACCAGCGACCCAGAAATATCCGCAAGAATATGTAGACTTCACATTGCAAAGAAGTTTAGACCAGCATGGTTGGGTATACCAATTCTACCCTATCAGATAGAATGGGCTAGACAAAGGGGGTTTAAGGTGTTATACTTTACTCATGATATCAACAATCGTGCGATAAATTTGATGTACCAACATAAAAGATTTGGTGCCGCAGTTACCCCGTTGCAAAAACAAATCAAGGATATGTGGCATAGTGATTGGTATAAAGCATTGAAAACAGACGATAGATATTTCTTTCAAGTCGATTCAAATAGTGATCTACTGCAATACATCTATTATTGGACATTAGAAGATGGGTTTGTTTGGAATCCAGTTTCTAATGTTGTTAGGAGAACATCTTGATTTTTTCTATTGATACAATGTCTTCTTGGTTTAATTATATGAGAGAAAACCCAGACGACAGACGATTCCTAGAATGTTTTTGGGATACCCAATTACAAAGCAAAGAAAGAGTAATTGAACTCTACCCAGAATTCTTGCACGGCCCATGTTATATCTTCGGTGGGTGGTATGGCGTCCTTGCAAAGATGATTGAAGATAACAGGTTTGTCTCTGATGTCAACTCTATTGATGTTGATGCAAAGTGTGAAGAAGTCGGCAACAAATATTTTTCTAGTCAGTTTGTTAATTTTATTACTGCCGACATGAAAAACTTTTCTTACGACAAAGACCCAGATGTTGTTATCAATACAAGTACGGAACACGTTGATCAAGAAACTTTTGATTCTTGGTATAACAATATTCCAGACGGTACTTTTGTTATCATGCAAGGCAACAATTTAATCATACCAGAACACATAAGACCCTTTAATAATTTAGATGATTTTGTTATGCGAAACAAGTGTTCGGTGACACACGCAGAGGAAATGGAACTGCCGGGCCCAAACAATACAACATATAAAAGATTTACGGTGACAGGTTACAAAGAATGAAAATTGCTATAGTTGGTTATGGTTTTGTTGGTAAATCAACGGAATTGCTTTTTAGTGAACATGAGTGTTTGATACACGATCCAGCTTTGGGTTATGAAATTAAATCTTGGTCTGATGTTCAATATACTTTTATTTGTGTTCCAACTCCTATTAATGATTTTACCAAAAAGGGTTTGTCAAAATCTGTAGTCAAGGATGCTATTAGGGAAGTTAGGAGTAAAACTAGCAAATCAAACCGTGGTGGTAAGATTGTTGTCAGAAGCACTCTAGGCCCAGATCAATTGGAAGATGATTGGATTTACATGCCGGAGTTTTTGAGAGAAAATCACTGGAAAGAGGATACAATGGATCATCGCAAATCGGTGATAATTGGTGCTAGTGATGAAGAAGATTTTTTTGCCCTTCAGTACGCTTTGCCATTCATGAAAACCGCTCATCGTGTCTCACCCAGAGAAGCTGCGATATATAAGATGAGTAGAAATTCTTTACTTGCAGCTAGAGTCATGTTTGCAAATCATGTTTATGATGTTTGTGAAAAAAATGGTGCCGATTACAATAATATAAAAAAATTGTATGTGGTTGAGAATGAATTTGGTTGGACACATTGGGATGTCCCCGGCCCAGATGGTAAACGTGGATTTGGGGGCAAGTGTCTACCAAAAGACACAAAACATTTTGCAAATTTGATTTCTGATAAAAACATGTTCACCCAAATTTTAGAAGACAATGAAAACTCCCGTTGAATATTACAAAGAGTTGCAGGACAGGTACGATAAAGTCGGGCCTGGATTTTGTGTGCTCAAATGGCATCATTTGGAAATGCATCTCAGTTCTGCTCAAAGTCATTCTTGTTTCCATTGTCCACAAAGACACATAAATTTGGAAGAAGACTTCCACAACACAGAACAAAAGATGCGACAAAGAAAAGCAATGCTGGAAGGTGGTCGCCCAGTGGAGTGTTTTTATTGTTGGAATGTTGAAGACAGTGGTTCTATTAGTCCGAGGATTGCATTAACTCCAATATACACGGAGATGCAATCAGATATTATTGAGACTACTGCTAGGATGCAGTGGGACGAACCAGTATATCCAAAATACTTGGAGATGAGTTTTAGTAACAAGTGTCAGATGAAGTGCAGTTATTGTTCCACGCAGAACAGTTCTTCATTGCACGAAGAAATCAAAAAATTTGGCGAGTATCCTTTGATACACCCAGAAAACAATTCCCAGTATGTTTCTCATGGAAGAGAAAACTTGTGGCCAGAAAACAGTGAAATGTATGACAAGTTTTGGAAGTGGATAAGAGAAGCAGTCATGCACTTACAAGTAATTAGGATTACTGGCGGCGAACCTTTGTTGAGCGAACATACATTCAAACTGGCAAAGTTTATTCGCAATCATCCCAACGGAGAAAATATTGCATTTCATGTCAACAGCAACCTATCTGTTTCTACGAGACGGGTTGATAGAATAATAAAAACCATGTCCGAGATGAAGTCACCCAAGATTTATGCCAGTGTTGATACTTTGGGTGAACAGGCAGAATGGATTCGCCACGGACTGAATTGGAAAACATTTGAAATCAATCTGGTTCAAATTTTGAATGCTAGTATTCCAGTTGGATTAATGGTAACATTTAATCTCCTGAGTATTCCTAAGTTCAAAGAATTTCTTGGATATGTTTTGGAATTAAAAAGACTTGGCGATGTAAAACTTGATACTCCTTATATGACAAATCCCAAACATCTTTCTGCTTTAATACTTGACGACAATATGATGAATATGTTGAAAGATGCTGAAAAATTCATGGAACAGAATACGGATGACGGCGACAATTTAAAATTTAATTCTGGTGAGTTGCAAAAATTTAAAACTGTTGTTAAATGGGTAGAAAAAAATAGGTTTGTTGAAGAAGACCTAAATACTCATAGAAAAGATTTTAAACTTTTTGTCGATGAACACGATAAACGCAGAAATGTTAGTTGGCATGATGCGTTTCCAGAATTACAATATTTTTATGATGAGATATCATGACACAAACCAATGAACACTGGATTGAAGTACTAAAAGAAAAACGAATTAAGATCAACGAGATTAGTCCGTCTTTTTGTTCTGCTAAGTGGTTGCAAACTACTTTGATGTTGCAGAACGGATACAATCATTCTTGTCACCATCCATCTCCACACAAAATCCCTGTTGCAGAGATTAAAATCAATCCTGCTGCTTTGCACAATAGCAATTATAAAAAACAGCAAAGAATAAAAATGATTAATGGAGAGAGGCCTCGTGAGTGTGACTATTGTTGGAGAATAGAAGATCAGGACAAGGATCATTTTTCTGATCGTCATTACAAGACTTCTGATTGGTGGGCTTGGGACAAGGTTGATGTCATTGCAACCAGTGATCCCACGGAAGATGTGTACCCGACTTACCTTGAGGTGTCTTTTAGTAACGCATGTAACTTTGCCTGCGCTTATTGTTCACCAGAGATATCCTCAACGTGGATGAAAGACATTGAGTCTAATGGTGAGTATCCAGTGCAGTTTGGTTCTCACAATTTAGACTATTTGAGAGAGACAGAAAAGTTTCCTTACAAACACTCTGATCCCAATCCATATGTTGATGCTTTCTGGGATTGGTTTCCAGAAGCACTTCCGCATCTAAAAGTTTTCCGAATCACTGGTGGCGAACCCACCATGAGTAAAGATGTCTGGAAGGTGTTGGACTATATTTACGATAACGCCCAACCAGAACTGTCTATTGCAATCAATAGTAATTTGGGAACTGATCCTCGACTCATACAGAAACTTATTGATTCTGTGAACAAGGTGAAGGACAAGGTAAAACAAATTGAAATTTACACAAGTTGTGAGGCAACGGGTAGACAGGCAGAGTATGCCAGAGATGGGTTGGATTATGGATACTGGTATGCAAACGTACAACGAGTTTTGAATGAGACTGATGCCAATGTTGCAATCATGACAACACTCAACATTCTCAGTCTGCCCACGTTTTGTAACTTCATCGAAGACATTATGAAACTCAGAGTGGAATTCAATAGAGACCTTGCACATAACAGAGTACCCCTAAGTGTGAATTATCTTAGATTTCCCCCTCACTTGCAATGCACTTTACTTGATAAGATAACGAGAATATCTTATGCTAGTGATATTGAAAACTTGGCGGAGTCTTGGTTGAAGTATTACTCGCCAGATAAGTTTGCCAGAATTTATCTTGAAGAGTTTGACCAAATACAAAGATTCTGTGAGTATCTTAGAATTACCGAAGTCGCTGATAAACATAGAGGTGATTTTGTCAAGTACATAACCGAGTATGACAAGAGAAGACAGAAAGATTTTAGAAACACTTTTCCACAGTATGCACATTTGTTAGAGGATTGGGATGAGTAAAGAATTTGACTTGATTAAGTATCGAAAAGATATTCTTGATACAAAATCTGAAAGTTTCTGTGGTGCTAAGTGGTATAATGCTACAACTTGGCTAGGCAGTGGTACTACCGCTTCTTGTCATCACCCTCCAGCACATAAGATTCCATTAGAAGAGATTGCTGTAGACCCATCTGCTATTCATAACACTCGCCACAAGAAGGCGATGCGTAAGATGATGCAGAGAGGAGAACGACCACGAGAATGTGAGTACTGCTGGAAAGTGGAAGACATGGGCAAAGATGCCGTGTCTGATCGTGTGTTTAAATCTATCATCTATTCAAATGCAGACTTACAGAAAGCATATGAAATGGATCACAATGAAAGTGTTGATCTGAAAACATTTGAGATTGCATTTGACCGTACTTGTCAGTTGGCTTGTTCTTATTGCAATGCATCTTTCTCTACAACATGGGCAAAAGATATCACCAAGAAGGGTGCGTATCAGAACATGGTGTCGGATGGTGCAGCTGCGTTTCAACAAGACGGCGCATGGGCAGAACCATATGCAAAAGATGAAGACAATCCATACATTAAGGCTTTTTGGGATTGGTGGGAAGACGGATTATCTGACAGTCTAGAAGAGTTGCGTATTACTGGTGGTGAACCACTGATGTCTGACCAAGTGTGGAAGTTGTTCGACTGGTTCAATGATAATCCCAGCAAGATGCGTTTTGCTATTAACTCAAATCTCATGGCAAAAGATAGTTTGATTGACCGACTAATTGAACGAAGTCAAGGTGTCAATGACTTTCATTTGTATACTAGTTGTGAAGCGACTGGACTACAAGCGGATTACATTCGTGACGGACTGCACTACGATACATGGAAGAAAAACATGTACAAGATTATGGACAACTGTAATCTGAAGGGACTGAATATTATGATGACCATCAATAGTCTGTGCTTGTTTAGTATCACCGAGTTCCTTGATGATGTCTATGAGATGAAGTTACATACTGGCACAAAAGCACCTGTTGTTAGTGTGAACTTGTTACGTTTTCCAAGTTTTCAATCACCGCTCGCACTCCCAGATCATATAAAAGACTATCTGCGGGAACAGTTGGAAGATTGGTATAACGCAGTCAAAGAGCAACCACTGTGGCACGATTTCGAGAAGGCAAGCATCGAAAGACTGATTGACTATCTTGTTACAGTTGATGCACCACACAGACGCACCAGCGACAAGATGACTCTGTGGAGAGACTTTAAAACTTTCTTCAAACAGTATGATGAGAGACGAAATAAGTCACTCAATGTATTTCCAGAAATTCTTACTGACTGGGTTGATACTATTCCAGATACAGAGACGATTGCCGTAAAGTTGGTTGATGGTGACAGTACAAGACAATATGACGATGACCCCGATCTGAAAAAGATTGCAGAGGAAGAGGGGTGGGTGTTGAAACCAGACAATAAAAACATAGACGATCCATTAGCAGAGTACTAAAATGATATTTCAAAAAATTAATTTCAACTATGATCTGAATAAGTTTTTAAATGGTGACTTCTCTCAACATTTTGGCAGTTGTATTTCTTATCAAAAAAGAGAACAGACGGACATTCATGAAACTATTGGAGATGGATTTCCAGAATCTTACCATGAAGACAATACAAGAATACAACAAATTTGGTGGACGGAAGATGACATTGATTATAAGGAGATAGGAAGTCTTTTAAACATTGATGTGAAAACAATCAGTGCAATTCTTCAACCGCCTGGAAATGTTGTTACTTTACACAGGGATACTTTTTTCAAATTTAAAAATCTCTATCCAGATGATAATAGACCAAAAGTCAGGGCAAATATATTCTTAGAAGACTGGCAAGTAGGACATTTTCTTCAGTACAAACATGGGGATGACTGGGTTAGTTGTACTCATTGGAATGCTGGTGAGGGGTATTTGTGGGACAGCGAACCACTCCACCTAAGTTGCAACGCTGGGTTGACAAACAAATATACTTTACAAGTCAGCGGATTTTATGATGTTTGAAGGTGAGGGTACTGCTGATCCAGCAGGATATTGTATGTTCATTGACGGGGTTATGTACCCAGTATACGGACAAACCCTAATCAATGGATATAAGTTGGCTACTGGAGAAGCTCGTGATAGTATTGTAAATATTTATATGCCACAAGAGATTGAAATAGCTTATAGAGACCCAAATGACAACGAGATAAAATTCCTAGATGTAAACAAAATGCCATGTAAAGTATTTTCTCTGATTGACGCCAGAGTATATTACTGGTGGTGGATGTATGTTTTTTGGTACTATATGTTACATCAAGGAAAAGACTACCAGATTTCTGAAGAGATTTTTTGGAAAGACATAGAAAAAAATTTAAATTCTGACCATGATATTTCATTTATTACTATGTGGGCTAGGAGAAGGCCCCACAGAGATGTTTTGTGGAAAAAAATATCTCCTATTATTAATGAGTATTGTAAGTATCATGCTGGAGAAAAATTAAACGTTTATAAAATTGTTAAGTGGTATTCAGAGAGGGAATTGTGCCCAGAATTTTATCCGAGAGTTTTGATTGATTTTGTTACCGAAACAGATGAAAATGTAATTTTTTTAACAGAGAAAACTTTTAGGCCAATTGTATATGGAAAGATTCCTTTGATTTATGCAGCACCAAAAACTTACCAAAGGTTGTTTATGTGTGGATATACGCCACACCCAGAAATTGATTACTCTTTCGATAGGGTTATTGATAACGAAAAACGTGGTGAAATGATAATAGAACAACTTGATAATTTGATTAATACATATGAAGTTTCTGAATTATCGGATATTACTAGAGAAATAAGATTGAAAAATTTTGAATGGGCTTTCAATTTTGCAAAAACTGATACTGGGCCTCCTCCATTTCCGAAACACATCCCCAGACCATGGCCAACTATGATTGAATCGGTTTTTTTGATACATGAAAAATTTAAAGAAATGGAAATTCCAGAGGGTTTGATTCTTGAAAGATAATCCCTACTTCTGTACTGCACCGTGGACTCACACATACGTCTCCCCGCAAGGAGAACGTAGACTTTGTTGTGCTAGCAGAGAAGAGGCCTCATTTCAAAAACAGTATATTGATAGCGGAACCGCAAAGGGTAAGTTTGAACCAGTATCATTAGAAGAACACTGGAACAGCGATTACATGAAAGACATTCGTAAAAGAATGTTGGCCGGCGAACGTTTGCCCCAATGCGAAGTTTGTAATGATCAGATATTGAACTTGCACACATATAAAAAATATTTCACGGAAACCTTGTTTCCGCATAAAGTGGAAAGTATAATATCCAATACATCGCCAGATGGTTACTATAGTGACCATCCAGTTTCATATGACTATAGAATATCTAATCTATGCAACTTTAAGTGTAGGATGTGTGGCGAACAATTGTCCAGCAGTTGGGAAGCTGAGAAAAAGAAACTCAACCTCATTGATATAACAGAAGAACCTTGGTTGGAACCCAATACGAGAAAACAAATCGGCAATTTTCAAAAAGAAGTTTTAGAAGAAGAATTGCAACGTGCTGTTGACAACGAAACGATAGAAGAGATTTATTGGGTTGGTGGGGAACCTCTAATGTGGGAACGTCACTGGACTGTCATGCAACAACTTGTTGATAGTGGTCACTCAAAAAATGTTACGGTAAGATATAATACGAATTTGAGTAGAACATCATTTAACGGGTCTCACCTCTATGACTTACTGCCGCACTTTAAGAAAGTAAACATTTGTGCAAGTATTGACGGAGCGTATACCGTTGGGGAATATATCAGAGACGGGTTGAAGTGGAATGAGTGGATCGAAAACTTTCAAGAGGGATTGTTTTTGATCGACCAGTTTGGTGATGATGCAATGGTGTTTGATGTAACGTTGACAACGCCCGGCCTGTTCTATCTGAAGGATTTGTTTCATGAAGCATTCAGACTGAATGTAAAGTCATACTTCAAGTTTACTTTTGCATTTGACCCATCTGTTGTAATGAGTCCGATGTGTTTGCCAAAACATATTTCAAAACCACTTTGTGAAAGTCTCATCTCGGATTTAGCACCATACACCACTTGGAAGAATCGTGTGTATACTGACTCTTTGAACAACCTAATAAATAGACAGTCATTTGATGAACAATGGCCAGAAACATATTGTGATGGGTTAAAACGTGGCAAATCCTTTCAAGAATTTCTAGACGAAAAAAGAAATAGTTGTATTACATTTAGAGATACGCTGTATGGTGATGCAGTGGATTGGTGGGATAATATATGAAATTAATAATTGCAAATTATAGAACTGGTTCTACTACCTTTTCTCTTCTCCTCGGAGGAGATGGTGATGAATGGTTGCACAACACCGTTTGTGATTATAGACCACCCACACCAGAGTTGGACGTATATAAAGTAATTCCAGATCAGTTTCATTATGATAGATATTACGAACAATTTAAAAAAGATTATCTAGAAAATGCTGATGAAATATACTACACTCTGAGAGAGGATGTTTCCAATCAAATTAAGTCACATGCCTATTGTGGAATTTCAAATGATTGGCATCCGTGGCAAAAGCTTACAGAACCAGATTGGGATGCGGATATGCAAGTTTCATTGGAATACTCTTTTAAAGTAATACTGAAGTGTCTGGAGTGGCAGTCAAAAATATATAAAGAATTTGGTGGAAAACTTGTTTGGTTGGAGGATCGCAATGACGGGGAAAAATATACTAGAAGATTGGATTTAGATCAACCAGATGTAAATGTTAATATTGATGTAAAAGGTATGTTCCTGTGAGTAAAACTTTTTGTCCACTTCCGTGGAATCACTTAGCAACACACCCACACGGTGTTTGCACCCTATGTTGCGAATCAGAACAACAGGATGGCATTTCTCAAGCTTTCAACGACTATGGACATGGAAGAAAACTGATCACACTACAGAATGTTGATGACTTTTCTAAGATTACCAATTCTGATAGTTTTAGCAAAGTCAGGAAAAAAATGTTAAACGGAGAACAACCCGTTGAGTGTAGAAAGTGCTGGGATTTGGAGAGTGTCGGTGTCAAGAGTAAACGATACTATGAAAGTCGTAGAGTCCCTATGGATGTTGAATACGCTAAGAGTATCACAAACGAAGATGGAACACTTAAAGAAGTCAATTATGAATTTGTTGAATTGCGTTTGGGTAACCACTGCAATGTACAGTGTCGTACATGCAATCCATATTCTAGCTCTCGGTGGATGAAAGATTGGGATGTAATTTACCCAGAACGTCCGGCACTACCAGAGATGATGAGTCAGAAAAATTTCAACTGGCCTTTGGATCAGGGCTTTTGGGATAAACTGATAACAAGATGCGACAAACTCAAAGTATTGTATATCAATGGTGGCGAACCATTCATTGTTGATAAACATATGGATTTTCTGTCAACTCTGGTTGATATGGGATTGGCCAAAAATGTTGAAATAGTTTATTCGACAAATTGCACCGTGGTGAACAAGGACTACGAAGAAATTTGGAAGAATTTTAAACACGTTCAGTTTATGTTGTCCATTGATGATGTTGGCGACAGGAATGAATATATCAGAACATTTACCAAGTGGGAAAAGGTTTTAGAGTTTGTCACTTGGATGATGAGTATGACTGCTAGATATAAAAACATTAATTACAATATCTTGCAGACGGTATCTACATATAATGTCTACTATGTACCAGAGTTCTATGAATTTTTCAAGGATAAGGTTCCTCTGAGGGGTCACCCCCTAGAAGATTCATCTTTGCATATTAGTCATAACTTTGTGAATGATCCAGAACACTTTGATTGCAGGGTTTTGCCAAAAGAAGTTCAAAAAGTTGTTTTGCAGAGACTTGAAGGATATCAGGGATACAACGATATAAAAAATTATCTCAGTGTCGATGGTGAAAATAGATGGGGCGGCGGAGTATCAGGAAACATGAAAATGTTTTTTGAAAAAACCAGATCAATGGACGAGTTGAGAAAACAGTCCTTTGAAAAAACTTTTCCAGAACTTTATGAATTGATAAAAGATTATGAGTAAAGGAAAAAATAATCCCACAAAGACAAAGATAAAGAACGACAATCTTTGTATTATACCTTGGATACATTTGCATACATGGCCAAACGGGTCAGTATACCCATGTTGCATTTCTCCAATGGAACACCGTGTAGGCAATCTAAACGAAAAAAGTCTTCAAGAAATATTCAACGATGACAAGATGAAAAAAATTCGTCTTGAGATGTTGGATAACAAAAGACCCGAAAGTTGCCAGAGGTGTTACATACAAGAAGACTGCGGCGCTCACTCTTTTAGAATGAGTTCAAACAGAGATTTTAATCAACATAGTGATTTGATAGAATCTACCAACGATGATGGTTCCGTTGACGAGATTAGATTGTCTTACTGGGACTTTCGGTTTTCAAACGTTTGCAATTTTAAGTGCAGAAGTTGTGGGCCTCAGTTGAGTACGGGATGGTACAGTGATACTAAGAAAATTGCAGAGATGGAAACTGGCAGAAAATTTTTGCCAGATGATATTCCCAGAGAAGTACACTTTGATTTGTGGGAAGACATACAACCTTACTTTGAAGATGTAGAAATCATTTACTTTGCTGGTGGTGAACCATTGATCATGGAAGAACACTATCGCATCTTGAAAAAACTTGATGAGATGGGTAGACACGATGTGCAGATTAGATACAACACGAATTTCAGTGAGATGCGATACAAGGACTTGCATGTTCTTGAATATTGGCCGAAATTCAAAAACGTCAGTGTTGGTGCTAGTATTGACGGAATGAAAGAACAGGGTGAACTCATTCGCAGTGGTTTCAAGTGGGATCAGTTTGTTCAGAACAGAGAAAAGATGAAAGAACTTTGTCCTCATGTTGACTTTTATGTAAACTGTACGGTCAGTGTTCAAAATGCATTTCATTGCATCAAGTTTCATCAAGCCTTATTTGATCAAGAATTTATATCTGGTTTAGATAAGTTTCATGTGAATCCTGTTATGGAACCCCCTCTCCTAAGTTTACAAATTCTTCCGATAGAAACCAAGAAAATGTTGACAACTCAATATAGAATACACGTTGACATGTTGAAGAAATATGGCCATAATGCTGTTGCAAATGATTTTGAATCTCTGATGACATTCATGAATTCAGAAGATAGACAAGATTTGATAAAACCATTTTTACATAAAATGGAAACCTTAGATATTATTAGAAACGAAGACTTTTTTAAGACCTTCCCAGAACTAGAGGTTTTGCGTGGATAAAATTTGTTTACTGCCTTGGATACACACCGAGTTTACTACAGAAGGTACTGCCAAACCATGTTGTTTATATCGTGGTGAACCAATGGGGAATCTCAAAGAAGAATCCTTGATGGACATTTGGAGTGGCGAAAAGTACAATAATCTGCGACAAGAATTTCTTGATGGAAAAATGCCTTCTGGTTGTGCTATGTGTTGGCAGAACGAAGATGCTGGATACAAGTCAAAAAGATTGCAAGATATCGACAGGTTTTCTAATCATGTAGACAAAATAGGAAAAGATATAACTCCCCCAGTTTATCTTGATTTAAAGTTTGGTACATTGTGTAATCTAAAATGTCGATCTTGTGGAAGTGTAAACTCTTCCAGTTGGAAGGCAGATGAAATTAAAATGTACGGAAGAGTGCTTGATAACAAAGATGCTTTGTGGGTGAAAAAGAATCCTGGCGTCTGGGAAGAACTTGATAAAATTATGCCGACAGTAGAACATATGGATTTTACTGGTGGAGAACCTTTTATGATAGATCAACATTTTGATCTGTTGCGACATGCAGTTGATTCTGGTTATGCCAAGAACATTGCCATACATTACAATACAAACGGAACAATTAGACCCCCCAAAGAAATATTTGATCTGTGGAAAGAATTTAAACACTGTGAAATCATGTTCAGTATAGATGGCGTTGGAGAACAATTTGAGTATATTCGCAGTGGTGCTGTGTGGGATGAGGTTTGGGAAAACTTCAATCATTTCAAATCCCATAAATTTCTCAACATACAAATATGTCATACTGTTAGTTTGTTTAACGTATATTATTTGAATGATTTTGTAGAAACATTTGATGGTAATAACATTTATTTCAATTTGTTGCACTTCCCCAGACAATATTGTGTTCGTAATATGCCAGATTCCAGCAAAGATAAAGTTCGTGAGAAAATTATAAATATTCCCAACACCGATGCCATTATAAACTTTATGATGCAAGAGGCCGAACACGATAAGTTAGACTTGGGTTTCATTGCGGTGACAGAAAGACTTGACTCAGTAAGAGAAGAAGACTACAAAAAAACTTTTCCAGAATTTTATGAGATTTTAGTAGATGGCGGCATCAGAAACAGACCTTGGGAATATCCAGACTTTATTACAAAAAGTTCTGGATGAAGTACAATCTCTTAGAAAAGAGATATCTGTACTTAAAACTAATCCCAGAAAAATTTCTAACCAACCCCCTATCCTCTGGTTTGATAAACTGCCCCCTATAAGGGAGTTGGCTAAAGGCGAATATCCACAAAAAAATAGTTCATCAGACCCACATAATAAAGTTTGTTTCGGCCCTACTGATATTGTTGACCTTTATGAAAGAATGGGCATTCCATTTGAAATGAAAGATATTTCTGATTGGAATGATACTTACGTTGACAGAGACAACCTTTATTTCATAGAAATTGTACAAGTACATGTGAACGTAGAAGACATTTTCTGTGGATGTAATCATCATGCCTTGCAGATGGTTAGAGAAAGAAAGATGGCAATGGTTTTCTGGTTTCCGCACGAGGGATTTGGGATGGCATCTTTGAGAGATGTTGTCAACGATAATCCTTGGATGACTAGACTTGTTAAAAAAATTGTAGATTATGACCTAAGTGGAGGAGTACATTATTTTATCTACGGTGATTTTAATGTACAAAAAAACTTTGACAGGTGGAAGAGGGCCAATCCAGAAATAGAATTTGAATTTAAAAAATGTTTTGGCATTGATTTTTTCCATGAACATTACTTCAAACAATATGTTTCCAGAACTTGTTGGAGATTCAATCCTTCCCACAACTTTGATAAGTACAAATCTGTTGAAAGTTTTGGTGATTATCATTGTTCCAAACATCGAGATGCTTACATCGAGTTTGAAGATTTACCAGAACAAGTTAAAAAATCTAAACAAGATACCAATAAACCCGGCTGGCCTAGATTGCAATGGGCAGACGAATATAGAGATATCAGACTTGATGAAGTTATGGCAGATGTCCCCCCATCCACGGAAAAAGAAAGAGATTTGATCTGCCTGAATGCAAGAGTAAGACCCCATAGACCAGTAATTGTCTCTGAATTATTTAGATTGGGATATGACAATAATAACTCTTACATTAGTTTTTTAGCCAGAGACGAGAACCCAGAAGAACATCCAGAACTTTATTGGAAGTTCAAATATTTTTATACTAAATCTGAATACAGGGAAGATACTATAGAAGATTGGGTTTCTAACGAGTGGACTGCGCCCAACACGATCATGGAATTTGAAACACAACGAGAATTTTTCTATAAATTTTGGCATAAAAATGATATTATATCTATTGACATCAATACGGACTCGGTGACCAAAGATGATAGAAGGATCACGTTGGATCACTACAGAAAATCATTTTTTGCTTTAGTTAGTGAAACTCTTTTCGGTTTAGATGATAGTAATTGTTTGCAGATTACAGAGAAGATTTATAAGTGTTTTGCTTATAGAATTCCATTCATGGTAGTGGGTTCACCAGGCACATTAGAACACCTCAGAGATATGGGGTACGAAACATTTCCAGAAATGTTTGATGAGACGTATGATTCTATTTTAAACCCGAAGAAAAGAATGTCACATATTATTAGAAATTTAGAAAGATGGAAAACACTAACCCATGCAGAAAAATTTAGACTGTACGAGTCGGTCAGACCTAAACTCTATAGAAACTACGAACATTTTAAAAACTGTTCTTCTGTTCGTATCGCTGAACATAGAAATATTTTTAATGAACTAAGATTATATGACTGATTATTTTACGAATGGGCCATCAATAAAATCTGGCAACAACCAGATTACAGATTTTGACAGGGTTTTTTTCAAAAGGATTCTTGAACTTATACCAGATGATGTTTGTCTTATTGATACCACTTGGATAAATGATCCAATAACATTTCAAAAATTTGTTGATTGGCAAATTACTACAGACAAAAAAAGAGCATTTCTATATTCTGGTATGGATTGGATGAATACACACTGCGAACCAGTGTGTACTGCTGCTCATATATTTCTACAATATAGATTTGATTGCACTCATATTGGAAACACTTCTGAGGGACACTATTTCAGTTTTTGGGTTGAATTTATAGATTTTTACAAAAAATATTTTTTTGATGAATGCTACACATCAAAACCAAATTTACAATATCATTTTATGTGTTTAAATAACAAACCCAATGATCATAGAAGGCACTTGTTAAATAAGATTTTTGAACAAGAAACAATTTATAAAAAAGGAAACATATCTGTATTACAAAGAGACGCCGGATACAATTTTGAACACCCAATTATTCTTGAAGAAAATAGACCACCAGAACTGGTAAATATGTTTTATGACCACGAAGTTTTATCTGACAAACATATAGCAAATGATATAATTTCTCTGGGAGACCCAACGCATTGGAACTCCCACTTTGTCAATGTTGTTACGGAAAGTGCTGCTCATACAGATGTTTTTCTGAGCGAAAAGATTTTTAAACCAATTATAGGATTAAGACCTTTTCTTGCTTTGGGGGATAGAAACTTATATCCAAAACTAAGAGAATTTGGATTCGATACTTTTGAAGATTTGTTTCCCAATGTTGGACTTGATGTTGATAGAGATAAAAGAACTGACAACTTGGTAAAGGATTTAAAAAAGGTGTGCCTTACTCCCATAGAAGAACTTGACAGAATTTATTCTTCCATATATAATAGGTTGGAAAATAATCGTAATCTAATGATAGAATTAATCACAAAAAACAAACAATGGATAGAGGATTTGAAAACATTATGAAAATTGGTTTTATTGGATTTGGCAAACTGGGTCAACCCTGTGGAGAGGTGATTGCAGAGAAAGGACACGATGTTGTAGCTTATGATGTTGCAACGATTGACACCGATATTGATATGCGACCAACGATCAAAGATACTGTTGCAGATAGAGATATTGTTTTTGTCGCTGTCCCCACCCCACACGATCCAGAATATGGCGGAGAGACTCCAACATATCACTTACCACCAAAAGACTTTGGATATGGGATTGTTCAACATGTTATAGAAGAAGCAAATAATCATATGAACAAGGATCAGTTGCTTGTTCTTATCAGTACTGTTTTGCCTGGCACTGTACGCAGAGAATTTGTACCTCTAGTCACAAACACTCGATTTGTATATAATCCCTACCTTATTGCCATGGGAACTGTTGCATGGGATATGGTGAATCCAGAGATGGTTATGATCGGCACTGAAGATGGTACTGAAACTGGTGATGCAAAAGAACTCAAAGAGTTTTATGAGTCTATTATGGAAAACGACCCACGATATGTAATAGGTACATGGGATGAGTGCGAGTGCATCAAAGTATTTTACAATACGTTTATCAGTGCGAAGATCGGTTTGGTAAACATGATACAAGATGTTGCAGAACAACAGGGTAATATTGATGTGGATGTTGTTGCAAATGCTTTGAGAGATAGTACTCAGAGGATTATGGGGCCTGGGTACATGAAGCCTGGGATGGGTGATGGTGGTGCATGTCATCCCAGAGACAACATTGCACTTAGATTCATGTCTGACAATCTATCCTTGGGATATGATCTTTTTGCAGAGATTATGAAAGCCAGAGATGTTCAAGCAGAAAATATGGCTAGAGCAATTTGTGAACACGGGTATGAAGTTTATTTCACTTCCGATTCCTACAAACCACATGTAGATTATACAAATGGTAGTTATAGTCTTTTGGTGCAACATTATGTCGAAAAATTTAATACTAATGTAACCAAAGACATAGATCAAGCAGATGTTATTGTAAGAGTGCATGAGTCCGATGAAATTAATGAAGAAGAATTAGTCCCAGGCGTAGTTATTTTTGATCCTTGGAGAACGTATGAATCAAAAACTAAATCCCATATTGTAGTCCATTATGGTAATACTAGGTCATGCAAAAAATAAAATGTGTTCCTACAGAACATAATACTGCATTTGGGTTGTCCGGCATAGGCGCTGCTGGTGATCTACATTTTAATACCGTATTAGAATGGTTTCCCACTGACGAAAAAAGTTTGTATGAAGAAAACTTTTTAAAATACCCAGAAATTATGAAAAGATGGGAGAACGTTGATATAACCTATGAAATTAACGAGTATGGTTTTCGGTCTCCTTCTTTTTATGACTCTGATAATAATATAGTTTTTCTAGGATGCAGTATTACTACTGGTATTGGGTTGCCCCTTGAAAAAACTTTTGCATATTCGATATCCAAAAAACTGGGAATGAATTTATGTAACCTTTCTGTACCAGGCAGATCAAATGATACTTGTTATAGATTGGGGTCTTTTTGGATACCAATATTAAAACCAAAACTTGTTATATGTTTTGTAGTATCTAAATCGAGAAAGGAAATTAAAATTTCTAATGGAAATGGAGATATATCATTTTATCACAATTTTCTTCCAGCAAAATCCGATGAAACAAAAATTTTAAATTCCGACTTCGGAGATTTTTATGCACAATGGTGTCTCAATGAGGAAAATCTAAATTATAATATGCAAAAAAATATGGATGCTTTGGAAACGGTATGTTCTAGAAACGGTTCCAAATTTTATTGTTTTGATGAGGTCTTTATTACTGAGAAATACCTCAATCCAGCTGGAAGACTTCATTTGGGGGGTTTGAAATATCGTGCTAGAGATTTACTGCATCCAGGCGAACAAGAAAACGAATTTATCACAAAAACAATTTTAGGAGAACTGGGATATGAAAAAAATTAAAAAGTTTTTTCTCGGTATAAAACAAAAGTTTGACGATTGGAAAATGCGCCGAAGAATAAAAAAGAAAATGAAAGAAATTAGGGAGAGAGACCCATTTATCTATGATTAATTGGGGGATCAGTGCTGGTTATCATGACGCAGCTCTTTCTGTCATAAAAGATGGGGAGATAGTTTTTGCTAGCCATGCAGAAAGATACTCTGGTTACAAGAATGACAAATATTTAAATGATAATTTGTTGAATGATGCTTTGCAGTATGGGGAACCAGATAAAATGTACTGGTATGAGAACCCCATACTCAAAGCTACTAGAAGGTTGTATTCCAGACAACCAAATCCTTGGGTAAATCCAAGGTCTTATTTTGACAAATTAAAATATCAACCAACGTGCAAAATAAAGTGGGGGAATCATCACCGTAGTCATTTTGCAGCTGGGTATTACACTAGACCATTTGATGATTGTGCTACTCTTGTTATTGATGCAATTGGTGAGTGGGTTACTACTTCCATCTGGGATAATGACAAATTAGTTTGGTCTAGGAAATATCCAAATTCTCTCGGTTTGTTCTACTCTGCTTTTACTGATAGGGTTGGATTGAAGGCAAATGAGGATGAATATATTCTAATGGGAATGTCTGCCTATGGAGACAAATATAGATTTTCAAAGGAAATATCAGATTTACTTGCAAACAAAACACCATTTCATCGTGGAGTAAAATGGTGGAGACCAGAATTAGAACCAGAAGACTATTTTGATGTTGCTGCTGGAGTGCAATCCGTATATGAAAAATGGTTGGGTGCTCTTTTACATTTAACAGCAGAACTAACTCGCAAAAGAGATTTGGTTTTTATGGGTGGATGTGCTCTAAACTGTCTTGCCAATAGATTGTTACCAGATTTTTTTAGAAAATATTGGATAATGCCCAATCCAGGCGATGCTGGGTCTTCTCTTGGAGCAGTTCTTGCTGGTACAAAACAGAGAGTTGATTTTAAAACTGCCTATTTGGGACACGACATCAAAGGAGAATATCCAGTCGATGCAGTACTTCATGAATTGATGACATCTGGGATGGTCGGAGTAGCTTCTGGTAGAGCTGAATTTGGCCCTCGTGCTTTGGGTAATCGGTCTCTGTTGGCTGATCCTAGAGGCCAAGATATGAAAGATAAAGTAAACTCAATAAAAAGACGACAGGAGTTTAGACCTTTTGCTCCAGTGATTAGACAGTGTGATGCACAACACCACTTCGATGTTGATGTCTTTTTTAATTCTCCATACATGCAAGAAGTTGTTAGGTGTAAAGAACCAGAAAAATATCCAGCAATAGTACATAAGGATGGTACTAGTAGAGTGCAGACAGTAAGTTATGCACATCATCCAGAATTATATGTGTTGCTTACTAAGTGGTATGAGGAAACTGGATGTCCAATGTTGCTCAATACTAGTTTGAACATAAAGGGTAAACCAATTGTAAATAATAGAATTGATGCTGATGTATTTGAAAATTTCTATGGAGTAAAAGTGTGTACCCCGTAAAATACTTGGATGACGTAATAAAGATAAATGGTATTCATTTTTATGGATGTTCTTTTACTGCTGGAGAAGAACTAGCAAATGAAGAATTTTTGCCCCTAATTGGAAAATGCGAAGACTCAGACCAACGTGAGTTATTGAGTCAAAAACACGAAAAGATAGAAAAACAACTTGCGTATCCACAACACCTTTGTAATAAATTGGGAATAACTAATGTTTACAATAGAGGTCAAAGGGGCAACTCTATTGATAATATGCGATCACAATTTTTCAATGATGTAATTCATGAAAAAATTTCTGATACACATCTCTGTATGTTTGGAACTACTGGGTTTTTTCGAGAAGTTGGTTTTCATTCACTAGAACATTGGGCAGAAATTGGCAGGAGTAACATAGACGAAAGATATAGGGGATGTGCTTTCAATAGAGTCGTTCCCACCCATCACGATAGAGGGGGTGATCATGAGTTTGCTTTAAAATATTTCAGAGAAAGACACTCATGGATTCATTTTTATGAGTATATGAATAATCTCAGAGACATTTTGTATATTGCTAACAGGAATAATATACCTGTTATTTTTGTTGAGTGTCTTGAAAGAATTAATGTACAATATTTTGAAAAAGTTTATTTGAAGAAACATGAACAACTTAAACACCTTGATTATGAATACAAAGATAATCTTCTTTTTATCGAAAAAGAGATAAATAGACATATGATAACGGATAAGGTTTTCTCTGAATATAATGATAAACATGGAGACAAGCGAATGCCCAGAGGACATCCGTGTTTACAGGCTCACATAGAGTGGGGAGAGCATTTAGCTGATTGTTTAAAAGTATAAGAAAAATGAAAGACAATGTAATAAAGTTTCCTAATAAAAGATCATCCGAACCAACTGGATATAGAATCAATTTATATACAGAGGACGACATTTCAATTGTTTTGATATGCTTAAATATATCAGATGATATGGATGACAATAAGAAATGGGTTCGCAAAGACTTGCGAACTATGGAACCAGAATTTGCCATAGATAGAATGAGGATGTGTTTGGACAGTCCAATTTTTTCCGATCCATTCAAACGGAATATACTTAGAATTATTAATTCAACTGAAATACTCCCACTATCTGCTTTGCACTCGGAATTTTCATAAATACATTTAATGATAAGACACTTAACCGAAAACAAAGTATCTTACCTCTCACACCTTTACAGGGCATGGAGTTGTTCTTTTGCCCTCTTTATTCACGGATTATTTCCGTGTCTTCTCCAAGACTACGCTTCAAAAAAACTCACCTCACAGGAGGATCAAACCCCATAGTATTGTTATAGCCTAAAATTAATTAATCAAGAGTCAGGAAACAACTATGCCAAAACGAAAATCTAATCTTCATCTGATTGAGGACAGCCAAAATCAAAGGAACGGTTCGCCTAGTACTGGACTGAAGATGCGAATAGAAGATTTAGTTACTATTGATGCAATGACAGAAACACAGGGTCAATTCTTCTCTCAGTATCAATCTGGTTCAAAAGCAATGATATTACACGGTGCTGCTGGTACAGGAAAAACCTTTATTGCACTATACAAGGCACTAGAAGAAGTTTTAAATAAAGGGGGGTTTTACAAGAAAGTTATATTAGTACGATCAGCAGTTCCTTCCAGAGAAATCGGACACTTGCCTGGAGACGAAAAAGAAAAATCCGAAGTTTATATGAGTCCGTACATTTCCATGTGCGAAGAACTCTTTCCCACCAAACAACAGGCCTTTCAAAGGTTAGTCGAACAAAAATATCTTGATTTCATGATCACATCTTTTGTCCGTGGACTAACACTAGACAACACCATTGTTATCGTTGACGAATGTCAAAACATGAATGATATGGAACTCAATTCCATCATGACCAGAGTCGGAGTCAATAGTAAGATTATCTTCTGTGGTGATTTCAGACAGACTGATCTTTATAAAAACAGAAACGACATGTCTGGTTTGCAGAAGTTTATGGTGATTGCCGAAAATATGCCTTCTTTCAGAATGTTTGAATTCGACACTGACGATATTGTTCGCAGCGATCTCGTCAAAGAATATCTAATTGCGAGAATGAAATACGAAGATTCAGCCGCTTGACATTTGGTTATAAGTATAGTATGATAGGTGAATATTTGTAGGTATCTAATTTATGTTTAATCATGTTGAAAGAAGTTATAGTCTTCCCTCGTTAATTAGGGAAAACTATGAAGGCAAAAGAATGTACAAAACCGATAGTGGTGTCAGATTCCCGTCTGTCACCACTGTCCTCGGCCACAAAAGTAAACCAGGCATCAAGGCTTGGCGCAAACGTGTCGGTGAAGAAAAGGCAAACAGAATTAGCAAACAAGCTTCTGTTCGTGGTACGAAAATTCACGCTGTTTGCGAAGATTATGTGAATAACAAAGAGTTGAGTTTTGACAAACTCTCTTTTGTTGAAATTGATATGTTTAATAAGATGAAACCTATCATTGATAGAATCGACAACATCCATTGTGTCGAAGAGTTTCTATACAGTGAACATCTCCGTCTCGCCGGACAGTGTGACTGCATTGCAGAATTTGACGGCAGACTCTCCATCATAGACTTCAAAACCTCATCCAAACCAAAGAAAGAACAGTATATTCAAAACTACTTTGCACAGTGTTCTGCCTATGCAATTATGTTTGAGGAACGTACTGGCATTCCTATTGACAAAAGCGTAGTAATTATTGGTGTTCAAGACGATGAACCACAGATATTTGTCAAAAAACGAGACGATTATGTGGATTATTTACTAGAATGTCGTGATTTATATGAGGCTGAGGTATTGACATCTGCTGCCTAGTCATGTTATTATAAATATTGAATCGGTCGTTGAAGTGGACTGAAAGATTGTAGGACGGGGGTGCGATTCCCCCCACCTCCACCATAAGCACATTAGGCACGGACGTACAGTGTCGAAATTAAGACTTCCTAGTGTGCTTTTGATGGGGGTGAACAGGTTCGACTGCGATTGTCTAGGAAAGGTGAGACTGATTGACTGGCAAAGTGCCAACCTAAAGTAAACGCAAACGATGACGTTTATGCTCTAGCCGCTTAAGGCTAGTGGGGTATGGGTTCCACCTTATAATCCAACGGGCCCATTTTTAAAAGAAGGAGAAATCAATGGTATCGCCAAAGGTTTTATCTTGGACATTTGCATTAGTTTTAATTCTTACCCCAACAGTCGCAGTACTATCTGTTAAACCAACCCCCACGAAACCACCATTAGAACCAATAACTGTTGTTGTCACACCAGCCGTGATAAAAGAAAAACTACCCGATCCAGAAGAAGTTTTCTGTCTTGCACAAAACATTTATTTTGAAGCAAGAGGCGAAGATATCGCTGGACAAATGGCTGTTGCTCATGTTACAATTAACAGAGTAAAAAATGACAAATACCCCAATACCATATGTGAAGTGGTGTATCAAGCTAAATTGAGCAAGTGGTGGTTGTCCCAAGGTAAAAAGGTTCCAATGAAACACCAATGTCAATTTAGTTGGTATTGTGATGGCAAATCAGATAAGATAACTGATTGGAAAACTTTTGATAATATTGTTGAAGTCTCTAGACAAATTATAAAAGGATACCACGAAGACAATACAAATGGAGCAATATACTATCACGCAGATTATGTAAAACCAAAATGGTCTGATAGTTTGCAAGTGAGTGCGGTATTTGATTCGCACATATTTTATAGGTATTAAATGGCAAAACACAATTTTATTGTTACTGGTGGATGCGGTTTCATTGGTTCCCACTTGGTAGAGGCGTTACTCTTACATGATCAAAATGTTTTGGTAGTGGATGACATGAGTGTTGGTTCTTATAAGATACCACACAAAAAAGTTCAGTACCTACATCAAGATGTTGCAGACGTTTTTCCTGCTGGAAATTATGATGCAATTTTTCATCTTGCTGCAACTCCCAGAGTTCGCATGTCACACAAGAATCCCTACATTACTATTAAAAATAATGTAAACTCCACTCTTACTGTATGTGAGTGGGCCAGAAAATTAAAAGTTCCAATTTTCTTTGCAGCATCATCAAGCACAAAATTTTCTAACAAAGATTCTAATCCGTATACCTTTAGTAAATATACATGTGAAGAGATATTAAATTTGTATGAATCTCTTTACAAAGTTAAGTATCATATGTTATACTTCTATAATGTTTATGGGCCAAGAGAAGCAGACTACGGAGAATATAGTACTGTAGTCAGGGCATTTAAAAGATGTGTAGAAAATGATGAACCACTACGAGTTTTCGGTAGTGGTAAAAAAGAAAGAGATTTTACCCATGTTTATGATGTGGTTGATGGCATGTTAAAACTATTGCAAACCAGAAGAAAAACAAAACATGTTAATTTGGGTAGGGGCAAACCAGTGAGTATTTTGGAAGTAGCAAAAGCTTTTGATCACCCCATTGTCCATGAATTTGATAGACCAGGCGAGGCAGAAAAGACTATCTGTGATAGTCCTTTTATCGAATGTGAATATGATGTCCTAAAATATATTAAGGACTGGAAAGAAGATTTTTTGATGCAAAAGGAAAAAAGTAATGATTGAAGAAGTTAAAAAAACCGATGAGTTTCTAATAAGCAATCAACAGTTTTCTAGTGCTGTTGAGTTTTCTCAACATATTGAAAGAAAGGCTAGTATGGGCCAAAATTATATTGACGTACTAACAGATTTTTGTGTTCGCAATGAAGTAGAAATTGAAAGTATTAAGAAACTTCTTACACCGTCTTTAAAAGAAAAGATTACTGCCGAGGCTCAAAACCTCAATTTGTTAAAAGCAAAGAAGACATCTAAACTGCCAATATGATAGAACCGTTTGAAGTTTATCGACTTTACCTTGCAATCAAATTGCACTTTACAACCAAGAATTATGACATAGTAAAGTATAAAGGAAAAGTAAGAGTCAAAGAAGAAACATTTCGTAAAAGAAAAGACCTCGTTTCTATTAAAAAACTTGCCAGAGATTATTCTCGTGAGGAAATAATTAATTTCCTTGTTGCTAATTTTGTCTCTGGAGAGAAATGGGGTGGGTTGTTTGATGTTGATGCTGCAAGAAGATACGATCAGTGGCAGAACAGAAAAGTCAAAAGAGAATATCAGTTTAAACAAGATATTGACAGAATTCTACTCGACATGGAAAAGGAAGAAATCGCCGACCCATTTATTTCAATTAATGGAAAACACCCCTTGACATTTCGTCTCTTTTTTGGTAATATAATTAATATAGAGACAATGACAATCTTAGATAAGATTTTTAACTTTGTCGATATGAATGCGAATGACATATTGCTTGAAGATGCGTCTATGTGTATAACCAAGTACCGTCCATTCGTTAGACTGACAGACAATATGAAGTCTGTTGCAACACCGCTTAAAGATGTTATAAATAAGGAAGTACATCAATGAGTAAGTCAAAAAGTTCCCGAGGTAGTAACCAAAAGGAACAACGTATTCATCGAGTTTCTAGTGAAGGCAAAACTAGGCTTGACAAGTACAAACATTTGTTATATGATGAAGATGTATATGATAGTGATGAGTTCGCCGAGTCACTAACCGCAAAAAGCAAAATATACAGTAAACACGATAGTAAATAAACCGCACAAAGGAGCAACATATGTCTGCAAATTCTATCTCTGATCTTCGTAAGAGTCGTGGCAGTTTCGATACCCTGCTTAAGCAGGTTGAGAAAATGTCAACTACCACCACTACAGAATCAAACGATACTGGCAAAGAATGGAAACTTTCCGTTGACAAGGCTGGTAATGGTTCTGCCGTAATTCGTTTCCTTCCCCCCTCCAAGGGCGAGGACAGTTATTGGGTACGTCTTTGGACACATGGTTTCCAAGGCCCTACTGGTAAGTGGTATATCGAAAACTCTCTTACAACTCTGAACCAACCTGACCCCGTTTCAGAATTGAACACCCAACTCTGGAACTCTGGTGTAGAGGCCGATAAGGAAATCGCTCGCAAACAGAAACGCCGTTTGAATTATTACTCAAACATTTTGGTTGTTTCTGATCCCGCCAACCCAGAAAATGAAGGCAAAGTTTTCTTGTACAGGTATGGACAGAAAATTTTTGAAATGATTCAAGACGTTATCAAACCCACCGTTCCTTCCGATGATCCGATCAATCCGTTTGATCCGTGGGAAGGTGTAGACTTTGCACTTGTTGCAAGGAACGTTGCTGGTTATCGTAACTATGACAAATCTAAGTTTGCTTCTAGGGTTCGTCCCATTGCCGACTCGGATGAGGCTATTGATGCGATCTGGGAACAACAGTACTCTTTGAATGAGATTGTTGATCCTAGTAACTTCAAGTCTTATGATGAACTCAAAGATAAACTCAATGGTGTTCTAAAAGGTAGTGTATCAGTAAGTCCTGCATCTACTGTTTCTAGTCAGACTGATGATATTGAAGACGATATCTTTATTGCGGAAAGTACCGCATCTACAGATACAGTCACAGTTGCCACATCTGATGATGAAGATGCTATGTCGTATTTCTCCCGACTGGCTGATGATGACTAAGATATAGTCGTCTCCTCTTTGGGCGCCATAAATAATGGCGCCCTTTTTTTATCTGGTAATCTGATTTGCATAGTATTATTTTTGGTGGACAACTTGAAGATTTGGGATTAGACTTTGATAGTTCCAAGATCAGTATCAGGCGTTCATCTGGCGGCCACAAAATAAGCACCTTTTTACGTCAACACGGATATGATGTCGAAGTCATTGACTACGTTCAAAGATGGAGTTTGGATCAATTAAAAAAATATATTTCTCGTAAAGTTGATGATGAATTTTTATTTTTCGGATTTGGTTCTACCTTCTTTTTAAATAGTCCAAGCGTTATCGGTCTCGTAAAATGGTTACGAGAAACTTATCCACGCATTCCCCTTGTTGCAGGCAGTCAAAACAACTCTATGAAAGAATTGGAGATGGATTGGTATGTTTACGGTTACGGTGAGAATGCAATACTTGCACTCATAGATCACTTCAAAGGTGGGCCAGAACCTATCCATACCAATCGTGTAATAAACTGTTACGTCAACTACAAGTCCTTTCCGAAAGACGATCTCACGGTGTCTTACAAGGATACAGACTTTATCAACCCCAGAGAAATTCTGTTACTAGAGTTTGCCCGTGGATGCAAGTTCAAATGCAAGTTCTGTAGTTTCCCTGTTCTCGGAGTTAAGGGTGATTACTCACGCACAGCACAGAGTGTATATGATGAGATGTTGGAAAACTATGACAAGTGGGGTACAGAACATTATATTGTTCTGGATGAAACCTTCAACGATAGTTCACAGAAGATTGAGAAGTTTGCCAACGTCATAGAAAAACTTCCCTTTACACCCAAGATGACTGCCTATATTAGAGCTGATCTTATTGTGTCTCGCAAACAAGATTGGGACAATCTAATCAAGATGGGTATCACCTCACACTTCTATGGTGTCGAGTCTATGAAACATGAGTCTGCCAAGTCCATCGGCAAAGGTATGGACAGTGGTAGAATCAAAGAAGGTTTGATAGAGGTCGATGAGTATTTCAGAGAGAACGCTGGATTCTACAAAGGACATATCTCTCTTATCGCCGGACTCCCACACGAGACTGTGGACGATCTGAGGGACACTGGCAAGTGGTTATCGCAGTACTGGAACAGAAACAGTTATCACATGAATGTACTGATGATCAAAGACTTGCAGAACAATGTAGAGACATTGAATCACAACTCTGAGTTTGATCGTGATTGGAGTAAGTTTGGATACCGCAGAACAGAGTTTCCAGATGATCCGATTGATTGGTCAAAGAGTAGAAATCCATACTACGAGACCCTATACAACTATGTCAAAGAATCTGGATACTATCTGCCGTGGGAAAATGATTGCACCAATCTACACGAGGTTATGAAGTTTTGTGCAGAAGAGTTCTCACAGTATCAGGCAAAGAATCTAATAGACCCATTCATGTATGATAAGTTCTTTATTGATCCCAGTGTCAAGTGGGAAGACTTTGCAACTGAAGTTCACATGGAGAGAAGAAGTAAATATATACTCGGTCATGTCGATGAGTATATTACTAAAAAACTTTTATCTTAAACAAATCCAGATGCGTTGCTGTTTATCCAAGTCAATTCAGAATTTGACTGTGGGAAACTTGTTTTTGGAGAAGACACATGTACAGAGATTTCTCCCTGTCCGCCTTGTACTGGAGCTGTTGCCCCAGGCATTCCACCAAGAGCAGCTACTAGAGCATCATTAGATGATGCATTGGTCTGTTCAAAACTTGATGTAGTCATATCCTCTACTCTAGCAGAATCATTTAGGGGAACATCAACTCCCAATCCACCAAGAGCTTCTTGTCCAGTTTCGATTGCTGCATCCATCATACTAGTAGTTTGATCAGGATTGGTATCTATTCTTGCTTCCACCGCACTTTCTAATAGTTCTGCTTTTACACTACCATCTGCATTGTGTGTATTTCCATATTTGTTGTCCCATGATCTTTGTCTCTCTAGAGCTCGTCCTCGCCGTCTACCAGTCATACGATCTGAAACTTCTGGTCTAGCCTCTACTGCTTCTAGATCATTTACAGCATTATCCATGTTAGAGGACATCAAGTCAGCAATAGCACTAGTAACCATGTTAAATAATTCTGGGAATCGTTCCTCATAATTCTCTGAGTCATCTTCTGGGAATACATCATATACGTCTTTATAGACATCTCTTACCAAGGAACCAACGTCAGCACCTATTCCGGCAAAAGGAATCATACCAGCAGTTTCTAATGCAGCTCCTTTCCAATCCCCTGCTATAGCCTTTTCCATTGCAAAAATTAGGTTAAACCCTGCTCCTACAAATGGTAAAACTTTCGCACCAGTTTGACCAAGGTTTTTGGCGATAGATGCTGTTATCTTCGCTGCTATTTGTGGATTTTTTGCAGCTGTTTCTGAAGCTGCTTCTGCTGCTTCTTTCTGGAGTTTTTCCATTGATTGTCTTGCAGATTCTTTTGCTGCTCCATGTACTTCATCTCCAGCTTTATTAATTGCAGTACCATTTCTATCAAATTTCACCCCGCCAGTACTTGTGTCTATAGTAGAGGCGGCCATTTTTCCTGCTCTGTTTGCTCCTGCTTCTATAGCTGCCTTTGATGCTCTTTCTCCAGCTGCACCAGCTGCTATTCCTGCCGCCTTCATCCCAGCGGTGGCGCCGAAATCTTCTAATTCATTTCCTATGGTGGCATCGAATCTTTCTTGAGTTCCTGCCTCGGTATCACCTTTGTCATTGTCTCCCATCTTGCCGGCCATACCCAATGCAAAAAGTGAAGCGAGTCCAAGTCCACCAGCAGCTGCGGGGCCAATACCACCACCACTGCGGCCGAACATATTTCTCAACGCATTTTTATTTGGGCCAGCTTGTGCGGCTCTTGACATTCCCCCAACAAATTGGGATGTATCACCTTTGATTGATACTAAGACTCTTTCGATGTCCTGTAATTGTCTTACGACTGGATCAGAACTATCTGCATCTGACAAAGCACTTGTTGCAGAGGCTGCGGTACTTACTGGTGTTGCGCCGGATACGGTTCCACCGAATCCACCCATTTCACCGCCACCAGAACCGCCGGATTGAATTTGTTCTTCGTTGTTGTTGCCACCAAAAAGTGCATTTCCTAGTCCATAATAAGCACCAGCCTTGCCAGCGTTTCCTAACAGACCCCCAACCTTCTTTATGGGATTCATTATTGCACGGCCAAGGCCGCCGATTGTTCTCGACCCAAATCCCAACAAACTAGTAAAAAATGGCGCCATTTATCGACTCTTTGATTTTTCTGATTTCTTTTTTAAGTGTTGAACTAGCATGGAAATGTAAACTGTCCTCTCCCAAGGCATCCAATTCTCAATCTCTGTTAAACTATATTTATGTTCTTGCATCAATAAAAAGTTGGTTTTGAAATAGTTTTCGAGATTTTCATGGAAGAGGTTTATACGAAAAAATCCATGTACCCATTCATAAATGCATAATTTTCTCTACCGCAACCATTACAAATAAATTCTATTTTGTTTTCTAATACCGGCATTGTCTCAAAGAATTGTCTAATACTTTGAAACTGTGTTGGGGGCATGTTGTCAATGAATTCTCTTTTATCCCCGTCACTAATTTCTTCATAGACTTCATCTTTAATAAAAATTTTCTCTATACACCTTGATGATACTTCATAGATATCTGCATCGGATTCTTTGCCTGCAATCTCTTTGAGTTCTTCCGATTTCGGATACCTCATTTCGACAGACATTTCATCTGTTAGTTTTACAATTGGAGAATGATCTTCACTTTCTTTTAGTTTAAACCTGTTTAAATCAATTGTAACATTGGTTTTCTTTTCGCAATGACCGCATCCAAACCTCGCTTCAATATCTGTTCCTATAGAAGCTTTTCTAAGTTCAAGAAATATATTTTGCATGTCAAAAATTGGTATCTCATCACCCTTAACTTTTCCAAAAGAACAGTTGGTGACAATCTGCTGGGAGGCCTTTATCATTTCCATGGCCTCACCAGTTTCAGCTGCAAATACTAATAGTTTTTCTTCTTTTACTAAAAATGGTCTGAAATTGACCTTCTTTTTTTCTGAATAAACATAAACCTCAACTAGCGGGTATTCTGTAATAGGTAATCCCATAATTTAAAAACTCCAATTAATTAAAAAACTTTGTCCAATACATCTCTCATTTTCTCTCTCACGTTTCCACCACCAGTGATCGTGTCGTAAATATCCGCAATACTTGAACCGCCACCGCCGCCTGCTTCCCAACTTCTAAATGCAAACGTTACTGTCACTCTTACAATGCCATCGCCACCCTGAGCTACTGGAATAATATTCAATAGTCTTGGAAAGGCTTCTTTCATAGTCCAAGATTTTCTTTCACTGTCTCTTCTGTTGAGTACTTTTACTTTAACTTCCCCAACATAGGTGTCTTGATATTTTGGTTCTTTGGTTTCAAAAGATGCTACTTGTTGCATCCAGTTTTCAAAATACGATCTTACATTCCAGTCCGTGTCGCAATAGAAAGTGAATGCAGCTGATTCCCCAAAAAATTCCATGCCGTGAACTCTGTTTTCAGTCCACATTCCTATTTTTGTTGGAGACCACAGTGCTTGCAAGCCTGGTATCTGAGCTTCTTCACATAATAGTGATGGCAACCTTCCGCTACCAGGCCCATAAATTTCTACTTCAAATCTGTTTGCTCTTGCTAAGTCGTTTCCTTGAACGTGACCCAAGAATCTACTAAGACTCATTACATTATTCCTCTAGAATCTGAAAATACTTTGCTCTTACTAGTATTGAAATCTTCTACTGGCAAAAAGATTGCAGCCTTCCAATCCAATGGATCGATCCTGTAAAAAGAACTACGCATCTGAGTATTCAGATATCTTTTTACACAGGGTTTTACTTCTGGAAATCTGGCCGCACTACTCAACAAATCCCAATTGTATGACATCTGAGACTGTGATGTGAGTTTCTGATCGTTCATGGTTTCCAGTAATTTGCCCAACAGTTTTGCTCGTAAAAGATATGGTAGATAATGTAAATTCATTCCCCAGAAACCATCGTTGGTTGGTTCAAATGGTAGACACAGAGGAAATGCGTCAAAGTATGGCAACTTACTTTTGTGTTTTGCATCATATCTAAACAAATACATAGAACCGATGTCATATGACCCTTGTCTTTTTGCAATGCTAGAAGACATCGCTGTACTAGGATTATTAATTCCTCTCGCAACGTTCCTAACTTGGTTCATGTACCAATTATACGATTTTGATTGATCGTTAGAATTGGCTCTTATTTGTTCAAATGGGTTTGCCATGAACACTATTTATAAGAGATTCCCAACTCCTTTTCTGTGATTATCTTAAATTCCCACCCCCGATCAAGACAAAATTCTTTTGCAGATTTCCACTTGGCTTCATTGACTCCCCATTGAGCCACTTCTTCTAGATATTTTTTTGTTCTCTTTCTTGGTTCTGGTGGTCTTGTAAATCTAGAGGGTTTGATTTCTATTAGATATGACTTTCCTTTGATGTTGGCGTAGAAGTCAACAAAGTATCTGTGTACTCTTTTATCTAAAGGAGACTTGTAGGGAATTACTATTGATTCTGAAGACCAGAACTTAACATCTGGATTCATGTCACACCAATTCATGAATTTCAACTCATATCCAGATCGATATATGATTTGGTTAGAATTTCCACGATATTTCTTAGGATTTTTAGGAATAAATCGTCCTTGATGCAAATCTTTTCTATAAGGCATATAAATAGTCCCATAACCAAATAACTATTTAGGTAATACAATCATGCCAGATACAACTCCAGGCGCAGTATCAACAACTCCATCAACCAGTGCCGCTGAAGGTACTGGTGATGTTAGCAGTGTTGGAAATGATACTGGAAATACTGTAGAAAGTACTGCAACTGATTTTTTTTCTCACCAGTGGCCGAGTGATGCTGCCAGTGGAAATTACTTGCATACTGTACACATTTCCATAAGGACTAACAAAGGCGGCACTGGAGGAATTAATCCTGATGGTGCTGCCGGTGCTGCCAGTTCCGCAGAGAGTGCTGCTGGTAATTTCAATGCTGCAACAAGTGCAGAGGGTGGTGGATTGAGTGTTGGAGAAGCAGTTGTCAGTACCGCTTCTGAGGCTGCTGCTGGATTTATGAGGAATTTCAGTCAAGGAAGAACAACCGCTGCTGGTACTATTACTTTGGCCATGACAAATGCACCAGAAAACAGAATCTCTGCTCAGTGGGATGCTACTGATTTTGGTCTTCTTGGTGCAGCTATAGAACAGTTTAGAAAAGATGCTTCTATGAATGATGTGTTGGAAAGCATTTCTAAAAATGTTGGGACGGGCTCTGAGTACGCAACAAGACAGTTAGCTTCTATATTTAACATAGGAAAACAATTGGGAATCAATCTTCCAGTTTCCGATGGCATTCAAGTATTTACTAGAAAAGTAGAAAACCCCTTCAAAGAACAATTATTTAAAACCATGAACTTCAGAAGTTTTCCGATGCAATTTAAATTTGCTCCGAAATCTGCCGCTGAATCTGCAACTGTCAAAGATATTTTATATCAATTAGAATATCACATGCACCCAGAAAAAGAAAAAATATTTTTAAGATATCCTTCAGAATTTCAAATCGAATATCGATACGACAATAAGAAAAACACTTGGTTGAATGAACTTAACACATGTGTTCTTACTGATATGAAAGTAGACTATGGACACAATGGTTTTATGACTAGTTTTGAAGGTGGTGCGCCAACAGAAATTACCTTGTCTCTGATGTTTAAAGAAATTCTTCTCAGAGATAGAAAAGATATTAAGTAGGAGTAGATACAATGTTCTTTGATAGGTTTCCTAGAAGAAACTATGTTATTGATGGGGTTGAAATAGATACCCCTGATATTTTTCGTAGGGTTGCACCGAACGAAAGAATCGATGAGGTTTTGATACTTGAAAAAATCACTTTGAGAGATGGTCAGACTCCGTGGCAAATTTCATACGATTACTACGGACATGTTGAATATTATTGGACTATACTTTTGGTAAATGATATTATTAATCCTTATCATGACTGGTTAAAACCGGCGGAAGAACTTAGAGACTGGGCTTTGGCAAAATATGGAAGTTCAGAAAGATTAAACGAGGCCCACCATTATATATTTGCTGGGACAGACATCCAAGTAGACTTTGATCACTTGGATGGAGTTGGTGGACAAATTGTTCCTATAACAAACTTTGAACACGAAGTAGAAGAAAATGAAAAACGAAGAAATATTTTTCTAGTAAAAAAAGAATATATCATTTCGTTTGCAAGACAATACGAATCATTGCTTAGAGCTTAATTATGTCGAATACAAAACCCAGAACCGTTCCTGGCCGATTTAGACCAAACGTCTTCAAGTTGGTGGGAGAGGGTGGTACACAAGATTTACAGAACTTTGCTGGACAATTAACCATTTTTGAAAACGTACTAACCCAAGGCATTTTTGGGGAGTTGGCTATTGGTGATGCAAAAAACTTAGTAAGAAGATTAAAACTCAGAGGAACCGAAAAGGTTATTGTGGAGTTTCAATCTGAACAGGGAGTCACACCTTTAAAATATACTTTTGTTGTAACTGGAATTACCAACAGAGTTTTGAAAGAAGATAGAGAATCTATGTATACTCTTAGATTGTCATCCGAAGAAGCTTATCGTGATTCTAGTATGGTTGCAACAAAAAGATTTGATGGAAAACCAAAAGCGGTATTACAACAGATTTATGACGAGTTTATTGCTGTAGACAAGGGATTAGATTTTTTTGGTTTAGAATTCAAGAGAGAAGAGTTTGTTTTTGTAGCGAATTATTGGTCTGGGTTTAAATGTATGAATTACGTTTGCCGACAGGCCGCACCAAAAGGTTCTCCAGAGTATATGCCAAACACACTCTTTTTCCAGAGTGACAAGAAAAACTATTGTACTAGTTTATCAAAAATGGCTCATATATACAAATCGAACAGACTGGTATATGACTGTTTTAACTATGTTTCTGAACAGATGGAAAGGTCGGAGGGTGACTCCAGAGAACCATCGTATAACTACATTCACCCTTGGATTCACGAAAAATATGTGGTTATGGATGGGGTATCTCATCCAACATTTACAGACATTTACCATGATTTAAATACTGGATATATGGGAAGTCTTACGGTTGGATTTGATATGGGAAAAAGAATGCCATATCTAATGATGTTTGATTACACGCCTAATCAAGCTGGTGTACCCAATGGAAACTTGCCTAAGGTCAAAGGTAATCAGGCGCTATTAGATTTTACATATGATAGTTTCTATCATCTATATGACAAACAAAGGGTAAACCCCATCCACTCTGGTATTATGTTTCATCCATTTTCAAACGTTAATGTTGCTATGGGTAATCACAATTTGTGGGATGATAAAGAATTTGGATATGACAAATTCCATTTTGAAAATATTTCTTTCCGAGATAGTGCTATTGCTGAACTGACACGACACCAAATAGATATTAATGTAAACGGAAGGACAGATGTTGACTTGGGTATGTTGGTTTATTTGCAATTTCCAAACCCAGAAGAAAAGGGAGAAAATCCCCCAGAAAGTTTGAAACTAGATAAAAAATTATCTGGATTATATCAGATCATAGGCATTCGCCACGACTTTATGTTTGGTGATGCATTTGAACATAAAATGAAACTGGAAGTTATCAGGGACTCGCACGAGCAGAAATAATTATGGCTAGAAAAGATATAAAATATCCAAAGTTTACTTGGTGGCAGGGTATCGTAGAAGATAGAGATGACCCAGCAAAGTTGGGACGTTATCGTGTGCGTATTTTTGGACACCATACCCAGAGTAAAGAGAGACTTCCAACTGCACATCTTCCTTGGGCAGTACCAATGCAACCAATTACTTCTGCTGGCATTTCTGGTATAGGACACTCTCCTACTGGTTTGGTAGAGGGTTCTGCTGTTGTTGGATTTTTTGCAGATGGTGATAACGGACAAATCCCAATCATTATGGGATCACTTGGTGTTGCTTCTTATTTGCCAAGAGAAGATGATACGGGCCCAGTAATTGATATTGATAGAAGTCTGGTTGGTTTCTTTGATCCAAAAGGAACTCATCCGCACTATAGGTATCCCAAAAGAAAAGTAACAAATAGAAAAGACCCAGGCCCAGATACCCATGCTAGCGGTAGACCGAGGGAAACACCAGAGTATGACGAAGATGGTGGGGAGGACGTTGGAGAAAATATTTTAGAAGAAGCCGATTCTTCTCGTCTTTCTAGAAACCACAGTGAGAGAAAGTGGGCAGAAGAACATTGGTCTTTGAAATCGAAAAGAGAAACGAGAATAAAAGACATTCCCATGGCTTATGCAAGTCTAGCCAGCGGAGGAACTACTCCAAAAGGATTTACTCACCCAGATGATGGCAGTGGCGAAAGACTGGAAATCAAAGACCCAAAGTATAGACCTAGAAGTTGGAATGAACCACATCCACAATCTACCCCACCAGACCCAAACGCAGACCCAGAAGAATCTAAGTCTGAGTACCCCTACAACCACGTTTATGAAAGCGAGAGCGGACATATATTTGAGGTTGATGATACACTTGGTGCAGAACGAATTCATGAAATGCACAAGGCTGGCACTTTCAGAGAAATTCAACCAGATGGAACCAAAGTAGAAAAGGTTGTTGGGAACAATTATGTAATTGATTTGAAGAACAAATTAATTTATGTTCGGGGTGATTACAGCATGACCGTGGATGGTGACTATTACTTAAACATCAAAGGTAACAAAGTAGAACACATTAGTGGTCATGCTTTTCAAACTGTTCGTGGTAGTAGGATTAGCAAGATTCAAGGTACGGAAGAGATTGATACTGAAAGTACCATGCATCATCACATCAGAAAAAATAGAAACGTTCAAGTGGGTTCTCAAGACCCAGACCTTGCCTATGTTGGAAACGATTCTCTAAGAGTCGTTGGACAAGCAAACTGGCGAGTAAAGGGGAAATGGAAAACTATTGCTACTCAGGACAGAAAAGACATCACATTCGGAAACCATAAGATTAATGTGTACCCGAGATATGAGTTGGACGTTGACGCATTCCGTGATATGTTATTTGATCCTACCGTTAAAGCTGATCCAACTGCTCTATTAAAATCGGTATCCAAACTAGAATTGTTTGCACAACAAGATGTATCTATTGCCACTGGACAACTTTATCCAGACCCATTTTTACCATTTAACCCAGCACCCAGTGTGAGTATCGCTACTGCTAGATATAACTTGAGTGCTACTGCTGATCTTTATGAGAAAATTGGCCCTACTGCCTCATTTACTGGAGCCGCTTCTATTTTGTTGAAACCAGGCTACGCAACAAGACAGGCTAGTATTGCTATTAACAATATTCAAGGGGTTGATACTGGTGTATTTAGTTTGATTCCAGGCATTCAGAACTTTGTGACTGCTGGAGGTATGTTCAATACCATTCTTCTTGGAGGAATGATAAACACCGTTCAAGCTGGCGGACAATATAACACCGTGGTTGCTGGTGGTCAATTTAATACTGTTATTGCTGGAGGTATTGCAAATAACGTTGCTGCCGGAGGAATACTCAGTAACGTTACTGCTGGCGGGATAACAAATAATGTTACTGCTGGTGGCATGGCAAACAACGTTACTGCTGGTGCATATCTTGCAAATGCTGTTGCTGGTACTGCTACAATGACATCTGGTGCAGGAAGTGTTGTAGCTTCTGGTGCATTTGTTTCTGTTACCGCTGGTGGTGCTGTTACGGTCACTGCTGGTGGAGCCGCATCAATGTTTGGTACTGCGACAACAACTCTTGGTATTATCACCAGTCCAACAATTGTTACTGGTGCTACGGTATCAATAGGATAACGGGAGAATATTGTGGGTTACATTGACGATTTTGTTAAGGACGCTACCAATAAGGCTAAAAGTGAAGCACAGGCTGCCATAGATCAGGCAAAATCCGAAGGTATCAATAAGTTATCTGAAGCTCAAGCGAATATTGAGATTATAAGAAGTCAAGAAGTTTTGCCGGATGACTACCCCGGCCCAGACATCACCGACCCACTCAATCTTGGCAAAGAGTTATTAGACTATACCGATGAAGAATTTGCACAATTTGAGAGATATGACGATCTTTTGAAGGGTGAACAGGCGATTAGAGATCAAGAAGCTAGATGTGATGCTATTGGAGAACAATTTCAAGAACTATCAGATAAGATCGATGAACTCAGTGATAAATTCGATGCTATAGTAGATAAACTTACAGATAAGATTTGTAATTTTTTTGGTGTTGCCGCTGTTGAGGTAAAATTCAAAGTAGAATATGCATTGTTATTGGCATCTATTAGAAAAGACTTACCATCGACTACTGCTTTGCTTGATTCACTTCGTAAACAATTGCCGTTCGGCGATGAATTAAATGGTCTGATCGCATTTGGATATGACACTTTTCAGTATTATCAGAAGATTCAACAGCTAAAGAACAAGTATGGAAACAGTGATGCAGTAATTGATGCAATACTGGATGATCCAAAGGGGTTCTTACAAGGACTCGGCGGTGATCTCACAGGACTTTGTAAAGAACTTCCTCAATGGGAAGACTCAAAGACCGCACAAATAAAAATTCGTGTTGCGGAATTTGGTTTAGAAGGCCCAGAGATTGACATTAAAGAAATTATTATGGAGGGAGCTTCTCCATTCGTATCTAGGATAGAGGAGATTCTTGCGAAACTAGGATTTTCAATAGATAAAGTTCATGACTATTATGACAAATATGATCAAAAAGCTGATGGAAAATGTTCTTGGACTGACTGTTAAGGGTTATAAATAATACTATGCCTATCAATACACCGACAAGACTTTACAAGGACATCGATCTATCGTTTTCGATGAATCCCAATACAAAGGACATTTCCAAGAAATTGGATGTTCAGGCGGTCAAACAAGCTTTAAAAATATTAATGAATACCCAGTTTTATGAAAAACCATTTGACCCATTGTACGGTTCTAATATAAGAAGAATGTTATTTGAACCTTTTGGTAGAAGTACTGCAAGTATGCTTTCAAATGAAATAGATAATGCTATTACTACATATGAACCGAGAGTAAAAGTAGAAGAGGTTATATGTACGCCAAATATTGATCAACACACATATGATGTTGAAATTAGATTTTATGTCATTGGTATTACACAAATACAATCTATGGGTGTTGTTCTGGAGAGGTTGCGATAATGTCATTTGTTTGGGTTGCGCCTGGTGTTATAAAAGATGGACAGGGTGTTGCGGCAATTACACCAAACCCAGCAGCTGCAGCTGCGGGGGTCACAATAAGTGGTTCTGTTCCAATTCTAGAAGGCAGTGTTGTTGCACCACACGGTAGTCACACAGGGACAATAACAATTGATCCGTCTACATGTGCAAAAGCAACAGTCACTATCGCTGGACTTAGAGTTGCAATAGCAACAACAACAGCTACATGCGGCGGAGGAATTGATTCTGGCCCGCCGCCGAAAACTCTAAGTCCAACAGTAAGTATAATTTAATAGGATAAAAAAATGCCAGTTAAAAATGTCACCGAATTAGACTATGCTGACATTAGAGAGAATCTAAGAGTCTTTTTGCAAAATCAGGACGAGTTTTCTGATTATAGTTTTGAAGCTTCTGGTCTATCTACTTTGGTAGACCTACTTGCTTATAATACACATTATAATGCAGTGTTGGCCCACATGGTGGCAAACGAGGCATTTCTTGATTCTGCTGTAAGAAGAAATTCTGTAGTATCTATTGCTAAGACTATGGGTTATACTCCAAGGTCAACTAGGTCTTCCGTAGCAACAATTAATCTTACTGTTCGACCCCCGGCTTCTTATACAAGTAGTACATTACAGTTGCCAAGAGACAGTGTATTTTCCAGCACAGTGAATGGAAAAAGTAGATCGTTTGTCCCCCAAGATGATTATACGGTGACCAAGAGTGTTGTCGATGGGGTATCTGCTTTTAGATTTGAAAACATACGGTTGGTGGAAGGAACTAGAACCACAACTTCTCAGATTATTACTAACACCACTACTTCTGGCCCAATTGTTCTTGAAAATGATAACATCGACACCACGACAATCAGGGTCAAAGTTCAGACTTCTACTCGCAACGCATCTACAGAAACCTTCAACATCGTTGACAATGTTTTGGATGTCACATCTACATCTAAAGTTTTCTATTTAGATGAAAGAACTGATGGACACTATCAAATCGTTTTTGGTGATGATGTTCTTGGCAAATCATTAGAAGTTGGAAACATTGTAATCGTTGATTATGTTGTGTCAAATGGTGCAGACGGAAATGGTGCTAGAGTTTTTAATTACCCGTCTGCAATTTCTGCCGTTGGCGAAAGTGTAAGTAGTGAACTTATTTCTGCATCTGCTGGTGGATTTGCCGCAGAAACAGCCGATAGTATTCGATTCAATGCACCAAGATTTAATGCTTCTAAGGGTAGAACAATAACTAAAACTGACTACGAATCTACCATAAAACAGTCTAATCCAAATATTAAATCGGTTGCCGTTTGGGGCGGAGAAGATAATATCCCACCCATTTATGGAAAGGTTTTTATTTCTATGCAGCCGCAAGATAATTTTGTTATCACTGAAGACGATAAAAAAAATATAAGAAATTCTGTTCTTAATGATAGAATGCCTATTGGACTGACACCAGAATTTGTTGATCCAGAGTATGTTTATATTGGTATCAATGCGAGCGTTACATACGACCAAAAATTAACCACGTTGTCATCGGATTCTTTGAAGTCACTAATTGTTCAAAGAACAGAAAATCATTTTGAGACGAACGTAAATGCTCTAAAAAAGAATTTTTATTATTCTAGATTAACAAAAGATATCGATGCTATTTCAGAATCTATCGTTGCAACTGGAATTGAAATGAGATTGATTAAGAAATTGAATCCAGTCTTAGGTGGTGTTGCGAGATATGAACCAAAATTTAATAACAAAATTTTACCTCTGTCTATCAGATCAAATTATTTTACTGCTGATTTAAACGGTTCTAAAGTAGAAGTATTTTTGTGCGACAAACCAAACCCAGATGTTATCGCACCAGTGTACAGTGGTAGGGGTATACTGCAATTGAAAACAAAAATAAGGGGCGAAATTGTAGACAAAAATGTTGGGACTATTGACTATGATACTGGAGCACTTGATATAGTTGATTTGAGAATAGACTCAATTAGTGGTGCTGGAAATAGTATTTTCAGAGTTGTCTCTACTCCACACGAATCTTCTAAAAATATCTCTACCGATATTCTTGTTAGAACAACAGAGGAAGCGGATTATGCTGTTTTTGCACAACCAGCGAGAAACATCATCCTTCAACTAGATGATGCTGCCGAAGATGTTGTAAATAATATTCGCAAAGGTTTGAACGTAACAATGGTTCCAAGAGTAAGCGATGAGTAATCATACAGTCCCTACATTTAAGGAATACATCAAAGAGATATTTGTTGTAACATCTGGCTCAGGATATTCTGAACCCCCAACACTTATCATTCCTCCTCCAGATCGCAGCAACGATGAACCTGTTCAAGCTGTTGCAGAGGTAGTTGTTACTGGGGGAAGTATTACTGAAGTTAATATTATAGAGGACGGTGATGGGTACATCGAAGCACCAGTCCCCTATGTTGTCGGATTTCCTACTGATTACTCTCTGATATCTGATCCCAGCACTGAAATTGATGCTGGTACATATATCGGCATTCCAACCACTACTGATTCTGCTGACGGTTCTGGGTTGACAGTAAACATAACTGTTGACGAATTTGGTTACTCTACTTTTTCAACCAATGATGATGGTAATGCACTATACAGAGAAGGAGATAGGATTACTATCGACCCAATTGAGATGGGTGGGATGGAAGATGATCCAGAAATTATTGCATCTATTGTAAAAATCAATAATGGATCAGGAGCTACATTTAGTACAGAAATTGATAAAGTTTTTAAAAACTATGTTTATGCTCAACCAAAAATATCTCCATTTGTTGGCGAACAAATTCCAGAAGTATTACAAGAAGAGTTTCCCCTCTTCAAAACTCTGTTTGAAAAATATTATGAGTTCATGGAACAAACGAACTCAATTGACAATACTAAACACGGCCCGTTAAAAGTACTCCAAGATTTTTTATCAAAACTCGATGTTGATTTTAATGATGATGGAAGTATAAACACTGATGATAATTTTATCAGAGAATTTTTCCATGATTATGCTAAAGACTTTCCATTAAATCAAGCAGCGAAATTATCAAGAGTAATAAAAGATATTAATAGTTTCTACACTGCTAAGGGTAGTGTGGAAGCTACGAAATACCTTTTCAAAGTTTTGTATAATGAAAATGTTTCTTTAAGAAATTCTGGACAATTTGTTTTAAGGCCGTCCTCAAACAGATGGAGACAAGATTATGTCGTAAAGGTTTATGAGGCTCAAGTCCCAAATGTAGATGATTTGCAGGGAAAAAGAATTGACATTCATTATGCTGTATCCGAAGGCGCCGCAACAAATTACTATAAAAAAACTACTACTGTTCAGCGAGTTAAAAAGATATCATATACTTCCCCACAAGTATATGAATTGACTCTTGATCTTCCCGCCACTTTCGATATCGTTGGGCCTGGAGTAGGTCAATCTGGATATGACGAACAACTGCTAGCTTATGTATCTGGCGAAATATCTACAATAACTGGTACTGGTTCTAATGGATCATTTGAAAACCCCAGTTCTTCTGTTGTAGACGGGATTTACACTGTAACCGATGCAGACTATGAAAGTTATCTTGATGTTGAATATACTAACAATACCGTGTATGAAGTCGGCACATATGTAAAAGCAAACTCAAAAATATACGTCACGGTGAACGAAGGAACCACCGATTCTGTTGGTACTGGCCCAACACATGAATCTGGTGATGAACTAAATGGGACTTCTAAATTTAGATTTGTAAGTTTTGATTCGCACAAAACAACGGATAGTTCTGGAGGAGAATTCACTGTTGTTATTTCTGGAAATTCTGTTTCCAATATTACTGTGGTCGATAATGGAACCAACTTTCAACCAAACGAAATAATTGAAATACCCACCACATTTTTTGGTGGAAGTGGTACGCCATCTGTAAAATTTAAAGTAGATCAAATATCTTCTGGTAAGATTGATAATGTTTTAATTTTGGATGGCGGTACTGGATTTAGTGCAAACCCAAGTGTTACAATACGACCAAATTCTTTAGACACCATTTCTTCTAATGCAGTAATTGATACTCGACTAACAGATGGTACAATTACTTCAACTGTCTTTGTTGCTAATCAACAGGGTAGAGGATATAACAACAGACCAGATTTAGCAATAAATGTTGCTTCTATTTTAACTTATATTACTCTTGAGGGGGAGTCTGGGTTCTTTAATATTCGAGCCTATCCATCCAGAGTTCTTAATTCTGCATCATTTAATTCTATTGCAGAAGGTTCTTCTACAACCAACGGTGGTTTTAAAGTAGGACAAACATTTAAAATTTCCGAGACTGGAGACATTCTTGGTGTCTATGCTATTGATTATTTTGCTGAAGATTATACTTTAACTGGCATTGATAATAAAGGATATATCAAAATATCAAAAGTTGACTCCAATGGATATCCATCTGCTTTTGATATTATCGCAGTTGGTGTTGGATTCTTCCGTGCCGACTTCCAATTCAATATTACTTCGAATACTGGCAATACTTGTGTTATTGATTTAACAACTGGATTTAATGCACTACTTGCTGGAGTATACGAAGACGCAGGAAGTTTCTTATCGGATGCAAACAGATTGTTTGATAATAGAATTTATCAAAACTTCTCTTATGAAATTGAAAGCGAAAGACCACAATCAGAGTGGAATGATTATGTAAGAAGAGCTGCTCACCCAATTGGATTTGGACTTTTTGGTAATTTACAAATAAGACAATCTGTTGATCTCTCTGGCAATTTTAATGTCGAAACAGATGTCTACATGTTCTTCAAGTATCCAGATATTGAAACGGTATTAATTTCTGACGAAGATGTTACTAGGGATTTTTCTAAGAACGATGTCATAGAGTCCATATTCCCAGGCGATGGTTTTGCTGATAGACAAAATATTGCAAGTGTTGTTAATAAACTGGATATACATGCTGTCAGATCAGATGGCGTTGGAGCTAACTCAGAGTTTGGGCCATATACCTTTCAGGGTACAGAAGTAGAAAACTTCTATGCTACTTCTGATGGTTCAACGCTTGGTGATCCATACTTCTTTAGATATCCAAATGAAAATGATGACTATGTGGAGAGACTTCAAACTGGTGACTACTTCTTAGAAGATTATGTGTTACTAGGAAATCCTTATAAAGATATTGAAATGGTGTTCGATTCCACCAACGTTGGTGGATATGCAACAGACTATTTCTTGGAGGATTATGTACAGTTCCTTAATCAAGACCCAGAGAGAGGAACAGAACTATTCCAAATTAACGATGTAATTACCTCGTTGAATGTTGAGATTGAAGTCACGGGAGGCGCCAGTGCAGTAGATACTCTCTATGCTACTTCTGACGGCACAGCGCTTGGCGATCCCTACTTCTTCCAGCATGCCAATCCAGATGACGATTATGTAAGAAGAACCCTTCCAAGTGGGGAGACGATTCTAATCGATGATTCGCTTGTTCTGTCTTTCGTATTCTTTAGAAATCCATCTGATTCTGTAGAGTTGGATGACACATCTATTCTCTTTGAAAGAGGAAGACTAGTAGATGATTCCGTTACGATGGAAGATGATGCGGTTGAACTTTTCAAAGAAAAATTACAAGAAAATAGAGTTGCTGTTATACAAGACTTGTCCATAGAATCGTTTGGAAAGAATTTGACAGATACTTTTGACGTAGATGATTCAACATCATTTGATATAACCACCATCCAGTCCGATTCTCTAAGAGTTCTTCAAACAGTTTCTATAGAGGCTCAACCAACTTTATCTGACGCATTCTCTACTGCGGATACAATCGATGGACTAAATATTGGAGTCATTCCAGCACAAACTTTCTCTGCTGGAGATTCGATAAACAACTTTGATATTACAACTTTATCGACTGACACCATTGGATTAAATGATTTGACTGCATTTGAATCTACAAATACGAAGTCGGATATATTTAATGTTGATGATGAGGGTAGTCTCATATCACAATCATTCACAGTAGACTTAACATATTTTGCGGAAGATTATGTGGCGGATACTGTAGTAAACTTTTAAAAAGTTTTATAAATAAGTAAATCAAGGCAAAACAAAATCCCAAAGGAGAACAAACATGTTACAATCTAGTGCCTTTAATGCAAAGGGTAAACTCACTATCGAACAGTTCGATAAGGACGGAAACCTGATTCACACTCAAGACACAACCAACGTTGTTGTTGCTGATGGTCTTGACTATATCGCATCTCGTATGAAAGATGCAACCGCCACTGCTATGTCTCACATGGCTATTGGTTCAGACACCACTGCTGCCGCATCTGGCGACACTGCTCTTGGTGGTGAACTTGGTCGGGTTACACTTACGTCCACCACAGTTACGAGTAATGCAGTAACCTATGTTGGAGATTTTCCTGCTGGCACTGGTACTGGTGCTGTTGTTGAAGCTGGTATCTTGAACAACTCTACTGGCGGTACTCTTCTTTGCCGGACGGTATTTTCAGTTGTGAATAAAGCAGCGGCGGATACGTTAAAAATTACTTGGACGCTGACCGTAAGCGACTCCTAATAATTAATTAGGAGTTTGCCTAATGGCTATATTAATACGAGACCAAGCTAGGGTACAACAAGCTAGGTCGTTTTATAGAGATATCTACAACGGAAATGATAGATATTATCTAGCGGCCTCTCGTACTCAAACTTGGACAACAGATACATCACCCGACACATCTTATGATAATCGGGTTGATATTTCTCAGTTTAGGCGTGACATTCTTTTTGTAAAGAAAGTCCAAAACGCCGATGTAGCCATGCTTGCTAGAAGAATAGATTGGGTAAGTGGCACGGTTTATGATAAGTATGACGATGCACTAAGTCCAGAAAATCTTAGTAATTCTGGTGCTGACAATCTACAAGATGCAAATTTTTATGTGCTTACAGATGATTATAATGTCTATAAGTGTATGGATAATAATTCCAACACTGCTAGTACAGTAAAACCAGATGGAACAGGTACAGAAATATTTGAATCTATTGATGGTTATAAGTGGAAATTTATGTTTCAAATCGGTTCTTCCGACAGAACTAAATTTCTATCGGACAATTACATGCCAGTTAGAAAAGTATCTGGGTCTGGAGAACCATCATTTGATATCAATGGTGAGATAGATTCTATAACTATAAGCAATGGTGGAACTGGATATACTTCTTCTCCTATTGTTACCATACAGGGAGATGGTGTTGGTGCAGTAGCTACTGCAACCGTTTCTGGTGGTGCTGTTAGTGCAATAAATATTACCAATGGTGGGTATGGATATAGTTTTGCTGACGTTGTTCTAACCGGCGGTGGGTATACTAGCATTGCAAGGGCTGATGCTAATTTGGGGTCAACAGAAAGTCCCACCTTGCAGACCGCTGTAGAAAGCACAGCAGTTGGTGGAACAATTGACAATATATTAATTACTGATCTTGGTTCTGATTATGTAAACGGAGATACTACTATTACCATCGAAGGAGATGGCGAAGGTGCCGATGCTTCTATTTTTATAAACTCAAACGGAAATGTAGAGTCTGTTTCTATTACGAATCCAGGCAGCGGATATACGAAAGCAAATGTTGTTTTAAATCAGGTTTCTGGCGGAGGTAGTGGAGCATCCTTCAGAATAATAATTTCTCCTTGGGCTGGTCACGGTGCAAATCCACAACAAGAATTGTTTGCTAGAAGAGTAGGTATTACCGTTTCATTTGATAATGATTCACAAGACTTAGTAACTGGCAATGATTACAGGCAGGTTGGTCTGTTAAAAAATATTTATCAGTACGATACAACTACACTGTTTGCAGAAGCAACTGGTAGTTCTTGCTGGACTATTGGAACAAACGCCCCCACTAGTTATGAACCAGATGATATTATATCTACAGAAAGTAATGGGGAATTTGTTGTTACTCAAGTTAGAGACGGAAATACCGATGGTACAGATGATACCGTATATCTTTTGGAAACGGTTGCTGGAATATCAAACTCTGATCTTCTCACAAATATTACTAAGGACATCTCTGGATTGACTATAAATAGTAATACTCTCACACAACCAGAAATAGATACTAGTTCTGGTGAATTACTATACTTCGATAACAGAAAACCGATCACCAGAGATGAGGATCAAGTTGAAACCGTAAAATTAATTTTTACGTTCTAGGGAAAAAAGATGGCAATTAATCTAAACGTATCTCCATATTATGACGATTTCGATCCGAATAAAAAATTCAATCGAGTTGTCTTTAAGCCTGGCGTTGCTGTTCAGGCTCGTGAACTTACACAGATGCAAGATTATTTTTATGAAACCATAAAAGATTTTGCTGATTATGTATTTGTAGATGGTGCAGCTGTTCGTGGTTGCGAGGCAGAACCCCTAATTGTTGATTATGTGAAGATCAACGATACGGACTCAAACGGAAGTACGGTCTCAAATGATACTCTTGCAAATTATATTGGTGACAAACTTGTAGGTTCTACGACTGGTATAGAAGCGATTGTCTACGATGTAAAAACTGGCGTTCAAACAGAAGTTACCGACAAAAAAGTTATCTACCTTCAGTATGTGAAGGGGAACGAAGAACTCAGGGGAGACGGTATCAATAAAAGATTTGATTCTGGAGAAACCCTTACTGTTGTAAGTACAAATTCTGATAGAAATGGTGATACATTTGTTGTAAATACTGATACTGATTTAACCAGTTTCACAAACAACTTTTATGGTATGATCTTGGACTTCAGTATGCCAGAAGGCGTATTGTATGCACAAGGTCGTTTTATTAAACACGAAACACAGAAAATTAGATTAGACCCATATACAGCAAAAGTCAACTACTTTCTGGGTGTAGTTCTAAACGAAGAAATTGTAACATCTGATGACGATGGCACTCTTCTTGATCCAGCTACTGGCGCATTTAATTATAATGCACCTGGCGCAGATAGAACAAAAATTACTACCACACTTACAAAGGTTCCTTTTGGTAGTGAATACGCTAATAGTACTTTCTACAAACTTGGTGACCATGTTGCTTACGAAGGAAATATTTACGAGGTTACTTCTGCTGGTACTTCTCCTTCTAGTGATGGAGCTCCAGTACATCTTTCTGGTTCCGTAACAAGTGGTTCCGTAGAATTTACCTATTATGAATTTCCAGAAAATTTTACTTCTGTTTATAAAATTGTAAACGGAAGACTTCAGAAAAAACTAAATGAAGAATTAAAAGAACTTTCTGAACTAGGAAAAACTTTAGCTAGAAGAACCAGTGAAGAATCTGGTGATTATGTTATTAATCCATTCACGTTAGAAATCATCGAACACCTTAGAACCGTAAGGGGCGTTACTTTTAACCTTAGCACTGATGAGTCTTTTGCTAGAGGAACATTTGTAAACCACAATGGAAATCTCTACGAGGTAGTCAATGGTAATGGCACCTCTGATCATACAATTCCACCAACCCACACCGAAGGCACTGCAACTTCTGGAAGTGTTGTTTTTCAATACCGTGGAGACTCCTATAGAATTGACAATGATGGATATCATTATGCAACCGATGCAACAGACCCAGGCGATCCAAACTTTGTAGTTGCTAAGGTATCCCCAGGCATTGCTTATGTTGACGGGTATCGCAGAGAGTTCATACAAAACAATTATGTCAAAATAAGAAAAGGAACGTCAACAAAAATTCAAGAAGCGTTAGATGTCTCTTTGTCTTATGGTAATTTTTTCGATTGTGTTGAAGTTGTTGGTAATTGGAACTTAGAACAAGGCGCTCAAGTACAACTTGGACACTATGGGGTTAGTCCGAACCTAAGTCCAGCTTACGCTGCTACTGGGGACGGTGATCCAAACAATTATGGCAGTGGTTCTTTTGGTTCTACTTCTGCTCCTGCCACCGTTCTCGGAACGTGTAGAGTTCGCAGTGTAAAACACATTGGTGGAACTATTGGAACAGCTAGTGCTGTACACCGAATTTTTGTTTATGATGTAAAACTTCGTGGAGGTGATCTCAAAGATGCTAGAGTTCTTTTCTATAATGATCCCAACGGAAACAACGGTGTTGCCGATTTACTTCTCTATGATTTAAACGGAGACGGATTAGGGGATTCTGCCTTCTTACAGGCATCGCAACAAAATAGAATGGTGTTCCCAGTATCTTGGATGGCAACTAAAACTCTATATGCTGCTGGTGCTGGTACTCTCGATACGCAGTATTATTACACCGAAGAATTTAATATTTCAACTCTCGGTGATGGAACTTTTGAGATTTCAACTTCTTCCTTGGGATCAGAAGTAACCCTACCCTATTCTAGTTCTCCCACACAAGGAGAGTTGGACAATTCTTTCTATGTAGTTACCAAAAATGTTGTCACTATTAATGGCACTGCCTATTCGGCCGGACAACAGGTTAGACTCACTCCATCAATGGTAGTTGGACATACCACTCAACAGATGGACTTTGACCTTGGAACCGTAAGTGGAGCTGTTGATCTTTACATTCAAGTAAAATTGAAAGTGGTTGATGCTGAACCAGTTCAGAAAAACTACAATATTAATAGATACGTCAAAATTCGTACAAATGATAATGCCGGTGGAGCTAATGGCCCGTGGGGTCTTGGTATTACAGATGTGAAGGAAATAGTATCGGTTTATATCACAGATTCAGATAACAATGCATATTTGGATGATGACGATGATCCAGTTGATTTCAAAGACGAATTTGTTTTGGATAATGGCCAGCGAGATAGCTATTATGGCCACGCCCAATTAGTTAAAAAGGGCAGTTCAACTCTCAATACTACTAACAAGTATATTACAGTTAAATTAAGTCACTTTGTTCCAGACTATAGCAGTTCAAACGGAACATACTTTGCCGTTGATTCGTATCCAGTAGATGATACTGGTTCTACTGGAATATACACATTTGAAATTCCATATTACAGATCACAAAAACTTGGTACTTATGATCTGCGAGACTGTATTGACTTTAGACCATATGTAAAAAATACTGCTGTTTCTGCGAGCATTCTTGCAGCTGCAACACAGAATCCATACAAGACAGAGGAACTAGAACTCCCAACAAACGGAATTCAGTACCCGATTACGTCTACTCCATTTACTACCGATGTTGAGTATTATCTGCCAAGAACAGATAGACTTTATATTAGTAAAAATGGAACGATGAAAATAGTAGAGGGTGTTTCTGACATACCCTCTAGACCCCCCGTATTGAAAGAGGGGATGCAAATCGCTGAGATTAGGATTCCTCCATATCCATCTATAGCTAGAAATCTTGCTGTTAAGTTTGGAGTAGTAGAAAAATCTGTTGGTTTCTTCTTGAAGGGACAAACAAGAAGATATACAATGAAGGATATTGGTGCCATCGAAAAGAGAATTGGTAGGCTGGAATATTACCTAGCACTGTCTCTTATGGAAATGGCTGCAAAAGATAAGGTTATCCTAGACGCAAATAATAACGATAGATTTAAAAATGGTATATATGTAAACCCATTTGACAGTGATCTACTAAGTGATATCGCTGATCCAACTTACAATGCTGCTTACAACTCTATGAAAAAAGAGATGGCGCCAAACTTTGATGAGTCGGAAATATCCTTGATGTTGAATGCCAACTATGGAAATAGTGGTTGGTCTTATATGGGACAACATATCACACGACCATATGAAATAGCTGATCTTTTAGAAAACAGATTTGCCACAAAAACTAGAAATTGTGTTGGTGAACTATTGTTTAACTACACTGGTAAAATGGAGTTGTTCCCCAGATCGGATAACTGGGCAGAAACATCAAACCTACAACCAATGAACTTGACTGCTAGTAACCAAGCTGGTGCTCAGGCGGTTGCAGCTAGTGTCAATGCATCACAAAACATTGTTGGTTCTAGTACTACTTTTGAAATGGGTGCTGTTGTAAATACTGGTACTCCTTGTAACCCCTCACAACAATTCGTGCCAGGGGCAAGTAACCAGACAACCAACACAGTTGACATCACTCAAGGGAATGACGGTTCATTCCAAGTCTCAGCTGATGCTCCCATAACTGGTGGATTCCCGCAAACAATGGTTCCTGTTGGTGGTGGAGGTATGTGGGAACAGGTTGGTGAGGGACAGATAGATGTTTCTATCTCTGGTGAGGTTAATGTAAATGGTAGTTATGACCAAATTGTAACTACACAAGACATTCAAGCTTCAACTACTAACTATTTGTTGAATGCTTCTGCTACATCTGCCGGTTCTCTTGAATTTAATATTGGTAATGTTGTTAGAGATGTAAGTCTACTTCCTTACATGAGAAACAAAAAAATTGGTGTTCGTGTTACAGCAATGAAACCAAACACCAGATTGTATGTTTACTTTGATAATGATAATGTTACTGAGTTTTGTGCTCCCGCATATGTAGAAGATTATATTGACACTACAGACGAAACAGAATCGCTAAATAGTGGATTTGATAGTCTTACTTCGGTCTGGGCATCTGGGTCTCAGGGAGATGGTTCTGTATTTGAACAGTGTATATATCCACCAACTATCAGAACAGATATTATTACGAATGAAGGCGGAGATGCTGCCTTCATACTTGATTTGCCTGGCAATAGATTCCCAGTGGGAACCAGAAGAATCTGGGTAGTAGACGATCCTCAAAACAGAGATAACTTTATTACCACTCAAGCAGAAAATCAATACTCCGCTTTTGGTTTGCATCAAGCAACTCAAGAAGTTAGTTTGACTGCTGAAATTTATACAGTAGAGTATGGCACTACAGCCGTAGATGGTGGAACTTCTACTGTAGGTACTGTTGTTACTGATGTGAAAAACACCAATGCAGAAATAAATGTATCTATTGACGACCTAGAAGCTAACATCGATGTTACTCAACCGCAATTTATTTTCCATCCACCTAGGCAGTTTGGTGATCCAATAGCTCAATCTTTCACTGTTGAGAATTCTCCTACGCCAGTTTTCTTGTCTCAGGTAAAAGTATTCTTTAGAGAAAGACCAGGCGAAAAAGATGGAGTAACTTTGCCAGAAACTCTTCTGTTTTCTGACGTATCGGCTACAGAACTCAAAATTGGCAGATCATATAAAATTGTAGAATCTGGAAACACCGATTGGGCTGATGTTGGAGCATCTAGTAGTGATGTGGGTACAATATTTACCGCAACTCAGGCTGGTACTGGTACTGGTGTTGTTCAGCCCACCATTGGCGGTATTACAATGGAAATAAGAAAGTGTCTGAACGGATATCCGACCAAAGAAATTTTAGGTACATGTACTTTGTCGCATCAGGCAGTAAAAACTACACCAGATATTTCTGGTGGTAATGCAACCAATTTTGATTTTAGGGCGCAATACGCTACTACATTCTATTTTGGAGATCAAACTTACGCCGTGGGAGTCACTGGTCAAAACAGTAACATCAATGGTAGACCAGTTGTATTAGACCCAACAGAAGAGTATGCATTTGTACTGTTGCCACAAAACAACAACCCGAATTACAATATTTGGGTATCTAAGTTAGGCGAAAATAAGATTGGTACTCAATCGGATAGAGTTACCGCTGATGAAACATACAGTGGTATGTTGTTTACTTCTTCTAACAACAGAACGTGGACACCACACCAAGGTGAAGACATCAAGTTTGTTATGTATGCTAATACTTTCCCCACTGGTACTGGTACGGTAGAAGTTGTCAACGAACACGCAGAATTTGTGATCGGTGAAGAATTCACTGGAGGAAAACCAGACCCATCTAGGCCTGGAACTTGGTATAGTTTCAACCACACTATCAATGAAGGTGGTGTCAATTACGCAGTCGGAGATACCATAACTCTTGATACATCTAGAAACAGATGTCCAAAGGGTATCATATTTGAGGTAACCGAGATTGACAGTGGTCTGGGTACTGGTGGTGGTGTTGTTACTGCTGTAAAACCGATACAGTATCACGATGGATCAAAAGACTCATTTGAGGCGAAACCCTATACATTTGGTTCTACCGATGGATCAAACAATACTTTCATACAATCCACAACTAGTGGAGGCGGAGCTGGATTTGAAATAAATCTTTCAATCAAATCAATGAGAATGAAAAAGATTGATAATCAAAAAAATAGATACGATTTCATTTTACCAGAATCTACCAACTTGTTTGATGTAGATGATATTCTTGTTGACGGAGACACCACTTTGTTGCCAAGAGCAGATGAACTTTGGTGGTGTGATCAAGTGAATAGGAAGTCCATGTATATTCAACAGGCTGGACTCAAAAAGATTATTAATACATCTAGAACATCAATGACTGTAAAAGAGTTTATTGAAACCGATATAGCTATTGGCAGAGCCGTCACAAACTCCACTGGTACGAATACTCGTGGAAATGAATTCGTAAACATGACACCAACTCTATTTACCGACACTTCCAGAGAAGCAGCTATTTACTCTTTGAGTGAAGAATTAGGATTTACTGGTACTGATATTTGGTCTAAGAAGAGTTATAGACATCATGTTGTTCTGACTAATACGAATCCAAATGTATCTCCAATTCTAAATCCTTCTAGATTTTCTGCTATTGTACGAGAAAACGTTATTAATAATACTTTTACTGATGAAGAAACTCCTTTGGGTGGTCAGGCTAAATCCAGATTTATCAGTAAGATAGTTAGACTCGCTGATGGTCAGGAAGCGGACGACATAAAACTTTCTGTTTCTCTGTTTACTCCGCCTGGGTCTAGTGCAAAAGTATACTTTAGAGGATTGCACCCACATGATGATTCTGATATTAGGAGAGAATTAAATTGGATTGAAATGGAATATGATGAAGCAAATCCAAATGGAGCTCCTGCTGCAAAAACTTCATTTATTGATTTGGATTACAAACTTCCCAGTTCTGCTTTAAATGCTGAAGGAAAGTTTTCTTATAACACTGATAGGATTTCTGCTGTTACTATTACTAACAGCGGCAGTGGTTATGCTTCTATTCAAGAGGTTCCTCTTTTCATATCTGGGGGTGGTGATGTAGCAATAAAATCTTTGAGTTCTGGTGCAATAAATGAAGTGGAAATTGTAAACCCAGGCTCTGGATATAATGGCGTTGCTCCTACTATTCAAGTTGGATACGAACATGAACTTGCTGAGACGTATCAAACTGGTCAATTGGTTGCTTACGGTGGAAACACATATGAAGCAATTGTTGGAGGTATAACTGCTGCTGTGTCTGGTTCCGAACCTACTCATACCAGTGGTACTGCTACCGATGGTACTATTACTTGGCAATATCGTGGTACACAGGCTACAATGACTGCAACAATAGATACAGCAGAATTTGTTCAATTCAAATATTTCCAGTGTAAGATCGTTTTCTGTGCAGAAAATACTTCTTTAGTGCCAAAAGCAAAACAACTTAGAATGATTGCTTGTCAGGCTGGTGCAGTGTAATGAGTATAAATAAGTCAATGAATAGACCAATGATGGATAACGAAGTATCTTCGGAACAGTATACCAGAGACCCTCATTCTGGTGCTCTTTTATCTGTGGATCACGCTGGTCTTCAACGATATAAAAGAAAAATAGCTTCTGACATTAGAGGAAAAAAACAAATTTCCGAAATGTCAAATGATATAAATAGTTTGAAAGAAGAACTCAAAGAAATGAAAAACCTCTTGAGCACGTTTTTAAATTCTTACAACAAAAATGACAGATAGGGACTAAAATGGCTACGATTACTTTAAGGTCAGCAAAAGGGTCTCCACTTACTAACACCGAAGTGGATACAAACTTTACCAACCTAAACAACGACAAATATGAGTCTGGTGATAACGCTTCTTTTGGTACTCTAAGTGCTACTGGAAATGTAACATTTGGCATTGCTGCTTCTGTTACAGCTGCTGGTACTACTCAGGGAACTGCAACTGCAATCACAAAAACTTATAATATTGTCGAAACCGCTTCTGCGAATCAAGGTGTTGTACTTCCCTCAGCTGCTGCTGGTTTGATCATCAATATCTACAATACTAGTGGTGCTACTATCAAAGTTTATCCCACTTCTACTGAGACCATTGATGGTGGCGCCGCAAACGCAGCCGTTGAACTGGTGACAGACAATGGTTCTGAGTTTGTTGGTACTGGAACTGGTGCTTGGCAACAGGTAGGTTCTGGTGGTAACAACGTGGAAGACTTTACTATCAATGGTACTGCTTCACTTCTTGGAGACTTGAAGGTTGGTGTAACTGCTTCTGTTTCTTCTGCTGGTACTTCCCAAGGAGATGCTACTGCACTCACAGAAACTTTCAACGCAATTACTACTGTTGGTTCTTCTTCTCAGGGTGTAAAACTTCCTGCTGCTGCAGCTGGACTTACTATTGTTGTTGCTAACACAACTTCAACCGATTGTAAATTGTATCCGAATACATCTGATACGATCAATGGCGGAAGTTCTAACGTTGCGGTAACTTTGCCCGCACATACAACATTTACTTTGACATGCAAAGATACTACAGATTGGATCAGACATCGTGGACTCGCTGTGTTCAACTCTAGTGGTACATTGATTAACTAAGGAGTTTATAGATGGCTGGCCCAATAACACTAAAAGCAGGTTCATATCCAGCTGCCGCAGATGGTTTGCAAGGATTTCGTGAGCTTACTAATACCGAAATTGCAAACCAAATTGCTGGTGTTATTACATCAAAGTTTGCAACTGATACTGATGGAACTGGTACTGCCGAACTCGTAGTAACTACTGGAAGTCTTTCTGCTGGAGTTACTAACATTGGTTCTTTCTCGGATAGAGTGAGACAGGAATCGGTTGGAGCTCATCCAGCAAGTGGCGCTATTAGCACTACTACAAACACTTTCGGTCAGGTGAATACTGTTTTATCAGAAAATCCTACCAGACCTTTGAGATGGAATGGGTCTGGAGTAGAAGAAAGTAGTGATGGAGAAATTGACACAGAAATTTTAGATATTGTTATTAATGCGATGGTATCAGAAGATGCTAATACTGTAGGTCAGTATAAAATTGACACATCTTCTCCGGCTGGAGGAACGTGGACTGCTAGATATACTATCACTGATACTCAGACAGATGGCACAACTGTCTCATATTATTTGTGGCAAAAAACTGGTGTTACCACTAATGCTGGTACTGATAGTAATCTCCTGTTAAAATCTGATGACTTTGGTAATGTCACAGAAATGTCAGTTGCTGATGTAGAAACGCTGGATAATAGTTTTAGAAACAGAATTATCTCTTCTGGTGTAGGAACATATCTTGTTCAGACTGGTTCGCCCACAGACCCAGGCACATGGGTTCAAATGGGTGGAACAATGACAGACAACCTCAAAGATATTACAAATGTAAATTATGCGGGTGGTTATACTGGTACATATACTGGTTACTATGACAGATTCTTCTCTGGATATTTAAACGGGTCTTATGCTGGTAGTTATTCTGGTACATATACTGGTTACTATGCTGGTGCTACGATTCAGTCTTCATCTTCTACACAAGAAACAAAACAACTTTTCTTGAGAACCGCTTAATCAATTGACATATATAATAGTGAGTGTTGTGGTGACACTCACTATTTTTTTACATTATGAGGAATATTATGTCAGACCTCCCCAAGTACAAAAATCCTAGATGGGTCGATAAAGAAACTCGCCGAGTATGGTGTGAAATTCTTGTCGGAGAAAGATATCATCAATGTAATATTAATGCTGGCAACCCAGAAGAGGGTCTTGTCAATAAAGATTTTGATAATATCATGGAAGAGTTTGGTGAAGAAGTTCTTGATGAGAATACCAAACTTTATGAAGAAAATTTAGATGAAGATCGAAAGAAGGCTGAAGAAGCTAGAGAAGTTCACATCAATCGGATCAAACAAGAAACTCTCTTTGAGATGAAACTTGAAGCATTTGAGATTGATCTAATCAAAGAATCTCCCAACAAAGAATTAAAAAAACTTCTTAGAAAAGCTAAAACCGTTGTTGAGGTTCAGGCTTACGCAACACTTTTATTACAAGAAGCTATCTCTAATTCTGAATGAACGGATATCTATACGTTGCAACGGTGAGAAAAGAATATTATCTCGCCGCCAAAGAGTCAGCTCTTTCGCTCCTCGACTTTAATCCAGAAGCAAGAATAACTTTATTCGCACTAGAAGAATGGATTGAAGAAGAAGACCACGAAATCTTTGATCATATTATAACTGACATCCCCAATCATGTTAGAACAAAGTTGTGGGCTTTGTCAAGAACTCCATATGATATCACCATGTATATTGATTGTGATACTTACATTCAACATGAAGATATCAAAGATGTCTTTGGTTTTATAGGCAACAACGATATTATCTTTACCAAAAATCGTCCATACAATGCTAAAATAACAAAACTAAATGATACGGAAGAAATGGTTTATCACTGTGGTGTTTTTGTTTATAAAAAGAACGCAAAAACAGTTGACCTCATGGATGATTGGTATGAGTATTATTGCGAACAAATAAAACCATCTTATGATCCTAGTCCATACACGCACATGGTGAAACCTTGGGATACCTTTACTATGTGGTATCTACTAAATAAAACAGACCACAAAGATAAAATAAAAGTTGGTGAGTTCCCAGAACCAGATGCCAGATGGAACTTTTGTATGGGTCAAAGACCAGAAGAACTTGTGGGACAAGATGTTGTTATCACTCATTATACATTGGGAAGAGTAACTTTAAATGCAAACCATAACCATCAATCAAGAATTAAATAAGATTCTTGAAGACTACATTGTTTGGTTCAACAAAAAAAACTTTGATCTATCTTTTGATGAGAGACGGATTGGAGACAATGATATGGAATATTATTGCTCTCAAGAATATCTTAATGAAGTTATGTCAAAGGGAAACAAACATAAAGGCCCGCCAGAGTTTGCTAAGGTATGTGACTTTCACCTAACTGCAAAGGTTCCAAAAGAAGCCAGAGAAAAATCTTTAGACTTCAGCAAAAATCTATCAGCATATCTTGGTGCAAAGTTTACCGCAGTCCACGTTTATTATCCCGTAGGTGGATTTATGTCTTGGCACAATAACTGGGATTGTCCAGGCTATAACATACTTCTGTCTCATAGTGACGGGGGTGGATTTTTTAAACACCTAGAAGATGGTAAAATAAAAACGATCAATGACCAGCCTGGTTGGTCTGCAAAGGTTGGATATTATGGTGGTAAAGAGGAAGAACCCTATTGGCACTGTGCTGGATCAAATAGTCCAAGACAAACAATAGGGTTTGTTATTCCCGACAAAACTATGTGGGAAATGATGGTAGAGGACATCGAGGGTTAAAAGAAACCCTCTCTCTGCCCGATGATCATGTAACGATCATATTCTTTCTTTCCTTCCCAAGAGAAGTATGTCTGTTGTTTTGTTCCTTCGTATCCAGTTTCGGATATTCCCATCTGTTCTTTCAGCTCTTCAATTGATCCGACACAGTTGATACCGTACATTTCTTCTACCACATTTGAATTCTGTACTGCATAAACCGCTTGTGCATTTTTTCCATTGAGTTCTTGCAGAGGATACATCTGTTCAGTATGAATACAAATTACCACATCAACTTCAATCTTGTTTAAGTTTTCAAATTCAAATGGTACATCAAGATTCCAGTGACGGATGTTGACAAATTTTTCTTGGGCGTAGTGTTTATGAAAAATTTTTGACAGTTCGATTGACTCTTCATCCAAGTCAACCATGTGAATCTGTGATACGTCTAGATTTTCACAGAGAAGAGGAACCATAGGAATCCCCAACCAAGAGTTTAGAATTAGAATTCTTAGGTTGCCAGTTTTTGTGTAATACTCCTCAAGATATTTTTTTAGTTCTTCTACACACCAGACACTAGCTTCCATATTATTTTCCGACAAAGATTGTCTGAAGTCTGCCAGTTTATGTGGCATTTTCTTTTCGATAATATGTAGAGCTTCGCCCCAGTTTTTATAGTTGTTGATAAAATTAGAATTTAACATCTTCACTTTTTCCCATTGAGTCAAATATACAAATATATGGTAGTTCTCTGTATGTATGTCTTTCTATGTCATGCGGAAAAACATATCCCTGATTAAAACTGTACACCCATCCTAGTGGAAACATTTTTGTTTTTACCACCCTTCTGTTGTAGAAGAAGTTGTCAAGGCCTCGATAGTACCACAGTATTTGTTTCTTATACTTGTTAAAATATTCGATCAGTTCTCTAGTATTTAGACTGTCATTCCAGCGCAACACAGATGAGTTCAAGTCAGTGTACTTGTGTGGAATGTGTCTAGTGTCCCTGTACTGTGTTTCTAGATCGTGCCACCATGTTTTTACAAAACACAGACAATCTTCTGGATCATAGTTTACAATATCATCGATGTTCTTTTGGATGATTACGTCCAAGTCAAAGAACATCTTTTCGCCTTTTTGTGTAACAATAGTATCATCAAACAGATACATCTTATTCCACCACTTTTCTAGTTTGTTTCCGCCTGGAAATGACAATACTTTTATAGCGGGGTCTAGGTCTTTTGAATCTTCTGTTAGACAATAGAAGTCAAAGTCGCAACTTATATGTTGCTTACAACTCTCATAGAGTTGATTTACATGAGAAGCAATATATTTGTTGCCCCATTTAACAGTGTAAATATTCATTCACCAGTCCAATGTTTTAGTAGTTGAGGGTCTGCGAGTTCATCTTGTTTTGTGTGACCTCTACTTTTGTCTTCAAAAGGCAAAAGATCAACATTGAACACACATATGATACAGTTTGGTCTGTAGATTCCAACGTTCAAATCATCTTCATCCCATGACCTACCACGGTTATATGAGTATGCCATCCAAGAAGGGAAGTGATCCCACAAGTCTTCGCCGTACCTACCCCATTTCCAAGAGTGATAGTTGTCGGTTCCATCGGTGTATGTGAACCAAATTTTTTCTTGATTCTCTAATACATCATTCCAGATACACTCACACTGATCATCTGACCACACTTGACAAGAACCATTCGTATATGCACCGTGGGCCAATTTAAATTGCCGTGTGGTCATCGGTCTTGGGTCTTGCCACCAAGACTTCATCTTAGTGGGTCTTTCCATGTTGTATGTTAGGACAGGTGTAAGATCACCTTGGATAATAACATCAAGATCAAAAAAAACAAAGCGCCCAGTAGGTTTATCGTCAGCAAAATTATGAGTATTGAAAACAAAAGTTTTAGGACGATCCCAGCAACGTGCCATACCATACTTAAAATCTTCAGTCCCAAACCAATACTTAGGATGAATATTAGGAATATCAGGAAATGGTATAACATTGATGTCAGAGTCAAATCCATCTGAATTGTCCGTGTAACAATAAAAATAAAATTCAAATTCTTCTGGCGTGTTTCTTTTCGCCATTTCTTTTAATCTGTTGACGAAGTGCGGGCCATACTTTGTTCCCCACTTGCAACATACATAATTTACTCTCACTTACACCCTCCGCATTTTTTATTACAAATAGTCAGGGGGTTTCTTTTTAAACTCTGACTAACATTTTCAAAGTCGTTACTATAAATTATCTCGCCAACAGTAAAATTCTTTAAACTATTATACTGCGAATTGTATGTGTAGTCAAGTGGATGATAGGGTAATAATCTACTTTCTAATACATCTCTTGCTATATAGGCACACGGATATGCGCCACTGTCAGCACTAACATAAAAATATCCACTCTTTCTTGCATCGCACCAGACTGCCTCGGACTTCTTCGCCTTTGGTTTTGGTCTACGAACCTCGTCCTTTTGTTTGAACATCTTTAACGTTTCCAAGTTTACGGGGATGTCACTGGCGATAGTTTCTTGTACTATGGGAATGTTTTCCGTCTGTTGCGGATGATCGATATATTCTATTTTATCAACCCAAGTTGGTTTGATAAACGTTTGATCATATGTTTGAACCGTAACGGTAATCCCATTGTCTTGGAAGTATTTACAGATTTCCTCAAAGTGTTCTGATTTGGTAGGGTCTGACAATTCACACATAAGCGTAACCCAATTGACTCTATACCTATCGAAAATCTTTCTGATAGATGAGATTGTATGTTCGTTTTCTGTTAAGAATAAATCATTGTACGGGTCATTGGTATCGTTTCTTTTGCTACTTAATTGAACCAAGGCTCCTTCTGGGGCTCCATCTTCATATAGTCCTCGATACATATCAGAGTACTGTTCCCCATGCATTTGGAAATACTTAACTAGAGTATCGTCTGATATGTTATCTTGTTTCAAGATTCCCAAAAGTTCATCCTTTGGCATGATGTTATACAGTCTTTCAAATACTGCTTCATAATCTTGTTTGTAGAACAACTCTTTTAGATTGTCTATGTAGTATCTGCGGTATAAACTCTGGATGTCACCGTCATCTGCATCCCAGAATAATCTTTGCATCCCATACATTCTAACATTTTTCATGAACTCTTTTTTTATTTTTGGCAGTTCATTTTTATGCCACAGTCTACGATACAGTGCAAAACACTGTAGCCAGCTGATGTTCCAGAAGTATCTCACCGGCCCATATTCTTTTGCTTCTTCATAAACAATTTTGTGTTGTCTGGATATATACCTTTCTTTATAGAAGTCATAGATTCCATCAACGTTTTTATTCCAATACAGTGATTGATCTCCGTTCTGCAATATCTTGTCTTCTGGAAAATCAGCCAAAAACTTTTTGTGCATAGAAATCATATCACCAGTTTCATATATCTCTTTAATTATTTTTCTGTGATGAGATTCTATTCTTCTAATAAATGTGAAGTCTGAAATTTCTTTTTCTAACTCTGGGAACTTTTCCTTGATATTTGGAATGGTGTCCTCTTTCAGAGTTTCTAACTCTGGGAAGTACTCTATCATTTGTTTTGATAAAGATGTCAGATCATTCTCATCCAACATATGTCTGAGTCTGCTTACGATCTTTTGATCCATGTAGTTTTTTTCTAGTGTGTCATCCGTCATAGAATCAAACTGAGACCAGTTCTTAATGCTATCAAACTTGTCGTTGTACTTTTCCCAATCCTCTTTTATTTTTGGTAAGTCCTTGTAGAACTTATCAATAAGAACATCAAAGACAACCTTGTGCATCTTGTAAACATATCTTTCCTTATAGAAATCATAGATTCCATTTACATCTTTGTTCCAGTATAAAGATTCATCTCCGTCCAACAAAAATGGATCGGTGGGAAAGTCTGCCAAGAATTTCTTGTGCATTGAAATCAAGTCTCCATCAAGTTCTTTGATGGTTTCTAGGTGTCTGGATTCAATCTGTTTTACAAAAGGATCGTAAGAGTTTGCATCATTTATCAGAGTATCAATTCTTTCTGTGTGTTTATTTTTAGTAAAGAAATTTTCTGGAAACTTTGGCATCCAAAGTTTTTCAAACTCAGTTTTCCCATGCCAGTGTATAAGAATGTTATAGTCTTTGACTTCATGTGGTTTTATGAATTGACCTTTGCTTGGTACAACTGGGTTATCAAATATACAAAACTTTGCCGTTTCTCTATACAGATGTTCTGTCACATTATCTGGATATTGTTGTCCTCTATTGTAAGAGTATACCCAATCAGACGGAAGGAAAGACCAATAATTATCACCAACCACATCGTGTTCACGATATGGATAATAGTTATCGGTTCCCTTCCAAAAGGTTTTAAATACGGTGTTCTTGTGTTTTAGAACATCATTGTAAATTTTTTCTCCCTCATCATTGCACCACAACATCACGCTAGAATTGTACAGACTACCTCTAATGTCAGTGAAACGTCTGTCTTTTAGTACTCTGGGGTCTTCCCAGTGAGAATACAACATGTGAGGAGTAGATGAAAGATCAAAGATTTCATCGATGTTGTTTTGAATTACAACATCCAAATCTAAATAACAAAAAGGCCCCTTGGTTTTTAACCATCGGTGAGAGTTTAATACTAAGAATTTCGACCTATCCCAACACCAGTTCTCTTTGCCAAACCAATAGTCTGGATGAAGTGGGTCAACTCTGGGAATTGATCTAATGGTTATATTTTTGTCTATTCCATCTGGGTCATCGGTATAACAAATAAACTTGTGGCGTTTCGTATAGTTCTGTTGAACCATCTTGCGTAAATTGTTTACATATTCTGCCGAGTATTTGTTACCCCATTTCATGCAGAGAAAGTGCATCATAATATTTTTTTCTCAATTCTTCTTTTGGTTCGTTACCGTTTAACAAAACTATTGGATAGTCTGGTTTTATTTGATACCCTCTTGGAGATACGTCCGTGTCTAAATCTACGCCTCCCGTCAACGAATAGATTAATCCTTTTGGAAATACATTGTCAAACATATTTTCATGATATAAAAATCTATCATCACCACAATATTTAGTCATGAAATATTCATCATTTTTTTCAAAATGATCGTAAATGTATCTTGCATCATTCCCATTCCAAACCATTACGCTGGAATTATAAAGACCTTTCCATTTTTGCATCCACGGATCAGTTGATAGTCCATTTCCAAGGTATGGCATCTCTCGTTGGTATCTTCTATTCTTGGTTTCATGAGTATCTTTATTTTTCCAATAGCAATAACATATTGTCGGTGTTGAACAGTGATTAAACAACCTATCTAAACTACCCTGTATTATAACATCTAAGTCTAGATAGAGGCAATCCCCAACCCAATCATTCTTGAAAATTTTTATTTTTTCCCAACATCCATCGGTATCAGAATCTATTGGTATAATTTCTATGTTGGGATTTAATCCTGCTGGATCGTCTGTGATACAGACATGTCTGTAAATATTTGAATTATCATAAATACAATTGACATCGTTGGAGTTATATTTGTCTCCAAACTTCAATGTTATCACGGATTTCATAAGTTTCTTTTTCTTATAAATAACTTGTAAAAGATGGAATCATAAATGGCTACTGTACAAAATTTGGTAATTGATCAGGGAACAACTTTTGCCTTGTCGATTGACCTAACTAATGATGATGGGAGTCCAAAAGACTTGTCTTTATATACTCCTAGAGCTCAACTTAGAAAGAGTTATTATACTAATACTTATACAGCTTTTACAACGAGCAAAGTTGATTTGACTGGAGAAGTTACAATGAGTTTAACTTCAGCACAAACAAGTGCTTTGAAAGCTGGTAGATATGTTTATGATTTAGAAATTGAAGACCCCTCGGAAACACTGAGGATATTAGAAGGCATTATTACAGTAACCCCAGAGGTAACTAGGTAATGGTAGTCAGAGTAAGGGTTAATACGCCCACATCTACAAAAAGAGTTACTACTACTACTAACTCTAAAACTCAGACTTCTACTAGAATAGAAGGTCTTGCTGGTGTTGATGTTACTGACGCACAGGATGGAGAGACTCTTGTTTATAATGCCGCTTCAGGAAATTGGGAAGCTGCTCCACTGACTTCGGCAGATGTCCAAGTAAACAGTATTGATGGTGGAACTTTTTAAATTTTAGATAACAAAAAACAAACCTTAATTGGGAGAAACTAAATGGCAACAACAATTCAAATCAAAAGATCGAGTGGAAGCGCTGCTCCAGGCACCAGTGATTTGGTGCAGGGAGAACTTGCTTATGCAGAAGATCAGTCTGGAGATGGTGCGGGCGCCAAACTGTACATTGAGTCTCTTGATTCTGGTTCACAACAGGTTATTCATGCAATCGGTGGTAAGTACTATACCGATGCAGTAGATGGTGCTACTGATGCAAATACTGCAAGTAAGATTGTCAAGAGAGATGGTTCTGGTAACTTCTCTGCTGGTACTATTACTGCTGACCTAAATGGTACTGCTTCAGATGCAACAGTTTTGGAAACTGCTCGTAACATCGCTGGTCAGTCTTTCGATGGTTCTGCTGATATCACCATTGCAATTGACAACCTTAGTGACGTTTCAACATCTGGTGCGACTTCTGGTCAAGTACTGAAGTACAATGGTACAAGTTGGGCTCCTGCTGCTGATGCTGACGATTTTTCTGACAACGATACCGATGACCTAGCAGAAGGTTCTACTAACCTCTACTACACAGACGCAAGAGCACAGGCTGCAATTAGTGTTGACTCCACTCTTTCTAAGTCTGGCGGTCAAATCAGTATGCCTGCTTCTGGTGTTACTGCCTCATCTTACGGTTCTACAACTGCTGTTCCCGTAATCACGGTTGATGCACAGGGTCGTATCACTGCTGCAACTACCGCTGCGATTGCAACGTCTTTTGATGTCGCTGCTGACAGTGGTACAACTGATACGGTAAACGGTGGTGAGACTCTTACCTTTGCTGGTACTGCGAACGAAGTAACAACTGCGGTTTCTAACAACCAAGTCACGGTTGGTCTTGCAACTAACCCGACTGTTGGTGGTAACTTGACGGTTTCTGGTAACCTTACTGTAAACGGTACAACTACCACAGTAAACACCACAAACTTGGACGTTACTGACCCGCTGTTCAAGTTGGCTTCTGGCAACAATTCATCCGACTCAGTGGACGTTGGTTTCTACGGTCTGTATGACACATCTGGTTCACAAGACCTGTACGCTGGTCTGTTCCGTGATGCGTCTGACAGTGGTAAGTGGAAACTGTTTAAGGACTCTCAGTCTGCTCCTACTACTACAGTAGACACTGGTTCAACTGGTTATGCAGTTGCAACATTGGTTGCTAACATCGAAGGCAACTTGACCAGTGGTACTGTTTCTGGTCTGTCTGCCGCAATCGCAGTTGCCGATGGTGGTACTGGTGCTACTACACTGACCAGCAACGGTATTCTTTTTGGTAACGGTACTGGTGCAATTCAGGCTACTGCTGCTGGAGCTGATGGTTACTACCTACGTTCTAACAATGGGACACCAGAGTGGGTAGAACTTGCTATTGATGGCGGTTCTTACTAATTAAATTGACGGGGGGAGTTTATCCCCCCATTAATATTATGGAGACATATAATGGATGAAGAATTTTTACAAACTTATGTGAACAAATTGGCTACTAAAGTAAATGAGTTACAACAAGAAAACATTTTGTTGAAATCTCAATTAGAGTTTGCAAATTTAAAACTAACTAGATTGGAGACGGTTGAAAATAAAGAGACAGAGGAAAAGGTTTTAGTACAACCAAAAAAGGTTGAAGAAAAAACACCGAAAGTTTCTCCTCCAAGTCAATTTAAAAAACAACCTGCTAATTTTTCTGCTGGAGAGATAAGTGGCAACGATTAAATTAAAAAGAAGCGAAACTGCATCTTCTTTACCAACTACCAGTGATTTGGTGGTGGGTGAGGTTGCAGTAAATACCGCTGATAAAAAGATTTTTGTTCGTGACTCTGCTGATAATATTGTTACTATTGCAAATTTTTCCATAAGTGATCCAAATTTAGTCTTTCCAACTGGTGACTATGGTGGTTTGACCAACCCAGATTCAGATGCTTTTGGAGTAATTATTGAAAATAGTTTTGATTGCAAAACGACACCTACTGGTACTTTAGCAACCGAAGATTTGGGCGCATTATCATAAGGGTAAAGAGAGATGGCTGGCACGCAAGTTCAGTTTAAAAGAGGTACTACGACCCAACACGCCAGTTTTACTGGTGCAGAGGGCGAGATAACTATCAACACAACCAAAAAGGCTCTGGTAGTACACGATGGTACTACTCAGGGAGGAATAGAACATCTCAGAGCGGATTTAAATAATCTTAATTCTAGTGCCACTATACCTGGCGCTCAGGTAGATTCGCTAGATGGTGGAACATTTTAGATTATAAGATTATAGGAAGAAACTACTATGCCAACACAGGTACAATTTAGACGGGGAACAGCAACGCAGAACGGTAGCTTCACTGGAGCAGAAGGTGAGATTTCCTATGATACTACCAATAATACGTTGCGTGTTCATGACGGTTCAACAGCAGGCGGATTTAGACTCGCTCTTTACTCGGAACTTGCTGGAATTACAGATACAGACGATATCACTGAAGGTTCTACAAATCTTTGGTACACGGATGCTAGAGTTGGAACATTTCTCTCATCGGTAAATCAGGACATCGTTCCTGATGCAGACAACACAAGAAGTCTCGGTTCATCATCAAAACAGTGGGCAGATGTCTATGTTGGGCCGGGGTCTCTGTATGTAAACGGACAACAGGTGGTATCAGATAACTCTGGTACAATTACAATTTCTGCTGACTCCAATCAGAATGTTAGTGTACAAACATCTGGTACGGGTGATATTGAATTTGATCCCACTGGTACGGGTGTTATTCAAGTTAAGGGTACGTTACAGATTACGGACGGTGAGAATATCACCAACTCTGCTGGTAACGATATTACCTTTGCAAACAATATCAAAGTAAATCAGATCACAACTTATAGTAGCGATACTAATTTGGTATTGAGTGGTAACGGAACTGGTAATGTCACGGTTAATGATGACATGACTGTTACTGGTAGTTTAACTGTTTCTGGAACAACAACTACTGTAAACTCTGAAACTGTAAACATTGCCGACAACACTCTGGTTCTTAACAGTAACTTCACCTCTGGAAGTCCAACGGAAGATGCTGGACTCAGTATTTCTCGTGGTGGGTCTACTTCTGTCACATTCCTTTGGGACGAAACTAATGATAAGTGGACAATTGGTTCTGAGACATTTGTCGCAGGAACAGTTGAAGCAAACTTAACGGGTAACGTAACTGGTGACTTGACTGGTACAGCATCAAATGCGACCACTGCTGTAACACTTACAGGTTTGACTTCAACTGTAACAGAACTCAACTATGTTGATGGTGTAACAAGCAATATTCAGACACAATTGGATGATAAGGCTGCACTGGCTTCACCTGCACTGACAGGTACTCCAACCGCTCCTACTGCTACAACAGGCACTGACACTACACAGATTGCAACGACTGCATTCGTTCAAGCAGCTATTGCAGAACTTGAAGCGAGACTATACGCTGCTGATGCTTCCTGATAGGAGAGTTGAATGGCTTTATCAAGTCGCCAGGAGCTCATTGATTACTGTCTGAGAAGACTTGGTTTTCCCGTCATTGAAATAAATGTCGATGAAGATCAAATCTCAGACAGAATTGATGACGCATTACAATTTTGGCAAGAATATCATTTTGATGGTACGGAAAGAACTTACGTCAAACATAAACTGACGGGTTCTACTGTAAACCTACAGGCTTCTTTGGCTAGCAACTTTCATGTTGGTGAACTAATCACGGGGAATACTTCTGGGGCCACTGCGAATATAGTATCCTTGGACGGAAACGACATCTCCGTAGAAGAAAGTAAGGGAACTTGGGCTGCCAGTGAAACTATCACTGGTAATACTTCTGGTTATACTGCTACTCTTTCTTCGACCCCATATACTAAGGGGGACATTGAGAATGGATATGTCCCTATCAGCAATAACATCCTAAATATTGTAAGATTGTTTAAGTTTGGTTCCTTGGTGGGAGGAAAGTCAGACGGACTGTTTGATGTTGACTACCAGTTTGCACTGAATGATCTATACAACTTGTTGTCTGCTGATGTCACATACTACGCAATGACAAAGAGTCACATGACAACTCTTGAACAACTGTTCCGAAACGAAAGACAGATTAGGTGGAACAGAAAAACAAACAAGCTGCATATTGATGCAGACTTGTCAGAGACATATGACATTGGAGACTATATTGTAGCTGAAGCTTATGCAATATTAGACCCCAGTGAATACACCGAGGTTTACGATGACATGTTTCTAAAGAGATATGCAACCGCATTAATCAAGAAACAGTGGGGTGAAAATATGAAAAAATTCCAAGGCATCCAAATGCCGGGCGGAGTTACTCTTAATGGTGAAACCATCTATCAAGAGGCAGTACAAGAGATATCTCAGATAGAAGAAGAAATGCAATTAAAGTACGAGTTGCCTCCTTCCTTCATGGTGGGGTAAATCGTGGCTACTAACTTCTATTTCCAATCTGGAAACACATCTGGTACAACAAACGAACAACGTTTGGTTGAAGACTTAGTTATTGAAAGTCTCAAAATTTACGGCCACGATGTTTACTATCTTCCCAGAACAATTGTAAACAGAGACCTGATTCTTGATGAGGATGCATTGTCTAAGTTTACACAAGCCTATCCTCTAGAAATGTATTTAGAAAACGTAGATGGGTTTGAAGGTGAGGGAGATTTATTTACAAAATTTGGTATAGAAATTAGAGATTCTGCAACATTTGTTCTGTCAAAGAGAAGATGGGAAGAAATGGTTGTCACTACTGGTGGAGACTTTCAGTTGGACGCAAGACCAGCAGAAGGTGACTTGTTATATTTTGAAAAGACTGGTTCTATCTTTGAGATTAAATATGTAGAATTTCAAAATCCTTTCTATCAATTAGGAAAGATTTATGTGTTCAAATTGCAATGCGAATTGTTCGAGTACTCTTCTGAAATCATCGACACTGGTATTGGCGATCTTGATGTTGTTGCAGATGAACAGTCAATCGATATGTTGGCATTTCAGTTTCTACTTGAAGATGGTAATGCATTGGTACTTGAAGATAATGGGACTCTTATATTGGAAGAATTTGCTGCACAAAAAGCATTGGCCAATACCGACAACACAGATTTTGATACACTGCAAGACTTAGAAGATATTCTTGATTTCAGTGAAGTCAACCCATTTGGTGAGTTAAGATAATGTTTCAGAATAGACAATTTTATCACAAACATACAAAGAAAGCAATCATAGCTTTCGGCACTATCTTTAATAATATTCAGATAGAAAGAAGAAATGCCGATGGTGATGTTGCTCAGAATCTTCGTGTGCCTCTTGCTTACTCACCAAAACAAAAATTTCTGTCTCGTATTGCACAGGTTCCTGATGCAGAATCCAGAGGTGAGGTAGCAATATCTCTCCCCAGAATGGGGTTTGAGATTCTTGGATTTAATTTTGATCCCAGTAGAAAAATATCACAGGTACAAAAAACCATTGCTGTTGGTGATGGAGATGATTCTAACACATATAGAAAGTCTTTCGTATCTACTCCATATGATATGCAAATGGGATTATATATTTTTTCTAAAAACCAAGAAGATGCACTACAGATTGTAGAACAGATTCTACCATACTTCAATCCAGATTTTAGTGTGACGGTTAATGATCTACCAGAAATGGGAATCAAAAGAGACATAAAAATTGTACTGGACAGCGTAACTTTTGAAGATCAGTATGAAGGAGATTTTGCGGCAAGACAAAGTATTGTGTGGTCTTTGACTTTTACGATGAAACTTAATTACTATGGGTTTATACAGAACCAAGGTTTCATCAAAAAGTCTATTGCAAGAACATACGAAAATCCAGATATGCAAGGCCCACATATCAAGTTTGGGTTTGAGGTCACTGGTACTTTGCCAGTAGCAACTGCATCTATACAAAACGGTTCTGTTAGTCAAATTGAAATAGAATATGGTGGAGAAGGATATACAGAAAGCGCACCTAATATAACTATAGATGGTAACGCTAGAGCACACGCAGAAATTACAAATGGAGTTGTGACAAAAATTGTCATTGACGATGCTGGTTCTGGATACATAACACCACCTGCCGTTGCCTTTGAGGAACCACCGAACTACAATCCAAACCCATACAAGGATGAACCATATAGGTTCATTGAAGAATTTGAACAAGTATATGAATAGGTGATGTGATGAGCAGAAATAAAGTTTTTGACGCTCTAGATAAAACATTTCAAACGGTTTCTACGGAAACCAATCAAGTGAAACCTCCGGCCGAAACTGGTAACAACGATGTTGATACCGACTTCCAAAAGGCTAGACAAACTCTTGAGAAAGCAATGGCCTATAGCGAACAGGCTGCTGAAGGCATTTTGAATGTTGCAATGAACAGCGATAACCCTAGAGCATACGAGGTTGCTGGTCAGATTATCAAGACAATGGGTGAACAGGCAAAAGATGTCATGGAGATTCAAGAGAAAAAGAATCGCATAGATGTCAAGTCTGGTGTTGAGAAACCCCTCATAAAAACACAAAATAATATAGTTTTTGCTGGTACTACCAGCGATATTCTTAAAGCAATTCGTGATGAAAAAAATGAGAATGTTATAGACCATGAGCCAGATTGATACCTCCTATCACGGAAACCCAAATCTCAAACCAGTTGGATATCAACACGATTTCACAAAAGAACAACTGACAGAGTTTGTTAAGTGTTCCGAAGACCCCATCTATTTCATAGAAAACTATTGCAAGATTGTAACTCTTGATAGAGGTTTGCAACCTTTTAAACTATACGATTGTCAGAAAAATAAAGTTGATTTTATTATGAATAATCGTAAGACTATCTTGATGGAAGGTCGTCAGCAAGGCAAAACGATCACCGCAGCTGCTTGTATTTTGCATTACACTATCTTTCAAGACAACAAGATGGTGGCAATCATGGCAAACAAGACCGCTGCTGCGAGAGAGGTTCTGTCTCGATATCAAATCATGTATGAAAATTTGCCTATATGGATGCAACAAGGCGTAAAGACTTGGAACAAGGGTGACGTTGATCTTGAGAATGGTTCTCGGGTATTCACCTCTGCTACAACGACATCTGGTATTCGTGGTAAGTCTGTAAACTGGTTGTACATTGATGAGGCGGCGATCATTCCAAACAACATTGCGGATGAGTTTTTTGCTTCCGTATATCCTACTATTTCTGCTGGTGAAACTACAAAGATTCTTTTGACATCTACCCCGTTGGGTTACAATCACTTCTGGAAATTCTGGAACGAATCGGAGAAGGGAACCAATGGTTTTAAAAATATGTTCATCCACTACACCGAAATCCCAGGCAGAGATGAGAAGTGGGCAGAAGAACAGTTTAAACTTCTCGGTGAAGTAAAGTACAATCAGGAAGTTTTATGTGAGTTCTTGGGGTCAACCAACACTCTGATTAGTGGTAAAGCACTGTCTATGATGTCTTCCAAAGAGGTCATATATAAGAAAGATGGACTAGACATTTATGAAGAACCGAAAGAAAATAAATATTATGTAATCACAACCGACACATCAAGGGGAATAGGTGGAGATTTTTCTGCTTTTGTTGTTGTTGATATTACAGAAATGCCTTTCCGTGTTGTTGGAAAGTTTAGAGACAACAAGGTGGCGCCGCTCCTGTATCCAGACTTTATTGCAAGAGTGGCAAAAGACTATAATAATGCGTATGTATTGATTGAGAATAACGATATCGGTCAACAAGTAGTTGACATATTGCACCAAGAACTAGAATACGAAAATATTTTTAGTACGGTACAAGAAAAAAATAAACAGTATGTATCGCCTGGATTTGGAAAACAGACAACTCTCGGTGTCAGAACATCGAAGGCTGTAAAAAGGCAGGGTTGTCTTGCTTTAAAAAGTTTAATAGAAGAAAGTAAGTTTTTAGTTTGGGATGCTGATTGCATTAATGAACTATCAACATTCGTAGAGAAGGCTGGTTCCTTTTCTGCTGATGAAGGTTATCACGATGACTTGGCCATGTGTATGGTTTTGTTTGCGTGGCTATCAACTCAACAGTTCTTCAAAGACTTAACAGATGTAGATATACGAGAAGGATTGTATAACGCTCAAATGAGATCAATACAAACCGATCTGACTCCATTCGGGTTCATAGAAAATGGACTTGAAGTAGAGGCAGAGGTCATTGATGGTGACTACTGGATGTGGGCAGATGAGAGAAAAGATTTTTTATAAATAATTCTCAGGAACACTATTTATTAGTATTTAAACCAAAATACGAAGGAGAACAACATGGCTTTCCAGATTTCACCTGGCGTCTTAGTCCAAGAAAGAGACCTTACCAACGTTGTTCCAGCAGTCGCAACTACGATTGGTGGAATTGTTGGTAACTTTCAGTGGGGCCCCGTACACGAAATTGTACAAATTGATTCAGAAAATAATTTGGTAGAAAGATTTGGTAGGCCTACTACCGAAGTCTACTATGACTTTATGACCGCTGCTAGTTTCTTGGCTTACGGATCAAATCTTTTAACTGTAAGAGAAGTTGGGACTGCTGCTAGAAATGCTACTGCTGACGCATCAGGCCTTTTGATCACCAACGAAGATAATTATCAAGAACAGTTTGCAAATGGTGCTGCCTCTGTCGGTGTTTGGGCTGCAAAATATGCTGGTTCACTTGGCAATAACATTAAAGTGGAGATGGCTGACATTTCCTCAATCACTACTACAAGTATTAAAAGTATTGCAGTAGATAGCAGTCAGGCCAACAACGTTGATATCCTCAGCGTAGAATCAGTAAATATTGCTGATGCTCCTGCTGGTGGAATCAATGCCGCTGCAACAGCAACTATCACTGCCGGTGTAGTGAATGCCATCACTGTTACCAATTCTGGTTTCGGTTACATTACTGCTCCAACCGTAACTCTTAATTGTAAACAAGACGATGGTCAGGGTGGAGAAACCGATGTAGTTTTGACTGCTACCGCTTCTCTTCCTACATCGGAGTGGGTATACAGAGACGAGTTTGATTCAATCCCCACATCTACAACTTGGGCTGAGAAAAACGGTTCTTCATACGATGAAATGCACATAATTGTCATCGATGAAGATGGTGGCATCAGTGGTAGTGCTGGTACTATCCTTGAGAAGTTTGCAGGCGTTTCTAAAGCAAGAGATGCTAAAGACGATCTCAACCAGACCAATTACTACAAGAACGTAATCAATGATCGTTCTAAGTATATTTGGTGGATGGATCATCCTACTGTTGGTTCAAACTGGGGCGAAAGTACTGCTGGTGCTTCTGGCGGAATCGTCTTTGACACTTTGGTGATAGGTGACACAGACCAGTCTCTTTCTTTGAGTGGTGGTGTTGATGACGATCCGGCAACTGGAGATATTCAAGATGGATACCTCCTGTTCGCCAATGATGAATTGGTTGATGTTGCTCTTGTCTTGACTTCAGCACATCCAACAACTGTTGGTGATTTTGTTCTTGATAATATCGCTGAAGTTCGTAAAGACTGTCTTGCATTTATCTCGCCGCAGAGATCAAGTGTTGTTAATAACGAGGGTGACGAACTTACAGACATTACTGGTCAGGCCGACTTTGGTGCTTATACTAGATCATCTTATGGTGTTTTCGATAGTGGTTGGAAATATCAGTATGACAAGTACAATGACCGATATGTATATGTTCCCCTTAATGGTGACGTTGCTGGTTGTTGTGTTGTTACTGATCAGGGGAATGATCCTTGGTTCTCTCCTGCTGGTTTGAATCGTGGCATCATTAAAAATGCAATTAAACTTGCATGGTCTCCGAGAAAAGCTGCTAGAGACACACTGTACTCTAGAGGAATTAACCCCGTAATGAACACACCAGAAGCTGGTATCGTTCTTTTCGGTGACAAGACTATGTTGGGTAAACCTTCTGCCTTCAATAGAATCAACGTTCGCAGATTGTTTATTGTTCTTGAGAAAGCAATTGCAACTGCTGCTAAATTCCAGTTGTTTGAATTCAACGATGCATTCACAAGAGCGCAGTTTGTTGCACTGGTAGAACCGTTCTTGAGAGACGTACAGGGTCGCAGAGGTATCTACGACTTCCGTGTAGTTTGTGACGAGACAAATAACACTCCACAGGTTGTTGACTCTAATGAATTTAGAGCTGACATTTACGTTAAACCTGCTAAGTCTATTAACTTCATCACGCTGACGTTTATTGCTACTAGAACTGGCATCTCGTTTGAAGAACTTGGCGCTTAATAGTAAGAATAAATAACAGAAAGTTAGGAGAAAAGTTAGATGAATATTGAAGAGTTTAAGTCAAGACTTGGCGCCGGAGGTGCAAGACCTAACCAGTTTAGAGTGAAACTTGGTTTTCCCTCTTATGTGGCTGGTGTTGATCCCTCTTATAGTCTGCTTGTAACGGGCGCTGCGTTACCAGCATCCAACGTAAACCCCGCTATCATTCAGTATAGGGGTCGTGAGGTTAAGTTGGCTGGTGAACGTATCTTTGATCCGTGGACAATTACGGTTGTAAACGATTCTGAGTTCAGTCTTAGAACACCATTTGAACAATGGATGGACGGAATGAATAATCGTGAAGACAACACTGGTGTTCTTACACCTCGTGATTACCAAACGGATGTTATTGTTGAACATCTAGATCGAAATGACGCTGTATTGCCTGGTGGTGTTTACACCCTTCGCAATGCGTTTCCGATTCAGATGTCAGAAATCGCATTGAACTATGCACAAAATGATATTTTTGAAGAGTTTACGGTGACTTTCCAGTATACATCCTACGATGTAGCTTAATATAGTCTCAGTAACTAGGGTAAATTATGGAATTGTTTGGATACACAATCGAGCGATCCAAACCATCTAAGGGAGAGAAGTCTTTCGTAGCTCCCCATGATGACGGATCGCTTGAGGCTATTAAGGCTGGTGGATATTACGGCACATACTTTGATATTGAAGGTACTGCCAATAATGAAAGTCAGCTAATTAAAAGATATAGAGATATCTCCATGATGGGAGATGTTGACGCAGCTATTGAAGATGTGGTCAACGATGCTATATCAAACTTTGATGATGAAAAACCAGTACAGATCGATCTGGATAATGTTTCTCAACCGGCCACTGTCAAGAAGGCTATTGCGGAAGAGTTTAACAATATCATGACTATCTTGGATTTTAATACTAAAGCTCAAGATTATTTCAGACGATGGTACATTGATGGTAGAATTTATTTCCACAAAGTAGTGGATGGTACTAAACCCAAAGATGGGATTAAAGACATTCGATACGTTGACCCAAGGAAAATCCGAAAGGTCAGGGAAATTAAAAAGGAAAAAGATGCAAAGACTCAGGTAACTTTGGTAAAAGAAGTCAACGAGTATTTTGTTTATGATGAAAAAGGTATTGCTCTGAATAGCAACCAGATGTATAAAACAGATGTTGCTAACGACAAAGCAATCAAGGTTAGTAAAGATGCGGTGTGTTATTGCACATCTGGTCTAGTAGATCAGGACAGAAATATACCTCTGTCCTTTTTGCACAAGGCAATTCGTCCTGCTAACCAACTTAGGATGATGGAGAATGCTGTAGTGATTTATCGTATCACACGTTCTCCAGAAAGAAGAATTTTTTATATAGATGTTGGCAACCTGCCTACTAATAAGGCGGAACAGTATCTAAAAGATGTTATGAATAGGTATCGTAATAAGTTGGTTTACGATTCCGAGACTGGAGAAATTAGAGACGACAAGAAGTTCATGTCAATGCTTGAAGATTTCTGGTTACCACGAAAAGAAGGTGGCAGAGGTACGGAGATTCAAACATTGCCTGGTGGACAAAACTTGGGTGAGATTGAAGACGTAAACTACTTCCAGAAGAAGTTGTATCAATCTCTTAACGTTCCTATCTCTAGACTAGAACAACAAACTGGATTAAACTTTGGTCGATCTGCTGAGATTACTAGAGATGAATTAAAGTTTACAAAGTTTATTTCTAAGTTAAGAAGAAGATTTTCTGGTGTGTTTGATGATCTATTAAAGACTCAGTTGATACTCAAAGGAGTCATAAATGAATCAGAATGGCCAGAATTGCGAGAAAGTATTCAGTATAAGTTTGCGTCAGATGCTTACTATACAGAGTCAAAAGAACAAGAGGTTTTGAGAAGTAGAATAGAAATTTTGAATAACGTTGCACCTTTCGTTGGACAGTTGTTCAGTAAAGAGTATGTTCAGAAAAACATCTTGAGATTTACCGATGAAGAAATTGCTTTGATGGACAAACAGATTGGAGCAAGTCAACCAGAAGATAATGTGATTGGAGATTCAAATGAGTGAAGCAGAAACAGTAGAGTTGGAAGTACAGGACGAGGTTAGTCCTCAAGATTCTATCAGACAGATGATGGATAAATGGGCTGATGGTGACCTCGCTGGTGCTAATGATGATTTTTTTGCAATGATGAACAAACGTGCTGATGACATGCTTGCGGTAAGAAAATCCGAAATTGCTCCTGCTATTTTTAATGATCCAGAAATGCAGAAGATGGGTTTGGAAGCAACCCCAGAAGAATCAGAGGAAGAGTCAGATGAAGACGTTTAGAGATTTCCGTGAAGAAGCTAAACCCGTAGAGAAGGTTTCAAAAGAAGAACCTATTGCAAACCATCCTGCTGAAGATGGCATCGAAGGGGATAAGACTCCACCCAAACAGGGTGGTTCCGAAGAACCTAAACTGACTCACATGTGTGCTACAAAGGTGGTACATCCCAAGTTTGGTGAAGGAAAACCAATTATGGGTGAACATGCGGAACCAGATGCTAACGGAAACGTTTGGTGGTACAAAGTCATGTTTGAACATGGTATTGAGCACTGCGAAACATATGCTCTTGAGGTGATTGAAGAATCATCTCACGGTAACCACAAGAAAAAGTAACGGAGACGATAGATGGCATTCGCTAAATCCAATTTAAAACTGACCCAAGTACAGGCCGTTGTTCGTTGTTCTGGTACTGGTGGGGATAGTGGTTCTATTGATCTTGACGTAGATATTAAAAAATCCACCGAGACCGCCACTTCTCCAGAAGTTAATATCACAAGAGTACATTGGAACTGTGACAAAAACGCCTCAGTAACTATCTCTCGTAACAGTGTTGATATCATGCATGTCCACGGCACTGGTTTCACCGATTGGTATGGTTGGGTAGAGAACACAGAAAATGATCAAGACATTGACGTAGCAATTTCAAACGGTGATGCAGTTCTTTGGTTGGAGTTGTCAAAGGTTTCTGGTTTTGGCCCGCAGCAACATCAAGATCAAGGAGACCTAGGCTAATGAAACTAATTACGGAAGTTACTGAAGATATTCAATATATCTCAGAAGAAAAAAATGGTAAGAGAAACCTTTACATTGAAGGTGTTTTCTTGCAATCTAATATCACCAATCGCAATAATCGTTCTTATCCCAAGGAGATTATGCGTAAAGAAGTAGATAGATACCGAACCGAACAGATCGACAAGAAGAGAGCGATGGGTGAACTGGGTCATCCAGAAGGCCCGACTCTGAATCTAGATCGTGTATCTCATATGATTACTTCTTTGAAAGAAGATGGCGATAACTGGATTGGCAAGGCAAAAATCCTAGACACTCCTATGGGGAATATCGTTAAGAATTTAATGGATGAAGGCGCACAACTCGGAGTGAGTTCAAGAGGTCTTGGTTCACTTAAAGAGAAGAACGGCATCAACGAAGTACAAGATGATTTTGTTCTTTCGACTGCTGCTGATATCGTGGCAGACCCTTCTGCTCCAGATGCCTTTGTTAGAGGTATTATGGAGAACAAAGAATGGATGATGATAAACGGTGTATGGACTGAAAGAGAAATGGACATTGCACAATCTGTTATTAAAAAGTCTAGTTCTCGTGAACTGGAGGAACAGAAACTTGCAGTGTTTAGTTCATTCCTAGATCGTCTATCTAAAATATAATTTTGTATAAATAATTATCAGTAACGCAAAATCTCAAAGGAGAAAATCATGAGCGTAGAAAGTAAAATCAGAGACTTTCTCAAGAAAGGCAAAGAGATTGAAGAAGCTCTTGACCTTGCTGAAGAAGTCAATGAACTGGAAGAGAAGGCTGCGGCGGAAAATCTGAAGCCCAATGCAACGCCTGGTGATTCCAAGAATCCTACACAAGGCAGTTCTAACCCTTCACCAGAAATGCAAGACCTTTCTGGTACAGGTGACAAGCATGGTGGTTTGACATCTTCTGTAGGTAAGGCTGCTGCTGACAAGATGAGTCAGTCTGGTGAGCTTACAAACCAAGGTGCAGGCGATGCCCCCAACTTTGAAGATGAAGAAGACCCCCGCAAAGTAGTTGCACAGGCTTCATCTAAGGGCAACGTTGCAAGAGAAGAAGTAGAAGAGTCTGAGGAAGACGAAGTAATTTCAGAAGAAGAAGTTGATTCTGAAGAGGAAGAAACAGAAGTTGTTGCAGAAGAAGAGGAAATCGAAGAAGAAGAAGACGATTCCGAAAATCTTTTTGAAGGCGACATCATGAATCTGTTTGCTGACGAAGAACATCTTTCAGAAGACTTCAAGGTTAAGGCTGCTGATCTTTTCGAGACAGTTGTTACTGCTCGCCTTGCCAATGAGATCGAATCAATTCAGGCAGAACTTGCTGAAGAATTTGCTGCCGAGAAAGAACAGTTCAAAGAAGAAATGGTTGAGAAAATTGATTCTTACCTCAACTATGTTGCTGAGAACTGGATGAAAGAGAACGAGCTCGCCATTGAGCGTGGTCTCCGCACAGAAATTACAGAAGACTTTATCAAGTCTCTGAAAACTGTTTTCACCGAACACTACATTGAAGTGCCCGAAGAAAAGTACGATGTACTTGGTGAAATGGAAAGCGAAATCGAAGAACTAAAGTCAAAACTCAACGAGAGTATCGAGCGTGAAGTTGCCCTTTCTTCTGAGAAAGAGACAATGATGCGTGAGAAAATCATCGCTGAGGCCTCAGAAGATTTGACAATGACAGAATCAGAAAAACTGTCTTCACTTCTTGTTGATGTAGACTTCGGTAGTTCAGAGTTGTTCGCTGAAAAGGTTTCCGTTGTTAAGGAAAACTATTTCCCCAAACAAAGTGTTGAAACTGAAGATGAAAAGTTGACTGATACAGTTGACTCTAGTTTCCTTGAGGAAAGTTCATCTATCAATAAGTATGCTCAGGCTATTTCAAAACAAATCAAAAAGTAAAACTTTTATAAATAAACTTAGGTAAAAACAAAAACCAAAATCAAGGAGACTACAATGTATCTTTCCGAAGAAATCCAAAAAAAGTGGAGTCCTGTTCTGGATCATCCCGATCTGCAAGAGATTACTGACCCTTATCGTAAGGCAGTAACTTCTGTAATTCTGGAGAACCAAGAAAAGGCTCTCCGTGAAGAGAAAGCCGTTTTCTCTGAAGCGGTACACGCTAACAACATGTCTGGTGAGATCGATACCTACGATCCGATCCTGATCTCTCTCGTTCGCCGTGCGTTGCCTAACCTGATGGCATATGACGTTGCTGGTGTTCAACCTATGACTGGCCCTACTGGTCTGATCTTTGCGATGAAGTCGCATTATGATTCACAGACTGGTGATGAAGCTCTGTTCAACGAAGCTGACACAGACTTCTCTGGTACTGGTACTCACGCTGGTTCTAACCCCGTTGATGGTGCTTACACCACGGGTACTGGTGTAACTCGTGACGCCGCTGAAGTATTCGGTGATTCGGGTGGTACTACACTGAACCAGATGGCATTCTCAATCGAGAAGACCACTGTAACTGCTAAGTCTCGTGCTCTGAAGGCAGAATACACTGTCGAATTGGCGCAAGACCTCAAGGCAGTTCACGGTCTGGACGCTGAGTCAGAGTTGTCAAACATTCTGTCTCAGGAAATCCTTGCTGAAATCAACCGTGAAGTGATCCGTACAATCTACAAAGTCGCTAAGACTGGTGCTGCTTCTACTGCAACGCCTGGTACTTTCGACCTTGACGTAGATTCAAATGGTCGCTGGTCTGTTGAAAGATTCAAGGGTCTTCTCTTCAACATCGAAAGAGATGCTAACGTAATTGCACAAGACACTCGTAGAGGGAAGGGTAACTTCATCATCTGTTCTTCAGATGTTGCTTCTGCCCTGTCTATGGCTGGTGTACTTGATTACAACCCTGCGTTGAACACGAACCTGAATGTTGACGACACTGGTAACACTTTTGCTGGTGTACTAAATGGTCGTTATAAGGTATACATTGATCCTTACTCTGCAAACACTGGTGCTTCTGCTCAGTTCTACGTTGCGGGTTACAAGGGTACTTCACCTTATGACGCCGGTCTGTTCTACTGCCCCTATGTACCTCTCCAGATGGTACGGGCAATCGATCCTAACACCTTCCAGCCCAAGATTGGCTTCAAGACTCGTTACGGTATGATTGCTAACCCTTACGTCACTACTACTGATGGTGGTGCTACTGACGCAGATACTTTCACTGCTGATCGTAACCAGTACTACCGTTCAGTCAAGGTTACTAACCTGATGTAATAAAAAGAATCCCCATAAGGGATCGTTTTAAGGGACTCTTCGGAGTCCCTTTTTTTATGGCTCACAATCATTATAAATAGTGGCATGAAAAAATTAATACTGCCAGTGTTGTTACTCTTCCTTGCATCGTGTGACCAATCACCGAAAAAGGGTGCAGACGATTATTATTTTGAGGAAAAGGAGTATGAAAAGACTTCTTTGGGTGTCACGATTGTGGTGCTAGAAAGTGAAAAAGCCATGGAAAAGGAAGCTTCTAAGCACATGGACAAAGAGACTGCGAAGAAGGTTGCAGCATTTGGAAAAGTGTCACCAGCTACAAACAACTGCACCATTTATATCATTGACCCAGCGGTGTCCTATCAACCAGAATTTATAGGTCATGAGTTGGTTCACTGTATGTATGGAAGATGGCATCCTAAACAGAATAGAGGTCTTTAATGGCTTACACTCCAACCATTTCGGTAAATAACGGCACATATACTTCTCAGTCTGGTTCAGAATTAGACTATTTGCGGCCGAATGGATTTAAATTCCAAGTGCATAACATCCCGCATGTTGCATTCTTTTGTCAGGGAGCAAACATTCCAGATGTAAATATGGGGTTTCCAGTACAGAATACCCCATTATCTGATATTCCATATCCAGGCGACAAAATTACCTTTGGTGATTTAAACATTCGTTTTTTGATTCAAGAGGATATGACAAATTATAAAGAGTTGTATAACTGGATGATTGGTCTTGGATTCCCAGAAAAACACAGACAGTTCACCGACTATGTTAATACTCAAAAATGGAGAACGCAGAGTGCTAGGAAAGATAAACAAGAAGCAATTGCCCAAGTAAGTGATGCTAGTTTATTTGTCTTAGATTCAAATGACAATCCTAACATAGAGATTGTCTTCAGAGATGCGTTTCCAGTTGCTTTGTCTGGACTGGACTTTGATCAGTCAGCAGGAGACTCCCCTTACTTTGTTGGATTAGCTTCCTTTAAATATCGAATATATAATATTAAATCTGTTGGTTAAATTTGGTTAATTTATTATGGCTACACTTATTGAACTTCAGTCTATGTGGGCTGAAGATTGCAAACTTGATGAATTAGATTTGGGTGGGGAGTCAACTAGGACTCCCATACTGCACTCAAAGTATGTAACGATTCTAGCAAACACAAAACTCCAACTCCGAAAGGCAGTCGCTGACTTAAAAAGACTTGAAAGAGTAAAGTCAGATTACTATCGTGGAGAACTTTCCAAAGAAGAACTTGATTCTCTGGGGTGGGAACCTTGGAGAAAAAATGCCATTCTTAGGTCTGATATGCGAGATCAACTAGACAGTGATTCAGATGTTATCAAACAACAAGATAAAGTTTACTACCTAGAGACTACTGTTGATTTTCTAGACAGAGTACTTCGCAGTTTGAATGGCAGAGGTTGGGATATCAAGACTGCTGTTGAATGGACGAAAATGCAATCTGGGCTCATATGATCTGGGTAAAACAAAAAGACAACGTTCATGTTTATGTAGAAGCATCTGATAGTATCAGACGGGAGATATCAGACTTCTTTACATTTGAAGTACCTGGCGCCAAGTTTATGCCATCCTATAGAAACAAGTATTGGGATGGCAAAATTCGTTTGTACAATGTGAACAAGGCCGAACTCTATATTGGTTTGGTTCCCTATCTTATTAAGTTTGCCAAACAATTAGAGTATGAGATTCAGATCGATCTTGAACCATTCGGTGAAAAGATTTCTAAAGAAGAAGTATCCGAGTTTTGTAATGTCCTTAAACTTCACAGTCAAAAGAAACCTATTCAGGCCAGAGACTACCAACAGTCTGCTATTCATGAGGCGATAAACTCTGGTAGGACTCTGTTGTTGTCGCCGACTGCATCTGGTAAGTCACTTATCATTTACTCGTTGATTAGATATCATCAAGCTCTGGGGCGCAAACAGTTGATCGTAGTACCCACCACCTCACTGGTAGAACAAATGTACGGTGACTTCCGAGACTACTCAAGTAACAACGGGTTCAACGTGGCAAAACACTGTCACAGAATTTATGGCGGGAAAGAAAAATCCAACAACGCCGATGTAGTTATTTCTACATGGCAATCTATATACAAATTTCCACAAGAATGGTTCAGTCAGTTTGATGTGGTCTACGGTGATGAGGCACACTTATTCAAAGCGAAGTCTTTGATGACACTCATGGACAAATGTAAAAACGCTCGTTTCCGAATAGGTACTACTGGTACGCTAGACGGCACAAAGACACACAAACTTGTCTTAGAGGGTGTGTTTGGGCCAGTATTCAAGGTGACCTCAACCAAAAAATTGATGGACAAAAAGGAACTCGCAGAACTTAAAATCATCTGTATGATAATTGGATACCCAGATGAACAAAGAAAACTTGTATCCAAAATGTCTTATCAAGAGGAAATGGACTTCCTAGTATCTAACCCAGAACGCAATGACATCCTGGCGAAGCTGGCGACCTCTCAGAAGGGCAATACGTTGGTTTTATATCAGTATGTAGAGAAACACGGCGATGTCTTATACAAGATGATAAAAGGAATGACTGATAAATCGGTGTACTTTGTTTTCGGAGGCACTGAGACGGAACAAAGGGAGAAGATTCGTGAGTTGACGGAACAATCAAAAGACACTATAATTGTAGCCTCATATGGTACATTTTCTACTGGTATAAATATTAGAAACCTACACAATGTAGTGTTTGCCTCTCCAAGTAAAAGCAGGATTAGAAACTTGCAGTCTATTGGTAGGGGGTTGAGAAAGGGGAACGACAAGTCAAGTTGTAACTTGTTTGATGTTGGTGATGATTTATCATGGAAGTCAAAAAAGAACTATACTTTAAATCATGTCCTTGAAAGAATTAAATTATACAATGAAGAAAATTTTGAATACAAAGTTATAAGGATAGACTCTAATGGTAAAATGCAAACCTAGTATTATTTGTTTAGATAACGGCATGCAGCTTATTGCTGGTATTGTATCTGAATCAGAAACACATCTAGAAACAACCATACCTCTAGAAGTTACTAGAGTAAAAATTAACTCCACACATGAAGCTTTGTCTTTGCGCCCTTGGATTGCTTTCACCGACTCCGAATTTTATTCTATTAAACAAGATAAAATTATTTCTATTTCGCCGCTCAGTCAGCATTATGAAGAGGGATTCTACAAGATGACCGAGGGGTATATGGAAGACAAAAAAGAAGGGTTGGATTTTATGGACGCCATGGACGACTTTGAACCAGAATTTGAAGACGGTTTGTCCATAGAAGAATTTATGAATTCTTTAAAAGATAAAGGAAATGATCAAATTCATTAAGGCTTAATATCCCTTAATGGCACATCCTAATTATAATGATTTTTTGAGCACCTGTCAAGGGCTTTCAAAACACTATTGACATTTATTATAAAATAAATTATACTTGTGTTATAAAGTATTAAAGGACTTTTATTATGAGCAAAAAAACTGAGAACAGACATTACGTCAACAACAAAGAGTTTTTGGCGGCAATGATAGAATACAGAGAACAAGTAAATGAAGCCGAAAAGAAAGGCGAACCTAAACCGAGAGTGTCAAATTACATCGGTGAGTGTTTCGTTAAGATTGCAAATCACTTGGCTTACAAATCTAACTTTGTAAACTACACCTTCCGAGAAGAAATGATCCTTGATGGTATTGAAAATTGTATCACATATATTCATAACTTCGACCCAGAAAAATCCAAGAACCCCTTTGCGTATTTTACACAGATCACTTATTATGCTTTTCTTCGGCGTATTCAAAAAGAAAAGAAACAACTAGATACAAAATATCGATACATTCAGAGTCTCGATTTGCATGGTATTCTAGATGAACTCGGAGAGGACGGTGGATCAAATGAATTTCTTGAATATATGAAGAAACAAATTGAAGAGTCTGATAAGATGAACGAGAAATTTGCCGATCAATCTAAGAATGTTCCGAAACGCAGACCAAAATACTTCAATGACAAGGAAGCAATGGACTTAGCTAAAGAAAAAATTAACGCTTTAAAAGACTCTTGACATCTGCTCTCAACATATGTATAATGATACAAATACTAGGGGGTATATATTATGAATGCATTTGGACTTGACCGCAACTACACTGTAGCTGCAAAACTTCACAACGACAAACACGTTGTGAAAATGAACATTGAATATCCACAACTGTTGTCTACTGCACATCGTGTGTTAGATGGTACTATCTATCTTGGCAAAACTGCTAATGGTAGAAACATCAAGCGATGGAAACATCCAGATGATATGATGGAAAACACATTGTATAAAGCATCTCACATCAATCATCCTACTGCCATCTGGACAAGAACCACCGTGGCAAACTATATCTGGTTGTATGGGTTGTGGGAATCACTTGCAAAAGAATATACACATCGTTATGGTAAACAACATGCATGTTGGACAAAACTCGGTGATGTACTCAAGTCAGTACCAAGAAATATTCCAGACGGGCCAATGACCGAGATACCACAAGCAATGCCAGATGATGTAAAATGTGATGACTTTGTTGAAGCATATCAAGCTTACTATCGCAAATACAAAGCACACTTCTCTAAGTGGACTAATAGACCTATTCCACAATTCATGACTGCTGTATGATTCTATCCAAAGAAGACTCGCTGTATGCGAGCAAGCTAATTATTGATTATTTTTCCAAGTTTGGAAGGATAGACGATTACTTTCGTGCAAGAAAAATTGAACGGGTGAAGGCTTTGCCTCCGCCCCTGTTTGGTATGAGTGTTGAAGACGATATGTTTCAGTTATGGGACACACCGCCTGAGGACTTGGACTTTGAAGTTGTTCAAATGAACAATGAAATCTTTGATCAGATGTTGGAGATGACCGCTTCGTTTTCCCCCGATGAGGCGCCAGGTAAAACTCTTAAACTGATTGTCAAAGAAACAAACACCAATAAAGCCGTTGGGTTTATTAAGATGGGTTCCCCCCTCATCAACTCAAAACCCAGAAACGACTACCTCGGCGGTGTTCCCGATCTGGGAATTTTCAACCAACGTGCAATCATGGGGTTCAACATTGTGCCCGTTCAACCTTTTGGTTTCAACTATCTTGGGGGTAAACTCATGGCTGCAATCTGTTGTTCCCATGATGTTCGCAGGATGTTGAACAAGAAGTATGACACGGAGTTTTGTTTGTTTGAGACGACATCTCTTTATGGCAACATAAAGGGTGCATCTATGTATGATGGTATGCGCCCTTATCTAAGATACAAGGGTGACACCATGTCATCATTTTTGTTGACTATGGGTGAAGATATATACTTTCACCTAAGAGATTGGTTTGAGGAAAGAAACGGCGGAGAACCTTTGATTCACAAGGGTGCATCTAGTCGCAAACTAAAGTATCAAACCAAGATGGTTGGGATTGTTAAGGCATCTCTCAAGGAACATGATGCCGAAGAGTACAAAAGATTTACCGACACTATCAAATCATCCACTGATGTAACAACAAACAAACGGTTTTACATGTCAGAGTATGGATACTCCAACGTGAAAGATGTGTTACTTGGAAAAACAGACACATTGACAAAGGCAGAAAACTTTGATAGATTTGAACTGCCAGAAATTATTAAGTGGTGGAAGAAACTGGCCACCAAGAGATACAACAACCTCCATTCTGATGGTAGAATAAGAAAAGAGTTGGAGGTATGGAACCGTGACACGATTGATAAGATAGATATTATACGATGATAGTTGGATTTACTTGTGGTGCATTTGATTTGTTGCACGCTGGACATGTTGTGATGCTGGAAGAGGCATCAAGCAAATGTGATTACTTGATTGTTGGTTTGCAGATTGACCCCAGCTTAGACAGAAAAGGTAAGAACTCGCCGGTGCAGTCTGTATACGAACGATTTATACAACTGGACGGGTTGAAGTATGTGGATGAAATTATTCCGTACTCAAGTGAGACATGCCTGATGGATATTCTTGTCACTAAAAAAATTGATGTACGGTTTGTCGGTGAAGATTATAGGGACAAAAGATTTACTGGTGACGAATTAAACATACCTGTTGTATTCACCAATAGGAAACACTCTTTTTCTTCCACTAGTTTGCGAGACCGAGTGAAGTTATCATGAAAATTGCTTGTGCCAGATTGCGATCTAATGTAAAGTACAATGGCCCACTGGAAACTGTGTTGGATAGTTTCTTGGAGAACTATGTACAGTGGATGAGAAATAATCCACAACATGAGTATGGCACATACAATATTTCTTTTGACCATACTCGACCAGTCCGTACACCAGAGTCTATTGAGTGGGCAGATGTAATTGTAATTCCTAGTGATAGTGAGTTTAGATATCATGGTGAGTTACAAATGAACCCCAAAGACTTGGCAAAGTCTCAGTCCCATATTGAAAAGATTGCACCTTTCTTTGATGGTAAAACAGTGATCATTTGGAGAAGTGACAGAGGTGACACCGAAGAACTTTATAGGAGTTTTCTGCCAAACGTCAAAAAATTTGTTGTCATAGATGAAATTGATTTTCCAGGCAACATCCACGGAATGAAGTATCATTTTATTCGTGATAGATTTGAAAATGCAATATCTGAAATGTTTGGACGAACACATAACCACGACTTTGGTTATTGGGGTCGAATGAAAGACGGGTGTGATCGTGGCAAAGTATTGCGAAAGATTTACAGAGACCCAGACATCTCTACTGTTTTGATAGGTGGGTTTCCCTCTGGAATGAAAAGACAGTCTGCGTGGATTAAAAATTGGAATCAGTTGTACCCAAAACTAGAACCATGCCGATCAACACTTTGTTTCAACTGGAAAGACCCTACCGCCACTACTTCAAGGTATGTTGAGGCCCTGGCGATTGGTATGATTCCTTTTGTTTACCAGAACTATGATGAGAATAATACATATAATATTGATGACTGGCAAAGGGTGCAGGACTTTGAAGATTTTAGAGAAAAGGTTATCGAACTAAAGAACCCGTCTGTTATGGCAGATAAACTTTCTGAATACAGAAGAAACTATGAGAGTGTGCTACTATCAAAGGGTGGATACTATGACATGTTTGCACACATGATGAATAAGGCTATTGCATGAAGGTTGCACTAATTACTGATACGCACTTTGGTGCTAGATCAGACAGTCTTGCGTTTGATGCGTATTTTAAGAAATTCTATGATGAGTATTTTTTTCCATATTTACAAGAAAACAATATAGATACTATTGTACATTTGGGTGATGCGTTTGATAGAAGGAAGTTTGTAAACTTCAACACACTCAAATCATGCAAGGAGTATTTTTTTGGGCAGGCACAACGCCTTGGTATGACTTTGCACATGATTCCAGGCAATCATGACACATATTATAAAAATACCAATGACGTAAACTCTTTGGAATTGTTGTTGAAGGAGTATGACAATATCCATGTCTACCCAGAAGTTACGGAGATAACGTTAGATGAAAGAAAAATTTTATTCGTCCCTTGGATATGTAGTGACAATTATACAACTACAATGGATGCTGTTAAGTCAACGGATGCCAAAGTATGTTTTGGGCATTTTGAGTTTACTGGGTTCCAAATGTACAAAGGTGTACCAAACCCTCACGGAATGGATACTGATGCCTTTGATCATTTTGATTTGGTTTGCAGCGGGCATTTCCATCATCGTTCTTCTAGGGATAACATTACTTATCTTGGCAATCCTTATGAGATTACATGGTCTGATTTCGATGATGACAGAGGATTTCACATCTACGATACGGAATCGAACGAACTGGATTTTATCAAAAATCCCTACAGAATGTTTCACAAACTCTTCTATAACGATATGGACGGAGACAGCTCTTTTGATCTTTCTGGTCTTGTCGGCTCTTGCGTTAAGCTTATTGTGGTAAAGAAAGAGAACTTCCTAAAGTTTGACAAACTAGTTGATTCTTTGTATACTTGCAACTGTGTAGAATTAAAAATCGTAGAAGACTTCTCTGAGTTTGAAGATGATGCGGTTGGCGATGATGTAGAACTTGCTATAGATGATACAATGACATTACTTAGGGACTACATTAGCAATACTGTTACCGACTTGGACAGAGAAAAACTTACATCGGTTGTGCAAACACTCTATGTTGAAGCACAACATATGGAATAGACAATGAAAATTCAGTATGTAAAAATTCCAAACAAATCCCCAGAACAAAAATACTTTGTTGCTGGTGGATGTTCATTTACTTCAAACATGTTAAACGTTTCATGGCCAGAGTCCGTGTGTTCAAAGATGAACATGGTAGGAATGAACACTGGGATACCGGCGATAGGCAACAATCTAATATTGATGAATGTTCTCCATGTTCTTCAACGTATGATAGAGTCTGGCATTGGTGCGGATGAAATTGTTGTAGGAGTCATGTGGTCTCATGCAGACAGAGCAGAATATTACAGAGAAGATCATAGAGATGATATTTTGCCACAAGGAAAAGCAGTTCCTTCTGTAGTAAAATTTGTAGAGGGATCAGACGGACACTGGGTTCCCTTTTCTCCCACAAATGTTGGGTGGATATCACAAAACCTAGATGATCCAAATTCAAATTTATACCCAGAATATACAAGAAGGTATGTCGATCTTGGCCGTATTATGTTGGAGGAGTTTTTTCTTACCGATGTTTCTCGTGTTGTTAATACCATGAAAAGTATTTTGACCCTCCAAGAATTCTTAAAGAGAAATAACATCAAGTACTTTTTTGCAAAATACATTGATGATGCCTTTGTTAAAAGTTCTTGGGAACATCCAGAAGTAAATTGGTTAGTAAAACTTATTGATTGGGATTCTTTCATACCGAGTGGTGAGTTTGAATGGTGTTTTGATAACACCGATTTACCTTTTAAGGAACAACTTGCCTTTGGTAGAGAAAGAGATAGAAATTCTCCCTCACACCCCACCCCAGAACAACATGACATATATGCTGAACAAGTAATTGTTCCCCGACTAAAGACTATTTTATGATTATATTTCAAAAATTGCGGTGGAAAAACTTTCTTTCCACTGGCAATAATTTTACTGAGATAGATTTTACCCGCAACCCCACGACACTTATTGTGGGTGAGAACGGCAGTGGTAAGTCTACCTGTCTTGATGCTTTGTGTTTTGTATTATTCAACAAACCATTTAGAAGTATTAACAAGCCACAACTTGTAAACTCAATTAACAGTAAAAAGATGTTGGTTGAAATTGAATTCTCTGTTGGAAAAAAACAGTATAAAGTAATTCGTGGAATGAAACCAAATGTCTTTGAGATATACTGCAACGATAAGTTTCTAGACCAAGATGCGGCACTCAGAGACACCCAAAAGTATCTTGAAGAAAGTATTCTCAAGTTAAACTACAAGTCATTTACTCAGATTGTTATTTTGGGTAGTGCCTCTTTCACCCCCTTCATGCAGCTGCCTCTTGCATCTAGACGAGAGATCATTGAAGACATTCTCGACATACAAATTTTTACTACTATGAATGTTTTGTTAAAAGAAAAGATGAACATTCTAAAAGAAGATATTCGCACAATAGAATCTGAAGTAGAACTTGCTAAACACAAAACCAAAGTTCAGAAAAATTATATTGATACTTTGGAGAAAGATAAAGCAACCAAGATTGACAATATTAAGGAGTCTATAAATGAGACGACAACATCAATTGAGAATAATGAACAACAACTTCAGAAATATGAGGCTGAGAAGTCAGACTTGGGTGAACCTGAGAAACGAAAAAGAGAACTCGATTCCTTCAGAGAAAAATTCTCAACCAATATTAAAAGAGCAGAAAAAGAGTTAAAGTTTTACGAAGAGAACAGTGATTGTCCTACATGTAAACAGGAGATTTGCGAAGACTTCAAACATGATATGTCAAATACTAAATCAGAAGAAATATCTTCTCTGGAAAAATCTTTAAAGGGATTGGAGAAGGAATATGATGATGTTGCTAGTACATTATTGAAGTGGCAAAATATATCCGATAAAATATCTTCTGTACAATCTGACATCATCGGACAAGAAAGATACAAACAAAAATTAAAAGATATGTTATCTGATGCGGAAACAAATTCTACTGATATTAGTGACGAAAAAAAGAAACTAAGAGTGATGGCTAAGGAAGTTATATCCAAGAATGAGTTGCGTTCTGCCAAGAATGAAGAACAACATTATAATTTGGCTGTTTCACATCTATTGAAAGACACTGGTATTAAAACTAGAATTATCAAACAGTACTTACCGGCTATCAATAAACTGGTTAATAAGTATTTGCAGTCGATGGATTTCTTTGTACACTTTGAACTTGATGAGAAGTTTAATGAGACAATCAAATCTAGACACCGAGATAAATTTAGTTACGCATCCTTCAGCGAGGGTGAGAAACAACGTATTGACTTGGCTCTTTTGTTCACATGGAGAACAATTGCCAAGATGAAGAACAGTGCTAGTACAAACTTGTTGATACTGGATGAAGTGTTTGACAGTTCTTTGGATAATAATGGTACAGACTATGTTATGCAACTACTAAATACTATCGGTGATCAAGCAAATGTATTTGTTATCAGCCACAAGGGTGATCAACTGTTTGATAAATTTAGAAGTCAGATTAAATTTGAAAAGAAACAAAACTATTCGGTGATGTCATGAGCGATTTAGAATTACTTCCCCTTAACCACCCCATGCTAAAGGTTCCGCCTAATGAGTTTGTGGATTGGGAAAATGCAGAAGAATTTGGAGATAAGATTTGGAAAAGACAGCAGTCTTTGGGCGGGATCGGATTGTCTGCAAATCAGGTTGGGTTGAATGCTAGGGTATTTACTATGGGTGCTGGTGCAAAAAAATGGATATTCTTTAATCCAGAACTAGTTTCTCATAGTGACACTGTTGTAATGATGGAAGAGGGTTGCTTGAGTGCGCCTGGATTGATGTTGAGAGTCAAAAGACCAGAAAAGTGTACACTCTCATATCAAAATGAAAATCAAGAAATTGTTATGGAAGAGTTTGATGGTCTTTGGGCTAGAGTTGTTTTGCATGAATATGATCATATGTTAGGACAAAACATGTTGCAAAGAGTTGGTAAACTGCAACTAGATAGGGCTTTGAAAAAGGTGAAAAAACAAAACAAAAAAATTAAGATGTTGAAGTCTAGTGCTGCATAAATATAGACATGGCTTATTCAGATAAAGTACTAGATCACTACGAGAACCCAAGGAATGTTGGCAAACTTGACGAAAATGATGAAACTGTCGGAACTGGCATGGTCGGAGCTCCAGCGTGTGGAGACGTTATGCGGTTGCAAATCCGAGTATCGGATGACGGAATTATTGAAGACGCTAAATTCAAAACTTACGGATGCGGCAGTGCTATTGCTTCTTCATCACTACTCACAGAATGGGTTAGAGGAAAGTCCCTTGACGAAGCAGGAAAAATCCGCAATACAGAAATTGCTCAAGAACTATCACTCCCGCCTGTAAAGATTCATTGTAGTGTACTTGCCGAAGATGCAATCAAGGCGGCAATAAAAAACTATCAAGAGAAGCATGGAAACGATACAGATCACCAAACAAGCCGCTGATTGGATTGGAAAACAATTACAAGAACGTGGAAGAGGGTTGGGTGTGAGAGTGGGTGTCACTCCGAGTGGGTGTACTGGATTCAAGTACGTTATTGAGTATGCCGATCACCAATCTATAGAAGATGTTGTAGTCGAAGAACACGGCGTAACAGTTTTCATTGATCCAAAAAGTTTGTTGTACCTCTCTGGGTCTTTGATAGATTTTAAGAGAGAGGGTATCAACAGCGGCATAGAAATTTCCAACCCAAAGGCAACCGCACACTGTGGTTGTGGAGAGAGTTTCGCCGTCTAGGAGAAATAGATGTCAGATGATTTCGATTTTGGTTTTACTGCGGTAGATGACGTACCTACCAGTACAACCGTCCCATCCGAACCTGTACAGGCTACATTGCCCGAGGGGTCTTTGGATTCGATCATGGATAAACTAGAACAATTGGAATCCAGAATCCTGTCTGCCGATAATACTGGCATGATAAACGAACACCGAGCCCTGTTGGAGGCCGATGTTAGTGGCAAATTGAAGGATGTAGAACTGCTGATCCTGCCCCTGTTGCAGAATCTCAAAAAGAACCCCGAAAAGGACTACATTCACTGGCCCAATAGAACCGCCATAATTGACAAACAAATCGAGAAAATTCTCGCCGTAACTCGCTATTTTGAGCGGATTTGATCGAAAAAAATTGAAAAAAATTTGTAAGCCCTTGATTTATAAGGAAATCTTTTTTCGCTGGGCCCCTTGACTTTTGCCTCGATAGCTGTCATACTATACATGTATTTGAGAGTGAGAGTTATATGAATATTGAATCCAAGTCCTATCTCGCCAAGTTGTTGGCCACCGAAGACCTTGCGATAGAACATGCTAATGTTCCTACCGCAGCGTTCGATCTTAAAAACCGCAAAATTATTCTTCCCAATTGGAAAGATATGCCCGGCTATGTTTACGATCTTCTGATCGGACATGAAGTTGGCCACGGTTTGGTCACCCCCGCTGAAGGATGGCATGATGCTGTTTGTGATCAAGGTGCTGGTTTCAAGTCATTCCTAAATGTTATTGAAGACGCTCGCAACGAACGACTAGTCAAGCAACGATACCCCGGCCTTGTTAAATCATTCTACAAGGGTTATCGTTTCCTATTCGACAAAGATTTTTTCGGTGTTGCTGATAAAGATGTCAACACCCTGCCTCTGATTGATCGTATCAATCTTCATTACAAGATTGGTTCATTCCTCAATGTTCAGTTTTCCGATTCCGAGAAAGAATTTCTCGCTCGCATTGATTCTGCTGAGGAATGGTCTGATGTAGTTGACATTGCCAATGATCTTTATAATGGCGCAATGGAAGATATGGAAGATCAGCAACAGGAACAGCCTGCTCCTGCCGCTGGCGAAGATGACAGTGAAGAAGTCGAGGGTCAAGGTTCCTCAATGGAAATGTCCGATGACGCCGAAGATACTGATGATCCCACCGAGGGCGATGGCCAATCTGGTGAGACCACTGGCGAAGAGTCCGATGACAGTTCCGAATCTGCCGAGTCTACTGATTCCGAATCTGATTCTCAATCTGACACCGAACAGTCTGAATCTGATCAACCGATTGAATCACAATCAAGTCAATCAAGTGAATCGCCTGTTGAAGATGGCGAACCCATGTCGCAAACCGACAGAAGTTTCCGTCAAAATGAAAGTCGCCTCTTGGAGTCTGACAGTGAATCAGTTTTCACCGCTTACTTCCCCAAGTTTATCAGTCGCAAACACCATGTAATCCCCGTCTCAAAAACTTGGGACTTTGAGTTCAAACTAACAAAAAATTATTATGATGAAGTTTCTGCCGATGAGGCAAAAGCCTATCGTAAAAGTTTGTCTGATGCGTTTCGATCTAAAAACAAGTCTTCCATCAATCAGTTGGTCATGCAGTTTGAGATGAAGCGCAAGGCGTCTGAGTTACGCAAGGCACAGGTTCACAATACTGGCAAACTCAATGAAGATAAGTTGTGGGCCTACAAGTTGACCGAAGACTTGTTCTTGTCAAACACTGTCACGCCTTCTGGCAAAAACCACGGCATGTTCATGATTCTTGATATGTCTGGTTCTATGGCTCAACATATGGCTGGCACAATTGAACAGTTATTGATACAAGTTTCCTTCTGCAAAAAAGTTGGCATCCCATTTGATGTATATGGTTTTGTTTGTGGTATGGATATGAGAGAAGGTGTTCGCCAGTCAAATTCTGAAAATGAAATTTGCATCAATCCTGGCACTGGTATGATTCAATTAATCACTTCAGAATCTTCACCCAGTGACTACAAAAAACAATTTGAAAGTCTTTTGATTTACGCTGATACTTGGGCTAATTATGGTAGTCGTTGGCGTTCTAACCGACACAATGGATGTCTTGCCAATTATGCCGATCTTCCTCGACACTTGTCGTTGGGTTCTACCCCCCTTGCCGGTGCTATGATCATTGCTACTGATCTTGCCAAAGAATTCAAAGACCGCAATCGTGTCGAAGTGCTTAACACCATTGTTCTTTCCGATGGCGGTAACACTGATGAGTATGAAATTTGGGGTGACAATATCAGAGATGATGGCTGGAGAAATCGCAAATCAGTTTTCGCCACTAAACTCATTCTAAAACGTGGCACTACTTCTGTTGTGGTTAAACAACCCGCCGCAGTTTATCAGTCACGTTACCGTATTGGCAAAGAGATGTCTCTTCTCGCTGGTATTGCCATGTTCAAAAAAGTTACGGGTTCCCGCATGGTAAACTTCTGGATCACCAGTAAAAAACGTGGCGATGTCAAAAATGCTTACAATTGGGTAACCCTCAATCCGTATCAATGGGATACCGCTGAGTTTGATGCCGTATACAAAAGTACTTGGTTGAAAAAAGATTACCTGCCACTTGATAGTGCATGGGGATATGATCAGGCTTTCCTTATCAAAGGTGGTTCTGATCTCAAAATTGATGATGCTGAATTGGAAGTAAAGTCCGAAAAGAAGTCAGATATTCTGCGTGGATTCCGCCAATTTCAGTCCAAAAAGACCAATTCCCGCCACTTTATCAATCGATTTATTGATATGGTTGCGTAAGTTGTTGATTTCAAAGGGAAAGAAAATTCAATTATTTTCGCCAAGCCCCTTGACTTCTGCTTCGGGATGTAGTAAGCTAGTAGTATGTTGAGTGATTGAGTTAATAGAGAGAGTAAATTATGAGTATTAAACAGAAAGATCAACTGATGGCCGCCCTTGCTGAGTCTAACAACCAGACGGGTATTTTCTCAAAATCTGAAGTTATGGATATCGCCCGTGAGGCTGGTCTCAAAAACCCGATGTGGTTTTTCAAAGAGGCCAAGGTTGGCCGCAATCAGTTTAACCCCGAGATGGTTGGCCAAGTTGTGTCAATGCCCAAACCAACCAAACCAGTGGCGGTTATTCAAACCCAACCCGAACCAGTGGCCGCTGCTGCTTCTAGGGTTCTAACTCAGGCGAAACTTGCTGTGGAAATTGAAAACCTAGTTCCTGCCGCTGACAAAACATATGTTCCTTTTGGTTTCTATCGTGACCTAGTGAACATTGTCAAGTCTGGTATGTTCTATCCTACATTCATTTGTGGTTTGTCGGGTAACGGTAAAACCATGATGGTTGAACAGGTTTGTGCCAAACTCAAACGTGAGGCAATCCGTGTCAACATTTCGATTGAGACCGATGAAGATGATCTGATCGGTGGCAATACGTTGGTTGATGGTAACGTAGTTTACCGTGAAGGCCCTGTGCTGACTGCCATGAAACGTGGCGCTGTCTTGATCCTTGATGAGATTGATCGTGGATCAAACAAGTTGATGTGTCTACAGGCAATCCTTGAAGGCAAACCCTACTTCAACAAAAAGACTGGCGAAGTTGTTACTCCCGCCTCTGGTTTCAATGTGATCGCTACTGCGAACACCAAGGGCCGTGGTTCTGATGACGGTAAGTTCATGGGTGCTCAGGTTCTTGATGAGGCATTCCTCGAACGATTCGCAATCACGGTTGAACAGGAATACCCGTCTTCCGCTCAAGAGAAAAAAATTGTTCTCAACAAGATGGAAGTCGCTGACTGCGTTGATGATGAATTCGCCGACAAGTTGGTACTGTGGGCTGATGTGATCCGAAAGACTTTCTATGAGGGTGGCATTGATGAGTTGGTTTCAACCCGCCGTCTAGAACACATTGTCAAGGCATACGCCATGTTCAAAGATCGCCTCAAGGCAATTCAGTTGTGTGTCAACCGTTTCGACACTGACACCAAGTCTGCCTTCATCGATCTTTACACCAAGGTTGATGCTGGTGTTGATCTTGATGCCCCTGCTGAAGACCAGAATGATGACAACCCAGAGGCAGATAACTATGACTTCTAAGAAAGATTACAAATACAATGAGGGTCAGCTGATCGCTGACCTTCAAGCATATGTTGATAGTACATATGATGAACACTATGCTCAGAACAAAGTACAAACCACCGAGTTTGTTATAGATACTGGACATGGCGAAGGATTTTGCCTTGGTAATATTATCAAATATACGCAAAGGTATGGTAAAAAAGAGGGCAAGAACCGTAAAGACTTGCTAAAAGTACTGCACTATGCGTTAATTGCACTACATGTTCATGACTTAGAACAGTAGTAAAGGTTCCGCCTTAGGGCGGATCGGGGACTGGCGGCCTCTCTCACTCTCTCTCAATTCGCCAGTCCCCGATTTTTTTGTTATAAATAAGAGAGTAAATTACCATTTAACTTTTGGAGAGAATAATGGCTTATCGAATTAGAATTACATTTACCCGTCAATCTGAGAGTGTAGAGTGGCCTTTTTGGGCAGCTGACCTCTTAGGATCAACCTATGAAACCAAGGCGTCTGCATTTCAAGATTGGTTGACTGGTAGAGACGAAGCTGATGTGGTGTTTGATGCAGAACCAGACGGCAATACCGTTTATTGTGATATCATGTTTGCTAATGAAGATGCATACGATGATTATACTTCTGCTTGGACATCAGCTGGTCTTGAAGACCAATTCCAAGATCAGGCTTTCCTAGATTATTGTACGACAAATAACGTCACCATTGCTCATACTACGGAAAATGTATAAACTTGAGTATGTTTTAAAAAGACCTACACTTAGTACAAAATGGTATCAACAATCAGAAGAAAGAACTGTTGAACACAAAAAAGCATCACAGATATTTCATGATTGGTTAAGACAACAAGAAAGAGTTGAGGCCCATAGTACGTTTTCATCTGATGGATTGACTTATAAGTGGACAATGGTTTTTGATGATGAAGAACACTACAATGATTATGAAAGGCAGTTTAAAGAATTGATCAGTGATGAACCGTTTAACGGAATTCCAATTACCTCTTTCCCATGTCTTCTAGAATATCACAAGAAGCATGGGATTGAGTGTAGTTTGCCAGAAAATGAAATTTTGGAAAAACCTTTTGAAATTTGATCTTGACTTTTCCTTTTTTATTTGTTATTATGTAATTTGTTTGATCGGAGTATATTATGATGAAAGTTTCCAAACCAACCCTCGACACATTTAAGAACTTTGCCTCTATCAATACGAATCTTTTGGTTCGTGAGGGACAAACTCTTGCTACTGTGTCAAACTCAATGAACATTTTGTGCCGTGCCACGGTAACAGAAAGTTTCCCCAAAGAATTTGCCATCTATGATTTGAATCAGTTCTTGTCTTTGTTGACTATGGATGAGAATGCTGATCTCCAGTTTGGAGATGAATCTGTCACGGTACAAACTAATGCTGGCAAGTTTGAATTCTACTATGCTGAACCGTCTGTGATTAAAGCTGCACCAGATCGCTCGATTGAAGTAGAACCACTCTACACATTTCATATCGCCAAAGAAAATATTCAGACAATTTATCGTGCTGCATCTGCCATCTCTGCTCCATTCTTGCGAGTAGTTGGCAATGGACAACAGGTATTAATGTCTGTTGGTGATCCAAATACCCCCAAGAGTAATTCTTTTACGACAGTTCTTGGTGATAGTGATTTGGAATTTGATGCTAGGTTGTCAATTGAATCATTGAAGATCATTCCAGACACATACGATGTGACCATTGGCACAAAACCAGTAATGATGTTTTCCAATAGTGAAAGAACCTATTGGTTGGCACTTGACCCAAGTTCAAAAACTCAGTAAGGTGAATTAAAATGATTGAAGTAGGACAGCGATTTCCAATGGATGTCGTTTTTAAAACACGGGTTCGTGATGAATCCGTTGGTGGTACTAATCCATATCGATGGCAAGATGTAGTTTCTGGTGATTTGTTTAGGGACAAGAGGGTAATTATCTTTGCATTGCCTGGGGCATTTACTCCAACTTGTTCTGCTTTCCAGTTGCCTGGATATGAAGAAAACTATGAAGTGTTTAGGTCAAAAGGTATTGACGAAATCTATTGTTTATCTGTAAATGATTCGTTTGTTATGAACATGTGGTTCCGATATCAACAGATCAATGGAGTTAAACCTATTCCAGATGGTTCTGGTATGTTTACTTCTGAGATAGGGATGTTGGTTGACAAAGATAATCTTGGATTTGGCCAAAGATCATGGAGATACTCGGTACTTTTGAATGATGGTGTTGTTGAAAAAGCCTTTGTTGAAGATGGTTTTGGAGACAACGTTGAAAATGATCCGTATGAAGTTTCTGATCCAGCTACGATGTTTGAATACATTATGAACGAGAGTCCAGTTGGCGGCAGTCAATTAGAACTCAATCTGGAAGAGTCTCTTGGTACAAAGGATAAAATTGGATAAGGAGTATTATGGCTTCTGCATGGAGAAGTAAGAACGCTCGTGGTCGGCGTATGGTGGCACTTGAAAACCTCAAGAGTGCCAAGTTTTTCCCCAAAGGTGATCGCACCGAAGAGAAGTGGGAAGAGAAACGACAACAACAGATTGAGGTTCTTGAAAAAAGGATACGGTGATGAATGAATTTCTCTGGGTGGAGAAGTACAGACCCCAAACTATTTCGGAGTGTGTTCTCCCAAATAGACTGAAGGATGTATTTCAATCTTTTGTTGACCAGAAAGAAATTCCTAACATGTTGCTCTGTGGTACTGCCGGTACAGGCAAGACCACAGTGGCACGTGCTCTTTGTAATGAATTAGAATGTGACTACATCATTATCAATGGATCGGATGAGTCCGGCATTGATGTTCTCAGAACAAAGATTAGGGACTTTGCAAGTACGGTCAGTTTCGGCGGTAAGACCAAGGTAGTTATCCTTGACGAGGCGGACTATCTAAACCCCAACTCTACGCAACCAGCGTTGCGTGCCTTTATCGAAGAGTTCTCCAAGAACTGTCGATTTATTTTTACATGTAACTTCAAGAATCGAATCATCGAACCGCTTCATAGTCGGACAACGGTGGTAGAATTCAAACTCAAGAAAGAAGAGAAACCTCAGATGGCATCTGCCTTCATGAATCGTATCTCTGACATCCTTGATCAAGAAAGTATTCAGTATTCAGAAAAAGTTCTTGCTGAACTTCTGATGAAATATTTCCCAGACTATCGTAGGACGCTAAACGAACTACAACGGTACTCAAAGTCTGGTGCAATTGATGAAGGTATTCTGAGTAACATTGCTGAAGTCAACATGAAGGGATTGTGTGATAGTCTCAAGGACAAAGACTTCAAGAAGATGCGCCAGTGGGTTGCTAACAATGTAGACACCGACCCACAAGGGTTGTATCGTAAAATCTATGATACTCTGATGGACAAAGTGGTACAGGTTCCTCACTTGGTGTTGTTGATTGCTGACTACCAGTACAAGTCGGCATTTGTTGCTGACCAAGAAATTAATCTTACAGCATGTCTTGTTGATATTATGGCCAACGTGGATATGAAATGAGATTTGCAAAATACGATTTAACAAAAGCAACCGAATCAGTAGCACATGCAATTGCAGAAGAAGTTCTTGATCACGGTGTGATTGTCTTTCGTAATCAGAATCTAACCCCAGATGATGAGGTTAGGTTTTGCCAAATGATTGGTGAGTGTCAGCAGTTGCAGAACAAGCCAGGCGAACGTGGTGAGCATATTGCAGTCAATGATCATATCATTCGGGTCACTGGTGAGAAGAATCAACACGGCGAGCCTGGGTTGTTTGGTCACACCTCTGCTCTTGACTGGCATGCCAATCAGGCAAGCAGTTATGATCGTGCTCCACTTATTTGGTTGCATGGTGTCAAGGATACTGTTGGTAGTTGTACCAGTTGGATTGACATGCGACAGGCATATGAAGACCTTTCCGACAAAGATAAAAAAAGAATCAACAAACTTCATATTACCTTGGGATATAAAACTGGTTCGTATTCTGAAAGTGATTTTTTTATTGAACATCATGCTACAGATAAACCATTCCCATTAGTCTATACCAATGAAGCAGGAAAAACTGGACTTTACTTTCCTTTCCTACAGATATTTGGTATAGTAGAATATGAACAACCTCAGTTTGAAGAAACTATGGATTGGTTGAAGGAACATGTATTGCAAGATAAGTATAGGTACGATCATCACTGGCAAGATGGTGATGTTGTTATTAGTGAACAGTGGTTGACTATTCACAAGAGGTGGGAGTGCGACAACATGGAGAATAGAGTGTTGCATCGCATCGCATTTGATTATTCCAAGGTGAAGTTATGAGTAAAAAGTTGGCGATACAAAGAATAAAAAATTGTCTGGAAGCTAGTAAACGTACCATTGATCCACAGTGGCGTGCTTACTGGATAGACACTGCAAAGAAACTATCAGTCAAATACAAAGTGAGTGTTGTAGATAAAAATGCTTGAAGATTTAGGAACACCCAAACCAACTTACAATCCAGAGGACTATCAGACAAAGAAGAAGTCTATTAGTCCATTTGATTTTACAAACAGCATTACTTATACCAAAGAGAATCTGATTGTAGATGATTGGTCAGAGAAACAGTATAATCCATTTTTGGTAAACAAGTCTCTGTCTCATGGTAATGATACTGTACATGTGGCAAATGAAATGAATTCTAGACCACACATAGATAAGAAGATGCAGTACGATTTCCTGATCGGTATAGTTCGTAAGAAAAAACGATTTAACAAGTGGATCAAACCCGAGCGGGAAAGTAATGTTGAGATCGTGAAAGAATATTTTGGGTACACTGATACCAAGGCGATTGAGGCTCTGAGAATATTATCCGATGATGACCTCCAGTCTATTATTAAACTATTAAATAAGGGTGGGAAAAATTAGCATTTTATAAATAATCTTCATAAACAATAATAATAATTATGAAGGTAACTTTAAAATGAGTGAAGATTTTTTTGCTATTAATTTTCCAGATTATACTCCAGTGGAAATAAAATTAAAAAATGATGATGACTTTTTGAAAGTGAGAGAAACCCTATCTAGAATAGGTGTTGCATCCAAAAAAGAAAAAGTCTTATATCAATCTTGTCATATCTTGCACAAGCAGGGTAGGTATTTTATCACCCATTTCAAAGAGCTCTTTGCTCTTGATGGTAAGTCTGCTGAACTCAGTGACAATGATTTGATGAGAAGAAACTCGATTGCCAAACTGTTGAGTGATTGGGGTCTGATTGAACTTTGCAGTCCTATTGCAGAGGAAAAATTAGCACCAATGAGTCAGATCAAGATTCTGCCTTACAAGGAGAAAAACGATTGGACTCTGGTCACTAAATACAATATTGGTAGGAAAAAATAATTATATAAGGCAAGAAGTCTTATATATATTATCGTATCGCCGTAAGGGATACGCAATTTAAACTCGCTGAAAAGGAGACTATTATGGTCACACGCAAATTTGGTGTCGCCGACATCGACAAAATTATGGATCAGTATCGCCCATTCACTATTGGTTTTGACTCGGTATTTGATAACCTTGTAACCTGTAGTGAAGTTGCCAACAATTATCCCCCCTACAATATCGTTCGGGTAGATGATGAAAATTTCATCATAGAAATTGCCGGCGCTGGTTTTACTGAAGATGAATTCAATATCCACGTTGTCCCCACCGGCAACAAACTCATTGTTCAAGGTGTTCAAGATCGTGGAGAAGACAAGAGAGAATATCTCCACAAAGGAATTGGCGCAAGAAACTTCACTCGCACTTTCGCACTAGCGGAAGATGTAGAAGTACTTGGTGCTGACTTTGTAGATGGTATGTTGAATATCACTCTACAAAAAATTATTCCCGAAGAGAAAAAGGCTCGTGAAATCCTAGTAAACAAAAAGTCTAACCCAAAATTTCTCAAAGAGGAAAAATGAAAACTTTAATCCAAATGGCCAAGGATTGTGATGGACGATTCTGTGAACAGGTAACCGAAACAGTATTTGTTTTGGGAACTCTAGCAGTAATGATTTATTCAGTTGTTGGTCTACAAACTGTAGCTTAATGGAGACTATATTGTTATGAGTGAAGAAATTGTAGATGCAAATTTGAATGAAGAAGTGGTGGAAACCCCACAACCTCCTAGTAAACCAGTTAGTATTGGTATTAAACTTCAGGGTTGTACGCAAGATATCATTGGATATCTTTCCGATGATAAAGAGGGTAACCGATGGATGGTTCAGAACCCAGCTGAAATTCACTATAAATCTGACGAGAAGAATAGGGAGGGAGTATTTAGAATAGTCTTTGTTCCTTGTTCTCCTGCTAGTGAAGGGGTTTTGTTTGTCCCCTACGGTCAAATAAATTATGTCTTTGAACCAAAGGCAGATATTAAGTTGGAATACGAAGCAAAGTTCCAACACACTGCTACTTCTACTAGTTCTAGGACACCAAAATTTGAAGGATAGGGATTGACATTAACCATCTGTTGTGATACTATGTTACTTTGATTTATTATTTTGGTTATGATTGATGTCTCAAAACTTCTACACTTATGCATGGCAATACGGTAACTCCATTTTAGTTAGGGGCGTGAGGAATGGTAAGCGTTTTACGGAACGTCATCCCTTCGCCCCTACACTTTATGTAAAGTCTGCCGAACCATCTCAATTTAAATCTATTGACGGTCAAAGTCTGAAAGAAATTACTTTCGGAGACAATGCTGACTGTAAAGAATTCTTAGATAATTATTCTAAGATCGAAAACTATCCTATCTACGGTCAGACCGATCTGACCTATCAATACCTTTCTTCAATGTATCCAAGTGCGATTGAATTTGACATGAGTCAAATGAAAATCTTGTCCATCGATATTGAGACAACCGCCGAACACGGATTCCCAGATGTAGAGAACCCCATCGAAGAGGTTCTTCTTATCTCTGTCATTGACAATGCCACCAAAGAAATCCATACATGGGGTTCTGGTGAATGGAAGTGTGTGTCAGAAGAAGTCGAAGGACTGCCCGTGACCTATCACTATTGCAGTGATGAATATGATTTGCTAGAACAATTCATGCAGTGGTGGGCAAGTGATTATCCAGACATTGTTACTGGATGGAACATGGAACAGTTTGATATGCCATACTTAGTCAACAGGATTGACCGAGTGTTTGGCAATGATGCCAAGAACAATCTCAGTCCGTACAACATGACTCGTAAACGTATGGTGCGAGGACACAACCGAGAGATCATGAAGATTGATATCAAGGGTGTGATCCAACTGGACTACATGGATTTGTACAAAAAGTTTACTTACACTTTCCAAGAGTCCTACCGACTCGACTACATTGCCGAAGTAGAACTTGGGAAGAACAAACTTGACACGGGGTTTGAAACTTTCCGTGAGTTTTATGAGAATGATTGGAACAGGTTCATCGACTACAACATCATCGATACCAAACTCGTTGACGAACTTGATGATAAGATGAAGTTCCTTGAGTTGATTATCACGATGGCATATGACTGTAAGTGTAATTACAACGACATCTTTTCTTCAGTGCGTACATGGGATTGCCTGTTGTATAACCATCTGCTAGAAAAAAATATCATGATCCCCCAGAAGAAAGAACACTTCTCCAAGGGATTTCCAGGCGGTTATGTGCAAGAACCCAAGACAGGAAAATACAAGTGGGTTGTGTCTGTTGATGCTACAAGTCTGTATCCTTCTATCATCATGCAACACAATCTATCTCCCGAGATGCTTGCAGAAAACCACAAACCAATTGACTGTACCGTGGACAGTATCTTGGAACGGAAACATCAGTTGAAACTGGCAGATAGCGGGTTGTCCATGGCTGCTAATGGATATCTCTATCGAAAAGACAAACAGGGTTTCATGGCAGAGATTACTCAGAAGTTTTTTGATGACCGACAACGGTATAAGAAACTGATGAAACAGGCAGAACAAGAGTATGAGGATACAAAGAATCCTAAACTCAAGAATGACATTGCCAAGTATCACAACTTTCAGATGGCAAGAAAAATTCAGTTGAACTCTCTCTTTGGTGCGATTGGTAACAAGTGGTTCCGATACTTTGATGAGCGAATCGCAGAGTCAATTACTTTGACGGGTCAGTTGATTATCCGTGACACTGCCAAGGTAATTGATGAATTCATGAACAAGTTTCTTGGCACAGATAATGAAGTGTACTCTTTCTACACCGACACCGACTCTTGTTATTTGACACTGGATACGATGGTGGAGAAACATCTGAAGGACAAACCATTCGATGAGATTATTGACATCCTCGACAAGTTTGTTGACCAGAAACTTGAACCAGTTATCAATGGCCGGATGCAGGAACTTGGTGATTACATGAATGTATTTGACAAGAAGATTGTGTTCAAACGTGAAGGTATTGCTGACACTGGCATTTGGGTTGCGAAGAAAAGATATGCAATGAATGTGTGGGACAACGAAGGTGTCCGATACAAGGAACCCAAACTAAAAGTGATGGGGTTGGAGATTGTTCGATCATCTACTCCCGCACCAGTCCGTAGTTGGTTGAAGGAGGCAGTCAGTCTGTGTCTCAGTGCTGATGAAAAAGAGTTGCAGGACTACGTTGAAGAGACATGGCAGAAGTTTAAGAGTATGCCTCCCGAAGACATTGCCTTTCCTCGTGGATGCAATAACATTGATAAGTATGTTTCCCGTGAAACAGTTTACACTAAAGGAACTCCGATGCATGTTCGTGGTGCTTTGGTGTATAATCACCTTGTTCGCACCCAGAAGATTGAAAAGAAGTATCAGTTGATTCAAGATGGTGACAAGATTAAGTATCTGTATCTCAAGGAACCAAATCATGTCCGAGAAAATTGTGTCGGTTTCAATGGTCTGATGCCGAAGGAGTTCGATCTCCATCGATACATCGATTATGATACCCAGTTTCAGAAAGCATTTCTTGACCCACTAAATACAATTGTTGAAAGTTTGAACTGGAATACAAAACCAGTTGCTACATTAGAAGGATTATTTTTATGAGTTTGATTGATAAGTTAAAAAAGAATTCCACAATTAAAGAGTCATCTGTATTGACTGACTCCAAGTTTTTCAACACGAAAGATTTGATCCAGACATCTGTGCCTGCTTTGAATGTGGCACTCTCTGGTAAACTTGATGGTGGACTTACGCCAGGATTGACGGTGTTCGCTGGGCCTTCCAAACACTTCAAGACTGCCTTTGCTATGCTTCTTGCCAAGTCTTATCTAGACAAGTATGATGATGCGGTGATTCTGTTCTATGATTCAGAGTTTGGTGCGCCTCAGGGTTACTTCCAATCTTTTGGTATTGATACTGACCGAGTTGTACATACTCCAATCACAGACATCGAACAGTTGAAACATGACTCCATGTCTCAGTTGAATAACATCGAACGGGGTGACCGTGTGATGATTATCGTTGACTCTGTTGGTAACTTGGCATCTAAAAAGGAAGTGGAAGATGCACTTGATGGCAAGTCAGTGGCTGATATGACTCGTGCTAAACAGATGAAGTCTCTGTTCCGTATGATCACTCCTCACTTGACACTGAAAGATATCCCTGCTGTAGTTGTCAATCATACTTACAAAGAGATTGGTATGTTCCCAAAAGATATCGTCTCTGGTGGTACAGGTATCTACTACTCTGCCGACAACATCTATATTATTGGCCGTCAACAAGAAAAGACGGGCACAGATTTGACGGGATACAACTTTATTATTAATGTTGAGAAGTCTCGTTATGTCAGAGAGAAGTCTAAGATTCCAATCGAAGTTTCTTTTGAAGGTGGTATCAGCAAGTGGTCTGGTCTACTGGACATGGCACTTGAATCTGGTCATGTTGTGAAACCCAGTAACGGATGGTATCAAGTTGCGGCAAATGGCGATGACAGTAAGAAGTATCGCACCAAAGAAACATATCAGAAAGAATTCTGGTTACCAATTTTGAAAGACGATACGTTTGTCGAATGGATTTCTCAGAGATACCTAATCTCTTCTGATTCTATCATGCAAGCAGAGGTAACCGAGGAGGATATTGAAGATGCCTACAGTGAATTGTGATCGTTGTGAAACTGCGATAGACCTTGACAATGATCCTGCAATATGTTTTAATAGTGCAGATGATAAGGTTTACTTATGTGAACCATGTGTGGAAGATGTAAAGAGAGAATTTATTGATGAGATTAGAGACAGAAATATTATCGAATCTGATATTTGATGAGGAATATGCACGAAAGGTTATTGCATTTCTAAGAGAGGATTACTTTCTTGATGTAGAACATAGAACAGTGTTTGCATCAATTGCCGAACATTTTCAAAAGTACAATGCATGTCCATCAAAAAATGCTCTACTAATCTCTTTACAAAACAATAGAAAAATTACTGAAGACTTGTATGCCAAGTCGGAAGAACTTATCAATGGATTGTCTAATGTCTCTTCTGATTTGAATTGGTTAGTTGATCAGTCAGAAAAGTTTTGCAAGGATAAGGCAGTTTACAATGCCATCATGCAGTCTATTCAAATCATCGATGGTCAAGACAAACTACACACCGTAGATTCTTTGCCTAGTATATTGTCAGATGCACTCAGCGTAGGATTTGATAACCACGTTGGTCATGATTATGTTGCTGATGCTGACATGCGATATGATTTTTACCACCGAGAAGAAGAGAAATTGCCATTTGATCTTGACTACTTCAACAGGATCACCGAGGGTGGACTGAGTAACAAGACTCTCAATGTGGCACTTGCTGGTACTGGTGTTGGTAAGTCTCTGTTCATGTGTCACTGTGCCGCAGCCTGTATCGAACAGAGTAAGAATGTTTTGTATATCACACTGGAAATGGCAGAGGAACGCATCGCAGAACGTATCGATGCCAACATGATGAATGTGCCAATCACAGACTTGCGTGATCTGTCTAAGAAAATGTTTGATGATCGGGTCGAAAAGATCAAGAACAAGATCGATGGACGTTTGATTATCAAAGAGTATCCGACTGCCTCTGCTCACGTTGGACACTTCCGTACACTACTTGAAGAACTGAAAGTCAAACAGAACTTCATCCCAGACATCATCTATGTTGACTACCTAAATATCTGTGTGAGTCAAAGACTCCGTGGAAATGTTGGTGCGAATTCCTACACCATTGTCAAGAGCATTGCAGAAGAAATGCGTGGACTTGCTGTTGAGTTTGATGTGCCGATTGTCACTGCAACACAGACAACCCGTGGTGGATACAACAACAGTGATGTTGATCTGACAGATACTTCAGAATCTTTTGGTCTCCCCGCAACCGCAGACTTGATGTTTGCCCTAATTTCCACCGAAGAGTTGGAACAACAGGGTCATATCATGGTGAAACAGTTGAAGAATCGTTACAGTGATCCTACTCGCAACAAACGATTCATGATTGGTGTTGATCGTGCTAAAATGAGATTGTATGATCTCGATGAAGCGGCACAAGATGGTATCCACGACTCTGGACAATCCATTCCAGACGAACCAATCTTTGATAAAACCGATTTCGGTTCTCGTGCTAACTTAGGTTCAATTAAATTATAAATATAATTATGTTTAGTAAAATACTATTTGGTGTCATTCTTGCGGGCGGTGCGGTAGGGTATCTCTACTACACCCAGACCCAAGCTGAGCTCATTGAGTTGAGAGAATACAACATGGCGTTGGAACTCAAGACTCAAACCCAAGATGAAACCATAGATAAAATGAATAGTCAGTACCAATTGCAAGCACAGGCTCTCATGGATTTGACATCCAAAAATGCAGAGATTATTGCTGAAAGAGATCGGTATTTGGATATTTTTCGTAGACATGATTTGTCTAAACTGGCCGCTGCAAAACCAGGCTTAATAGAACCGAGAGTTAATAATGCTACCAAAGAAGTTTTCGACAGTTTGGAAAGCGACAGTAATTACGACTTCGATCCTGATCCTTAGTGGATGTGCGCTGATGAAACAGGCGCCCAGAGAAGTTGAAATTAGAACTGTCGAGATGAAGATTCCAATTCAGCATCCCGTCATGCCGAGACCCATCGACATGAAAGACCCCAATTGGTATGTGGTGTCTGAAAAGAATATCGAAGAGTTCATGCAGCGAATTCAAAAAGAAACTGGCGGTGTATTCTTTGCAATGACCCCAGGCGATTACGAACTAATGGCTTACAACCTCCAAGAAATCAAGAGGTTTGTAAAAGAAACTAGAGAAGTGATTATATATTATCGTACTGTGACTTCAAATGATGAAGAACCTAAAGAGGAAGTTACAGATGACGGAAGAAACAACGAGTAAAGAATTTCATCCAGCCGACACCAACGGTGATGGTAAAGTAAGCGCAGAAGAACATGCGATGTACATGGAATTCAAGAGGAAAGAACTTGAAGATCAGGATGCCATGCGAGACAGTCAACGAAAGATGGCTTGGTTTGCCCTCTTTGGAATGTTGCTTTACCCGTTTGCAGTGGTTATTGCTTCTCTCGCCGGTCTTGATCAAGCACAAGGTACTCTTGGCGACATGGCACCTACTTATTTTGTTGCTGTTGCTGGTATTGTTGCCGCTTTCTTTGGCGCACAGGCTTTTAGTAAAGGTAAATAATTGTTATATTTTGATATTGAAGACTCTTTGACACAAAGACAAAAACACCTTTTCCTTGAACTTGGCAGACACTCCTTTTTCGACCACACTACTGGTGGTGACGATACTCACTTAGATATTGCTGTGATTTGGGATTACGATTTTGTGCAAGAGATTTCTGCCAAGTATCAAGTCAAACCAACAATGATTTCTCTAATGAGAATCAAGTCTGGTGATGAAGTTGTCCCTCATGTGGACAATCCATCCCACAAAAGACCAACCAGCGTTGTCTTTCCTTTGATGCCCAAGTCAGACAACTATGCTCCTTGCACCATGTATGACCCCGATGATCACCGTACAATCAATATATCATGGAGAGACTGTTATGCCTTTGATACTACAAAATTGCATGGTGTCAATAATAATACCGATTATGACCGATATCAGGCCCAAATCTGGTTTGATCTGCCTCTAGAAGAGGTTTTTTCCCTCTACAAAAGCAAAAAATTTCTAAGTGTTTGATTTGTAAGGATATTTTTTTCCTTTAAAATCAATGACTTACATTTTTTTTAATTTTTTTTGCTTTTCCTTTTAAATCAATGGCTTACAGATGTTTAAAAACTTGACATCTGCCCCAATAGCTGTCATAATATATGTGTAAATTGAGTTGAGAGAGGTTTTTTTGATGTTTAGATTGTTTCAGTTAGATGTTCCCCGTTCCGAGTTTGATGCCGTCAATGAGATGGGTTGGACGGAGGCGATGGAAAAGTTTCCCCGAGTTGAGGCTCACATGGCACTGACCATGCGTGGTTCCGAGGCCTATGTGACCGAGTATGATCAATACTTCCAACATGTCGCTGACATCGATGTAAACGATTGTGAACAGGCATTTTTGGTTCACAATAATCCGCATGGCAATGAGGATTACGAAAAGTTGATCACTCGCCATGCTCAACAACATTCGATGTCAGTTGGTGACATTCTCGTTGGAGAATATGGTGAAGTCCTAATGGTTGATCCAATGGGTTTCACTCAGTTGATGAGTTCTTTTGTTGGTGCGGAGGCTGCCTAATGCATACTGATAATTATCCCGTTACTGTTGCTATGACCAAGTATCATTTGAAAGGTACTTTGGAAGGTATAAAAACCAAAGAACGCATGGGTTTCATGTCTTGGGCTGATGCATGTGCGTGGGCTGGTGAAGTTACCATGTCTGTTCGGGTTCCCTATGTTATTCTTGAGATGACCAACGAAAAGACTGGTCAGATGGAGGCTTTTTAATGACTCTAAGTAAAGCAGGACGTATTATCAACGCTGAGGCCGAGTTCCTTGGCAAGACATGGGATTGGGTGATGAATGCTGTCGCCACTAATCCCATGATGTTCCCCAACCGTGTCATCGAGGCACACAAGGTTTTGACATCATGATAGATTGGAAGACCGAGTGGCCTGTGCGGGTGTTCGATGAAGAGCGTAATCGTATTTTAGATGATCCATACTGGTTTGTGGATCGCCATGTAACGATTCGTAAAGACGGCACACAAGTGTTAGTCTTTGGAGTCGAGCAGATGGAGACCGAGTTGAGAGCTTTGTTGAACGCTGTAAGAAGAGGTGAAAGATGAAACTGGTATTTGCTTTGGTTGTTTTGATCAATAATTTGCCCAACAATACTGATGGTATGTATTTCCAAAATGCCGCTGACTGTAATCGCAAGGCCTTTGAGACCGAGACGGGTTTCGCTGGTTCTGGCCCAGACGGTGCTGTAAAAAGTTGGAAGTCGAATGGAGTAAACATTCGTGCGTATTGTGAACCCCGACTAGTTGATAAAGATGCGAGGGCATTTTGAAAAGATACTTCAAAGAAATAACCAAGTGGGACAAAGTTGAACACACTGTCCCCAATCACACATATATATTTGAAGACTCAAAGTGTGTGGGATACATCAAGACTGGCACTAAAGAAGAAATCATTTTTTCAAAACCTTCCCGCCAGTTTTCAAAAAGTTATCGAAAATTTGTTGAAATATTTCCTTGACTTTAGTTGATACTTTTGTTAGTATAGTAAATTGAAATTGATAAAAAAGGTATTTCATAATGAGTTCTAGTTCAAAAGAACATTTAAACAAAATTGCGGATGGCATCAAAGAGATGTCAAACCCAGAAGTTGCACAGAATATTCTTGAAGCATATACATTTATCTGGTCTCTTTTAGACCCAGATAAATTTGGTTTTTCTTGTTCTGCTGAAGTTCGTGATGAAGCTAGACATGTTTTGGGTTTGAAAAAAGTTGAGACAAATCAGTTAAACTATGCAAAATCTCTTGGTTTGGATGAAAATACTCCAGAAATTAAAACCATTGTAGATAAGTTATAATTTTTCTGCCCATAGCTCAACTGGATAGAGCATCAGCCTTCTAAGCTGAGGGTTCGGGGTTCGAGTCCCTGTGGGCAGGCCAATTTAGGAAAGTAAATGCCAACTTATAATTTTAGAAACAAAGAAACTGGTGAAGAGTGGGAAGAGTTCATGGGAATTTCTGCTTCCGAAGAGTTTCTTAAAGAGAATCCACACGTTGAAAAAGTTTTCAACGGTAAGGCGCCTGGTTTGGTTGGCGGCCATGGAGATAGAACAAAACCAGACGGCGGGTTCAAGGAAGTCCTGTCTAGAATTGCAGAAGCTAATCCAACATCAGCTCTTGCAAATGATTACGGCAAAAAGGACGCCAAGTCGGTTGCAGTGAGAAATCTATCACAAAAATATCGCTCATCTGATTAATTTTGTGTTTCTTTCTGCTATATATATTTAGAACCGTTTAGTAAGCAACAAGAGGGATTTTTTATGACACGGTTATTGACGGTTGCATTGGCTTTTATAGTCATGGCAACAAATGTGGGGTGTGCTTCAGCCTCAGGAAGTGAATATTACGAAGCAATTCGCAAGACCGCAGAAGCCCAGGCTCTTGCATCCGAAGCGAAGTATCGTGCGCTCGCACAAGTCGCTGCAAGTGGTGATGGTCAGGCTGCATCCGCAGCTGTTATGGCTATCGCACTGTCTCAAGACAAAACCGTTACCCCGCAGTACGTTGAGTCTTCCGCTCTGAAATGGGCGCAAGTTCTTACGCCTACTGTTGGTACTTTGGGTCTTGGTTTGATCCAGGCCGGTGTATCGAAAAATGCATCTAATAACGCTGCTAAAGTCCAGATGGCAAGTATGGCTAGTAACGAAGCCATTCAACTTGGTCAACAGGAAATGGTTGGTGGTTTGGTCGGTGATCTGAGTACTGGTTGGTCTACTACCGCAGCTGCTGGTGGTGCCGCTACTGCTGAGATTGCAATCGCAGGATTCAATGCACTGAATACTGCTGGTGGTCAAACTGTTGATGTCGCAGTCGCTGGTTTGAATACTGCGGATAGTATCGCAACCACTGGCATGACTACCCTTGGTGATGTTGCTACCGCCGGTTTCACTCAGATTGGTGCTACTGCTGAAGACGGTATCAATGCAACGGGTGCAGTCGGTCTTGCTGGTATGACTAGTCTTGTGACTTTGGGTACTACTGGAATTGCCGCTACTGAGAACACTGGTATTAGTCTTGGTACTACGGGAATGACTAGTCTCGTGACTCAGAATGATGCTTGGTTGGACTACTCTACAACAAGAGATGCTAACATTCAATCAATTCTTGCAGACTTCAATTCCACGATTCAACAGTTAGGTACTGATCTTGCAACACCGATCACATGTGCTGATGATGGAACAGGTACTATTGTTTGTAACTAATTACATCAAAAGTGTGATAAATAAGGGGGGTAACACCCCCTTTTTTTATGGAGAATGATAATGAAAGAAGAAGATATCAAAATACTTGAAGAGAAAGTAGAAAAAGAATTTTTAAAAAGTCAAGAACTCTTAGATAATAACCTAGAACAGGCTGAAGTAGATTCTTTATCTGAGGCTCTTGCTATAGACTATGTGGAAAAGTGGAAGGTTTATGCGAGGATGAAACTTGCAGAAAGCAATTTGGAAAAATCTGAAAATCTTCGCAAAAGTCTGACGCAAAAATTAGTCCATGTGAATGCGAACCTTGAAGTGACTCTAAAAGCATTAGAAGATAAGAAAATCGCTGTTGCATTTGAGATCAATGAGAAAGAGAAACTCAAGGAAGAGATGAAGGTATTGAAGGCAGAACTAAGGTCGCTCAAAAAACCTAAAGAGGTTTCAAAGCGTTCGGCCCCCGAAAAAAAGTCCGTGGCCAAAAACGCTTGAGAGGTTTTTTATAAATAGTGGTATGTATAGTTTTTCATCCTATTTAAATGAAGATGCCCAAGGGAAGAATCTTCACCTAGAACACCTAGAAGACGAAATTATTAATTTCGGAATTGGTGGGGCTAGGGGCGCAATTAATTTTTTACAGTCTTTGCGTGATATGCTTTCTGGTAGTTCTCGTTCCTCTGTTCACATGACAGTGAAGTGGGATGGGGCCCCTGCTATCTTTGCTGGTGTAGACCCCTCGGATGGGAAGTTTTTTGTCGCAAAGAAGTCTGTGTTCAACAAAACACCGCTACTATATAAGACAAAAAAAGAAATACAAGACGATGCTAAACTACCACAAGCATTGAAAATTCCTTTTAGTATCGCATTAGAAGAATTTAGCAAACTCGGTATCAGGGGAGTTCTACAGGGTGATTTGATGTTTACCTCTGGTTCCCTTGAAACCGAGACCATTGATAATGTTAGGTATACAACATTTCAACCAAATACAATCGTTTATGCAGTTCCCCGTGGTTCTGATCTTGACAATCAGATAAGGGCTGCGAGAATTGGTGTTGTATGGCATACCACATATACTGGCAACAGTTTGCAAAATATGCAAGCGTCTTTTGGTGCAAATATCAGTGGTCTCAAAAAAATAAAAAGTGTGTGGATGGATGATGCTAGTTATCGTGATGAAAGTGGCACTGCTACCTTTACAAAATCTGAAACTGCATCGGTAACTGCAAAACTTTCCGAGGCAGGAAAGTTATTTCGCAAAATCGATGCTGTACAGTTAAAGAATTTTATGAGATTGCAGTCTGCTTTGGAAGCTGATAGTAAAACTACTGGCGCTACACTCAAAACATACAATAACTCCAAAGTTAGGGTTGGAGAGAAAATTGCCAATGTTTCCACCCATGTTTCTGGTTATGAAACTTGGGTGTCGGAAAAGTTTGACCTTGCTGCTAATAAACTAAAGACCCCCGATGCAAAGAAGAGAGTGGAGAAAAAGAAAGTAGAAACTCTCAGAGAAATAAAAAAACATAGGGTTTTACTTGGAAATATTGTTGCTTTTCAAAATGCTCTGGTAGATGCGAAGATGATTATTGTGAGGAAACTAAATTCTATCAAACAGTTGATGGATACTTTTGTTCGCACCAAACAGGGATTCAAGGTTGTCAATCCAGAAGGTTATGTTGCTATCGATAGAGTTGGTGGTAATGCAGTTAAACTTGTTGACCGCATGGAATTCAGTTACAATAATTTCACTGCAATCAAGGCGTGGGACAGATGAGAATAAAAGAAGAAAAAGAAAAACATATCGTGTTTGCATTTGGAAGAATGAATCCGCCTACTGCTGGTCACAGTAAATTGGTAGACAAGGTTCATGCAGAAGCAAAATCGAGGAATGCTGATCATAGAGTTATAGTTAGTCACTCTCAGGACAAACACAAAAACCCGCTCTCAGCAAAACAAAAATTGAGGTATCTCAAACATGTTCATCCCCACGGAAAGTTTGAAGCATCTTCGCAATCCCATCCTCACTTTTTTGCACACCTCAGTAAAATGCACCAAGAGGGTCACACCCATGTCACAATGGTGGCAGGATCAGATCGTGTTCATGAATTCCAGAAACTTGCAGACAAGTATAATGGCAAAAAGGGTTCTCACGGATATTATAAGTTTAAGCACCTCAAAGTTGTATCTGCTGGTGCTCGTGATCCTGATGCTTCGGGTGTTGCTGGAATAAGTGGAACAAAGATGCGATCTCACGCATCTAACAATGATTATAAATCTTTTAAGTCTGGTTTGCATAAGAACACCTCTCATGAAGAGGCAAAAAAATTGTTCCATGCTACCAGAAAAGGTATGGGTCTTCATGAAGACCAAGTGAGAATGTCCTTTTCAATGTTTCTGAAGGAGTCAAATAAATGAACAGAGAGGCAGTATACGAACAATTAAAGATAGACGAGGGTGTAGTGTATGAAATCTACAATGATCACCTTGGATATCCTACTTTCGGAGTCGGACACCTCATCGTTGAGGGTGACGAGGAGATCGGAAAACCAATTGGAACTCCAGTGGACGAAGAAAGAGTCAGAGAGGTATTTGATAGAGATTTGGAGACAGCAATCCGAGAATGTGATGCTTTATACGGGGAGGGGTGTTTTCGAGATTTTCCCGATGAAGTCCAGCAGATATTGGTCAACATGATGTTTAATATGGGACGTACCCGATTATCCAAGTTTAAAAAAATGAATGAAGCTCTCTTAGAGGGTGATTGGAAAAATGCCGCAGTAGAGGGAAGAGATTCTTTGTGGTATAAACAGGTCACCAACAGAGCAGAGAGGTTGATGAGTCGTTTGGAGTCAGTATGAAAGGTTTTTTAGTTGGTGTTTTAACAACGGTATTGGTTGGGTGTTCTAGCCTTAGCAATTTAATACCAGATAAGTTTGATAATGTGGAATATGGTAATTTGGTACACTTGGGTGTAATTTCAGAAAACACAAAGGATTGTTCCTCAGACCAGATTCAACTGGCATGGTCTTATTCTGCTTTCTTGGAAAAGTATTCAGAACATACCATGAACGAAACAAATCAAAAAATCTATACACAGATTCATGATCTAACCACTGAGTTGAGAAACAGACAAGACCCGTCTGAGGGTTATTGTAGAATCAAGTGGGGAAATATTTCCTCTATAGTAGAAGAGGCACTTGCCGTAGCTGGGAGTAGAATGAAATGAGCGAAGACGCATTAATTAAGAAGTACGAACAAAAAGTCAGAGAACTCAATGAACTCTTAGACGGTGGTATGATTTCCCAAGATGAATACGAAGAACTTGTTCAAGACTTTACTGATATCGAATCAATCAGAGAAGATATTAAAGATGAGAGTATGAAAATTCTTGCTGCTAAGGTTGTTGATGCTATCTCTAAGTTAGTTAAGGTATTATAAATAGTCCTTATGGATAAGACTTTCAAAGATTTTCTACCTCTAGAAGAAGGTGTCAATGACCCTGCCATCTTCAAAGCGGTTTTCTTAGCCGGCGGGCCTGGTAGCGGTAAGTCATTTGTCGTTGGACAGACTGCACTGTCTACTTTTGGGTTAAAGACTATCAACTCTGATGATGCGTTTGAGAATGCATTAAAGAAAGCTGGAGTTATGCAATCATACTCTTCTAGAAGAGACCCGGCGAAAAAAGCAATTACTGACTTCATCTCTAGCCCAAAAGGTCAGGCGATGCGTGACCGAGCAAAATACATAACTAATAAAAGGCAAGACCAATATATTGAAGGGCGTCTTGGTCTTGTCATTGACGGTACTGGTAAAGATTACGCTAAGATAGAAAAACAGAAAAACGCACTTGAGACTCTAGGTTACCAGACAATGATGATTTTTGTCAATGCTGACAGAGAGACTGCTAGAAAAAGAAATGCAAATCGAGCCAGAACTATTGACAATGTTTCACTGGGTTTCATGTGGAAAGAAACACAAAAGAATATTGGTAAGTTTCAGAACTTGTTTGGAAACGATTTTGTTATTATTGATAACTCAGAGGGTTCAGACTATCAAAGTGGAATTATGCACGCCTATCGCAAGGTTGGTCGGTGGGTAAAAACTTCCCATAATTATATCGCTCAACGATGGATTCGTGACCAAAAACAACAGAGGGGCATAAGAGAAGACCTCCGTAATTGGTTTAGTAAAGATCATCCCAAAGGTGATTGGGTTCGTGTAGGTACGGATGGAGAAATCAAAGGTCAATGTGCAAGAGAGCCTGGCGAAGGTAAACCCAAGTGTATGCCGAGACAAAAGGCACACAGTATGGACAAGGACGATAGGGCGACTTCTGCCAGACGCAAGAGAAGAAAAGACCCCGTTGCCGATAGAAAGGGCAAGGGTGGTAAACCCATCATGGTCAAGACGGATGTCAAAGAGGCAGCAAAACTTTCTGCAGCAGAACGTCTCAATAGACGACTCAAAACTCACCACGGTATAGATTTGGAAGCCCGTCAAAAGTTTTATACGGATATGATCAAGAAAATGAAGGATACTTCTGCAAAAGCAGTTGATTCCTCAAAAACTCAAAAAGAAACATTTCAGTGGATGAAAGACCCACTTGCCAAAACTGTTCATAGAGTTCACTATAACACCGCACTCAAAACTCTGAAACCTATTATCGATAGAAAGAAGAGAGAAGGTGGCGGCAAACTCAAACACGGTATTGAATACTATGCTGCACAAGTAGCAAGAACGATTTCCGACAAGGTTGATGCTAGAACTCTGGCAAAAATGTATCAGAAGGAAGACAAACAGATTAGTCGATACGAGTGGGGAAGACCAGAAGGTACACAATACTTCAAGGCCTTGACTCCAGGCGAACCAGGCTCTACTACCAAGAAAAATCAAACCACCAACAAATATCACTACAAAACAAAGATCGAAGAAGGTGAGAATCATTCGTGGAAAACCGATGGTCACTATAAGAAAGATGGTACTGAATGGAAGGGTGATCAACACGCCCACGATGGACAAGTTATGACTGGTAAGAAACACACAAAGGATAGTGAAAACCTATATCACTTCAAAGACCTTGGCCAAAAAGCTAGACAGATGGTTCTTGATAAACTAAAAATAAAAGAACACTGTGGATGTGAAGAAGAGATGGAAGTTTTGGAAATGGATGTTGATTCTATCTTCACATCGGAAGATATTGCCGACATGGAAGTTCAAATTGACAATATGGATTTTGATGAGATGATAGGTTTGGGTATGTACGATTCAGAAGAATTAGAAGACTTTGATTCAGCAGAAGAAGATGACGATGAAGAATCAGATATTCACGACAACGTGGACATTCTTGAAGCCCTGTCTATTCAAGGTAGAATGAAGAGGCGTTTTAACGCTAGAAGAAACAGACAGAAACTCAAAGTTGCTAGAATGAGAGCATCTAGGAGAGCCGCCGATCCTGCTAGGGTTAAGAGAAGGGCAACTCGTGGTGCAAGAAACATGATTAAGTCCAGACTTGCTAGAGGGAGAGACATGTCTTCCATGCCTCCTGCCGAAAAGGCTAGAATTGAGGCTATGTCAAAACGATTTACAGGACTGATCTCTAGACTTGCACAGAGAATGGTTCCAATCATTAGAAAGAATGAATTGAAACGACTTACATCTACCAACAAAAAACCACAGAAGGCGAAGAAGTATAAAGCTTCATCCGCAAAGTCTTCTGCTTCGGCACAAAAGGCTAAGAAATTTAAGGTGAAAAAGAAATGAAAACTTTCCTAGAATTTTTGGGCGAAGAAGGTATGAAGGGTATGACCGTCAAGGGTGGTCATAAACTTCCTGTTAGCAAAGGTGCTGGCTTAACCAAAAAAGGTGTCGAAAAGTATCGCCGCCAAAACCCAGGCTCTAAATTGCAAACCGCAGTTACTACTCCGCCCAGTAAACTAAAGCCTGGTAGCAAAGACGCAAAGAGACGCAAATCATTCTGCGCTCGATCTCGTAGTTGGACAGGCGAAAGAGGTAAGGCCGCAAGAAGAAGGTGGAACTGCTAGTGACTACTGTATTTAGAAATTTCGTAGAACAATTGGGTGGGTCTGACGCAACCACCTTTGTGGGTTCTGCTGGAGAAATTTTCTATGATCCCACCACCACTACTCTCAGAATTTCTGATGGTTCTACTCCAGGCGGTGTTATTATAAACACTGGTGGGGGTGGTTCCTCACAAACAATTTCTTGGGATTCTGGGACAAATACTCTATCCATTTCTGGTGGCAATAGTGCTGATCTAAGTTCTTTGTCAGGACAGAATACTGATTCGCAGACACTTAGTATTGCTGGTACTGATTTAACTATAAGTAATGGTAATACAGTTGACTTATCTGCATTTTTACAGACCGCAAACTTGGATACAGAGTTGGCCACCGCTACCACAATTACAGAACTGCAAGATGGTTCTGGTTGGAATCTGCCTGGCCCATATACAAATGAATCATCTGCTGCTTCTGCTGGCATTGCAATCGGCCAAGCATACTACGATAACGGTGGAACTGTTCGTGTTAGGTTGACATAAGGTTATTTAATTTATTATGAAAGTTGATAAAGTTTTAGAATATGTAAGAACTTATTTGGGACGAGGCCTCGGGTGGGAACATAGTATATGTCTACCGCAAGAAGAACTGGTGAACCTAAGAAGGTCTATTGGTGGTGTCAATTTACAGTTTGCTGAAACAGAATATCAAGAAAACAGAGATCATCTTGTTCACTGGATGTCAACTGATAATTTAGACGCATTTAAAAAAAACAAAAAAGATAAAGTAAGGTTAAAGTGTTTGGAACACTTTGGGTGGATAACCGAGAAAGGTGTTCCAGTAGCAATCAATTATAATTTAAACTCGGATGGGTTTAGAATTGATGATAGTTATGATAAAGAGGGGATTGTGTTTTATGGATGCAGTCACACTTTTGGTGTCGGATTGCCAAAAGAAAAAACTTTCTCACACATAGTATCTAAATACTTTGATTGTGCGGATTTCAACTTTGGTGTTCCTGGCACTGGATTGGATTTAGCAGTTTTACATGCTATGTTTATGTTAAGAACCGATGTAAAAAATCCAAAAGCAATTGTTGTGTTGAATCCCCCTCCTAGACGATGGAATTTTTTTTCTGGTTTTAATATAAGGTCTTGTTCTGCAAATACAATAAAGAAAAACCCAACGAAAGAAGAAATGTACAGTATGGAATATTGTTCTATCTTAAACGATATGAACAACCTTGTCCAAACATCAAAAAACATTGTTATGCTTCAAACAATAGCAAAAGAAATGAAAATTCCAGTTTTTATTGTTGATTCTGCACATGAATTTCGTAAAGAGTATAGAGCATGGGGCCACTATGAATGGCAGCTGGCTAGAGGAAATGATTCTTTTGATGGTATAAGTATGGCAAGAGATTTGATACACCCAGGCGCTGAAACTCATAAAATCTGGGCGGATGATATTATTGGTTTGATAGGCCCGTCTATGAATACCCTTAACTTTGCTTGAGGAAATCAAATGAAATGGTTAATAGAAAAAATCAAACTATGGTTCACAGAAGAATATGAACTTACTGTATTCTTCCCAGGCCCAGCGCAAGTTATGCCGGATGGTTCACGAATTGAGTCTGGGGCCCCAAAGACATATCATTGTAAAAAAATAGTAAAACTTACTACCAAACATATTATTTTTGTTGATATGGAAGGAAAGAGACACGAAATAAAAATGGTGGGTGATGTTGGGTACGATTTGAAAAAAATTTATTAATATCTTTATGAATGGATAAAAAATGTCAAAAGTTGATGTGTTACTTTTTACTGGAATGGCGGGATATGCAAATACAGTAAAAGAGTTTGGTGATGAACCAGTGTATGAAACCAGAAGTAGAACTTCTGGAACATATAGAATTGCTACCTACATAAGAGATGAGTTTGATCTTGATGTTGAGGTGGTAGATTTTATCTTTTCTTGGACAATTGAAGAACTAAAAGAACTTTGTAAAAGTAGGATTGGGCCAGATACCAGACTTGTTGGTATTGGCGGAATCTTTTTTCTTAGCGCCCCAGTAGTTCTTGAATTGTTCAAACACATCAAAGAAACTTATCCACATGTCACCACATGCGCTGGTAGTCAAGATGTGTGGTCTATTGTACAGATACCAAACATAGATTACTACGTCTCTGGATACGGAGAACTTGGTATCAAAGCAGTATTAGAAGGAAACCCCAAGTGTGTCGATCTTCAGATGTTTCCACATATGCCAGTTGTGAAACATGTTGATTGTTGGAGAACAAAAGAATACAACGCATGGCCATGGCCAATACTCTCCATCAAATACGAGGAAAGAGATTTTATCAAACCTTATGAAGTTGTTTCTATGGAGACATCTCGTGGTTGCCGTTTCAAGTGTTCTTATTGCAACTTCCCGATTCTAGGGGTTAAAGAAGACTACACTCGTAGCAAAGAAGACTTTGAAACAAACATCAAAGAAAATTACGACAAGTGGGGTCTTACAGAATACATTATTACAGATGACACATTCAATGATTATGTTGAAAAAATAAGAAAGTACGGTGATGTTGTTCAATCATTGGACTTCAAACCAAATTTCACTGGATATGTTCGTGCTGATCTAATGACCATGAGGGAAGGTGATCTGGAAGAACTGGCAAGGATGAGATTTAACAGTCACTTGTATGGCATCGAATCTACGAATCATGCATCTGCTAAAGCAATTGGTAAAGGGGGAGACCCAGAAAAAATCCTGCCTGGTATATTAGAAGCAAAGAAATATTTCCTCAAACACAATGATTTTTATCGTGGCGAAATGAGTTTTATTTGGGGACTACCTCACGAAACCAGAGAAACACTGGACAAAACATTCAAATGGATTGACGAAAATTGGTATGGTGAGGCAGTATCAATGTTTCCTCTACACATCATTAGGGATAGCGGGTTTTCGAGACCCAATGATATGTCCAACAATATGGATAAATATGGATATACAACCTTGCAACCAATAGAAATTAAACCAGTTGGGGATAGACTGGATCATATTTACAACAACCCAAATATTGCTGACTATTTTAAGTGGAGAATTAAGAAAATGGTTCCAGATGTAAACTCACCACAGTTTCAAATGGGTAGTTACCTCTGGAAAAACGAACACTTTGACTATATTGAAGCATTCATTGGCGTGCAGGAAGAAATATTTGGACACGAAAGATACTGGGATCGTGGTGTACCTATCTTTAATCAGTCAAATTGGCAGGGAGTTGGATTTACAAAGAATGATATGTTGACCAAAACATTTAGAGAACTGCCTAGTATGATGAATCCACCCAGAGAAATGGTCAAAGATTCTATAGAAGAGTACAAACAGAAGAAGTTATCTTTATAAATATATTGAAACATTAAATATTATTTTGGAGAATTTACATGCCAGTTGAAAGAAATATCAGGGATATTCTTGCTTCTGGACAGACAGACCTATTGGAAGCAGATATGTCAAGAAGACTTGATATGTTGGTCAGACAGGGTTTGATGTCAACAGGCAAACTTCCCATCCTAAAACGTGGTTTAGAAAAACTACAAATGGGAAAAGTTGGAACGCCACAGGAAAGAGATGCAGTAAACACTCTGTTGAATTCTATGATGTATATCGTTCTTGGTGACGATACGGTATTTCAACGGGCAAGACAACACACCCAAAAGAATCGCTATCAGACCGAAGAGAGTGAGATCAACTCGGCCGATGAAAGTGATGATGTAGAACTGAATGAATGGGAAACATTTTTGTTGGACATTGAAACTCTTGAAGAGAAGAATGTCCCAACAAACCCAAAATTGTGGTCTAAGTATAAGTCGCAGGCAAAATCAAAGTTTGATGTCTACCCTTCTGCTTACGCCAATGGTTGGGCCGCCAAGATGTATAAAAAGGCCGGTGGTAGTTGGAAGACTGTCAGTGAAGAAGTTGACACTGGACAGTATGATGCAAGAAAGAAACCGCAGTCCAGTGAAAAGGAAAAACAAGCTGTTTTCGACAAGCATCGTGAAAGGATGAAAAAACTAAAGAAAGAAGAAGTCGAACTTGACGAAAAGTTAGAAACAGAACGCATTAAACATCCAGTTGGCAAAAGACCCCCAGGCATAGGGTGGACTCTTAAACAGGCGGGTGAACAAACTGGAAAAGACCATAGTGTGTGGGAACGCAAATTCAAAAGAGTAAAACCCACAAACGAAGAAACAGAACTTGACGAAAAGATCGAAGACATGGACATGGGTGAAGTTATCAAAGACTTCCAAAAGTCTGATGCCCCTCAGTTTAAAGGTAAGTCAAAAGAAAAAAGAAGAGAGATGGCAATTGCCGCTAAACTCTCCAAAGAAGAGACCGAAGAGGAAACTACTGTGAACACGAACAACCCCTTTGCTGCAGCTAAGAAGGCAAAATTAGACGAGTATAGAACTAAGAACCCTGCCGCCGATGCAGAAGATTCTCGCCAACGTGCCAAGAAGGCTGCTGAGAGACTTTCTCGTAAAGTTGCAAAGACCGAGAAGGAAACAGACCCAGGCATCAAGGAAGAAGTCGAAATTGAAGAGGGTATGACTGCAAAAGATATTAAGATGGGCGTGGGTATTGCTCGTGATAAGAGATATGCTGGTGGAAACATGACAGGTGCATCTAAGGCGATGGAAAAGGTCAAGAAAGGTCTCTCTGATCATCCTCGTGTTAGGAAAGAATTGCAGAAACAGAACGAAGAGTCTCAAGAAGATTCTGTTGATGAAATCGCAGAAATGTCCTACAAAGAAAAGTTTCAGGCCATGTTGAAGAAAACTGGCAAGTCTCTTGCATCAATGTCTGACGAAGAGAAGAAGAAGTTTTTCAACAGTGTAGATGACGCACACAAGGCGAAGAACGAAAACTACACCATGAAGAACTCTTACGCTAAGTCTGGCAAGATGTCAAAGGATAAGGAATCACATGACACGGGTGGTTTCCGTATTTCTAACAAAGATGCCGCTGCTGCAAAGGATAGACTCAAGGCGAAGAAGGGTATCAGTGAAGTTGCAATCGCTGGTATCAACGCACCTTCACAGGGTGGTACTCGCAAAGAACTTCTCGACAAACTTAGAAAAAATCCAAAAGACACTAAACTTGCAAACTCTGCTTGGAAGGCTGGTGCAACTAGCAAAGAGATCAAAGGTGCCATTGCCAACGAAGAGATTGAAGAGAGCGCTGCTAACAGGGCTTTTGCTCAGGCAAAAAGAGATTACGATGCGGATGACAAGAAAGGTCTTGCTCCTACCAAGAAAGACTCTAAACCCGCAAAAGTCAGTGACGCATCTAATGCAAAAGAAATCGAACACATTGTACCTCAGATGCGAAAAGCAATTACTGTTGGTAAAGAGGTTCAGTTTCAAGATGGGAAGACGCACAAGATCAGCAAGGGCCATGCTGCCAAATTTTTGAACAAGTATATGAACAGTAAACCTGCTGACAAACATAAGATGCAAACGTCTGCCCATAAGAGTCACGATCACTTTATGAAGCATGTATAAATATCAAAACAAAAACCTCTAAAGGAGAATAACAATGTCCGCTTGGTCTAAGTCCACAAAACCCGTAGTTACGGGTATTCCTGCTTCAGAAATCTTCATGGTTGACGAAGCAGAAGTTGCCGCAACCCCAGGCATCGCACAGCCTGGTTGGGTTCGCCGTAAAGTACAGGGTTCTAGAGTTGTCTATGAAACTCTTGTTGCAATGGCAGATGCCGCTACTGATGCTGAATACGAAGCCGCAGTTGGTGTTGTTGCTACAGCACTTGTTAATGGTACAGAGTACAAAATTCTTACTACAGGTGACACCGACTTCACATTGGTTGGCGCCACAGACTCTAACCCAGGCACAGTCTTCACCGCTACTGGTGCTGGCGTAGGAACTGGTACTGCTGTTGCAACTGCCGATGATGACGATGACGAGTTCCCAGACTCCTAATAAATACTTTTAGATTAGGAGTATTTCATGGCTGATGCAAAACTTTCAGAACTAAATGCGGCTACTTCTGTAGCCGCTGATGACACACTTTATGTGGTTCAGAGTTCGGATAGCAAAAAGGTAACTGTTGCCAATGTTTTTGGTCAGGTTCCGACACCTACTGTTTTTGCCGATAAAGTTTCTATTGGCGATCATGAAACAATTACTGGTGCAGGTGCGTTGTCTAACCTTGTCAACGTACATCTTATCAATAGTCCAGGCGCAAGCGGAACACTCACAATGTCCGCTGGTGTAGAAGGACAAATGAAAATAATTATAATGACATCCAATTCTAGTCAGATTAATATGATATTGGATGACAGTGATCTTGGTCATGACACCATCACCTTCTCTAATGTTGGTGATACTGCTACTCTAATTTTTGCAGGGTCAAAATGGTGGATGATTGGGGGAACGGCTGTAGTAACATAAGATAAGAATAATAATATGGTAGAATTGAGTGAAGATAATTATCTTGTTTATGCTTTAAAACACTACAATAGTCCAGAATGTTCTGGCATGGAAGATTTTGAAGAAGACATAAAAAGATTTAAATATTTGAAGAGATTGTTCAGAAGGTATGAAAGAACTGGAGTACTGAACGATAGATTAATTTTGAATCACTTAATTGTGTTGTATAATGTCCTTGACGGTGCTGCGACACCACTATTGTTTTTTAAGATTGATAAAAAACATTGGCCAATTTTAAAAACTTTTTTAGTATTCATTAATAGAATGCCTATAGAATCAATAGTTAGTGGTGGAGTAAGGGGTGATGAGATACCACTCGACTTTCATGTTATAAACATACTTAGGAATATTTAATGTCAAGAGTAGTAGACACGCTAATTGCTTACAGAATATTGAGAATGTTTTCTCAACCTATTACTCAGCACCCAGCATATATTCAAGGTATTGTTGATAAAGACGGTAACAAGATCAAAGAACCTAGTACTTCATCCGAACTAGATTCTTATACAATGCTCGATAGATTAGCCTTCAAAATTAAAAGATCATTGATGAAATCTCCAGATAGAAATGCAAAGAGACTGTTGACATTTGCTGCTGCCATCGCTATTTTGAGAGAACAGAGTGATGTAGATGAAATGTCAGAAGAAGACTTTGATATTTTAATTGATATGTATTCTCAAGATGAAAACATTATCAGCGAGGCAAAAATATTAGAATCGGGAAAACTCCCATTTAGATATTTTGCAATGGGAGAGGAAATAGCCAACGCTGCTGGGCCTATGGTAGGTGGAAACATCGCCGGATTAGGAACAGACGCTCAGGGCGAACCAGGCCGCAATCCATCTCTAATGCCTCTTCAACGTAGAAAAAAGAAGAAGAGGCATCTCAATGTCAACTAGACAACCAGCAAAAACAAATGATTCAAGAATAGCTGTACTGGAATCCGAAATGCACAAACTGGACGGATTCTTTAGTAGACTAGATTTATCTATTGAGAAAATCACCGAACTAAACGTGTCCATCCGTGAAGTTTTGTCCTCCCATGAAACAAGACTAAACGCCACAGAAGTAGAATTGGAGCAACAGTTTTCCATGTTTGATCAAAGATATGAACAACTGCATTCTCGCATTTCTACTGTTCAGAGAGAACTAGCGGATGAAATGAAGGATGAGACGAAAAGTATTATGACCGCAATCAATGATTTGCGTTCTGATATGAACAGACATCAGGCGAAAGAAGAGGATCGCATTAGGCACATTGAGAGACGCCAATGGTTAATTATGGGCGCAGCTGCCACTCTTGGATTTATAATTGGGAATTCCCAATTTTTATCTGGATTTTTATCTTGACAAATCCCCTCCCCTAGTGATATTATTTTGTAATGATTCTACTTGATAGTAACGAAAAAATACAAAAGCTTCTGGACGGAAATTACGCAGAAGAAGATATTCTTTATTATAACGCAAATGAAGCAGAAATAAGACCAGACTACGACTATTCTAAATTACAAGCAAAATCCTATATAGAAGTTACTGGATGTCTTGATCCACCGCAAAATTTAAAACCAAATCACCAAAAAATAATTTATCCTTGGTTTTGGCTAGTCGATACTATTCGCATGGTGTGGGACAATGACGCAACCGACCCCAAAAGATACTGGCAAACCACAAGACCCCCCGCTCAATTCTACACATGCATGTTGGGTCAACTAAGACCCCACCGAGAAATGATTTTCGATCTTTTGTTGTGGAACAAATGTGTAAGTCAATACTTGACCTTTGCTGGAAAGGGTATTTACAGAGATGTCGTTGAACCTATTCGGCAAGACGTAGGAAGAGTTGTTTGGTCTGGTTCAAATCAACAAAAAACTCACAGGTTTCCGCCTTGGTATGATCTTTGTCTAATTGACTTGGTGGTAGAGACGCACGAAGACCACACATTCTACACGGAGAAGACTTGGAAACCTTTTCTTGGAATGCGCCTCCCAATGATCTTTGGAAATTGCTTTATGATGAAACCCCTTATGGAATGGGGATTTCGTTTTCCACTCAATATCGTTGATTATTCCTATGACAACGAACCAAATCCATATCTAAGAGCTCGTGCTTTGGTGATGGAACTAAAAAGACTCAGGGAAGAAGTTGGTATGGAGAAAATACACAAAGAAACCCTTACTATTAGAAAACAAAATCAAAGACTTTGTTTTAAATTATTAGACACCATCGAACTTCCTTCTGAAGTGCCAGAATTTCCAGCATATCTAGAGCATTTAGAAATATCTAAAAAATTAGGAAAACGTTTCTTATCCTATTGACATTTGACTCTATCTGTAGTAGTATACTCCTATGTTATACGTTGATGTCAAATACTTAAACTATATCTCTCATCGTTTTGAGAAATTCAAGCGCAAGAATGATTATCTCTTTAATGTGAGGTGTCCTTTTTGTGGGGATTCCAAGCGCAAACTAAATAAGATGCGTGGATACTTCTTTCGTAAAGAAAACAACATGATCTATAAGTGCCACAAGTGTGGATATGGCGCATCCTTTGGTAACGTGTTGAAACAACTTGATCCAGTGTCCTACAAAGAATACTGTCTTGAAAAATATACGGAAGGCGAGAAAAAACAGTGGCAACCATCTGGATCAAACTGGACACCAAACGGACACAAACTCTTTGATACTGCTGCCGAACCACCAGAGCCAAAGGTTGTAAATCTTATAGATAATATAATGGACAGGGTGAGTACTCTTCCATATGATCATGAGGTTGTCGAGTATGTTGAAAGTAGGTCAATTCCAAAAACTGCATGGGACAGACTTTACTTCATTGACAACATAAAAAATATCGTACAACTTAATGACAAATATGCGGCGAGTATCGTCACGGAGGAACCAAGATTAGCAATACCGTTCTTTGACAGACACGGCAGACTCACTGCTGTGTCTTTGCGTGCCATGCGTGGCGAAACGTTAAGATATATCCTAGTCAAAGTAAGAGAAGAAGCTCCAACTGTATTCGGTTTAGAACAAGTTTGTGAGGATAAAATGATCACGGTTGTTGAAGGCCCGTTGGATTCTCTATTTTTAGATAACTGTATTGCTTGTGCTGGTACTTCATTTGGCAAGATTGGGGATTTTGGATTTGATCCCGAAAAGATTCGGATTGTGTTTGATAACCAACCGAAAAACAAGGAAGTTTGTAAATTGATCGAAAAATATGTAGATCAAAATTACAATATTGTAATTTGGCCAGAAAGTATATCTCAAAAAGATATAAATGATATGGCAAGAGATGGTTTGGACGTACAGGAAATAGTGAACAACAATACTCACCGTGGACTGTCTGCCAAATTTAAATTCAATCAATGGAAAAAGTGTTAGGAGATAACATGAAAGAGTTTTGGAATAAAGTAAAAGCTTGGTGGATGGGTTTCGACTACAACCAAGATGGGAAGGTTGATGGAACGGATGTCAAAAACAAGGTTGATGATGTCGTTGCAGAAGCCAAGGAAACTGTTGCTGAAGTAAAAGCAGAAGTTGCAAATCGTGTTGATCGAGTCAAGGAAGAACTCGCAGACGTTAAAGATGCCGCAGCTGCTGTTGTAGATCAGGCGGGTGATGTGGTTGACGCTGCTAAAGGTAAACCTCGCCGTGGTCGCAAACCAGGCGCCAAGAAAAAGACCGCACCCAAAAAGAAGGCTGCACCCAAGTCTAAAAACTAAGTCAAGGATAGTATATTATGTCGCATGTGAGTCTAGTCAGTCTCTCTAAACCTTCTGCAATTACTGGATGTGAAACAGCAGGACAATTGGTTTCCTATGTTGCACGAGTAAGTAATCCAGAAAATCAAAACAATCAGGAAACTGCTCCTAGATTGTTGAGATACCTTGCAAAAAACAATCACTGGTCTCCATTTGAAATGGTACACATTACTATGGAAATCAAAACTACCCGTGATATTGCACGACAAATCTTGAGACATAGAAGTTTTAGTTTTCAAGAATTTAGTCAAAGGTATGCCGTGAGCGAGAGTTTTATAACTCGTCCAGCAAGATTGCAAGACCCCAAGAACAGGCAGAATAGTATTCCGATTGAAAAGACTCTGACCAAACACGGGGAATCAACCCCAGAACAACGAATGGCAGAAGCTTGGAATATGAAACAACATGAATTGGTGAACAAGATCAAAGAAGTTTATCAGTGGGCTCTGAATCAGGGTATTGCAAAGGAACAGGCTAGGGCAGTTTTGCCCGAGGGTCTTACTGAAACAACACTCTATATGGCGGGTTCACTGCGATCTTGGATTCATTACTGTGAACTCCGCCGTGCAAACGGAACACAGAAAGAACACATGGATGTTGCTGATAAGTGTTGGGATATTATTGGTCTTCATTTTCCAGAAGTGGTTGAGGCACTAAATGAGTAGAAAATTTTTTCGGTACAAAGCTTTTGAAAGAATTTTTAAATCTACTGAGGATAATCAGGATACCATTAGTCGAGTAGAAGATAAAATAAAATATCACAACCCCCAATCATATAATCGAAAAAGTCCGATTACATTGAACTGGGTTTCTACTGACAGTGAGGAAGAGTACAATAAAAACTTTGAAAAACGAAAAAACGAACTAGAAAAATATGGGTGGTTGGGAACAACCATTAATTATGATCTGAATAGTTACGGATTTCGTGATGAAGAGTTTTATGAATCTCCAAACAGTATTGTAGCAACTGGAGAGTGTTTTACGTTTGGCACTGGTTTACACGAAACTCAAATATGGCCTTCCATGTTGGAGTGGGAAACTAAAACAAAAGTGTGGAATTTGGGACTGCCAACTGCACCAATGGATGTCACTTTTAGAGCTCTATATTCTTGGCTCCCGATTATAAAACCCAAAATGGTTTTACTTTTGGAGAACAGCCAATTAGGAAGGGAAGTGTTCACCAATGAAAATGCTGAACCCATTGGATTTTGGTCACCAGAATCTTGGAAACAAGATTTAGCTGCCGATAAAGTAGAGAGATATATATCAAGACAGAAGAACCTAATGGCAATCAGTGAACTGTGTCACCAACACAACATAGAATTGAGAACCATATCTGCTGTTGAAAGGCATCATATTGGTATGAATGCTTGGAAAAACAACGAGAATGAAAAATTTGCGGCATCAAGAGATTTGATGCATCCAGGCTTGCACTTTCAGCAAGACCTAACAACGAGATGGTTAAGGGAAATTTAAATGGCAAAACAAGACTGCATGGGTATTCAGATAGATTTATCTCGGGATGAACTTTTTGACAAACTTGGAATACAAAGACTCAAAGAAAGTTACATGCGAGATGACGAAGTATCTCCCCAAGAGAGATTTGCTTTTGTCAGTAAGACGTTTGGTTCTAATCTAGAACATGCACAAAGACTGTATGAGTATTCTAGTAAACACTGGCTGTCATACTCTACCCCCATTCTGTCTTTCGGTAGATCGAAGAAGGGTATGCCTATCTCTTGTTTTCTCAATTATATTAATGATACAGCAGAAGGACTGGTGGAGAATTTAAGTGAGACTAATTGGTTGTCTATGCTCGGTGGTGGGGTTGGTATTGGATTCGGTATCCGTGCTAGTGATGACAAGTCTGTTGGTGTCATGCCTCATCTTAAAACCTATGACGCCTCTTGTTTGGCTTACAGGCAAGGTCGTACCCGCCGTGGTTCTTATGCTACATATCTCGACATCTCTCATCCCGATGTAGTTGTATTTTTGGAGATGCGTAAACCCACTGGTGATCAGAACTGGCGGTGCCTAAATCTGCATCACGGTATTAATATCAGTGACCGATTTATGGAACTGATTGAACGTTGCATGACAGACCCAGAGGCGGATGACGGGTGGAACTTGATTGACCCGCACTCGGGTGAAGTGCGTGACACGGTTTCAGCGAAGGCACTGTGGCAAAAGATTCTTGAACTACGCATGGAGACAGGTGAACCATATCTACACTTTGTTGATACCAGTAATAGGAATTTGCCAGAGTTTCAAAAGGCATTGGGTCTAAAGATTCACCAGTCTAATCTCTGTTCAGAAATTATTCTTCCCACCAATAAAGAAAGAACTGCGGTTTGTTGTCTATCTTCAGTCAATCTGGAGTACTATGATGCATGGTCTAAGGATAACAATTTTCTAAAAGATATTGCAGAGATGTTGGACAATGTGTTACAATACTTTATTGATAATGCACCCAAAGAAGTTGGTAGAGCAAAATTTTCTGCAATGCGTGAAAGAAGTATTGGTGTTGGGGCGTTGGGATTCCATGCATATTTGCAGAAAAAGAATATCCCTTGGGAAAGTCCCACTGCAAAGGGGACAAACCTAAGAATATTCAGACTGATTAGGAGTAAGTTAGATGACGCAAATTTGGAACTCGGTAAAGACCGAGGTGAAGCGCCTGATGCAACAGGCACAGGACGAAGATTTAGCCACGTTATGGCTATCGCTCCCAATGCTAGTAGTAGTATTATCATGGGTAACACTTCACCGTCTATTGAACCTTATAGGGCTAACGCCTACCGTCAGGACACACTTAGCGGTGCGTATCTCAACAAAAATAAGCATTTGGACAATCTCATTAAAAATAAAATTGAAGAAAATCCAAAAATCGATTATGACGAAACTTGGTCGTCAATAATTGCAAACGATGGGTCTGTACAACATCTAAACTTTCTAAGTGATTGGGAGAAAGATGTTTACAAAACATCGATGGAGATTGACCAGAGATGGGTAATCGAACATGCGGCAGATAGACAGTCATTTATTGACCAAGCACAGTCACTTAATTTATTTTTCCGTCCAGATGTAAACATCAAGTATCTACATGCTGTACATTTCTTGGCATGGAAACACGGTTTGAAAACACTTTACTACTGCCGATCAGAAAAACTAGGTAAGGCAGACAGAGTATCAAAGAGGATTGAACGAGAAGTAATCAAGGAGATTGATATGCAATCTCTGATTGATGAAAACTCATGTTTAGCATGTGAGGGTTGATGATGTCATCACTGAAAGGCGTGTTTGGTATAAGTAATCTTATCCCAAGAGACAAAAGAATTGCTGTACTTATTTCTGGGGGGTGGGATAGTGCTTGTCTATGGACTATCGCAAAAGCTACATGTAATACACGGGGACAGGAGTGCATTCCTTTTACCGTACCAAAGTTAGATGGCGCAGTTTATTATGCCAACAAGGTACTTGATGCAACTTGTAAATTCCTAAATACTCCTGTTATGGAAACTACCATAGTTGGTAGTATCGATAGTGAAAACCCTTCTGATTATGTGACAAGTGGAGCTTATGAAATAATAGAGGGCGGCCACGCCGATTTTATTTTAAACGCTAAAAACGCATATCCTCCGAATCAAAGAGATATGTTGCCAGACGGATACCCATTACCAAACGATAGATTTGAACCAACAGAAGAAGAGAAAAAATATGTAGCACATCCTTTTGCAACGTGGACAAAGGATAGAACTATTAAGTTGGGATTTGATTTAGGAATTGCTGATATTATAATGCCCATAACACATAGTTGTACGGAACGTGACAGAGGTAGATGTAATAGTTGTTGGTGGTGTAAAGAGAGGGAATGGGGTTTTAAAGAAATAGGAGAGGTAGATACCGGCAATGAGTAAAGTAAGAATTTTATCAAGAGACGACTGTAAATTTTGTTCTGATGCTAAAGGATTTTTAATGGGGATGGAAGTGGATTTTGTCGAAGAGCATCAACCCGAGGGCCGTGTGCCGCAAATATATATCGATGACTATCATGTTGGTGGTTACGAAGAATTAATTAAATTTTCTATGTCCCCAGAGTGGGACAGATACTTCTAAGGAGAGAGTGTGAAAACCGATTTAACACAAGAAAGAACTTACTTCAAACCATTCAACTATCCTTGGGCATACGAGGCGTGGTTGAAACATGAACAGTCTCATTGGTTGCACACTGAAGTTCCCATGGCAGAAGATGTAAAAGACTGGAAAAACAAATTATCAAAAGAAGAACAGGCGTTTCTTACTAACATCTTTCGTTTCTTTACGCAGGGTGACATTGATGTTGCCGGTGGTTATGTAACAAACTATCTGCCATATTTTCCACAACCAGAAGTACGCATGATGCTCGCAGGATTTGCTGCAAGAGAGGCATTACATGTTGCGGCTTATTCTCACCTCATTGAAACACTCGGAATGCCAGAGTCAACATACAATGAATTCCTTGAGTATGAAGCAATGCGTGATAAGCATGATTACTTTACAGACCTATCAAATCAGAATGGCACCAAGGAATCAGTAGCAACAAACATTGCCGCATTCTCTGCGTTTACTGAGGGTATGCAGTTGTTCTCCTCTTTCATTATGTTGTTGAACTTTCCACGACACGGTAAGATGAAGGGCATGGGCCAGATTGTTACTTGGTCTATTGTAGACGAAACAATGCACGCCGAGTCTATGATCAAACTGTTCCGCACATATGTAGAAGAGAATCTTGAACTGTGGAACGACAAATTGAAGTCATCTATTTACACCATTGCAGAAAAGATGGTTGCACTGGAAGACAAGTTTATTGATCTCGCATTTGCCATGGGCCCAATGGAGGGACTATCAAACGAAGATGTTAAAAAATATATTCGTTACATTGCAGACCGCAGATTGATCTCTCTTGGTATGAAGGGTATCTTCAAGGTGAAGAAGAATCCTCTGCTTTGGGTCGAGGAAATGATTAATGCTCCTACTCACACAAACTTCTTTGAGAACAGAGCAACAGACTATGCCCGTGGTGCATTGTCTGGTGACTGGGGAGATGTATGGGGGTCAGCAGCATGAGACCGATATACATTGAGTGCGACAGATGCGAAGCAACATACCATGTAAAACATGATATGTCAGAAGATCACTACCAAGTAACTTATTGTACTTTTTGTGGCGATGGATTGGACGACTATTATGATCCCAATCAACGTGAACTTGAATTTGAAGATGAAGAGGATTATATAGACTGGTGATGAATAAATTTGATTATGCACACATGGAAGCAGCAGAAGTATACGCTAAACTGTCTTCCGCTGAAAGACTGCAAGTTGGGTGTATCATTGTAAAAGACAATCGCATTATTAGTATCGGATACAATGGTATGCCCAGCGGGTGGGACAACATATGTGAAATTGATAACGTAACCAAACCAGAAGTACTTCATGCAGAAACAAATGCAATCGCAAAGGTTGCTAGATCAAATGAAAGTTGTGTTGGTGCTTCTTTATATACTACGCACGAACCATGCATTGACTGCGCCAAGTTGATCTATCAGTCTGGTGTATCAAATGTATTTTGGAGACATCCTTATCCGAAAGGTTCTGCTGGTCTAGATTTTTTGAGAAAGTGTAATATAGAATGTTCTTGTATAGAATCAAAAACTTAGTAACCGAAGAAGAATTAGAAACTTATCGAAATATAGCATTATCCTCTGAGTGGTACGATCACGAGATAGACGAAAACGGTGTTGTACGCAAAGGTGGAAAAGAAGGAAAAAATTATAATCTCTTGGTTTTACCTAGACACCATAGAACTTCTGTACAGATTGCTTCTAGGTATGGATTCAAACCGTCTCATGTTGCCATGATAAAGTCTCCCCCAAACAGTAAAACAGATTTGCATGTCGATAATAAGTTAAGACATGTGAACTTTACTTTTCCTCTTTTTTTGGATGCCAGAGATATTTGGCATCAGGTAGATGAAGAAACATATGAACACATAACATACCATTATCCTTGTTTAATAAATGCTTCTGTGCCGCACAAGGCATCATATCATGGGGATAAAGATTCTTACGTTTTACAAATATCTACAACGATGTCATGGTCTGACACGATACATCATTTAAACAAGAGACAATTGATCCTATGAATGATATCCGTGGTTTTATGTTACCGGCTGATTCTGCCGCTATATATAATATATGTTCTAAATTTAAAGACAGTGAATATGTTTTTGTCTACGAGATTGGGACATTGTACGGAAAGAGTGCAGTAACCTTTGATGATGCACTGAAGGGAGTGGAACATCACATCGTAACAGTAGATGTGTGTGAAGGTTGGCAAGGCCCAACGGAAGAGATGATTGAAGAACTGGGTCTAGATGATAATTTTAAAGAAGAGGTTATTAGAAACAGAAGCACTCCACAAGAACAGTTTGAAGAAATACACAAGAATATTCTGAATAGGGATATTACATTTATGGTACATAGGTGGAGTAAATGGGACACCCCGCCGGATAGATCACCCAACATAGTTTTCTATGATGGTTCTCATTCGTATGAAGAAACAAAAGATGTTCTTGATTATTGGTCTAAGTGTATGCGATCTGGTGGTGTAATTGCTATCGATGATTACAACTGTGGTCAGTGGCATGATTTAAAAAGGGCGGTTGATGAGTTTTGTGAACAAAATAATTACGAAATAACATCTTACCAAGATTCAAAAATAGTTTCTATAACACTTTAAGGGAAAGACAATGATTATAGATTTTTTTGATAATGAATTGGAGTGGAATGAAAATGCATTTCGTCCAACAACTACTAGCAAAGAGTTTGCTAAGTTTGTTCCAGTTGAAGGAAAGGATGTCTTGGATGTTGGATGTGGGATTGGTGCTATCGGTATCGAGTTTTCCAAACGTGGTGCTAACTCTGTTGTGGGCATTGACATCAGCGAAGAACATATTAGGTTGTCAGAAGAAAACATTGCAAGGAATGATGTCGAGAATATGACAGTAATCAAGAGTGATATGTTTGAAGAGGTGCCGTTGGACTCTTCATACGATGTTATTGCTAGTGATGTTAGTGGCATAGACCAACCAATTGTTGACGTAACCAATTGGTTTCCAGATGGTGTTCCCAGTCATTCCAGTCAGTATATTGTTGAAGCAATAAGACGATCTAAGTATTTTTTGAAACCTGGCGGAGAATTTTATTTCACATACTGTACTTTCAGTGACCAAGATACAATAGAAAGAGTTTGTGATGCGATGTATCCTAATTCTTGGGAAGTGGTATACGAGAAGTTAGTACCATTCTCTCCAGAACTTAACGACAATCTAGAGTTGGCAAAACAGTATGAACCACTTTCCAAAAAGGGTAGCCGACATCTTTGGTATTTGTGGATAGTAAAATGTCAAAACTAAAAAACTATACAAAGAAACCTAAGATCAAAGAAGTGCCAAGAGAAGAGGCCTTTGAAAGATTATGGGGTGATGGCAAGACCATAAATAGTAACTCAACAGTGCAAGAGTTACCAGATGGTTATGACTACGAAGAAGAGAAAGAGAAAGCCTTCCTTAAAGAAGACACATAGAGTTTACTGCACATACTTTCCCGATGGCAGATATTATATCGGGTACTCATGCAAACCACAAAACTTGTATGAAAAATATTATGGCAGTTCTACAATAGTAAAAGAGTATGAAGGTGAGTTGACGAAAGAGACTATCGCCGAGTTTGATCAGAAGTCCCACGCAAAGATGCAGGAATTCCTGTTACAGTGGCAACAACGTGAAGACGATAAATGTCTAAACGACATGTTGAACATTAGATTGAGGCGAAGTCACTTAACATCATTTACACCAGTGGAGTGGAAACCAAAGTGACAAATCATGTTTTTATATTCGGTGGCCCAAGAAACGGTTCTTGGCACTATCATTATTCTAGGTGCAAATCTGATCCATTGCTATATGGTGGAACGGAGAACTTAGATTGGTCGGGAAGTAATACAAGAAAATTTGGTGACACGGTTTACAGTGGAACCAGTTTTAGACAACAAAAAGATGATATATTTCCTCTACTCCAGTTTGAAGAAGTGACTTTGCCTGGAGTATTCTTTGAAAATTGTTTTTTGCAGTCTCCAGAAAACTTTATGCACAATATTGATATCATCGAAAGACACGGCAGGAAAGCAATATGTAAAGGGTATGAACATACATATGGACTTTCTGACATCTATGATCACGAAAAAGTTTATATAAAGAGACCCCTTGTTGATCAATGGAAGTCCTATGCTATTTGTCATATCACAAAGAAGTGGCAATGGGAAGAAGGTGACAAGATGCCAGACTCGGAAATCTCTATGGCAGACACAAACAAAGAAAGTGTGAGAGAACTTTTTCTCAATAGAATGACAACCGTTTATAATTTTTATGGGTTGCATAAAGACTTATCCGAATTTACAGTTTTGGATTACTCTGATGTCGTATCAATGCCCAATGACAGTCCTTTGATACCAACGCCAAAACCAAAACTATCATCTGAAGTGAATGACTACATACATGACTTGAGTAAGTTTGATAATCTTTTAGAATTAGAGGCGAAATTCTTTTAATGGCATTTCTACTACTATTAGTTTTTTCTGCGTTATCCGTTTCCGCAGTTGCTGGTTACTTCTCAATAATTGGATTAACGGCTATATTCCCCGCAGTTTTTGCGGAGATTGTGACTATGGGTGCAGTACTAGAGGTAGCAAAACTGGTCACTGCATCTTGGTTGTATAGAAACTGGAGTACCGCCGGAGTTTTACTCAAAAGTTACTTTACTGTTGCGGTGGTAGTACTATCCATTGTAACTAGTATAGGAATCTTTGGATTCTTATCAAAGGCTCATATTGAACAGACCGTGAATGCGGGAGGAAATAATGAATTACAGATCGAGACCTTGGAACGCCGCATTGCGTATCAGCAAACGATTATCAAAGACGCAGAAACAGTACTGGAACAACTTGACTCCACAGTTGCAACGCTCATTGAATATGACAGAATTAGAGGTGATACGGGTGCGATTGCGACACGGAATTCGCAAAAAGAGGAAAGGGACAGTCTCAACCAGCAGATCACTGCTGCGTACTCTGCTATTGAAGAATCACAAACTGCCCTCTTACCACTTCAGAAAGAACAGTTATCACTTGAGGCGGAAGTTGGGCCTCTAAAATACATTGCGGAGTTAATTTATGGAGACGAAGCACAAGATCATTTTGATGCAGCTGTCCGCTGGATTATTATCCTTATTGTTTTGGTATTCGATCCTCTCGCTATTCTTCTGGTTGTTTCAGCAAACATGACATTCATGCAAAGGAGGGGTGAGAGTATAACTTTTATGAAAGAGGAAGATTTGATCAAAGATATACCAGACTACGGCATGGAAATGTCTGATAAAGAGGAAGTAGAACTGACCAACTCCGAAGTAGATCAATTTAGAAGACTAGATAAAGGACTAAGGAAAAAACTCGGTTGGTTAATCGATAAGGCTAAAACTGATGAGTAAATTATTTGTCAATGGATGTTCCATTAGTCTGGGAGCAGAGTTGGGAGAAGAGACACGATATTATGACACGGAAAAAAAGGAACCGTATCAGTGGGTAGACACGAAGTATAGAAGAGAGAAGAGATGGTCAACTCTTTTGTCTCAAAAATTAAACACTGGTGTAGTAAATATTTCAAGGGGAGCAGGATCAAATCCAAGAACTTGGAGAACGACTCTTGATTTTTTCAACAAACCACAAAACATTGAATACGATGGGATAGCAGTTATTCAATTGACTGGCCCAGAGAGATTTCAAATTCCTATCAATGAAAGATTTTTAAATTTGTGGGAACCAACATACCCATGTGAAGAATGTGATGGGGTCAGGGGTCACCACACCGATGGGGATTTCAATGAGTGGGCAAAGGGTGGTGTCTACAGTCCAGACGATGATGACCTTGATCCAGTCATAGAGGAGTATTCACACTGGAATCAACATAGCATACAAAGTTTGTTTTCAGAAAACATAGAACAAAGACATTTTGTGAATATGAAAACAGAAGTGATTGGCAATCACAAATTCAATTCTCCAATACATCAAGTTTTAGATACTTTGAGATATGTTGAATCGCTCGTTTATTTTTTCCGTGCTAAAAGAATTCCTTGTTACATGTGGGATGCTTTAGGTAACTTGCGTCTAATGAACGTGGTTTTGGATGGATTGAAAGTAGTAGAAGAATCAGAAACATGTGGGGCACTCTCTAGGTATATAAGAGAAGGCAACAGGTATATGCAGATCATCGATCTATTTTGTGATGGAGAAGAGTTTTGGGGCATGGATAAAAAAATCCAAGAAAAATACTATTTGTTCTTGCGTGAAACTAAATTATATGATAAAATATACAATAAGATTAATTCGGTCAAGTCTATGCCGGAGATGTCTCAAACAGACTTTGGTGATATGTTCCTCAACAAAACTCATCCATCGTTTGTTGGAAAAATGCCTGGTGGCCACCCAGATGAAAAGTGCCACGAGGCAATAGCTACTAAACTATATGATGAAATCATGGAGAAAAAACTATGGAGTTTGCGATGAATAAACAAGAGGTGATTGATGTGCTGGTCAACGGTACTGCTAATATTCTCTACAAAAAGAAGGATGGTACGGAACGTGTTGTGAAGGCCACTCTACAGGAGTCGGTTGTTCCTGCTACTAGTGGCACTAGCACTCAAAAAGATACCCACGTTACCGTATTCGATGTGGAAAAGTCCCAGTGGCGATCACTAATCATTGACAATATTATTCATTTTGTTAAGTAAAACCTATTGACATATGCGGCTCCTCTGTGGTACTATATAATAGTAATACAAAGGAGTCCATTATGGCCACCCAAACTAAACCAAAAACCAGACGTAGGCGCAAACCTATGTCAGAAGAACAACGTGCCGCTGCTGCGGAACGTCTCAAAATGGCACGAGAGAAACGTGCCAAAACCAACCCACCAACGTACAAAAATGTACACCCAGACGTACTGGCCAAACCAGATGACGATCCGTTATCATTTGCCAAAGTGAAGTCGTGGATAAAGGCTAACAAAGAGAAGTTGCCTGCCCTACGACAACAGGTAAGACAAGGTGTCAAGGGTTCCATATCTGAGGAATGCGTGATTAAGTCTTACATTGCATACATGGAGGCATACCTAAAGAACGGTGATTGGATCGCTGACTACTATGGTGAGAACATGGAAAAAAGAATGGTTCGCACTTGTGTAGCAATGGCATACGACAAAGATGGTAATCCAAAACGGGACAGAGGAACTTACTATCCCGATCTTGGAATAGTGTGGGGAATGGAAGATGATATTAGTTGATTATAATCAAATCAGTATCAGTAATCTGATGGCTGAGTTGAACAAACGACAAACCGAAGAGATTGATTTTGATTTGGTGCGTCACATGATCCTCAATACGATTCGCAGTTATAGAACACGTTGGGGCAAAGAGTATGGTGAAGTTGTTATCGCATGTGATAACCGCCGATACTGGCGCAGAAAAGTATTTCCAAACTACAAAGCAAGCCGCAAAAAAGTGAGAGAAGATAGTGGATATGATTGGTCTACTATCTTTGAGTGTCTCGGCCAAGTCAAACAAGAACTGGCAGAGTATATGCCCTATCCAGTCATTGATGTCAATGGTGCAGAGGCAGACGATGTGATCGGCACACTCGCTGAGTATAGTCAGACATCTGACAAGTCTGGTTTGTTTGAGTCTGCTGAACCATTCTTGATTGTGTCTGCTGACCACGACTTCCAACAATTACAAAAGTGGGAGAACGTATCACAGTGGAGTCCTATCCGCAAGAAGTTTGTGAAGATTGATAAACCTGCCAGTGAAATACTCATGGAACACATTATCACTGGCGACAAGGGTGATGGTGTGCCAAACATTCTCAGTGATGACGATGTTTTTACCAATAACAAACGACAAAGACCGATCCGCAAAACTCTTATTGCTGAATGGAAGACAATGAAACCAGAAGAGTGGGTTACTGGTGACATGGTAGAAGGATACATTCGTAACAAGACGATGGTTGATCTGTCACAGACGCCACAAGAAATAAAAGATGACATCATCTCACAATATGAACTCCAAAAGAACAAGGGGCGTGATGATGTGTATAAGTATTTTAGTAAATTTAATTTGCATCGTTTAATTGAAAACGTAAAGGATTTTTAAAATGAAGTTTAGACAAACAAACGAAGGTTTTGAGTGGGTATTCAAGGGCGAATCTGTCGAGGATCAAGTTGCCAGACTGAAGTCTTGGGCTAAAACCAATCAAACCCTTGTGCCACTTGTACGCATTGGGGTTGGTGCTCAGAAAGTAGAGTGGAATCTACCAGAAGGACAACCAGAGACACTTAAAATCAAAGAAGATATTCCAGATGGTATGGGTGAAACAACCATTCAGTTGGAGTGGCGCAGAGTGTCGCAGTTTTTCACTGAAGGCAGTAACATGAATAAACTGAGAGATTGGAAACGTGAGACCCAGTGGTTGCAGATTCTTGAGGGTGTACACCACAAAGAAGCAAAGATACTTACAGCAGTAAAAGATGGAAAACTGCTAGAGTTGTATCCCGATCTAGAAAAATTAATGGAACCGCTTGGTATTACAGAATATAACAAACCAACACCGGCCAAGAAGAAGAGAGCTCCCCGCAAGAAAAAGTCATGATAGATTCTAATTATGTAAAGAAGAGAGTGTCGAGGGGCATTCTCCACATTGAGAAGGCTTTACTACTATTCATTGTTGCTGGTACGGTGTGGGCTGCTGGGTATGATATTGTTGGCATGTTTGGTCAACAAGGCAAAATGGCTCTCGCTGATCTTTTCTTGTTGTTCATTTATGCTGAGATACTTGGCATGGTGGGTGCATTCTATAATGACCACAGAATACCAGTCACGCTTCCTATCATTATCGCAATTACCGCATTGACTCGTATGATTGTATTGACCACGAAGGGAACCGAACCAGTGAACATAATTTACGAAAGTCTCGGCATTTTTGTGTTGGCAATATCTGCATTCATACTCAGTTATAAAGACAAACTATCACTAGAAAAAGTAAATTTGAGGAAATCCTAAAAATGAAAGAACAGATTAAAACAACATTGAGCTCTTTCTTTGTTGCTATGCGTGATCGTCATATGACTAATGCTAGAATTCTGACAGAAAAATCTGTTGGTGTTGCTGAACACCCAGATGTCATGCAGACCATTGAAGAAGAACTTGGTAGGGCAGCAGAGTATCAAGACAAACTAGAAATGTTAGAAAAACTCTAATGTCTAGAGCATCAAGATTCTTTTTGTTTCAAACCAGAAATGAATTTTGGATTGTAGACGAAAACTCTCTGCAACTTGTACCCAAACCCAGAGAATTGATTATTAAACAATCAACGGTGGAGGGTGTGCGAGAGTATGTTATTACTTACAACAAAAAGGATTGGCCCATAGTTGATAAATGCAGAGACAGAACTGCATGGCACACACCAGAGGGCAGAGAACGGATTCGCCAAGCAAAACTAGGTGACAAACACCCCCACAAAAATGGTTTGAGTGAAGACCACAAAAAGAAAATATCCGAGACAATGAAGGGCACACGGCAGGGAGAGTTTAATCCCATGTATGGGCGTAAACACTCACTAGAAACACTCGCCAAGATTCGCCAGAAGGCGTATGAGAGACCCAAGATGCGCTGGTGTGTCGAACCCACGGGAAAAATGCATCTTGTCAGGGCGGATTCCGACATCCCAGAAGACTGGCAATGGGGCCGATTTTACGACAAATACCGCCCAGTATCGTAAGCCCTTGATTTTATTGAAGAAAATAATTTCAACTTTTTTGCTTTATCCTTTTGAATCAATGGCTTACAGAGGCAGCTTTTTCTTGACTTCTGCTTCCAGATGGCTTATAATGGCCACATAAGATGATGAAAGAGAGAGTGAATATGGTTATTGATTTTGTTGGTGCTCAGGATGGTGGTCTGGTCTTCTTTGGCGATGCTGCTGATCCTATTGGTTATGGTTCTACTGTCGAAGAATGTGCAGAGATTATCGCAAAAAATGGTCTCGCTTCTCAGGTATCAGGATCGTCTTCAATGGACTTTGCCAGTGAAGAGGGTTTTGAAAATGATGATGATGCCATGATCATGTTCCGCAACGCAATCAAATTGTCAGGGGTTTAATTTATGAAAGTTGTTATCTACACTCAGTTTATGGAAAACTATGGCGCCCACGATTGGGACGGTAAGGGTGAGTGCCCGCAGTACTGGAAGTCTAAGGGCGGCTCTTGCTTTGTTGTAGAGGCTTCGTTGGAGCAGGCCATGTCTGGCCAGTTTTTCACTGATGTGGCTAAGTGCATCGAGTATCGCAATGATTATGCTGAAGAGTATATTGTTGGCGAAAACCTAGTCGATGATATCGACTTTGACCCCGCTACAGTTGTAGAAGAGTGGGATACCGCTATCTACGCTGAACTCGTTGATGGCAAGTTGTCTTGCCGTGAGGATGTAAAGGACTATACTATGGCTCGCAATATCGTTGGTGAGCGCACATGGTCGCAGGATGAAAACGGCCGATATGATGTGGCCCTAGAAAAATTTGAGGAGGCCGCTTGAAAAACAAATTTATTTTAACCGACTGTGATGGGGTTTGCCTTGATTGGGAGACCGCATTCATGGGATGGTGTAGGCACAATGGAATGGTTCCCGTGGAGGGATACCAGTTGATGTACAAAATCAACGAAAGGTTTAACATTACCCCAGAAGAGGGGAAGAGACTTACCAACCAATTCAACAGCAGTGCCGCTATTGGTTTTCTGCCACCTTTGCGTGATGCCCAATGGTTCATTCGCAAATTGTTTGAACAACATGGATACCTATTTGTTGCCGTGACTAGTCTTCATAGTGATCCGTATGCACAGGAATTGCGAACTCAAAACCTACGAAAATTATTTGGTGATGCCTTTGTTGGGTTTCATTATCTAGACTGTGGTGCTGATAAAGATGAAATCCTTGAACGATTGTCGCATAAATATTATGGAGCACCGTGGATTGAAGACAAACCAGTAAACGCAGATGTTGGTGCTGAGTTTGGATTCAATTCATTCCTAATGGAACACGGCCATAATATGGATTATCAGGGGCCGGCAACGATTGTCAAAAGTTGGGAGCAACTATATGACATTCTGAAAGGATAACAAATGATCACACTTGAACAGGTTATTATCATACTAGTTTGTATGGGAGGTTGCTCCTATACTAGCTACAAGGCTGGATTTAAACAGGGCGGTATGATTCATGGTGCGGTCTATATGGCTGTAGTGGAAGAATTTCTTTCTCGTAAAATGGGCAAGGAATGGTTTGCAACTACATTTGGAAAGGATAATAAAATCTTTACAAGGTTTTTGGAAAGAGAATTGTCGGAAGATGATTGAGTTTTTATTATATGTTGCTGGTGGGATTGTTTTTGTCCTTTGGTGGCACATAAAAGGGGAAGAAGATGTATGAGTACAAAGTAATCATTGACAGATGGGTTGATGGTGATACCGTTGATGTGCATATCGATCTAGGTTTTGGAGTCTGGCTCAATGATCAAAGAGTCAGACTTTATGGTATTAACACGCCAGAAAGTCGTACCAGAGATTTGGAAGAAAAGAAATTGGGTCTTGCTGCAAAAGATTACTGTGTGAACTTTTGCCCAGAAGGCGAGACTGCCGTTCTTAAAACAAAAACATATGATGCCAAGGGCAAGTATGGTCGTATCCTTGGTGAGATTTGGTCAGACAAAGAATACGCTGATCAGTCATTGAATGAATACTTGGTGGAAAAGGGACATGCAGTCAGATACTTCGGCGGAAAAAGATAATTATATTATTACTGGTGGATGTTCTTTTACGGCACACACAGACAAAAAAACTTTATCATGGGCCAGACAACTAGAATCTGAATTAGGAAGAGATTCTGTTATCCATGCTGCACAGATGGGTTCTGGAAATCAGATCATCTGTGATCGTTTATGTTATGAACTATCAAAACCAGAGAGAAGAAAAAATGCTGCTGGTGTGGTAGTGATGTGGTCATCGCCATTTAGAAAAGAATTCTTGTTCACTCACGAAGACCCAGACTGGAGAGATATCTACAATGGGTTAAGGAAAGAACAGCAGACTACTTTTACCAATTATTTCCTCACCGAAAATAATGAGAAAATAAAACACCCGATGTCGAATTGGTTGATCATTGGGGGTGGTTATGGTATATGGGATTTTGGTATACCGTCATTAGATAGACGCATTAGGTCTTATTTCGATAACAATTTTAGCAAAGCACAATGTTATGTTGACACATGTCGTGCCATAATTACTCTACAGTCTTTGTGCAAATCCTATGGCGTACCTTTGATGAACATGTGTTGGCAGAATATATTTCACGATGTACACGTTAGACCAACAGATGAAATTCATGGCAACGGCGATAGAAACTTAATCTCTGGACAAGCAACTATGGGTTGGTTGGCTAGAAGACTGTGGGACAACACAGAAAAAACTACAACGCCGTTGCCAGAAAATATGAAGGCAGAATTCAAAAACAAAAGAATTGAAAAGATGTATCCAGACTGTAAACATTGGATGGATATGATTGATTGGGACACTTGGTTTTTTTATGAGAACGACAGCGTTGTTCAAGGTGGACTACAAGAATTTAGATATTGGGAGTGTGGTGATTTTGCAGAAAATCTGATGTATCACCCGCCTACTGATGTCCAAAATGCATGGATGAAATTGGTTAAAAAGGAACTGATTAAACGTGGCATGATAGGAGATAATAATGAATAAGACTGTCACTGGTCAAATGTGTATGGGCGCATTGTGCGTTATGGGTGCTTGGGTATTTTATAAACTTGGGTTAGAATTGTGGTGTCTAGCATATGGGATGTTCATGTGATTAAAATTAGATGGTATGTTTTTGTGGTATTTCTGTTCATGGCATGGTTTGCTGGTGCAGCGTATGCCGAAGAACTTTATGAGATTGTCGTGGAGGCGGCACCTCGCCAGACATTTGAACCCAAACCAAACTTAGATTTCACTGTCGCTGAGATTCTTGATCCTAGTCAATCATTCACTCAAGGTGGGTATGGTGGTTTCGCTGGATATCGTGAACGAGGGCAACAGACTATTCACTCGCAGATATATCGCAACGGAATCCCAGTCAACGATTCTGGTACGGGTTGGTATGACTTTGCTCACGATATCCCCACAGGCGGCGAGAGAATCACGCTGGTGCAGGGTTCTAACTCTACAATCTATGGTTCTGGTTCACTCGCTGGAACTGTTTTTATCAACGATACGTTTGATAATCGTTTTATGATTCGTGCCGGATCAAAGAGTGCCATGACGCACATATCAAGTGACTTGGGTTTTTCTTTCACGGCATTTGGTGCTAACAATGATTCGGTCAGGTCTGACAATGACGAAGACGACATGTACAAAAATTATACGGTGCGTGGAGAGTACGGCAATTTCAATTTAGTTTATACTGACTATTCCTATGACTACGATAGGTGCTACCAGCCTACCTTTGATGAGAATTTTGTCATGACACTATTTTCTGATGAGTGTAAACAGGAAGGCAACCGTGGCACAGTATCGTACAATGATGAGAATATAACAGTTGGCTACAGTTGGAACAATGCTGACTTCCCCAATGAGGGCAGTGGTTATGAAAGTAAGTCGCAACGATTCTACACTGATGCTAGACAGATGTTTTATGATGTGTTGATCGGTGCGACAATCAACGCAGAAAGATTCGCAGGACAAACCAGAGAACGGGTCGAGGCGTATGCTGAGTACGGTGGTTTTTCTGTTAGAACTGACGGTGACAATGTAGTTGCCAGAGTTGGGTTTTCGGTTCCCCTGCTCACTGGTATTAATGTCGCCATAGGATCATCTTATCGGGAACCAACACTATATGAAGAGAACGGAGACGCTTACGTTATGTCGAACAACAATCTAAATCCAGAAGAATCTGCCGGTATTGATATCTCACTGGGCCCAGTAACGGCATTCGCATATAATTTTGATGAGGGTATTACCTACAATTTTGAAAACAATCAGTTTCAGAATACGGGCGACTACTCTACCAGTGGTGTGCGATTCCAAGACAATTACACTTTTGGTGATGTGAACTTTTCGGTATTCGCTGGGTACACTGACAGTGATCAGCCATTTGTATCGGAGTGGAAAGGTTCTGTGACCGCTGAGTGGAAAGACTTCACGACTCAGATCAATAGCAATCAGTGGGCAACCACAATTGACTTTACCTATGAGAACAGTGGATTTTTTGCTACGGTGAGCAATCTCACTGATGAAGTCTATGAAATCCAGTACGGGTATCCCGTTGGGGGTGTCGAGTTTCATGTTGGGTATCAGCATGGATACTGACAAAGTTTTGCGTGCCATGTACCATGCTGATCTTGCCGTGATGGAAGGTGCTAATAAACCTCTGATCACTTATGAAGAGTGGTACGCAAAAAGACCGTGGATATACGAAAGTCCAGATAAGGGCGAAACCGTGTATCGCCGTAAGTTTGGTGACAAAAAGAGAGAACAAATTAGGTGAACGTAGTTTCTTCTGATGATAAAAATGTTTACATATCATGCCTATTAGCAAGGGATGCTGATGGCCACCGAACTGTAGATAATGATGCTCTCAAAGAGATAGTATCCGAACACGGCAAGGACAAAAAATATACTTTGTTCAATTTGTGGGAAGAGATAGTGCGATTTGTTGACATTTCTTTCGTGGAAGAGAATTCTGATATATCTTTTTGCATCGAAGACAATTCTTTTCGTGATATGAATCATACTCTGCCTAGAAATATGTATCACGGCAAAAACCCTTACTATTTTTTGTATCTAACAATATCTCATGGCAAGACACATGTAAATCAAGAGATCACTATTCCGTTTTGTTTTCTTAACGGCAAATCTAGACCCTTTAGACAGAAATTATGGGACAAGGTGGAGAAAGATGGACTGATCAATCAGTATTGTTCTTTTTTACGGAACGGGGTGTTCGCTGATATAGAATTCAATATTGCCGATAGTTTGAAACAACCAGACATGGTAACGAAAATTGCTTTCAATCCTGCTGAATTTTATGATAGAGTATTGATAGATGTTTATGTTGAACCAGAGGTAAATACGTTGAGGTTTACCGAAAAAACATGGAAACCTCTGCTACATGAAAAGATTGCATTCGGATTTTCGGCACAGAACTATTATCGCAATTTGAAGTGGTTGGGGTTCAAGATGCACGATAACGTTATTGACTATTCTTTTGACAGTATAGAAGATAATGAAGAAAGACTTGAAGGATTTTATGAACAGTTTAAAAAATTGCTAAATATTAAACTGTCCGATTTGGTAGAGATAACAGATACGGAGAGAATGCATAATCGAAAGAGATGTTTAACATTAATTCAGAATGCTGAGGTTCCAGAGTTACCAATATTTGAAACCAAGGATTTTTTTGAATTACAAAAGCGTGATGCTAGAGGAATGATTGATTGGCCTAGAGGAAAAGTATATGAGTGGCAAGGGAAGTAGACCGAGACCCTATTCGGTAGACAATGAAACGTTTGCTAGTAATTGGGATCGGATTTTTAGTAAGAAATCTGGTATGGTAGGCAGAATGAAGTACGCCATCAAAGTATCGACCAATGACTCTTTTTATTATATCACTGAAGACACGGGTTCCTGTGCTGATTTGGTGGTAGAATTGTTCGAAACAAGAGAAGAAGCAGAGGAAACAGCCAACACTATTCGTGCTGCTGGATGTGGTGGTACAGTAGAAATCATACAGTGGTTAGATTAATTTTGTATTGACTTCCGATACAAAAGATGATAAGATTTAATCTTAGATTGTTCAAGTAAGGAATTTATCATGAAAATTGAAGTAGGAAAAGAGTACACCATTCACCCGATGTACAAAAAGAGTTTTGACCAGTGGGAAGTATGGAAAGATAACGAGAGCGGTGACCGTTGCCGAGTTGAGTCTAACTTTCGATCTGGTGCATATATCGTAAAGATCACCAACGAAGAAGAGAAAGAACTGCTCGAGTCTTATCTTGATGAGAGTGCTAGTGGTCAATGTGAACCAGAGTGCGAATTCTCCGAGTTTGAAATGGTAGACTATTTCGATGAGTGTGCCTGTTTCTACTATCCCATACTGACCGAGAATTCTCCTCTGTCTGATGAATGGTTAGATGAAGAACTGTGCGAAAATGGAACCAGTTGGTTCTTTGACAACAATTGGGATCACGAATATACAGAGGTGTTTATGGGTTTGCCCTTGACTGCCGATGAGGTTGACCCCGACAACCGATATCAAACGAGGTTTTGATCATGAGTGAAGAAAAGTATGTGTGGCATCGCCCTCACAAGTCCGAAGAGTATTATGAAAGCCAAATCTGTGACCAAGTATGGGAACAGATCACTGAGCATTTTGGTGTTGGAGAGATTACTGAAATCACTCCAGACCAAGTGAAAGAGATTGAAGAGTGGCGTGAAGAGAATCTGAGCGAGTACAGTGTACTTCAAGTAGGATTCTCAAACTTCATTCAGCAGTGGGAATCAGAACGATGGGAAGCTGGTCTAGACGATGGGTGAAACATGAGTAAAAACTTTGTTGAAATTGACGCAGACCCTTGGTTGACT
>Ga0255743_10000010_pt1 | contig 214946 bp, 142 predicted proteins | sample 101ome_19_FD_179950 | JGI IMG/M metagenome (GOLD analysis project Ga0255743, IMG submission 179950) | Coastal salt marsh microbial communities from the Groves Creek Marsh, Skidaway Island, Georgia - 101405AT metaG (version 2) | ecosystem: Environmental > Aquatic > Marine > Intertidal zone >... | reverse complement strand
GGGACATGTATGTCACGTACACGTATTCATCGGGGAAATTCCCCTTGAGCAGGTGATGGGTATCGGAGCCACCGCCGGTCTTGGAACAGTGTCCGCAATTGTCGGAGGAGATGTATTGGGCAAACACCACGTGGCCAGGACTTGTGGCTGATGATGGATTTTGGATGACGATTTCTTCATCCAAGAGTTCTGGTTCAAGACCGTTGTACTCAGAGGTTAAACCTGCCATTAAACTTCCAAGAAACAGGAAGACGATGGTAAAAGCCATGGTTCGGACACTAATTTGCATGGTAAACCGATGACCACTCGATATATAATGATAGTCAGTTCTCGTCTGGAAATTATTATTGTAAAAATTTCATTTATTTTGCAAAAACCTGATGTTCAAGACCGCTTCCGACACCCATGGCAGACTCACCCCTCGCTGCACTGGTCGAGGAAAATGGACGTGTACACATTATCGCATTAAGCGATGAGAGTTTGAAGATCAAAGGAATCGGTGTTTTCAATCCACATGCAACGCTCGATGGAATCGAACATGGACAAGAAGTACAAATCGGTTCGAAGGTCTTTACACGCCTTCCACCGCGATTGCCTGAACTTGTCCAGGGGATGAAACGGAGAGCCCAAACGATCGGGTCCAAAGATGCGGGCGTTCTCATCGCTCGCTTAGGAATCGGCTCGGGAGATGTTGTTTTGGAGGCAGGGTTAGGTTCGGGTGGCCAATCAATGCATCTTGCACGTGTACTCGGATCATCGGGACATTTGATCACCGTCGAACCGAGAGAGGAGCACAGTGATGTTGGCCTAGAGAATCTCGCCACGTTATCAAAGGCCATCGGGGCGTTTCCACAACATTCACATGTTCATGGTCGAATCGAGTCTTGCGTTGAAGAAATTCAGAGCATTTCCAAACACGTCGATGCGATTCTCCTCGATCTCCCTGAACATCCGGCTGCGATTCGCAGCGTTGCACCGTTATTGACGATTGGTGGAAGATTGTCTTGTTACTGTCCTGTTTCGAGCCAATTGGAACAGGCATGGGCTGCCTGTGAAGAAGTTGGACTTGAGATTGAATGGGCAGGCGAAGTCATCGAACGAGAGTGGGGGAAAGCCAGCAAAGGTGGCGTACGACCAGTCAACGGGCCATTCGGCCACACTGCTTTCCTTCTTATTGCTCAACGAAAGGCGTGATCAGAACTTTGGTGCAGAACCATATTCAACAACACGGATGCTTGAGTCACACGTTGGACAAGTAAATCGGAAAGGTGGTTCGTTCCCACCGGGAACGGCAAGTCGGGCATCACATGAAGGACAAGATATTCGCCTGTTGGTATCCATTCTGCATTCATTTGGACCAAGTGCATATTGCTTGGTCTCTTCTTCTTCAACGTCCTCTTCTTCATCGGATTCTGTTGCTGGAGTACGTGGTTTTCGATATCGGAGAACCATCAATGCAAGAGCGAAAAGAACGTATCCTGCAGCGAGCAATTGTAACGTTGTCTCCCGTCCAAGCTCCATTCCTAAGAGCGTTAAGCCCTGTGGAGGAAGAGATTCTCCCTCGACTTGAATTTCAAGCGTCTCGGATTCAGCGTCAACGCTGCTTCCATCGATTTGTACCAAGGCCCTGATGCGAAGTTCAGCATCCGTTTCATCCATGGTTAACGAATTGAAACGAACCACAAAGATCTCCGAAGCCCCAGGCTCGAGCGTGAACGCATCGGTGACTTCTCCCAGAGTGTTGTTCCATCGGATATCGAAAACACCATCACCGACTCCAATCATGGTCAGTTTTCCAGAGATTCCAATGTTGGCAAGATTCGTCACGGTGATAGTGGTGGAAGAACCACCGAGGTAAGGAATCGATAACGTTCTGTCATCGATGCTGATGGCAACGACCGAAGAAGAATCCCACGTAGCATCGATGGTGTAAACGACGACTTCGTTCTGAAGAGCGTCCGAACGAGCACTTGAAACCGCACGGAAACTGAAAGCATTGGTTCCAGCGAGAGCATCGTCTGGAACCTCACAACTCCAAGGCAATTCAAGCGACGATGCTCCAGGTTGCAACAGGACTGAAGAGTCGAGTTCACAATCCAAACCTACCGAAGAGAGAGAAAACACATCAACGCTGTTCCCAGTGTTCGTGACAATGAGTGTACCATCAATGGAACCGCCTGCCTCTGAGACCGAATTGTCTGCAAGCACGGTTAGATCTGAGCCAGCAGTCATTGGAATCAGTGTCAGTAACGCTACATCGGTCGATGATGAATCAAGTGTTGAGGTTGCAACGATGTTGATTGGCAGACCGCTTGCACTCGCTCCAGCAGAGGTTTCACGGACACTCAACACAACGCTTTCGGATTGACCGATGCCGAGATTAACAGATGTTTTCGAAAGTGAGAGTTCAAAATAATTTGAGGTCTCACCTGCACCGATCGACAACAGGAAGGTGTCTTGGAGCGTTCCAATGTTGGTCACTTCGATGGTGACGTTTGTTGCAGCAGATGGTCCCGCGATGATTTGATTGGTGTTTGGGCTGAGTTGGGCGAGTGTTCGATCGACGACTTGCAACTCAATGGAGAGGGATGTACTGGCCGAGTCAGTGAGCAGTTGAAGGGTCAACGAGTCCGTTCGAGCACTCGTAGCAGCGGATGCTGAGACATTGAGCGAAACGTTGTATGTCGCTCCAGGTTCGAGGAGATACCCATCCACATTCGGCAGTTGTGCATCGACGCCACCAGGGAGTCCTGAAATGGTGAATGTATCGAGTGTGATGCTCGAGGTGCCATCGTTTTCAATGGTGAGCATGACCGAGGCATCTTCGCCTGATTGAACGACAATCCTGCCGTCCAATGGACCCATGAGGCTCAGACTTGCTTGCTCTTGAACATCGAATTGCAAGGTGAGATTCTGACTTGCGAGAGAGTCGTGCGTCACGGTTACAATGCGGTCAAGCAGACCGATAGACCCCTCGGAAGCGGTTGCCTTCAGCGTCCACACTGCCGATGCATCGGCTGCTACGGAGACACTTGAGGCGCTCTCTAACATCAATGATACAGGTGAGGTCGCATCACTGTTGATTTGCAAAGAGAACGTTTCTGTTTCACTTCCTGTGTTGAAGACGCGAACCTCCAACATCGTTTCGGTCTCAGGATCGATGACGACCGCACCGTTTGGACCTTGCAGAACGAAATCAATCTCGCGGTCTACTTCAAACGAGAAGTCTCGAACAAACGAAACCGATGCATCGGAAGCGAGGGTTGAGGTGAGTCGGAGCGAACAAACATCACCAACACCGGCGGTTGTTCCGACATCGACTTGGAAGGAAAGATCATCACTTGCATCAACGTTCAGTGTAGAGGAATACGATAACAGAGCTGCCGTGCACGGACCTGATAGCACGGACAATGCATACTCAAACGATGCATCGGTCGTACCAATGTTGGTTAAGCGAACTGAGGACGTGGTTTGCTGACCAGGTAGGAAATCATCGTCTGCGTTCAGGAAGTCAACTTGAAGGTCGTAATTCGGTTGAACATCGATAACCATCAGCGTTGAAGTCGTGATGTTTCCAAACAATGAACCAGCATACAGTCGAACGCCTGTTGCTCCTGGACCGGCATCCGAAGGAATGGATATCCTGAGGGTGGCCGTTTCTTGACCGTTTGCTGAGAGATTCTCAATTTGGTCGTCCAGCCATCGCACTTCCCAACCTGCTGGGAAACTCGAATGTTGACTCATTGCCTGAATCGTTCCTGACGACTCCCAAGGGTAACTGTATGCAGAGGTTCCGTTGAAAACTACCTCTGCTGCAGCTTGTTGTAATGTTTGGCGAAGTGTTGAATCCATCGTCGTATTGTCGGTTAAACCAACTGGAGAGTCGCCGGTGAGGGATGCGAACAACACACAGGCTGCCAAATAAGAACCAGATGTTGACGGATGGCTTCCATCTGAAGAATACAGACCGTAGAAGGTTGAGGTTGGCGACAAGGGGTTGCCACCTGATGCAACGATGGAATCGTGGATATGTTTGAAGGCAAGACCAACTGGTGCAATGTAGATTTCAGCAGAGGTCGACAGTGAGATGTTGTCTCGATAATCGATGTATCCATCTTCGAGACGATCTTGCATGACTGTATAATTTGGATAGAGTGTTGGATTCATGGCATCGCCGCTCCGACGTCCCCATGTCATCATGAGCATCATTGCAGCCCCCTCGGAATCGATTCGATCTGCAAGATGGATGCTTCCGTTCTTACTCGCAAGCCAATCCGAGTTGGTACGGAAAAACCCTGGGATTTGTGACTGATCTTGAACGATTACAGTATCCCAAACACCCGAAGCAAGTGAAAGATTTTGCGAACTTCCAGATGTATTGACGTCGTCCCAGTGATCTGCAATCGTCCATCCTCCAGTCGTGAAATCAGAGGTGTTGCTCGGGCTGTTGGCACTTCGGAGCAATTCTTCAAGCATGGATGAGAGGCTGTTCGCAGAGGTATAGGAATTTCCAAACGTGAGGACATCACTCACAGAGGCTGACCATGAAGGAGGTGATGTCGTTGTGTTTGAGGAACCTCCAGAAGAATAGTTTGCCCACCATCCGGAAAGGTCTGGCTCTTCGCCAACATCAAGAAGGTACGAATCGATAACGCTTCCATAATTGCTAACTGGGATTGAGAGGTCAACAGATTGTCCTGGCTGGAGCGCCAACAAACCTTGGTCACCAACTCCCGTTGCGTCAAGGTATGGATTGTAAACGATGGCGACACTGACAAAGATATCGATTGAGGAGGAGGCAATGCCGTCGCTCTCGTTGACAAAGATGGTAAACTTCCCGTTATCACTTGGAGTGGCCGTCTCGGCGAGTTGAACCACGATGGTTGTGGTAGTGTTGTATGTGGGTAAGACATTCGAGACTGAACTTGCCGTTGGTGTTGCCGTCCAAAGCGATGAAAGACCGTTGGTTGAAGTTTCAACATCATACGTTTCAATCGACGAACCATTATTCTCAATGGTCAAGGTGAGGTTCATCGATTCACCGGGCGTCAAAATCATGTGACTCATGTCAACCTGCAATTCGATTTCAGGATCCGCTTTGGTAAATTGGGCGAGTGGAGATGCGCTTGCAAGAAGCATCATTCCTACCAAAACGAGGGCTCGGGTGGAGAGTTGCGACATGGGACCAATACCAGCGACGTGTTCTCAGCACTTGAGCGAATCGGCTCAAAAACTGAGAAATTCACGATTGAAGTAAGTTCTCAATCCGACCGGCATCGATACGTTCCCATGGAAAGAGCCCGTCATTTGTGGGAGGCCTTCCAAAGTGTCCACCGGAAGAGGTTTCTTTGTATATTGGACGAAGGAGGTCAAGGTCACGAGCAATCGCTGCTGGACGGAAATCAAAGGTTGCTTGGACACGCTCGGCAAGAACATCATCAGAAAGTGTGCCAGTTCCAAAGGAATCGACCCTCAAACTGACTGGTTCTGCAACACCGATCACATAAGCAAGTTGAATCTCAAATTTGCTCGCCAATCCTGCTGCCACAACATGCTTTGCAGCCCAACGGGCGGCGTAAGCTGCACTACGGTCGACTTTCGATGGGTCTTTGCCACTGAAGGCGCCACCTCCGTGGCGTCCCATTCCACCGTATGTATCGACGATGATTTTTCGACCTGTCAAACCTGCATCGGCATAGGGTCCACCAGGATCTGCAAATCGTCCCGTCCCATTGACAATGAGTTTGTAGTTTGGTAGAAGCAACTCCTTTGGAATCGTCATTTCGACGACCTCCCTCGTGATGGATTCACGGACATGTTCCAATTCGGCTTCAATAGAGCCTTCAAACTGGTCTTTGAGATGTTTGTCGTGTTGAATAGCAATCACCACAGTGTCAACACCAAGCACGGAGCCATCCTCGGTGTACGCAACGGTAACCTGCGTTTTACCATCTGGACGAGCCCATGGCAGGATGTTTTCTTCTCGAACGATTCTCAACCGGCGTGAGAGACGTTGGGAGAGGGCTGCTGGGAGGGGGAAGTATCGCCCTTTGAGTTCGTCATAGGCTTCCGTTTCATCGCAGGCATATCCGAACATCAATCCTTGATCGCCTGCCCCTTGAGAGTCAATGTTGTCACGGTCAACACCTTGGTTGATGTACGCTGACTGAGTCGTAACATAAACCAACACATCACAACGCGACGGTTCGGTTGCATCCATGCCGATATCATGCGACGTGTAACCAATCTCAGCAGCCGCCTGACGAGCAATTGCAACGTAGTCTGGAGCCTGTCCGTCGATCGATACCTCGCCAGCGAGAACGATGACACTCTTTTCAGGCATACCTTTGATGCATGTTTCGACAGCCACACGAGCATTTTTGTCGATAGCCAAACAAGCATCAACAATTGCATCAGAGATGGCGTCGCAAACCTTGTCAGGATGTCCACACGTTACCGATTCGGAACTGAACATCCTTTGTGTCATGATTCTTGCCCCCAATTTCATGTTATCAAAGGTTTGGTTTTCGTTAGGTGTTGGTTTTTGCGATTGCTATTTTAGGAACATCACGCAGGAATTGACATGGCTGACTGGCATCCAACAGCATATCGAACGCATACCTTGGGAGAAATCCAAAGCAAAGGTGCGGACCTTGTCGGAAAGGAAGTCACTGTGTGTGGCTTCATGGAGGCGAATCGCGGAAAAGGTGCCATTTGCTTTGTTGACCTACGAGACGGTACTGGTAAACTCCAAGTCTTCCTCAAGGGTGATGCCGTTGGTGAGGAGAATCTCGATCTTGTACAGAGAATGACTCGAGAGTCAACGCTCCAATTTTCGGGAATTGTTGCTGAAAAGCGACCTCCTAAGTTGAAGGAAGGAGAGACGCCTCCTCCTCCTGCTTACGAAGTTGTTGCAAATCACGTGAATGTCCTCACACGAGCGAACGTTCCACTCCCGTTGGGTATCACCGACACCGTTTCTATTGGCCTTGATACTCGATTGGACAATCGATTCCTCGACCTACGTCGCGCCCATGTGAACGCTATGTTCACACTACGAGCTCGAGTTCTCCAATACGGACGTGAACATCTCATTACGGAAGGATTCAAAGAAATCAACACACCAAAAATTATTGCTTCCGCATCCGAGGGTGGTACCAACCTTTTCCCGATGATGTACTTTGATACGCCTGCCTTCCTCTCACAAAGTCCGCAATTGTACAAGCAACTCGCAATCCTCGGAGGCATGGAGCGTGTGTTTGAGATTGGGCCAGCGTTCCGTGCTGAAAATCACGATACCTATCGTCACTTGAACGAATTCATCTCTTTCGATATCGAGGCTGCCTGGATGACCGATGAGGATGTTATGGGTGTCCAAGAACGTATGATTCATCACATCTGGAAGTGTGTTGCTGCAAACGACCAGGAACACATTGACACGATCAACACATATCGAGAATCTCAGGAATTGGAACCGATTGCCGTCGAAGTTCCAAGCCTTCCATTCCCACGTATCGATTATTGCGAAGCGATTCAAATGATTCAAGATGCTGGAGAGGAAATTCAATGGGGCGATGACATCGATTCATCACACTGTGATATTATCGCCGCAAAGTACCCCGGTTTCCACTTCCTTCCTAGGTGGCCAATGGAAATGAAGCCGTTCTACATTCATCATGTACCAGGAGAAAACGGTGTTACGGGTGAGCAACTGAGTCGCGGATTCGACCTCAACTACGGACGTGATGAGATGACAAGCGGTGGACAACGCGAACACAACGTTGACGTCCTCGAAGAAAACCTTCGAAGCAAAGGACTCGACCCTAAAGACTTCTCATTCTACACGGATGGATTCAGATTCGGAGCACCCCCTCACGCTGGCTGGGGGCTTGGTGTCGCCCGTCTCCTCATGGTTCTAACCGGTTCACGAAACGTACGAGAGACCGTCTTGTTCCCACGAGATCGACATCGTGTTACGCCATGAGTTGGCCACCATGCCTATCGATCGAATGCAGTGGGGCGCAAAACCATGGCAATTCGCAGATTTGCATATGCCCGATGAACCGTCACCGTTCCAGAACGATCATGGCGTACCTTGCATCATGCTCATCCACGGTGGTTTTTGGAAGAAGCAATACACTTCTGAATTGATGCAACCTATCGCAAATGCACTGAGCGATGCGGGTGTTGCCAGTTGGAACATTGAATTCAAACGCTGGGAAGATGGTGATGAAGGGGTTTGGATGGATACCCTTTCCGATGTACTTCGTGCCTGGGGGCAACTTGCACTTCTGCCCGGCATTGATATCACTCGAAGCATGGTTATGGGTCACTCAGCCGGAGGGCATCTCGCGCTTCTCATGGCCAGTAAAGCCGAGAGAAAACCATGGTTAGCCATTGCCCAAGCACCTATTACGGATCTGTTTGGAGCCGATGATGCAAAACTCAGCGATGATGGAGATGCCATCCGTAAATGGATGGGATGTTCACCCTACGAAAACGAAGCATTGTGGAGAAAGGTCAATCCAGTTGATTTGCCTCCAGCGTCACCTGTTCTCCTGATTCATGGAGAGCGTGATGTTGACGTTCCTCTTGAACAGAGTGAAACCTATGCGCGTGCCATGAAGGCGAAAGGATGCGACATTCAGAAAGTCTGGCTTCCTGGCGATCATTACAGCATCATCGATGCGGCAAGCGATGATTGGCTGGTTCAGCAAGATGCCATCTTGGATTGGCTGTGAGAGCGAACCACTAAGATAGGGGGGCTCCACGACGGTTCATGGACCTCCTCGGAGATGATACCGTTCTCCAGAACAATGCACTCGAAGGAAAGACTGCTCTCATTTGTGGAGCAAGTCGTGGAATAGGCGCTGCCACCGCCAAAATTATGGCCAAGGCTGGTGCGAATGTCATCTTAGCATCTCGCAGTGAAGATCAACTCATTTCATTACTCCAAGAACTCTCAACACTCGGAGAAGGACATCATCAAATCGTGGTTATGGATTTGGAAGATATTGACAACATCGCAACATGCATTCAACCCATTCTCGACAATGGACCAATTCACATTCTTGTCAACAATGCAGGAGGACCTCCAGGTGGGCCGTTGTTGAATGCAAGTGTCGAGGAACTCGCTCAACCGTTCACACGCCATCTCCACGCCGCTCACACCTTGGTGAAATTGCTCACCCCTGGAATGGTCTTGGCCAATTACGGGCGAATCATCCAAATCGTTTCGACAAGTGTGCGGGAACCTATCCCGAACCTCGGCGTATCCAACACCCTCCGCGGAGCCATGGCTTCATGGGCGAAATCACTTTCACGAGAACTTCATCCTTCAATCACCATCAACAATGTCTTGCCCGGCTTTACCGATACTGAACGTCTGGGAAGTTTAGCCCAATCAATTCATGAGCGAACGGGTCAATCCATCGAAGCCATTCATGATGGATGGATGAGCCAAGTGCCTATCGAGCGGTTGATCGATCCCCTTGAGACAGCATCCGTCATTGCTTTCCTCGCCTCACCAGCATCAGGTGCAATTCGAGGCGTTTCCCTTCCAGTGGATGGTGGACGTCTCCGCAGTATTTAGGATAGCAAGAATTGGATTAGACAACTCGAAAAAAAGCATAACCTCAAGAAGAATAATCCCAGAAGGCTCACTATGGGACATCTCAAAGACGTTGGAATGGGCTATTTTGAACACCTTCTTGGGGCATACAAACTTGCCTTTCGTTTCGCTCTCGGCACACTCCAACTTCTCATCCATGGATTAATACCTAGCATCTTTGTTGATGCAGGAAAAAATGCTTCAGACGCCTACAAGCGTTAATCCAACAAATCGCCCTCAAAGGTCATCAAGAATTCATCAATATCGATGACGCCGTTCTCATCAGAATCGGCTTCGTGGAAAATTATCCTCGATTCATCACTCGTATACGAGAAATCCAATGCACGCAATGCATTTTGGAATTCTCTCACTGTAAGGTGATTCTTCCCGCCTTTGTCCGCTGCCCTGAATGCGGCAAGTCGTCGATTATGTTCGGTATTTGTAGGATTCAAAAATGATTCACGGAAGGTCTGAATCGGAGTTTGAGTTTGAATTGCGTGCTTTCGTCCGTACAAATAGTACGTAACAAGACCCGCCGCTATGGCAGCAGAAGCACCGATGAATGCTTTATTTCCAATGAAGTAAATCAAGAAAAGACCCGCAACAATACCCCATAACTGCATGTAGGGGTACAAAGCTCCCTTGTAGGAAGGGTTCCAATCATGACGATCGCTCGTCTGACGGAGGATGATGACGCATGTGTTGATCATAATAAAAATCATGATTTTGAAACCCGATGCCAGTTTAACGACGTCTTTCAATGGAACGAAGAAGATGGCAAGACCCATGGCCACACCAGTTAGAATGATGGGCCAATGCGGCGTCTCGTATTTTGGATGCACATCTTCCAATGCCGTAGGAAGGAGGTTGTCCTGAGCCATAGCAAACAAGAATCTTGAGGAAGCGAGAATTCCCGCCAAGGCCATTGAAATCATGGCGAGAACAGAAATGATGGCTGCAAAGATACCGAACTCAGTACCAGCAACGTGTTCCGCAAAAACGAAAATCGGATTTTCAACGATTTCACCATCGACTTCCCACCAATTGCCAGGAACAGCAGCCATCATGAGATAAGCGAGTATTGCATACAGCAGAGTCGCAATAAGAAGGGAGAGAAGTATTCCTGTGGGTAGGTTCTTTTCAGGGTCTTTGACTTCTCCTCCAATAGCAGCGACCTTTGTCACTCCAGCGTAGGCAACGAAAACGAACGCTGACGTTTCTGCAAGCGTCCAAATGTCTGTATCAAAGGCTGCCTTGAAAGGGCGGGAACCATCGAAGTCATGTGAGAACAATGCAGCCACGCACGTGATGAGAAGCATAGCCAATGTTACAAGCAAGACTGGGGTTTGGATTGCCTTTACTTTCTTTACGCCAAGAATATTGACAATCGTGATGAGAACCAAGGCGCTCATAGAAAGTACCATCATCTCCATATCGATGTCGAAGTAGGTCGTTACTGCGATGAAATAAGCCGAAAATCCGATGAGAGCAAAACCTGATTTGAGCAAGAAGGACGCCCAAAGGCCAAGCCCACTGATGGTTCCGATCATCGGGCCATAGGTTCGCTCAAGATAGACATAGGAACCTCCACTTGAAGGCATACCGGAAGCCAATTCTGATTTTGAAATGGCTGCGGGAAGAACAACAGTTGCTGCAACGATAAATGCAAGCCAAATTCCAGCACCCATGATATCTGCTGCAAAGGTTGGAGTGACGAAAATGCCCGGGAGCATCGCAGAAAGTGAAATAATGACAACACCAGCAAGGCCAACGCTGCGTTTCAACGTCTTCTTGATGGTTTCAGTGCCCTTTTCAACAATGGAATCGAGTTTTGAAATTGCCATGACAAAATCCCCGAATTTATGCACAAACAGTGCTTATGTTTTATCTCAAGCAAACTCAGGATATATTCTCTTGCATTTTTTGTAGATACAATTTGCCGATTTCCGGAAATCAAATCTTTGCGATGACCTTCATTTCAACGGCGATTGGCGTAGGTAATGCACGAATGGCGAGTGTGGTACGTGTGGGACCATAGTGACCAAGAGTTTCGGCCCAGACCTCATTGTAGCCCGCAAAATCACGATCCATATCGACGAGGAAAGACGTTACATCGACGACCTTTTCCATCGAAGAACCAGCCTCTTCAAGGATTCGGGCAATGTTTTCAACAACAGCTCGAGTTTGCGCCTTGATGTCGTATTCAAGTGGGTTTCCATCACCATCTCGAATCGGACCGCCAGGGATCGCATTGGTTCCAGGTTGTCGTGGACCGACTCCTGAGAGATAGAGAAGATCTCCAACCCGCCGTGCATGTGGATACAAGCCAACAGGTTTTGGAGCTGAATCCGTATTTACGGCATCGTCCCCTTCTACAGGATCCCACAATGCCGGACCATGTTCGTTGACGGATTCAGATGCTGGAGATTCGTCAGCACTCTCCGCATCCAGAACATTGCGCTCTCCATGATAGACTTCGACATCGTCCTCATCGTATTCTTTGTCCCCCATTCCGTTAGAGGTTGGGTCAAGATGGACGACAGCTCCTCCTGCACCATGCAATGCTTCGTAGGCAATGACTCGACCTGTGAGGTCGTTTCGATTATCGTTCATAGCAGAGAGCCACCACATTGGTTTGAACGTGACAACTTTTTGCACACGGATTTGTTGGTGAATGGTTCGAGAAAGTTGAGCCACATCCTCAAGTCGCCCTTCCTCCAAAAACTCCAGTACTTTACGGTTCCATTCATCATCTTTCAGCGAGTGAATCTTATCATCGGATGCGTCAATGAATTCTGTAAACATTCGATTGGACATGGACATGGCTGTCACGGCAACGGCTTTCTTTCCGGTTGATTGAAGGACATCGAGGCACGATTTTGCCAGAACCGTTGTCTCAGCACGATTGGCGTAAACGTTGGAAGAAACAATCACTGCAGGAATCGCATTGTCAGGATTCAAGAGTTTGAGTGCTACGACAGAGCCAACATCAATCGGGAATCCATTGTAGGCAACGGTTCGACTTTGCAAGCCTCTAGCATGGTTCGCTTGATTCCATGCTTCAGCAAATTCAGCATCGATTCGGAACGAATAGTCCATCGAACCTAAATCGTGAAAATCTTGATCCACCAATGTCCATGTTGGATTGGGATCCGCTTGAATTTGATGCCCAATAATACTCGGCCATGTCGTCGAATAAATGATGATGAGATCAGCGCCGCATTCTTTGATGTGGTCACGTGCCTCATCAAAGGCATCACGCAACCTCTGCCATCCTTCATTCTGCTCGGGCACTAACAAGGGGTGAGGGTGAACGGGAACGACATACGATGCGAGAATTGGGTTGGTCAAAGTCAAACCTCCTCGTGTGCATAACAAGGCCATTCAACGATGGCATTCCCTGTACCGATGATGGTTCCATATCCATGCAGAATCGCCGGATACGACGGGACTGTTAGCGTACTGAGGAGCCAAGTAAGTCCTCCACCGTCAGACTCAGCAATCGCTTGCTCCGTGAATTCAGGCATTTCATCAATAATGCGTTGGGCTTGACCTGTGCGCATGTATTCGATAATTCGCATGTCCCAAAGATGCATTGCATGACTGGTAATGTGCTCTTTGCTCATGTCTTCAGGAACGTCAGATTCTGTCGTAAAGTGACGATGTGAGAGTGAATTGGAAGCAAGAACGACTGCTTTCTTTCCGCTCTCAAGGATCGCATCTCGAGTAACACGTCCAAGTTCCATCATCATCTCTTGCATCACTTCAACGGAGTAATAGTGGCGTGAACGATTGGATGAAATGACAACAAGAGGTTTGTCGAAAGCAGGGTTCACCATGTGGCCTGTCGTGATGGTTCCATAGTCCACACGGAAATCTGGATTTTCCATCATTTTCACAGCCAATCCAGCATCTGCAGCCTTGTCGTGAATGGCTTTACTCAACTCCACATCGATGTTAAGGTCGTAGGAGTAACGGAAAAGATTTGGGAAGATAGGATCGACTGAAAGACCCTCGAAATGAGGGAGGCCAAGGAAGTGCGTACCAACATAAGTTTGCCAATGCGGTGAAAGAATCACGAGAACATCATGATCGATTTTGGAAAGAGACTCACGCAAACGCTCGTATCCCCATCGGAGTTGTTCCCAACCACCTTCGGATGTTGGCTCATTTTGTGGAGGGTTTTCGGCATACACGAGATGGGGCGGGTGAGGTGCAAGACAGCCTGCAACAATCGAACCTTTGGCCATGGTTCGACCAATCATAGGTCGCATATGGATGCATCGGACAAGGCTAAACCTCAAACGAGAAGGAACTGAGCGCAATGCATGTCGGAGATTGCTCATGATGCTGCTGCATCCGGAGGATCCTTCGAGGTGGACGTGAACGAAGGAAGTGTGACAGGTAGCGAGATTTTCTCAGATATGCTTCGTCATATGATGGTTCCGCTCTTGATCGGAATGGTCTTTGGCGCCATTTGGCAACTCACTGTGATGCCTCGAATCGACACCTTCGTTCCAAATCCTGTGCATGGCGCTTTCGCCATGTATCTTCTTGCTTCGCCCCTGATTTACAAACAACTTGTTGGTATGGAGATGAATCGAGCAGGAGAATACGCAATGGGTTTTGCCGCCACTGCTTGCTTCCTCTCATTGGTCTGGATGTTCGGCACGTCTTCCGTCTATCTTGCAGGGTTCCTCCCAGCTATTGCCTGGTTGTTTATCAGTTCATTTTGGCTGCAATTTGAGTTTCCGCCGTTCCGTTACGGACTTTGGCATGGGATGGCCGTGAATGTTGGTGCCTTTGGTGGCAGCGTCCTTGCCTTCATCTACTTCTAAGACGTGTACGACTCAGATTCGTTCGGGAAATCGCCTGAACGTACATCTTCACAGTAGGATCGGATTGCTCCATCGATGTCCTCTGCAAGATTGAGATATCGTCGAAGGAATCGTGGCGAGAAATCCATGGTGATGCCAAGAAGGTCATGCAAGACAAGAACTTGTCCATCACAATGAGGACCCGCCCCAATACCGATAACCGGTATGTTCAATTCGCTTTGAACGCGTTGGGCGAGTTCTTTTGGAATCTTTTCAAGGACGATAGCAAAGCACCCTGCTTCTTCCAGCAGTTTTGCATCTTCGATGAGTTTCTCTGCTTCTTCATCCTCTTTCGCTCGAACAGTGTAGGTTCCGAACTTGTAGATGCTTTGAGGTGTCAATCCGAGGTGACCCATAACAGGTATTCCTGCCGTCAATATACGCTCAATGGATTCAACAATTTCCGAACCACCCTCGAGTTTGACAGCGTGACCCTCTGCTTCTTTCATGATGCGGATGGCGCTTTCAAGGGCTTGACGCGAATTGCCTTGATACGTTCCAAATGGCATATCGACGACGATGAGTGCACGATTAACAGCGCGCTGGACGCATTGTGCATGATAGATCATGTGGTCAAGCGTCATGGGAACGGTCGTGACTTGACCTGCCATGACATTCGAGGCTGAATCGCCCACGAGAATGACATCAACACCTGCTGCATCGACGAGTCGTGCGAGCGAATAATCGTAGGCAGTGAGCATCGTTATCGGCTCATTGGCTCGCTTCATTTCCTGAAGCGTATGCGTTGTTACTTTCGTCGCTTTCCTGTGAACCGACATTGTTCTCCCTCATGCTTCCGATTGAATTCAACATTTCAAAGGCTCGCCATCATCATGCATCATGTTTGACACACACATTGAGTGGTTCTGAGAAGAAACCGAGACTCCATGTTCCACCTTCTCTGCCCACGCCTGAATTCTTGACACCACCAAATGGTGTTCGTAAATCACGGTGCATCCAAGTGTTCACCCAGATGATTCCAGTCTCGATGTTTTGAGCAAGTGCATGTGCTCGTTGCGTGTCCCCTGACCACACAGATCCAGCAAGTCCATATTCCGTCGAATTTGCAATTGAAATGGCCTCTTCATCAGAATCAAAACGATGGATGGTAACGACCGGCCCGAAGATCTCTTCGGTCGAAGTACGGGACAAGGGATCGAGGCCATCAATAATAGTTGGACGCAAAAATGCTCCATGCTCTGTTGGTCCAACCATCCCGGTCATTTCTCGAGTTCCACCAGTGAGAATGGTTCCACCTTCCTCGACTCCGAGTTGAATGTAAGACTCCACTTTCCGAAGATGCTCCATGCTAATCAGAGCGCCGATTTGGGTTGCTTTGTTCCCGGGCGAGCCACAAATCATAGCATCGACCGACTCGACGAGTCTGTTGGTAAATTGATCGGCAATGGAACGATGAACCAGGATTCGAGAACCACACAAACACACCTGTCCGCCATTGGTAAATCCAGCCCGAACAGCTCCATCGACTGCAACATCCAAATCTGCATCATCGAGAATTATTGTCGCATTCTTTCCACCCAATTCCAAGGAGAGTTTCTTGAACATCGGGGCAGCCGTTGCAGCAACATGTCGCCCTGTGGCCGTCCCCCCAGTAAACGATATGGCTCGAATCGAAGGGTGCTCGAGGATGGCTTGTCCGACTTCTGGACCATAGCCGTGTACGACGTTGAGGACACCTGGCGGAAGACCAATTTCCGATGCAACCTCGCAAAGGAGGTTGGCTGTCAAAGGCGTCATTTCACTCGGTTTTGCAACGATGGTATTCCCCATCAATAATGCTGGAGCAACCTTCCAACTGAGCAAGTAAAGTGGAAGATTCCATGGCGTAATCAATCCGACAGTTCCAATCGGTTTCCTATGAACAAAATTGGTGGCATCGGACATTTCAAACACTTCAGGTTCTTGCTGCCGAGCAAAATTTGCGAAGAATCGAAAATTATTGATTGAACGTTCTGCATCGACTCGGCGTGCAAGAGCAAGAGGTTTTCCCGTATCCTTTGATTCACGCTGTGCGAGCTCTTCTTTTCGTAATTCGAGTCCATCAGCAATTCGATCGAGCCAATCTGCACGCTCCAACATGGAACGTGTAGACCAATCGTTTTGTGCCTCGGAAGCTGCCTGAACAGCAGACTCAACGTCTGCTTTGTTCGAGCGAGCGATGGTTCCAATTTCCCCACCTGTTGCAGGATTGATGTTTGGAATCGTTTCGCCTTCAACAGCATCAGTGAAGAGACCACCAATGAAATTCAACGCATTCATGATTCCAACTCCGCATCGTACATCCAACGGTCTTGATCGGGATCCCATTCATCCCATGTAGGGATGGTTTCGAGAACGTCGAGGTATCGGTCTGGGACAATTCCAGGAACGATGAAGGCTTTCTGACGATGGAGAGGATAAGGGTTTCTCAAATCGATACCAAGCACGCCGAGAATGGCTCGAGCAACATACCATGTCGCTTGAGCGTTCCAACCATGAGCAATTTTCACGACAATTCCAAGCCCTTTTGGATAGTCTGGATGTTCAATGGCAAGTCCAAGCAAACCGTCCGCGCCTTCTTTGGCAATGACGGTTCCTTCTCCTGCTTTGAGAATGGTCGAGTCAAGCCGGTTGAATCCACCAACAAGGTCGGGATGGCGCACCATGGATTCCCAAATCCAGTCCGCATCTTTATCTCGAACCAGTCCAGCATAAATTTGAGCGAGTTCAGCAACTGTGTTCGATACTGTTGGCAGCCCACAACCATCCTTCGCAATTCGTAACGGCGTCCAATCATCGCCAAGGAAACGACGAATCTGTGACATGTAAGCATCGAAGACTTGGTGACTTGGAAGCGTATACCCTGCCCGATTCCATCCTTTTTCCCTGCATCCTCGAAGAATCGCAGCGTGTTCCCCTGAGCAGGTATGATACCAGCGTCGAGGACGTCGAACTTGACGTCCGAATTGAATCAATGGAACGTCCAAAGGTGTGAGCATAAGTGGCCATTCCGATTCTGACAACAAGGATTGTGCAGCAGCAACGTGTTCCGTATCCCCGTTGTGGCTTGCCACAGAAATGGCTTTTTGCTCCCAAGAGAGGTTCGCTAATTCTTCGACGAATGCCTTGAGCATGAAAGGTTTCATCATCGATCGGCCATAACAGAGAACGTTCCCTCCAAAGGAATGAATCACTTCATCACCGTGTGCCCATGCTACCGCTCCGTGAATGGTTGTCTCAGAGACGCCATTCCGACGATAGTCAACCAATGGTTCCCACGCAACATCCCGTCCAGTAGGAATGCCCTCAACCTGTTCACCAAGGGGAGAATTCGGGAATAACTCGCTACCTGGGCGACCCGGTTTGACGGCAGAGTGTTCATGGTGATTGATGTTCAACTTCAATCACCTTTCAGAAGTTCTTCAACGCGAGGAGCGACTTTTTCCATGTACGCACGCATGTTACGACAAACTCGAGCACTGTCATGATTGAAGAAATCAAACCATGCCATGACACGATCATCAGGATGGAAGCGTTCGACCAATTGCTCAGCAACATCTTCAACGTTTCCAATCAAGGCATTCTGCGCAGCATTCTGAACTTTGTTCGGATCGATGGTTCCTTCGAGCGCATTCCAATATGCACCAAGAGCTTGTTCCGCTTCTCGATGGGCTGCATCACGTTGCTCCTCTGGTGTCAATCCAGGCTCGTCATTCACAAAGACGAAACTTGTTCGAGGCATATCTGAACGCTTCCATTCCCCACCATCGGGATGGAAACAAGAACGCATCCGATCGTGGGTTGCGTCAATGACGTCTGGTTGAGTAATGGAGAGATTGAACACCCGCACAGGAAGGAATGAATTCACGAACATCTGAGCGTTCGGATCGTGCGTTCCAGCAACAAGAACAAGTTGGTCTCGGTTGAAGGTGTTCGGAACAATTCGTATGTCTTCAAACATGTAACGTCGCTCGATGGCAATGGTTTCATCGTTGGAACCATAAGCATCCTGAACGCGTTGCCAGTCCTCATCGCTTCTGAAGTTCTCTCGAGTCAAAATGGTCGAACGAACAGTCTGTGATGAAACCACATCGCCTCGTAACAAACGTAAGAAAATCTCACTGGCCTCAAGGAAAATCTGACCGCGTAAGGCCGGCCAAGCAGCCTCTTCAACCGGCGTACGTGGAACAATTCCGTAGGGACGTGCCATGAATTCAAAACGGCCTGCAGAAAAACCGACATGCAGTTTACGCTTATCTTCATTCACCGCCAGAAGTTGCAACGTGTTGGCAATTCGTTCAGCCTGTGCAATCGGCCCACCCGATGCGAGAATCGATACAACTGCACTTCCAATTTCGATGTTGGTTGTTCTTCGGAAGGATTCCATAGCAAGTTGTGGAAAGTCCGTACAGAGTCCTACCTCGCCCTTCCAATGAGGAACGACTGGTTTGCTGTTCGATTTTTGCGTTTCTGTTGAGAGGTGCGCTTGTGCAATCCATCCCACACCGAACCCTAATCGATCCGCACATTCCAATTGTTCGAAGTAATTTCGAAGCATCGCTTGTTCATCGGGAATATGGCCTTCAGCATCTGGCGTTTGACTGATGGAGAAGAAAATATCGTGCTCCATGAATCTCGCCTCATTTTTTCCAGAACGTCAAGGAACATAACCCGTTCGACCCTTACTTGACCCCTTCACCAAGTGAGGTGAGGGCGTGGAGCCGTTGTTTCAGCAAGTCCGGAGCAGCGATCCCCAACTGAATGAAAAGATGCATCGTATCCGACAATGCAAGAAGTGCATCATCGTACCTTGTCTCAATCTCTGCAAGGTCGGCAATGCCCCAACTTGCGACAAGATGACCTGCCGGATGCTCAAGACGTTTGGCAAGATCGAGACTCTCCTGATACAATTGGGAGGCCGTGCCGAGTTCACCTAAACTCGCTTGAGCATGAGCTACATCTGCAAGGGCTTCCATATGGAGAACATCGTTTTGCATCGAAATCGCAAGTTCAAGGCGACGTGTATCATGGAGGATGGCTGAATCCCAGTCCTGAATCAATCGCGCACATCGTGAAAGGACAGCCAATCCATAGATGATGCCTTCTTTGTCCTCGATGGATTCTCTCAAGGTCAAGGATCGACGGATGGAGGTTTGTGCTGATTCAATCTCCTCGATGGAAAGCAACATCAAGGCATGATGATGCAAAACTGCAGCGGCAAGTGGCGTACCTTTGTCGAGGGATTCAGCATGGAAAGCAAGTTCAGCCACATCATCGATGGAACCTGCATAGCGTTTGAGATGTTCGAAACGTGCCCAACCTTTCTCGATGTCGTCCTCGGCAACTTGTTCAGCATGGGCGACCAATCGATCAAGCAGTTCCGTATCGCCAATGGACTCGACCAAAGGCAAAATCCCCAAGGCGAGGGAGGTGTTGATTGAATCAATTGAACCCCCTCCCGTCAACATCTCGACGATTTCTTTCGCCTTTTCTGGAGAGACCTCTTCAGCCATGGTGCAACCAGAAGGATTCGCGTCAAGAACCTATGCTTACCGGACGATGAACCTTTATGATTGATAATAGAGAGGTTCATCCATAGCCATGGCACGGCATGACAGCGCTTTGCAAGGCGTCATGCTTGTTGCATTGTTGATTTTGGTTCCTATGACCATTCAACTCTTAGTGCATCAGGATGAAAGCCCACTTTGGAGGACGGTATATGTCGAAGTCGAGCCTGAACAGGAAGAGGATACAGAAGCACGTTCCGAGTCCCGAAGCCGAGAAGATGTTGCACGAATTGCAACCTTTAACATCAAAGTTTTCGGCGAAACAAAAATGGGGAAATCAGATGTCGTTTCCGAACTCGTGAGCATCACCTTACGGTACGACATGGTGGTTGTTCAGGAAATTAAAGATCTTGATCAAACCGTGCCTTACGATTTCTTGAATGCGATTAATGCAGCGTCAAATGAAACGTATGAAATGGTCTTGAGTGAGCGTTCTGGACAACAAGAAGACGATCAAGGTGGTCAAGAACAATATGCGTTTTATTATCGAACATCACGGTTTGCTTTCCAGTCAGCATGGTTGCACAACGATTCCGAACTTGACGAGTTCCAACGAGAACCATTGATTGCCAATTTCGACTTACTCTCAAAGAATGGAACAATCTTGGAAGATTTCACACTCATAACAATCCACACCAAACCAGCCAATGCAGTGAATGAGACTGCTTCGTTGCACAATGTTGTCGAAACATTTCGTGAAAATTCAACAGAAACTGACATTGTTCTTCTTGGAGATTTTAATGCTGATTGCAGTTATGCTTCGACCTATGAGTTGAATCAACTTGAGATTCGGAGCCCAGACTACCTTTGGGTGGTTCCAGATTCAGCAGACACGACCTTTTCTGAAAACACGCATTGTGCTTACGATCGAATCGTCCTTACAAGCGACATTGAAGACCGATTCTTCGGGCGATGGGGTGTTGACCGTAACATGAGCGATTCCGATGTATCCGATCACTTTCCAGTATGGTTCGACTTGGACATTGCCGAGGATGTGCTGGAATGATTCGCCGTGCATCCATACCAGGTCGAATCAACATCATCGGTGAGCACACCGATTATGCAGGTGGGCTGTCACTGGCTTTTGCTTCACAACATCGACTCGTCCTTGAGGCTGAATTTCTACAAACTGGATTTGAAGGCGAGGAGACCGTGGTAGCTTTGTGGAAAGAAGCAGGAGGGCAACCTGCACGATTGCGGGTATCAAGTACGATACCGATTGGGAAAGGGATGTCGTCATCTGCTGCATTGTGCCTTAGTGTCGTTCTCTGTGTTCATGGCAATAGCATCGATAAACAAGACGCCTGCATTGAAGCCCAACGATTGGAACATGTCGTTCTTGGTACACCGTGCGGATTGCTCGACCAAATGACAATGATGCATTCGCTTGAGAATCACTGTGTGTTGATCGACTTTTCAACCATGGAAACAAGCGTCATTCCTTTACCTACAGATTGGATGTTTAAACTGGTTGATTCAGGAATCCATCGAACATTGAATTCCCAACAATATCGCAACACTTCGAACGAACACACCAGGACTCAACACGTTGAATCCGAAAATGCACGTGTCCTCAAGGCCATGAAGGCGACGAACCATGAGTTGGGTCGCCTGCTGAATAAGACGCATTCATCGTTGCGTGAAATCGGAGTCAGCACGCCCGAAGTTGATGCCCTCGTTGCATCATTGCAAACCATCGACGGCGTTCATGGTGCTCGAATGATGGGTGGAGGATTTGGCGGAATGATCCTTGTTCTTGTCGAGAATGAGAGGATACTACCAGACTGTGAAATCGTCGTTTCATCACAAGCGGGATTTGTTGAAGAAGTGTTCTAATTGTTCAAGCCGCTCGGGCGTACCCATGTCCCAGAATTTCGTTGAATCGAGATGAACATGAATCTCTGTTGAGAGAGAAGGGTAGACTGTTTTCTCCCACGACCATGTTCCTTCCTTTCCGAACTCCATGACGACGGATTTGTTAACGACTGAAGTTCCTGCCTCATATCCGTTGAATCCTTTCGGAACGTCTCCAGTCTTAGCATAGTGAATGAGGCGTCCTGCTTCATGCTGTAAATTCATTTCATAATGTTCCGTTGTTACGGTCATGGTCAATCGAGAAGATGCTTCTCTGTGCACGTGAACCAAAGGAGCGTAATCGATTGGATGATAATCATCGCCCCAAAGCAGGATGAATTCATCCTCAAGGTGATCTCGAGCGTTCCAAAGCGCACCTCCCGTCCCCAATTGTTCAGGTTCCTTGACAAAAGTCAATTCGATACCAGGGAAGTGAAACCCATCGAATTGATCACCGTGATGACCAGTAAGCACAGTGGCTCGATAGCATCCTTGGCGTTTGACCCATTCAAGAATGTGGGTTAAGATGGGTTTGCCTCCAACTTCAACCAACGATTTTGGTTGGTGTTTCGTCAAATCACCTAGCCGAGTACCAAGACCACCTGCGAGAATGACGACCTGAGGCATTCGATGGGATTGAACAATGTTCGCGTACAATTTTCCACTCTCTCGAAGGGTTCGTTGTTGGGTCTCAAAATCAACGTGATACAAGCCGAAACATTGCTCATATCCTTCAGCCCACTCGAAATTATCCATCAGGCTCCAGTGGAAAAAACCACGGATATCATGTCCATGTTGAATGGCTTCAGCAGTGATTTGCAAGTGCCTTCGAACATGCTCAGGTCGCATATCATCATCGTTGTCGGCAACTCCATTTTCGGTAACAATGATTGGTCGATTCAAAGGTGCGACCATCTCAAAGGCTCGCTTCAATCCTTCCGCATACATTGGATACCGGAAATCAGTTCGTTCCTCCCATGGCCGTATTAGAGGGTCAATCTCAACCTTTGTTGGCATGAACGGTGTTGCCAAAAGATGTGTGTAGTAATTCACACCGATGAAATCACTGCTCCCTTTGAGGCCATCGATGCGAATGCTTCGCATTGCGGAGGGTGGTTTGAAACGTCCTGTTTTCAATCCATCAATCCAGCACCGATTGAACATCTTGTCCAATACATTTGCTTGGAATCGATGCAATGGATTCCAGCGTCGATAAGGATCGAAGAGGTTGATGTTTTTGACAAGCCCAATTTTTCTTGAGTCTCCACCTTCCATCGACTTGAGTGTTCGATAACACCGGGCGTGAGCACGCATCAAGTTGAGTGAAACTGTTCGTGTTTTCTTGAACGAGCGTTCACCTGGCGGGAATTCGCCAAGCACATACCCCATGGAAGCATAAACAGCGGGTTCGTTGATGGTGCACCACCATTCGACTCGATCACGGAGCACCTCGAACATCTTTGAACAAAATCGAATCCAGTAGACGATGTTGGATTCATTTTCAAACGCTCCCATATCTTCCCACCAGAGTGGGTTGGTGAAGTGGTGCAATGTCACCATCGGTTGGATTCCTTTTTCGAGAAGTTGATCAACGAGTTCACTGTACCAATCGATTGCATCTTGATTCCACGTTCCCATCTCTGGCTCAATACGACTCCATTCCAGTGAAAACCTGTAATGGGTTACATTGAGATCTTGAATGAGTTCAAGATCTTCATCTTTCCGATTCCAATGATCGCAAGCATCTCCACTTTCTTGACCGCTTTTTGAACTCGGTTCAAATCGAGTCCAATTGTTGGTATTCCCTCCTTCGATTTGATGGGAAGCTGTGGCAACGCCCCACATGAAATCAGGTGGAAACGCTTGCCCATTGAGCAATGAAGTGTAATCCACATCATCCCAATTTCGATGTTCTTCAACAGCCATACGACCACTGACCGTTACTGAACACGAGACCAAGAACCGTCACTGCCAACGTTCCAGTACTGCAGTTCTGTACTTGCATCAACGTACCAACCCGTTTCACCTTGATTGGTTCCGGGTGCTGCTTGCATCACACCGACTTGTCCCGCCTTGGTCGCCAACTCCTGACGTAACTCAGCAGCAAGATCTGGTTCGTTGTGCAGTTTTTGTACCGGTTCCTCTTCAAGAGGTTCTGACGTATCGCTATCGGGATATTCATCATCCGTTCCTGACAGGCGTTCCTCGTCATCCTCAGAAACCTCGTAGAATTCCTCTTCATCCCACTCGACATCCTTCGAATTTCCTCGACGAATGAGAACAACCAAGACGATGAATATCATGAGGAGAAGGCCGATAATGATTGAAACGGCAGTGTTGGTTGACCCCAGTGCACCACTGAGAAGAACGGATTCAACATCGTAGAATTGTTGTGAAATCAATCCGTTCCAAGTCACGGTACAGGATCGATCCGAGCCTGCCTCTTCAAGTTCAATTTCCCACGTATCCGACTTGACATGCGTTGCTTTTCCAGATGTACATGAAAGCCCGGTTTGATCAGGATTCACTTCGACTCGATTGCCTTGTGAATCTTCAGCCCACACCGTGATGAGTGTGACTTCTCCTTGACTACGGGTTTCGTTTGTCATTCCCGTGATAATTCGGACAGGTTGCCCTGAGACGATGGTCAGTGGAATTGAATGTTCTGCTTCTCCCTCTGCGATTCCAAGTGCATAAACACCGCTTGTTAGACCTGTGAGTTGCCAGTAGCCGCGTCCGCTAGACGAGGCCTCAAAGAGAACGAAATCTCCGCCTAAGAGTTCGACATTCTCTGCTGGTGCTGTGTTGCCATGAACATCAACAAGTTCGACAAACACATCGAACGGGACACCTGCCTCAATCGTAATTCCTGCATCCCCATCCGTGATGAGTGAAGTACCTGTTCCTGGAATGACATTGACTCGTACAGAAGCGAAGACACCATCAGCGTTGGCACGGATTTCATGCTCACCGGTTTCAGTAGGGTACCATTTCCCATCGGCCATACGAATCTCGAGGGTTCGATCCACTCCTGATATGGTCCAATTAACAGCAACATAGGGAATGGTGTTTCCATATGAATCCTTGAATTCAGGGTCGAAATCGAGGTAGGAATCTGCTGCAACCTCAGTTCCTGATTCAGGCAATTCAATGAATGCAAGGCGTCCAGGTTGAATCTCACCTGACCATTCGGCTTGGAACAAGGTGCCAGATTCATCGAGGTAGTCGGAAGAGAAACCAAGCGTTTCCATTTGTTTTGGCATGATTGAAACGTACGATGAGAAGATATCGACACTTGCAAACACGCCATCACGTTGAGTTATGTTCGCATCCGTTTGCCACACATTTCCAAACGAATCAATGGCCTCATGAACCAAGGCAAGTTGTGTCCCAGCAGAGACACTGGACTGGCTGGGAACCAAACGTGTTGCTTGTGCTGAGCCATGCATGACATCAACATTCGTAGCAGCAGGAACATCTGAGTCAACGACACGCATACTGAATTGACCTGCTTGACCAGGTGTCCAATGAACTTCATCGTTCACTTGAGACAAGATTCCATTGTCGATCGTCCAATTCGCAATTGGGATAGGTACTGGTGAAGCGTAACCTTGAGAATCCGTTCGAATTGCATCAAGTCGATACGTTTGACCTGAAACATAGACTTCTTCTTGCGGTGTGATTTGAATCTCAACGATGGATGCATCAGCAGGAACGACTCGAATCGTGCTGTTGCCCCAAACAGCTCCAGCACGTACGGAGAGGTTCCAGATGCCCGGTGCTGAGGCGTAATAATACCCAACGGGTGTAATCGTCCCGTTCTCAACCGTCCATACCTTATTGCCGGCGAGCGTATTGTTCATCTTTTGACCAAAGGAATCGAGCAGATCGGGATAGAGTTGCAACCCTTCACCACTTCGTAGTACCAAATCTTCAGGGAACGCAAATTCGTATGGATCGCCTGCAATGGCCTCCATCGTCACCTGTTTCTCCAGTTGATCGTATCGAGCAACCACTTCGTACAAGCCAAGTGAAGGCGGTGTCCAAGATGGCTCTCCCTGGCCGACGTACATGCCATCAACCGTCCAGACGACGTCTTGTCCTGAGCGAGGATTGTCATGTGAATCAATCAGATTGGCTTGCAACGTGAACGGAAATTTGGCGCGAGGTTGGGCGGTTGTGTTGATTTCAATCGATTGGCCAAATCCTGCCTGAACTGTTACAACAACAGTATCGTTGAATCCAGCATGTTCCGCACGAATGGTCACTTGACCGGCTGACCATGGGAAAAAGAGGCCACTATCCTCAATAGTTCCATTGCTCGTTGACCATGTGATTTCGCCCTCAACCACGTTGTTGAGAGCATCGTACAACGTAGCCTCCATTTGCAAAACGCCATCTGAAGAAATCACAGTCGAAGGTGTCGAGATAACGATTTGCGCAGGTGGACCAGCGGCTGCTCCGGGAAGTGAAGCAAACATTGAGACAAGGAACAGGCTACACAACAAGAGTGCAGTCCGTTGTTGTTTCATGGTTTCACCTAGTCCTTCCACTCGACCCAATCGGTTTGACCTGGTTCTCGGTAGTACCACGTCTCATCTTCGTTTTGCGCCCATTCGGTTCCATCATCATCGGTTCGATGATCGACCATCCAGCTGGTATCTTCCTTCTCTTCCTCCTCTTGAGGAGGTGGATCGGATGGTCCAGTTCCCGGAGCAGGGCCACTCGGACCTGGTGCAGGACCTGATGGACCTGGTGCAGGACCTGATGGACCTGGTGCAGGACCTGACGGGCCACGAGCGCGTGGCTCGTCTTCATCATCTTCATCATCGTAATCATCGTCCCAATCATCGCCACCACGACCGGATCGCATTGCCATAACCAGAAGACCGAGGACAACAGCAGCAATGAGTCCGATTAGGACGGCTCCGACGTAGTATAGTGGACCGCCTGCGGCAAAGAAACCACCGAATGTACCTGTGACTTCGATCTCGAAGTTTTCGCTGACTTGACCAGCAGAAACGGTGATTGTTTGAGCGCCACTGTCCAATGTTGTGATCTTCCATGTCCCCAATCCAGTGCTTTCGACCGTACCTCGGCCTGTTGCGTCAACACGAGCGCTGCTTGGAACAGGGATTGGATTTGCAAATCGATCAAAGGCTTGAACCGTTACAGTGAGTGAGGCTTGTTGTTCAACGGTAATCGCTGAAAGTTCGACCTCAATGAAATCAACAATCATCTGTGGTGAAATCTTCAATTCAAAGGTATTCGATGCGCCCGGAGTCGAGTATTCCATCACGTGGTCGCCAGCCGCAGAGGCTTGATAGAGGTAGGATCCAGTTGTTGAACCAGGAATTACTCGATCGGAAGTCGAGCCATCTTCCATCCATTCAACATCCTGAGCAAAGGTGTTGCCATCACTATCGGTTCCGGTAATGGTGATATCAATGGATTCACCAGCATCCTCGTCAAAGGTGTTGAGTTCATGGTCAAGAGAAACTGCAACACCGTGGTAAACGGAAATGTCAACCGAGCGAGTGTAGTTGAAACCATCAGCATTTTCGACAAATGCTAAGATTCGGTAATTTCCAACTGTGGTTGCGTCCCACTGGTAACCACCAGCAACAAATTCTGTCGTCATGTCGGTTGTTTCACCCGAATCGATGTCTTCAAACAACCAGGTCAATACATCCACATCGAGAGGATTCAGGTCCCCATCGCTTAGTGATACGGAGAAGTCAATCGAGTGATCGGCGCTGATGTTGTAGACAGTTCCAGTATCACCATTCGAGGCAATCGTGTTCATGGTGAAGACTTGAATGATACCTTCAGAGACTTCAACATTGACCACCTCGCTGAACAATTGACCATTGAATGTGTATTCTGCACGAATGACATATGCTGTGGATGAAGAGAGAATTGGCATGAATTCAGTTTCATCCGACAACGTGTACAAGAGCACGGATTGATCGTTCCAATCGGGATGAGCAACAGTCCAATTCACATCGATCGTCCATCGGTTTCCTTTCCCATCACTTGCTTTTGCCTTCACGACGAGCGTATCGTCTGCTGTTATTGCAAACGTGAGGTCATCGGCATCTGCTGAGTCGACGATGAGAACCATGTCGACCATGACACCTTTTGTGACGTTGATGGTAATTGATGCGAATTTCGTCTCGTACTGTGCTGTAATGACACGACCGCCCAAGCCACTTGGAATCCATTGAACAGGGTGATCAACGGTAATGTTGAGTGCGCCATCGTCGATGGATGTCCAGTTTGCAAGTGGTAGAACAACAGGTAATCGGTTTCCTTGGATGTCGATACGTGTCGTGTTGAGGAAGACAACTTCATCGGCAGTGATATCCCAAACTGACGGCGTAATCTCAAGGGATGCCATCTGGCCATGACCGGTTTGAATCGTGATTGAATCCGAGAGACCAATCGCAGATGTCAAAGAAAGTTGCCATGTTCCGACCGTGTTGGCGAAGTACATGCTTGTTGCTTCACTGTAGAATCCATCGTTCACAGAATAGGAAAGAGCTCCTGCTTCGCTGAGAGGAATGACGTTTCCAAACTGGTCATACAACGTGGTTGTGATTTCACATTCCGTTCCAGCAGGGACGACACCTGCGCAACCTGTCAATTCGATGTCGGCTGGTGCACCCAACTCGACGAGAATGTTGACAACGATGGACGTTGTTCCCCACGTCACGGTTACGGTTTGTCCACCGACGGCATATGGCTGGAATACATCGCCGAAGGTTCCACCCATCGTACCATTGCTCGGGGTAAAGGTGATGCTTTCGCCTGGTACTGAATTGCCATGCTGATCGACGACGTTCGCAGTCAAAGCAAGCGTTTCGTCGGCGGTAATTGTTGCTGTTATTGGTGTGACAACCAAATCAATTGGAGCACCCGGAGTTACGGTCACCGCTTCATCCTGACAAATAACGCCAAAGCAAGCAGTGATGGTGTGGCTTCCAACTGCAGACGGCGTGAACAATCCAGTGGAATCGATGGTTCCACTGCTTGAAGACCATTCAACTTGAACGCTTGCCACCAGTGAATTGTAATCAAAGGTCGAGGCGCTAAACTGAACCGTCGAATCAGCATCCGTAGTGGTTGCTGTAGGAGAGATGGTGATGGAATCGATGTCCGTGTAGTTCATCAACAACAGCGGTCGCTTCGATGATGTTGCATCACTGTTGTCAGCAAAGTCAGCTTCCATCCATCCTTGCGTTGGGGTACCAATGATGACCCATTCGTGAACACCATCAATGTACATCATTCGGTGACCCAAATTGAAGAGAATGGTTGTATCAATGGCCTGTCCGTTGCTGATGAAGACGGTGTCAATTGGTGTTGCATCATAATCGACACCGGATTGCATGCCAGGAACTGCCCACGTCGTAGACCCAGTTCCGTTCCATGTTGCCGTTGTCTCAGACCAACCAGATGTGATCATTCGATGAACTGTGAATGTCATTCCAGTGGCACCAGAACCGAAGTTCAAATCCTCGAGATACATGCTCAGGCTGACGGAATGGACGTTCATACTTGGGTTGAACGGAATCTGACCGAAATCAGCACTCAACAAGAGTCGGTATTCATCTTGACCAGCATCGACGCCAATCACGTTCGCATTTCCGTCAAGGTTGGTATCAGAAAGGCCACTGAAGAGGGACACATCCTGAACATTGGTGTGTGCTAGTTCTTCAATTTCGTTTCCAGTTTGGAATTGATATGTCCACGTATGGTCGTTGTTGTCCGATGACAGCGGGTCTCCGATTCCAACGATCCATCGTGATGAGGATGGACCTGGAATTGAACCATTGACAGCCTGCACCCACCACTCAAAGGTTGAACCTGGGGCAACCGTGTCGGCAAAGGTGAAACTTGTTCCTGTAATCTGGCTTGAAGTCGCCGATTTGAAGGTGTACTGGCCTGAAGCATTACGAATCGTGACAATGTATCCGGTTGCACCAGATACAGTATTCCAGTTCAAAACTGGCTTGTCGAGCGATTCCAACAGATTATTGGTTGTGTCGTAGAGTACAGCCCCGTCAAGTGGGGAAAGGAGAACAGGTTGAGCAGGAGGAACAACTCCTGCGACGTTATCCACGTAATCGATTCGGAGGGTTGGTCGCCATGATTCGGTCGCGTGTTCTCCAGAGGCAAAGGTATGGAGACTAGTTCCTGTTCCAACTGCCTTGAGTTGAACGGTCATCGTCATGTTCCCGTTCGCAATGTTCGACTGCGCAAGTGAGGTAATGTCCCATTCAAGCCATCCCGATGGAGGTGTAACTGAGAGCGTTGAACGCGTGATTTCAGTCCCACTACATGCTGGAGGTTGGAGCGCAGTCACGCTCGATTCTGTAAAGGTCGAACAAGCATGGGCACTGACGGTGAGCGGAGAAACACCAGCCACTTGGGTACGATACAATCGAAGCATCGTTGAAGTCGGCGTCATCGCACTAGGCCATGGCATTTGCGAGAGATCAAATTCGATGAAAATCTCATGGTCACCCGAAGAACTTGCACCCAACTTGAGGGTCGTACTGCCGCCATAATTCGTGTTCTGTGTTGACGAAATGGTATGAGTATCTGGTGCTGCAGGCAACAAGCCTGTATCGGTAAAGATAGACCCACTTGAAAGAGTCACTGTATGATTACCCGCACCATCGTCGTATCCTTGTGCTGATGGAACACGGAATGTGTTGACTTGAGACCACTCACCAAATCGAATGTGTTCGTCAACAATCCATTGATAGGATAAAAGTCGCCAGTGCAACCACTCATCCCCTGAAGTGAGATTCAACAAAATCAATGTTGAATTTTGGGCATCCCAGCGCAGATCATCCGCTTCTGCCAATTCTGTGTTGTTACCAGTATCAACACAGGTGAGATCGTATATCATCCGAGCATCTGAAGCACTGCACAGGAAGAAGCCAGTAAAATTGGTTGACGGAGGCGACCATGAAATGTTCACGTGATCTGCGCCCGCCGGCCTCACAGAGGAATAGTTCCAAACGGTTGTCGCATCAACCGGCAGTAGCCCAGTCGGGCTCGCATCGACGTATGCGTTGGTCATTCGGTAGGTGATGTTCAGCGATGGACGTAGTGCAGCGCTAACCTCGTTACTCGAATAGAAGTCGAGTCTGCCGTCAACACTGCTCTCGTTTTCTTCTGCTTGAACAAGGAAATCGAGCGACGTGAGTCCGTTTGCTACCGCCTGCTGGAGTAAACCAGTTATGTCGCCCGAATGCATCATATCGGATGCGTCAATCAATTCTGCTCCGAGGAAAGGAATGTCCGTGTCCGTTGAATGATAGGCGCCAGGAGTATTCCATTGCGTTGAACTGGTCGCATTGTTCCAATTTGCATTACCATCGAAAGCTGTGTTGATCAATGACACTGTCCAATAGACCTCGCCATAACTTGTCGATTTCGTGTTCAAGGTAAAGAAAGCATCCATAATTTCGTAGGTTCCGTTAATTGGTAGTTTTGTCAAATCAACCGACACGATGGTGGATGAACGTTGGGATGTACCCGAACTGTATCCTGAACGACCAACACTCATGGTTCCAGAATTGTAGAGGTTTGCAGTTTGTGCAGAAGAATCGAGGGTTGTGTCAACGATAAATCCAGACGGTTCGTTAAGTTCTGGCAAGAATCCGCCTTCAGAGACGTTGATGTAACCCCAGGTACTGTTGATTTCATTTCCAATGTCATGTGGAATATGGAAAACGGAACTGGTTGAGCGTGGACCGAGCATTTCATCGTTGACGGGTTGAACAAACCAGCGAATGCTTTGGTTGGTCGCAAGGTCACTCGCAGGTTGGAACGAGAGGCTCTGTAGGTCGAACAGGGCTGTATCAATTCGTGAATCGTAAATTGTGAATCCCTGCATGATATCGGTCGCATCGTTCTGAATGAACACCTTCCAATCATCGATGTTGGCAGCATTGGAATGCGTCCACGTCATAACAGGTTGAGTCGAAGGTTCAGGAACGTGGGTGCTGAGATTCCATGTGATGTCATCATTCACTGGAAGCGAATTGCTCGCAGCAAGTGTAGGAATTGATGCTGTACCATCCGTCCATGTCAAATTGAGCCAAGGACGTTCGGTGGAGAGTCCTTCCGTACTCGTGAAGGTGATCAATGCGTCCGAAGAATCGCTAGTCATCAAGGCAACTGAAAGATAGGAATCGCCGTTGGCCAAGGCCGCTTGAACGATTTCTGTTACATCCCAATCCATCCAGTCCGCTGAAACTGAAGCGCTCAAGTCGCTGAGTGAGCCAACGTCTGTGCCAATGCCCCGTCCACCATCTGCACTCCAATTGTTTGTTCCATCGTACGTGGAGTTGTTCAGTCCGGTTGTCCATGTTTGCAAGACGGGACGAACCGCAACTTGCACGTTGGTGGCAGAACCTGATTGTGCCCACATGGTGAGTTCAGCATTCGTTACCCTAGCATTACTTGGAGTCGGCAGTTGATTGAGAGGAATCTTAAGCAGTGCGCTGGCATGATAACCACTTCCCAATTCGCCAACCTTCAGGGTGGTCGAGGTTGAGTGGTTTTGTTGACCTTCAATGCCACCCTCAGCAACCCATGTGTCAATAAAGTGCGGAAGTTGGAGAGCCGGCATTGCTTCATGATGTCGAATTTCGACTGCTGCGCTGGTTGAAGAAAGATTCCATGTTACAAGTGAAGGGAGGTTGAAGTGGAATGTTTCCGACCAATTTCCAAGTTGATTGGTCGAAGAAATAGCACGAACTCGCCAATACCATGTTTTCCCATCATCCAAATCTGATGTAGGCGTAAAGGAGTTGTTTGTCAAATCGAACCCAGAGTTCGACCACGAGGTTTCAATGCTCATGTCGTTGCTATCGAAGGTATTGATCGTGTCTAGCTGGACTGCATAACCACTCACACTTACGCCCGTGGAATGTGTCCAGTTCATGAGCGGACGGTCAATGGGTTCAGGGTTAATTCCGTCAGCAACACTCCAACTTCCATTCAGCGGCAAGACAGGGGTAGGTTCGAGTGGAATTGCATTCGAACCTGGGACGTAAACAAACGACAGTTCCGGTCGCTTGGCGTCGACAGCTGTTCCTGTATGGAACAAAACGTCGCGTATCTGTCCGCTACCTGCACCAACGATTCCAAGAATGAAATCTGCTGAGTGGTTGTTACGCATAGCGTTCTGTACGGCCAACGTGACGTTCCAATTCACAGAGGAGCTTGAAGTGAATCCAGACCCTATAGTGACAGAGTCGAGGAGAGAAGAACGTTCGCTTCCTTTAGCGCCGACAGAGTTCCACGTGTTTGTGCCATCATAGGTCGCCCATGTCGCCCCATCCTCTGTCCAACCATGTTGGGTGTTTTCCCAAGCGCCGACGACAGGCGATCCGAATGGGAAATCACTGAGGTACAATTCGAGGTTCGCAGATTCCACTGCGTAACCAGACGGCAAGAACGTCGAGGAAAGATCGCAACCAAACAGTACTGTGGTTTCGGAAGGGATCGTGTTGTACGATACTTGCAATTCCGTCTCCGAACCATAATTTGAGTTCGGCATTCCCGAATCGATGTATGTATCTGCACACGCTGGATGGAGACCATCTGAACTCGCATTTCCTTGCTTCAATCGGAATTCGTATCGGTCACCACCAAGCCAAGTTGAGTTCATGGCACTGATGAGGAACGATGAATAAGACCATTCTCCATGACGGTTGTCGGAATCGACGTGAAGCATTCGCCAATTATACATGTGTCCTGCTTCGAGACTGTCAAGACCAGTGAAACTCAGTTCACCATCGCTTGGAGCAAAATCCGTATCTGTTCGGGTGTCAATGCGTGTGACTTGATCATGGAACAGGGAGTCCGTTGAAAGTTCGAAAATCATATCGTAGGAGGAAGATGTTGAGGATGTCCAAGTAAGCGTTGGTGTTGTGTTCCCTGAGAAGTTGTGTCCGGTTTGGTTCCACAAGGTTTCGCCATCCCAAGGCGATGTAAGCGAAGGCGAAACCGTCAAAGGATTTGACCAATCGTATTTGATGTACAGGTGTGGTTTGTCTGCTTCATTGAGCGCATCTGAAGAATGGAAGGTTACTGAATCAACGCCATTGTTGGCTGCATACGCACCGTTTTGAGAACGGGCGGTCATGGCGAAATCGAGTGAATCAGGGCCGCTGTTGTCGAGGTGTTGTTGGAGCATGCTCGTGACATCAAACGCAAAGTCATCACTGGTTTGGGAACCCATCACGTTCGAATCCGTTGCGTAACTGAGGTACTCACGGCCGCCCTCATCCCAAAGTTGGTTGGTTGTCGGACGACGCCACGTGACATCCCCTTCAGACCAAACATCAACGGCATCCATCTCGTGCAAGGCAAGTGTTGCGGAACCACTCGATGTCGAGCGGGTCAAGTTGAGTGAGGCTTCAAGGATGGTCGCATTGGAATGCAGACCCAATCGATCGAAGTTGATGCGGAAGTGGGAAATCGTTTCACGTGTGCTTGTGACTTGTGTCACAACCGTCGAGACAGAGCCATAGTTGTCGTTCTTGTTGTCCTCGTCAACATAGGTGTCTTCGATAAAATCAACAGCATCTGCAAGGTCGTTTACATCGACTGCGATGGAAGCCGAACCGTCATCGTTTGCCGTAACATCGTGCGTGGGCAAGAAGAACGAGCCACTCGTCCACGAACCCAGTGTTCCTGTCGAGTCCATTGCGCGCATTCTGTAATGCATCGTCGTTCCGTTATCGAAAGCGTCTGATGAAGGAATAGCCAAGGCGCCTGTTGTACCAGAAACGGTGAAGCTGGAGGCATGGGCATCGGTGTTGTAGAGCCAGTTGTAGTTGTCCTCATCGCTCTTGAAACCATCATTTAACGAAAGTTGAACTTCGGCAAGGATTCCCGAATACGAGTCCCAAGTCATGCTTGGAGTGAGATCCGCGGAGAGATAGAAATCACCCGACATCAATGGTGCTCCATCGTCAACAAAGTTTGGAGTAATGGCTCCTCCTGAACCGGCGGTGGATGTGGAGGAATCGATGCGGAGGCTCGGACGGTCTTGAATGTTCAATGTCTCGTTCATCGCACAATCGTATTGTGAATCGAGAGCTGAAACGAGAATTTCAAGAGTGGATGCGCTTGATGAAACTGCGCTCTGAGCTAGGGCAGTGACATTGAGTTGGACGTTTGATGAACCCCCTGATTGGCCGAGAGGTGAAGTAACAATGGGTGGCTCCCAATCAGAGCGGTCTGCACCATCTTCTGCTCCCGGCTCAGCCCACATGAGGGTTCCATCACGCGAGTTCCATGTTGCATTTTGATCCCATGAAACACTGGTTGAAGCAGGATAAACGGCAAGTCCGTTGGTCGCCCCAGCGTTTGAGCAAACGAGGTCGAGACGTGCTGAGTGAATCGTATCCGTAGAAGCAAAGTTCAACGGGAACGAGAGAAGAAGTCGTGCATCGCTTGTCCCTGAAATTCCGAGCAGACCCGTGTCTTCGCCCGCATAATCATCGTTTGGATAGTCCGAGTCGATGTATGTATCCAGTGTAGGACTGATGGTTGAAATGACGTGCTGAACGGTTGGTTCTTCTTCGAGAAGTTCCGGAGCCGGGAAGGCTGAAGGAACAAAAACATCGGCAAGAAGGAACATCAGAATTAGAGTCACTGCAGTGAAGACATTTCGATTTGTGGTGCTGTTTCTCATGGCGCTCATTCGACCTAAGATGTGGAAGGTTATGACTGATTCGGCTGACGCCCCCCTTTAGGGGGGCGGGAATTTCGATCAATAAAATTCAATCCGAATGTTGAAAGATGCTCGCCATTCTCTACGAATTATGAGCGAACTTTGGGTCGAACGTCATCGCCCACAAAGCGTCGGAGAGATTCGTGGCCAAGCGTCTGTCGTGAGCCGATTGTCCGTTTACGCTGAACACAAGGAATTTCCACACATGCTCTTTGCTGGACCACCCGGAACTGGAAAAACGACAGCCGCCATGGCACTCACAAAAGACGTCTTTGGAGAACATTATCGAGACAACCTCCTCGAGATGAATGCTTCAGATGAGCGTGGTTTGGACAAGATCCGCTCAAAAGTCAAGCAATTTGCTCGTACGCAGCCGTATGGGGATGCAAAATTCAAAATTATTTTCTTGGATGAATCCGATGCCTTGACCAACGATGCGCAAGGTGCATTGCGCCGAATCATGGAACAATACGCTGAGACATGCCGATTCATTCTCTCATGCAATTACTCCTCAAAGGTCATCGAACCCATTCAATCACGATGTGCTGTATTCCGCTTTCGACCGCTTGCGGACTCTGATGTTCTGGAACAGGTCAAACATGTCGCAAGCGAAGAAAAGGTTACCCTTGATGACGATGCTGCGGAAGCATTAGCGAAGATCGCTCAGGGAGATTTACGACGAGCCATCACTGCACTCCAAGTTTCAGCAGCCATCAGTGAAACCATAACTCGCAGCATCGTTTACGAAACATCTGCGACGGCTCCACCAGAAGCCCTTCACCAGTACATCATGGCCTGCAAAGATGATGGTTTTCACGTCGCACGTCGACGTTTGCAAGAGCTTCTCAACAAGTATGGACTGGCTGGAACAGATTTTGTTGGCCAACTTCATCGAGAGTTGTACAACGTCGATTTTATCTCAGAAATGGACAAACTTGACCTTACCGAAATCATGGCTGAAGTCGATTATCGTCTCGTTGAAGGAGGCGGAGAAAAGATACAGTTGGATGCTATGACCGCCAAACTCGTCTCGATGTTGAGAAACTGAACGTTCACTTTCACTTTTTGAATTGTGTCGACGACATTGAGGTGTTGCGAAGTGTGTTCGGACGTTCATGAACCAAACAGTCGAAGCCCTCCTTGACGTCTTATCGTGGACCCCCCTTGCCAGTTTTATTCGTACGTACCGAATTCAACAATTGCATCAACGCACCATCGAATTACGTATGTCGAAGAAAATTGATGCCGTGTTTGAGGGGATTCTCAACCGACATTCGGATTTGCTTTCCTAAACCGCGGAATCACTCGTGACGATCAAGTTCCATGTGTACTTCTGAACGTTTTTCCATGGATCTCCTTGCTCAATGATAATCACGACAATTTTGTGTGTCCCTTCCTCAAGGTCTGCTCCAAGGAAGACAGCGAAAGGTTGGTCTAACTCTCCATGCGGTGTAAGATTTGGTGCTGATCTGTTCGATGTTGAAGAACCGTTTGCAATTCGGTCAGCATTGTTGTTCCAATACGAGATGTTGTCTTCACGAGCGGTTTCATTCGCTTGGTATTCACGGGTGACCTCGACGACCGCCCCGTCTGAATTGACGTTGTCCATTAAACCGAACAACAACCATGCCTCGCCTTCAAGAATCGGAGAACCGTCTGTATACCAGGTCAGGGTTGAACTCGAGGTAGCCATAGCATGAGGATAAGCGATGTCATCGCCATCATCTGTCACGACCGTCCATTTACTTGCGAGTTCTGGGGCTGCGATGTCACCAAATGGTGGATTCACCAGAAGGAAGGATAGAGCAAGGAAGGTGAAGGTGTGCAAAAAGGCAGCCTTGAACCAGGTTCCACCTCCATAGTGTTCGACGAATCGCTCTGGCATGACAGTTCGATGAAGCGTTGGAATCAGGAAAATACATGTCAACGGCAAGATGTAGAGAATCTTTGAATTCTCAGGATCGGTCGAATCCATCAGGACATAACGCATGAGCAAGGTGATGGTGAGAGAAAAGGCAAGAACCAACCACATCGAAGCTGTTTCTGCCTTCTCTTTTTGGACATGCTTTACTGGATCAAACGGTTCGATTCCGAGATTACGCCCTGTTCGACGTACTTTCTTTTCCTTGTCCCCTCCTTGCGTCCGCTGACGGCGTTCGCCTTGAGCCGCAGTCATCGCCGTTGAGAGGTCGACCATGCACCTTCGGATGGGTGAGAGTGAATGAAGGATGCGGTCGAATTCCTTCTGTTTGAACCCGCATTCTTCAAATGGGGGTTTTCGCAGGCGAGGGCAGGCCGGGGTGGCGTAGTTGGTAGCGCGTCGGACTCATAGGGCAGCCTTCAAGGCGATCGTATGACGTGCAAAGCCCCTTGTGGTGTCTGAGACATCCGAAGGTCGCGGGTTCGAGCCCCGCTCCCGGCACCACCATCGCATTGTTGAAGGGCTAGAAACCACTCCAAGCACTATGGCACACGCTCCTGATGTCGGTTCTCGCGTCCACATCAAACTCACAACACATGATGGTGAGACCGAGATTGAAGGCGTAGTTCTTCCACCTGCAGTTCAGGATCACATGACCATTAAACTCGCGAATGGATACAACATCAGCCACCCTCTTTCTTCAATCGAAATACTCTCGATTGAACAACCAAGTGAAACTGAAATTTCACCAACAAGCGTTCCATCGATCAATCCAGATTTACCAAACGTTCGTATCGTTCACACAGGTGGAACCATTGCTTCAAAGGTCGATTATACCACTGGCGCAGTGACAGCCCAGTTCGAACCATCCGAGTTGGTGGAGCATGTTCCTGAACTTTTGAGCATTGCGAATCTTGGTGTCCACAAGATTGGAAACATGTTTAGTGAAGACATCCGACCAAATCACTGGAACCAAATCATCGATGCAACCGAACAAGCGTTTGCTGATGGATGCGTTGGCGTTGTTGTCACCCACGGAACCGACACCCTCCACATCACAGCCTCAGCCGTTGCCTTTGCCTGGGGTGGGAACGGAGGGAATCCGCCGGGACGAATTGCTTTTGTCGGATCTCAGCGTTCGAGCGATCGCGCTTCTTCAGATGCTGCACAGAACCTCATCTCAGCGGTCAAATGGGCCGCGGAGGGGCCGCACCCTACTGGTGAATTGAGTGATGCTGTCGTTGTATCCATGCACAGAACCAGTGACGATGGAGCGTGTTCAATCCACGCTGCAACCGGCGTAAGGAAACTCCATTCGAGCCGTCGCGATGCGTTTCGTCCAGTCAATACGATGCCACTTGCAACCATTCAAATCGAAAATACGATGGTTGATCTTCAACTTGAACACCATTACCAAGAAGCGCGCTCAACAATTCAACCACGTGCAACGACTTTGAAAGCTACTCGTTACAACGAGGACATCGTCATTCGTCAAATGATTGCTGGGCCTTGGCTTTCCACAAAAGAAATTGAGGATGCAGTGTCCTCTGATGTTGACGCTTTGGTGATTCATGGAACAGGATTGGGACACTTGCCGATTGAAGATCCAAACAACGATGCCCCTCAAAACATCGAACTCCGTGATGCGCTTCAACAACTGGAGATTCCAGCCTTGGTCGTGAATCAATGCATACACGGCCCAGTCAACATGAACGTGTACTCCAAGGGACGAATTCAGCAAGAGATTGGACTCCTAGGACACGGTTTGACCTCATCACCTGATGCAGCTGTCGTCAAACTTCATTTCGCACTCTCCAACAACATGGATATTGCAGACGCAATGGCAGAAAATTTGCTTGGAGAACAGCAACAAACCATTTTGAATTAAGCGATTCGATGAAGAACCTTATCGGTTCTGTGCATTTTATGGCGAGCCCAATTGGTGACCCCGTTTCCGAACTGAAGTCGCGTCGTGAACGGGCTCGGTCAGGAGGAGGTCGAAAGGCATTGGAAGCCATTCGAGCCACCGGCCGAGGTACTGCACGAGATCGAATCGACTTGTTGTTGGATCCGGATTCATTTGTTGAAGTGGACACCTTTGTGACGCATCGAACGAACGATCACAACATGTTCCTTCATCAGACCTTGGGCGATGGTGTCGTCACTGGCCATGGAACAATCGAAGGTCGTCGAATTTATTGCTTCGCACAGGATTTCAGCGTGCATGGTGGCTCGATGGGTGAAATGCACGCCAAGAAAATTGCCAAACTTGTGGAGATGGCTGAGCGCTCGAAAACACCCCTCATTTGTGTCTGGGACGGTGGAGGACAACGTGCCCATGATGGAATCGATGCACTAGCGGGTACTGGCGAGTTGCTCGATCGTTTGGTGCAATGCAGTGGGCGCGTTCCCGTGATTAGCCTTGTTTTAGGACCTGTCGTTGGCGTATCGGCCTTGGCTGCAAGCCTTTCGGATTTCACAATCTTAGGCGAAGAGCATGGGCAACTGTTCTTATCTTCGCCATTGGAGACCCCTGAAGTTCAACGTGGTGAAGTCGATGCTGCCGGCTTAGGAGGAGCCAATCTCCATGCCTCGCGTTCCGGTATCGCATGCTTGGTTGCGGACGATGAAGATGATGCGTTCTTCCTCGTCCAAGAGATTCTCTCCTATTTGCCTGATCATAACGATGCTGAGCCACCACATGTTCCAACTGAGGATCCTATCGATCGTAACAACAACGAACTTGAAACGCTTGTCCCAGACAATCCCAATCGACCATACAATATGGTGAGTGTTGTCGAGGAAGTAGTTGATGATGGAGAATTCCTTGAACTGTTCCCGAACTATGCTGAGAACATCATCATCGGTTTCGCTCGTCTCGATGGACGGAGCATCGGCGTCGTCGGTAATCAGCCGAATGTTCTGGCTGGATGTTTGGACATTGATGCTTCGATTAAAGCAGCACGATTCATCCGACTTTGCGATGCATTCAACATCCCACTCGTCACTTTCGAGGACGTTCCTGGCTTCCTTCCCGGCGTTGTTCAAGAATGGGGAGGTATCATTCGACACGGTGCAAAATTGTTGTTTGCTTATGCGGAGGCAACCGTTCCGAAACTCACACTCGTCACCCGTAAAGCATACGGAGGCGCTTATCTAGCCATGTCGTGCAAGCATTTGCAGAGTGACTACAATGTGGCATGGCCGACCGCTGAACTTGCCGTTATGGGAGCCGAGGGTGCAGTGAACATCATCCATCGCCGCGAAATCAACGCCGTTGAGGACGATCAAAAGGAAGAGGTTCGTCAACGTCTCGTGGGTGAATACAAAGCAAAATTTGGCGACCCATACGTCGCTGCTCGAAACGGTTGGCTTGATGATGTCATTGAACCATCAGAAAGTCGCCTACGCCTGTGCCGAGCACTTGCAATCCTTCGCTCCAAGCGAGAGTGGAGTCCTCCGAAGAAACACGGCAACATTCCACTATGATTGATTCGTTTTTGCTTCTGCACGAGCAAGGAGGCCACCCGAGGAAGCCTCTCGGACTGGTTCTTGTGGTGGTTTACGGAATTGGAACAAGAGCCATCCGATGACGGCAAGAAGTGGAACGATAATGAGTGCTGCAACCAGTGTTCCACCTGAATTTGACTCTGTATCATCGCCCGTAGTGGATGTCGATTGATCCTCAGGAACGAGGTATTGCAAGCGGGTTGAGACATCAGAAAACGACGGGTCCCGGGCGATAACATCGATGTTGATGAGTGCACCTGGCTGCAACTCCATTTCGAATCGTTCCGTGCATTCTCCTTGCGCATCACAGGTTCGCTCACCAGTTTTGTCAATACCATCGAAACGAAGGGTGACGTCCATATCATCACCATCTGCATCGTCCCAAACCCATATCACAGTCAGATTTGAAGCACCAGTTCGCTCTACGGTTGCATTCGAAAGCATTGGACGGTCGGGTAGGGGGTTGATGGTAAGATTGAGCATCTTGGTGAACGTTGTCGTACCATCGCTTACATTCAACCACCAACCCGAATCGACGCCCCATTCATCGAGTCGAGCTGAAAGGAGCAATTCTTGGCCAGACAAAGCAGCCACAACTTTGGAATCACCGTCCAACTCGACCGTCCACGTTAACGCATCACCATCGACATCGGAAGCAAAGGCAGCAAGACCAACAAGCACTGTTTCCTCTTCATCCATTGTGATCGTCCAAGCAGATTCATCAACAACGAAGTCATCATCAACCGCCTCAATACGAAGTGGTACATCTGCAAGGATTGGAGGATTGAAACCATCAGTAATCGAAAGTTGAAGCACTTCAGCACCGTTGGCATCGGGTAAAGGCGTGAAGGCAATCAACGAGAGATCGTTTGAAACATTCCAAGAGAGGATATTGCCTACTCCTTGACTTTCCCCATTGATAAGCACGGTGAGAGGTTGTTGTTCAGGATCTGTGAAATACTGACTGTAATCGATGTACAAACTCTCTCCGTCTTCGATTAACGTTTGTTGCTCGATGGTTGAAAGTTGAATGATTTGGTCATTGACCGGTAGAATTGAACCATTCAGTATCACGCTTGCTTGATCGAGAATATCACCATCTGCCTCCATATCGAGATCGATTCGAGTCGTTCCTTCCCATTCTTCATCAACAGAATGAAACAACGTGAGCGAGGTCCCATCAGGACTGATGGTGACACTAAAGTGGGATTGGTTTTCAAGCAAAGTTGCATTCAGAATACGTACAACCTGGCCATCGGGATCCGTTGCAACATCGGTTCCGTTAAGGACGACAGAGCCACGTTGTGGAACCAAAAGTTCTGGCAATGGTTGCTCGAATTCAAGTGGGTCGTTGGTTCGATTGAAATCAAAACTCGCAAATCCGGTTCCACCTTCAACAGAAACAACCAATCGCAGTTCATGTGATCCTGGTGCGATGCCCTGCATCGGAACCGTACACGACACATTCTCATCGGAAATCGTCGCTTGATAGGTCGTCACATTGTCCAATAGGCAATGCCCACCGATTGTCCAAGTGGAGGGTAAATCGGCGTAGACATCGCCATTTCTCATCGACCAGAGCGCTTCAAACTTCGCATCATCTTCTGGGCTGAACACCGTTCCATTGAGACTGGTAACGTTGGAAATCCGAATCAACTTTGCATCATCCAACAACTCGTCCACGTATCCATTGGAATCGGAGGAGGAGTAGAGATTGTTCTCACGATTAAAGGCCTCTCTGAACTTGGAATGGTCGCCACGTAAAGTTAGATCAAAGTACGGCAAAATATGATCCATAGCATGATCGATTTGCTCCTCTTGAGTTAATGATGCGTCACCATCGTTGAAGTCTTCCAAGAATGAAGTTGTATCTTGATATTGATAGTGGTTTGCTCCTAGGGAGTGTAGGATTTGCCATGCGAGCCCGTCAACATTCTCCAGAACAGGAATGACGTTCTCCGTTGCAGGAGCGATCTCATCGGCGCTTCCCGTGATATACAGTGCTATGTTCGGCATAGCTCCACTTGTGACCATAGGATCCTGGACAGAATCAACTTGCATGGCGAGTCCGACCAATGCACGAGGTGGTTGGAGCATTTCATCATCGACCAAATTGTCCCAATTGATGTAAGCGTTGGACGCCCAAACTGCACCGTATCCGTGACCAATGAGACCCCAATGTTGCTCATCGACCGAACCGTACATTCCGAGAACGACGTCATTCGTTTGATTCGCTTGATTCATCCAACTCTGGACATCGAGTATCGCACCGATGAAACTCTGCCACGTCGGGTTTGTATCGCTATTGATTTCAGTATGAATGTAAACCATCGTCCCACGCTGAGCAATTCGAGTTGAAATGAGCATGTAGTTGTCAGGAGATTCATTCTCATCAATGAGCAACAAAACCCAAGGAAACGGACCATTTCCAGCCATTTCCTGTTCTTCACCAGTGTTCAGAGCAGGATAGACCAATCGATGTTCCTCTTCGAATGCTCCACCTTGTTGAGCAAAGTCAACATAACCGACTGGAAAATCAACGCCTGTGTGTGAAGGTTGGAAATTCTGATCCTCTTCAGGTACTGCCGCAGAGGTCGAGAGCGATGAGAGAAGCAGCAAACAAATGAGTGCAACTGCTCGCTCTCTCATGATGTTCGGTTCATGTTGAAACATTTGATTGTTGCATTCGATTGCATCATCTTTGCTCGAGTTTGCATTCAACCGCAAGAAGCCATGTCATCAATTGTTCGAGGGTAGGGAGGTCACCTGCGAAATGAGGAGTCCACAAACTGCGCCAGCATTCCAAATGTTGTGCAGCAAGCATCCAACGACCGTCGATTGAATGATTGTCAACGGAAAACCATTCGACCCGTTCATCATACGACCCGTTCATTGGCTCATAAACAGGATTGAGCGTAAACGTTGCTTTGACCACTTGATCAAGCGTTCCTTCTACGTCGATAATCAAATCAAACACTGTTTCATCATTCGCTTTTGAATTCACTAATGTTGCTGGAAGTTGTCTTCTCCCTCCGAGTGAGGCGACCTTTCCGCCTTGTTGGAGCCAAGCTGAGGCGATGGATCGAGCGGCTCCTCCACCCCCGTTGATACCGAGAATGGCTCCTTTAGCGACATCAATTCCAAAGTGAGAAGCAACGTGAGCAACACCGTGACCGTCAGTGGTCGCACAATACCATCCTTGACCATCGTATCGCAATGCATTCACTGAAATGATATCAAGAGCCTCATCGATCGGTGAGAACACCATGCTCTGAATTTGATGCTTGAGGGGTGAAGTCAAATTAAGCCACACCTCGTTCGAAGATGAACCATCAGGAAAATTGATCTTCACTGTTTCGCGTAACGTTGGCTGAAGTTTCGGGGCAAAGGTTGCTTCAGCTTCATGTTCGATTGACTCTGATGCGTGCTTCAAGAGATTCGATTGAAATGCCTTTAGTTTCTGATTTGCAGGTTTCCAGTGAGGTTGGTGCTTGTCGTGTTCAATGTACGCCCACCCAAGTACCTCGTCGATGTGATTTGCCTCCAAAATGGTGAGAGAAGAGACCTTAAGATTCGGAAAGTGCCCATTTTTTTTGAGATGAGCAAGAACCAAGTTAAACAAAATAGGTGAGAGTGTATGTTCGATTGGATCCCCGCCAACAGCGTATCTAAGACCGAACATGCCATTACTTTGGTGTCATTGTTCATGAACGTCTGCTTCTTGCGTCATCCCCAAAATATAGTAAATGCAGGCCATGTATTCAAAAAGAAGGCAGTCGTCGAATTACCATGGCCGTAGCAGAACGTGGCTCATTTATTTGGTTTCTTTTCTCAATTACCTCGTTTTTGATTTCAATCAAAGTCATGAACGATTTTGAAGGATATGCGACAACCGTTTTTGGAGGAACAGGGGCTGCAGCAATGATGCTTGCAATCATCCTGTTCAGGCAAGAGCAGCGTGAACTTTTACTCAACCCGATGAAGGCCATAGAGCGCGAAGTTCATCAAGATGCAATTGCAAAACAAGGGAAGGGAACAGGCCTCGGAATTGGTGCATGGGCTTTAGGAATGCTCGTGGCAATGATTGTCCTGTGATGGAGTTAGAACATGATCGATGACGATTTGTCTGGGCATATCCACGCCGGCTTTTGGCCGTTCATGAAAAGAGCACTCACACTTTTTTTGCCACTATGGGTTTTTCTACTGTGTTATTCACTTGAACTCAACAACATAATTTCTGCCGCAGCTGCTGGAGCGTCTCTCTCACTCATCGTCTACTACGAGCAAAGAAAACTCAAACAAATCAACACGTGAATGCTGTCGTGGATAACATGATAAAGGAAGAAGAGGTGGTAATAGTATGGGCCTTTACGACTGGTTAGGCGATTTGTTGGGCTTTGAGGCTCCATCATTGCTTGAAATCGTCTTTATGTCATCAGCGATTTTTGGAGGACTCTTTTTCCTCTTGATGATGCTACTCATGCTAGTGGGTGATATTTTTGGTGGAATCGTTGGAGATATGACAGGAACTGACGGAGGCCTTGGCGCAGATGCAGCTTTCGAATTGTTCAGCATCCAAGGAATCGCCGCTGCAGTCATGATGTTTGGAATCGCCGGTATGTTTGGTATTTCAGCGACTGGAAACGATGTTGCTGCTGTTCTCATCGGAGGCGTGGCAGCCTCTGCGTCAATGTACGGTGTCAAATCTATGATGCAAGGCATATCACACTTGCAGGCTGATGGCACCGTTGATTACCGAGACGCCATAGGTGAGCGAGGACAAGTCTATTCACGAATCAAGCCAAACGAAACTGGCGAGATTCAAGTTCCAGTCGACGGAACACTCAGGACGTTGCTTGCAAGAGCGACCGACAAAAAATTGTATATTCCATCTGGCGAGTTCATCACGGTCACTGACGTGATTGGATCTACCATGATTGTGGAACCGCTCGAGGACCTTTCCTCGGAAGAATAATAAAAAAAACAGGTGAAAAAACATGTCAGCAGCATTTTGGGGAACAATGGCCGTATTCGGCGTAATAGCAATTCTAGCATTCGGATTTTTACTCCTTGTAACGCGATACAAGCGTTGTGCTTCCGACGAAATCCTCGTCGTATATGGTCGCGTTGGCGGTGGAAGAGCATCGAAATGTATCCACGGAGGTGCAACGATGGTTTGGCCTTTAATTCAAGATTACAAGAAATTGAAATTGACACCTTTAACTATTCCAATTACACTCGATAACGCACTTTCACAGCAAAATATCCGTATCTCGCTACCTTCCACATTTACGGTCGCGATCAGTACAAACCCACTGATCATGAACAACGCAGCGGAACGATTGCTACACCTTCCAACAAATGAGCAAGAAGCGCTCGCTAAAGACATCATTTTGGGGCAACTTCGTTTGACTGTCGCAAGTTTGACCATCGAACAAATTAACCAAGACCGCGATTCATTCCTCGAACTCATTCGTGACAACGTCGGCGCGGAACTTCACAAGTTGGGTCTTTATCTCATCAACGTCAACATCATTGACATTACTGACGAGTCAAATTACATCGAGAGTATCGGTAAGAAGGCCGCTGCGGGTGCAGTCAACAAGGCTCTTGTCGACGTTGCAAACGCCGAGCGTGATGGTGCAATCGGTAAGGCAGACGCCGACCGAGACCGAGAAGTCCAGGTTGCTCAGAACGTTGCTGAAGCAGAGAAAGGAAAGAAGGCTGCAGAAGTCGACCGACGTGTTTTCGTTCAACAACAAGAAGCAACTGGTGTTCAAGGTGAAAATCTGTCCCGTGCAGAAATTGCGTCCTACCAAGCAGACCTCGAAGAGAAGGAAGCCCAAGCAATGCAACGAGCAGAAGTTGCCCGACGTACTGCTGAAATGGAAGTCCAAAAGGCACAATATATGCTTGAACAAGAGCGACTTCGTGCAGAAGAAATTGTCCGTGAGGAGATTTCCAAGACACAAATTGAGATCGCTGCAGAAGCAGAAGCCGAGCGTCAACGCCGCATCGCTCAAGGTGAGGCAGATGCTGTGCTTGCTCGTTACAATGCTGAAGCTGAAGGTACCAAGGCGGTTCTTGAGGCAAAGGCGAACGGTTACAAGCAACTCGTTGCGAGTGCTGGTGGTGACGTCAAAGCCGCTGCTACGCTCTTGATGGTTGAGAAGATTGAGGAGATTGTCGCTCGACAAACTGAAGCAATCGCCAACCTCCAAATCGACAAGATTACCGTTTGGGATTCAGGCAATGGTGGCGAAGGTGGAAGCACTGCCAACTTCGTGTCTTCCTTGATCCGTTCACTCCCACCTGTTCATGACGTAGCCAAGATGGCTGGTGTAGACCTACCAGACTACCTCGGTTCAATGAAGGAAGAGTGAATCCGTCGAATTGAAACCTGTCGCAAAACGATAGGATGAACCTGAATACAGGGGTTGATTTGATAGCCGAATGGACATGCAGTGGTTCATGGCAAGTGATTTGGAGATTGCTCGTGCAGCCCAATTGGAACCCATTGAATCCATTGCATGGAAGTTAGGCATCCCTTCTGGTGAATTGATTTCACATGGCCCATACATGGCAAAACTCAGTTGGGATGGGATAAAGCAACGCTTTGATACAGCAAAAGGAAATCTGATTCTGGTCACATCCGTGAATCCAACACCATTTGGTGAAGGAAAAACCGTCACAACCATCGGTTTGACACAAGCATTGTGCCATATTGGCAAGAATGCAACATGTGTGATTCGAGAACCTTCGATGGGTCCTGTGTTTGGCATCAAGGGAGGGGCTGCGGGAGGTGGTCAATCCCAGGTTCTTCCGATGGAAGAAATCAATCTCCACTTTACTGGTGACCTCCATGCAGTTACATCTGCACACAATCTTCTCTCATCCCTAATTGACAATCACATCAAGCATGGGAATGCGTGCAACATTGACGCCAATCGAGTGTTCTGGCCTCGTGTGGTTGATTTGAACGACCGTTCACTTCGCGAGGTTGTGATTGGATTAGGAGGTCCTGCGAATGGCAATGTTCGACAAGATCGCTTCGACATCACAGCAGCCTCTGAAATTATGGCGATTCTCGTTCTTGCGAAAGATTATGCAGATTTACGAAAGCGTCTGGGAGAGATTGTCATCGCCGAATCAATGGAAGGACACCCCGTCAAAGCAGAGCATATCGAAGCTGCTGGAGCCATGGCCTTGCTCCTTCGGAATGCATTTTTGCCCAATCTTGTCCAAACCTTGGAAGGAAATCCTGCATTCATTCATGGAGGTCCTTTCGCAAACATCGCCCACGGAAATTCATCCATCGTTGCCGATCGAATCGCCCTCTCATGTGCGGACTATGTTGTCACAGAAGCTGGGTTTGGAAGTGATATGGGTGCTGAAAAATTCATGCATATCAAAGCAAATACTTCTGGAAAAGCGCCCGATTGTGTTGTCATGAACGTGACCGTTCGCTCCATGAAGTTGCATGGGAAAGCCTTCGGAGAGCGAGGCGGTTACCGACCCTCAAAAGAAGAATTGGAAACTGAAAATGTTCAGGCAGTCATTGCGGGGGCAACCTCAAATCTTGATCGCCACATCAAAAACATGGCACGATTTGGTGTTCCTGTTGTTGTTTCCATCAATCAATTCACAAGCGATACTGAGGCAGAACTCGAAGCGATTGAAACTGCAGCGAGAACGAGCGGCGCAGCACAGGTATGCCGCACGGAGGTTCATGCAAAAGGCGGAGAGGGGGGGGCTGCCCTTGCCAATGCTGTAGTTGAAGCAATTCATGATCATGTAGCCGCAGGACGACCATTCCTCCCACTCGTTGCACCTGGTGATTCAGTTGAAGACAAGGTGAGTGCGATTGCAACACGAATGTACGGTGCGAATAGTGTTCAAATCGAGACGGCAGCAAAGCGGCAATTGAAGAAAATTCAAGATTGGGGCTATGGAAATCTACCAGTTTGCATGGCCAAAACCCAATATTCGTTTTCTCATGATGCGGGAATGCTTGGCGCACCGAGTGGATTTGATTTACCTGTTCGGGAATTCCGGCTCAATGCAGGTGCAGGATTCGTTGTTGCTATCCTTGGTTCAATGATGACCATGCCCGGTCTTCCAAAGCGACCTGCTGCGAACGATATGGATATGGATGAGGACGGACACCTCAAGGGTGTCTTCGGGTGAACATCGATGCAAATTCTCAATCAGGGCGAAAATCACTGGAAGCTTCGGATTGAATCTGAAGATGATTTGTGGGTTCTTGCACGACTTGCAATCAAGGGTCGTCGTTTAGCCATGCTTGGTGAACGTCGAGATACCACTACAGCAGAATCTGGTTCGAGAGCAAAGGCTGCCGAACGAAAGAAAATGTGGATTGAATTGCGAATCCTATCCAACGAATACCAATCGTATTCTGGTTTGCTACGCGTTCACGGAACAATTGAACAGGCACCAATGGATATTGGATCGCATCATACACATCTCATTGAAACAGGTGATGAGGTTGAACTCACATCACATGATCCATTTCCAAATATCGACATCGATCTTCTCAAAGATGCCATCGACTCCTCAAACAGGAGCAATGTAGCAGTCGTTGTTGTGGAAAATGATGAAATTATCCTGTTTGAGATTACATCTCGAGGACTCCGTGAAGGGGCAACGTGGACAATGCGAGGAGGAGGGAAACGTGGCGACGTTCGTATGAGTGAAAGCGTTGCTCAATCGTTTCAAAAACAGGTGGCAAAGGAAATCCTCGCTGCTACAGATGCACAATTACCCATGATTCTTTGCGGCCCAGGCCATGCTCGTGAAAAACTCAAAACAGTCATACTTGATGCTGAACCAGAACGAAGTTTACGATTAATTGCTACATCAATGGCAGGACGTGCGGGAGCAAATGAAATCATTCGTGACGGTTTAGCGAACGAATTTCTTGAAGATCATGCCATTCACAAAGAAATACAATTGCTCGAACAAGTTTGGTCTCGCATCAACTCAAATGGAGCAATTGCATACGGTAAGAGCGACCTCATCCGAGCAATGGAAGAAGGAGCTATCGAAACGTTGCTTGTTGCTATCGATTTACTTCGTGATGATCAGACAGAGATTGATGGTATCTTACTCAGCCATTGGATACGTGGGTTGGAAGACATTGGAGGGAACCTTGTTCAATGTTCAACAGAACATGACGCTGGAGAACAACTCATGGGCTTAGGCGGTGTTGTAGCTTTGCTTCGTTACAAAATGGTGTAAGATATGAAGATCGTACACTTTTCGGAACTAGGTTCAGACACCCGAGAAGAGATGAAAGGTGCTCGGTGGATTCTTCTCGATCAGGATGACATCAAAAATGCCCTTTCAGCATTCATGTTCGCAGAATTGGATGGTGTGTTGGTCGCTGTTGATCATCGAAAATCACCTCCAGAGGAAGGATTGTGGCAACGAGCAGTTCATTTGCTCCTCGTATCAAGTTCGGAAAATGCAGAGGAAATTCGCCTAAAAAGTGGAATTACCAAGGTTATATCAAGCGATGAAGCATCATTTGAGGATTACCTATGGTAATGGGTCCGGAGGGAATTGAACCCTCGATCTTCGCCTTGTAAGGGCGACGTCATAAACCCCTAGACCACAGACCCAACCCTCCGTCGTTGGTGACGTATTTGAAACGCTTGGCAATACAATAACCTCAAAACGGATGCATCATCACGAATGAACAATGGACGAAGAGGCTCAAGCCGCTGCGGCCCGATTGGTTCGCCGTCTCAAGGATGGTTATACCATTACCATCGCTGAGTCCTGTACTGGTGGATTACTGGCAAGTACCCTCACGGATATCGCCGGTGCGAGCAAGTGGTTCAATCAGTCTTGGGTCACATACTCCTATGATGCGAAAATTCGCGAACTCAATGTTGATCCGAAGACGCTGGAAAAGCGAGGTGCAGTTTCTGCAGAGGTCGCCATACAAATGGCACAAGGAGCCCGTGCCCGAGCCAATGCAGATATTGCAATTTCAATTACAGGTATTGCAGGACCAAGCAATGATGGAACCAACAAAAAAGTCGGTTACGTCTATGTTGGAATCGCATCCCGCTCTTGGGCGATTTCCGAAGCGACACAAATTGGAGGAAGTCGTCAGGAAAACAAAGAGGGATTTGTTCACTTCGCTCTCCTTACTGCCATTCGACACTGGGATCAAGCAATGGAACTTGCCGAACAAAATCGTCAGGATGAGATCAAACAACGAGAAGAGCAAGCGAGAATCAAAGCGCTTGAAGAAATTGCCCGAAATCAACGTGCAGCTGCCGCCGCTGAATCCGCAGAATGGCAATCACAATCATGGTCGGATAAAACTGGCACAACTTCTGAAACAAATTTGGGAACAGATGTTGAATGGTCTGATGATTCAGCAAACGAATCAACATGAAGCCTTTTGGAGGGTCGCCTCCCATTGGTATTCATGACTGCGGAATGGGGGTTGATTTCGCAGGAATTAATGAAACGCGGAATTCTTGTAACGACAGGCGTCAAAGAAAAATTACTCTCACTCGAGGATCCCCTTCACGTGCTTAACCAAGCATCGAACGTGGGTTTCCAACGAGGGATGCTATCCACTGAAATTCTTGAAGAAATGATTGGAGCATCTACTCCAAAGCAAGCAGTAGAACTTGATTCCAAAACCACGCCCATTGGAAGAACAATTGCCCCAATCAAAGAACCTGAGCCAGTTCAAATCCAATATCGGAACAATTTGCCTGATTGGAATGAAAAGGACTTCTCAGGTATTGCAACAGACGTTGACAATGATATCTTGATTCATTATGACATTACAGGAAACAGCACGACAGAAGGGAAAATGGGTCACATACAGGCGTGTTTCAATGACCGTTTGGACAGCATCAGAAAGATGATTGTAAAGAATTCACGACTTCCGAGGAAGCCACAAGAAATTGGACGATTAAACACCGAATATCGTCGATATCAGGGGTACGAAAACCTCGCTGTCGCCATAGGGCTCGTTAATGATCCGAGGCACACTAAAAATGGACATCTCATGTTTGGTCTTGAGGATGAAACTGGAGAAATGAACTGTTTGTTAACCATCCGACAAGGAGATGATCGTGACCGGTTGCATGAACAAGTCGTCGAGGCAGGTTTGATGCCTGATGATGTGCTTGGTGTAAGTGGATCCTTTTCACAAACAGGTGACATCTTCTATGTGGATGATTTGTTTTTCCCAATGAAAGACCGACACGAAAAGAAAAGTGCTGAAATCGGAGTGAGTGTTGCGTTCTTATCTGACATCCACGTTGGCTCGAAAACATTCCTCGAAGCTCAATGGCACAAGATGGTTCGATGGTTCCATACAGATCCTCTTGCAAAGACCGTGAAATATCTGATTTTGAGTGGTGATTGTGTTGATGGTGTGGGCATTTATCCAGGGCAAGACAAGGAATTGGCTATACCTGATTTGTTTGGCCAATACAGTGAATTTGCGAGATTGTTGGAGCTCTTACCTGACTGGGTGGAATGTGTGATGCTTCCTGGTAATCATGATGCAGTTCGCCCTGCAGAACCGCAACCAACATTTGAGAAAGACATTCAACAAGACTACAACAAGACAACGTTTGTTGGCAACCCTTGTGATTTCTCCTTACATAATGTGAGGTTATTGTCTTACCATGGAAAGTCTATTGACGATTTCGTTGCTGGTCTGCGTACAGTGACCTATTCAGAGCCTGTTGAAGCCATGCGACAGATGCTAAGACGCAGACATTTAGCCCCACAATGGGGGGGTAAAACACCATTATCTCCAGAACTTGAAGATGGTCTGGTTATTCGAGAGGTACCGGACATTTTTGTAACAGGACACGTACATGGACACGCTTGCTTGGATTTCAGAGGAACAACACTTGTCTGTTCATCGACATGGCAAGATCAGACATCCTACCAGAAGATGCTCGGATTCCAACCCAAACCCTGCATGCTTACGATTGTGAATCTACAATCGCACAAATCAACATCAATTCCCTTTGCTTGAAGGGAGTTGGATGTGCTCAAGAATCATTGAAAGATTCTTTTCTGTCACGACTGGCACTACTGCCTTCGAGAAAGCATTGAGTGAGGACTCACGACTTGGGTTAAAACCAATAAATCCGCTCCCAGGAACCATCATTGATAGATCCATTTCAGAATCCCCTACAGAAATGACCTCCTCCGGCTTGAAGCCATGCATCTCCATCAATCGATTGATAACATCGCCTTTTCCACTAGCATGAAGGCGGCATATGCCCTCATTTGAAAGATAGCCTTCTTCATCAAATTCGAAACCATTTGCAATCCAGTCGTCCACTTTGAGCATTGCTGCAATACTACTCACGAACAAGTCGACTCCAGCACTGACAATGGCAACGTATACACCAGCATCTTGCAAGGTCTTCACGGTTTCTCGTACACCCTTCATCAGGGCAACACCAGAATACATCCTGAAAAGCTCGTCTTTGTGGATTGGATCTTGAATCTCCTTCCACATGGCAATATCGGAACGCATGAACTCCACATCAGTGAGTTCTCCAGCAATAAATCGTGAGAGATTCTTGCTGTTGTCCGTACCGAATCCATCATGCAGTGTTTTCCACGAACTGACAGAATCAACGAGGACTCCATCACAGTCGAAGACAACACATCGACATACGCTGCTCATGTTCATGGCTGGCAGTCTCTGCTTGAAAGCATTCGCTTAGGCACCAGAAGATTGGGCCGGTGGCGGTGAGGCCACCGACCCATCAACTGTTCTCAGTCGTTTCTGAACTTCAGACGATCTTGTTGAACTCAAGGCCTTGGTACGTCTTGATGACGGATCCTTCACCTGGTCCTGGTTGGTAGGTGATACGGATTGTTGCATCCGTAAGTGCCTGTCCATCAGGAGCGTGAGTTCGTACGAAGATTTGGTCTCCGATTCCGAAGGTAGATTCCTTGAACAAACCTTCGTTGTTGACCTTGTCAACGAATGTCACAAACGCATCGCTGTTCGATGGATCAAATCCATAGACGTTGCTTGTGTTTGAGAGCAATGTTGCGTATGAGGTTCGAACACCATCCGAGCCAGTGTACAGAACTGTTACAGTAACAGCCGCTGTTGCCAACTCAGCTTCGGTTTGATCAACTGTGATTGCCCAGTATCCGTCAGTGGTACCAAGTTCCTTGTTCTCGATGTCGAAGGTGACTCGAGGAACACCCAGCTTACCAGTCTCAGCAAGAGAAGAAGCCCAGACATAGATGACACCAGAAAGGACGACAGTGATAGCGACCATGAGAATGGTAGCGATAACTGGGCTGACAGCCATTTCGTCCTCGACGATGCGTCGGGAGTCTTCTTCTTCCTCGTCTTCTTCTTCACGGCGGCTTGCCATTGCAAGAGCAGTAACGAAGAAGCCAGCAAGGGCTACGACGACGATGCTTGGTGCGAACGATGGAACGGATCCAATACCGCCACCGAGTTGTACAACGGATGGCAACTTGTCACCACTGCTGAGGAAGTCCTCAGATGGCTTGTTCGCATGGTTACATGTGGTTGGGATTCCAGCGTCACTACCAACAGCAGATGCGTTGGAGAACATGACGTTGTTACACCAGTCACTGTCTTGGAGAAGTGGTCGGCGTTGCGACTCCTTCAATCCATCGTCACCGTATGCACCAGGCTTGGACCATTGGTCACCAACAACACCGCCACCGTAGTTGATGTGGGATGTTGGATCGTCGGTCTGGAACCGCTGTGCTGGAGACTTCGACATGTCACACTCTGCGTCAAGACAGGTGAGGACATCCATCTCAACCCAAATGTATGGTGTGTCACCGTTGCCGTTGTCGACAATGTAGACATACTCACTGATTGTGATGGTTTCGCCCCATTCTGGAGGTGTGATGTACATGACGTTCTCAGCTTCACCGTGACCTCCACTGGTGTGGAAGGTTACAGCCAACATGTGATCGTAGGTGTACGGTCCTTGGTCACCACCAGCACCGACGTTGACCTCAACAGGAACGTAGGTACCTGTGAGAACGTTGTTGATGCCTTGGAAGTCGAATCCGACGACGTCATCGAAGTAGTAGTCTGCGACGAGTTCTCGAACGTTCTCAACACGAACACCAATCTCTTGCGTTGCAACACCTTGTTGGTAGTTAGCAATCGGCATGACGGATGGGTCGTAGTTTGGTACGTAGTTCGGTGCTGTAGCAGTATCCTTCAAGACGAGACGGATGTAACAGAAGTCACCTGTGCTCGGTGGGATTTGGTGGATACCGTTGTTGTTCAAGTAGTCGATTTCCCAAGCGTTTGCATTGGTTGTTGCATCAGGAACAAGTGTGAACACAAGATCGTCTCCAATAATTTCAGTACTGAAGTAGTTCTGGTATGTACACTGGTCGGTTGATTCAACAGTCCAAGTCAAGTCAGCAGCATTGTGGTCAACGTCGTACTTGACAGCAGACAGGTCGTAGGTCAAGTTCTCGAGGTTGGTATCATCTTCCATGAGGCTGATGGACCATGGTGCAACTGGAGTCGATCCGTTGTCTGCTGTGACAACTGCGCCAGAGGTAACGTCCCAGTCGAGGACGACTGGAGCATCGTTCACTGGGCTGACCGAGAAGTCAACAGGAAGCGTATCAGCATCTTGGTTTTCTGCACCATCATCAGCGAGGCTGAGGGTGATCGTACAGGTACCACCAAGTTCGTTAGCGGTGTTTTCTGTAATGGTCAACGAGTTTGCAGTAACGCTAACACCGAATGCATCACAGTCATTTGGTACGGATGCACCCCAAGTGTAGACTTGGCGAACAGGGCTCTGCTCGTTGTCCATGTCACGGATGTACGACTTGCTTGCGTTGGAGATATCACCAAGGAACTTGGTAACACTGCCGAATCCTTCAGGAACGATGTTCGTGTAAGATCCGTCGTCAACAAAGACTGGCATACAATCTGCACGTTCTGTGTTACAGATGACTGGCTTGTCGTTGATGTTGTTGACGGTCAAGGTCATGTTCTTTGTGTCGGTCAAGCCGTGGCTGTCCGTAACAATGAACTCGAACTCAACAGTACCGAACTGGTCATCAAGAGGTGTGATGGTAACGGTGTGACCGTTCTTATCCCAGTCGACCAAGACGTTGCTGTGAGCAACGGTTGTTCCCTCAGTGACAGTCCATGTGAGAGTTGCCTCGTCGTCTTGGACATCGTCAGCAAGGTTGGTCAAGGAGAAGGTGTATGCACCACTGTCCTCATCGACTGCGTCATCAGCGAGGCTTGTCTGGATTTCAGGACATGCTCGCTTGATGTCAAGGGTGAGCTCTTGGTTTGTCGCCATCGAAACAGCGTCAACAGTTGCCCAGTCGTATGCACAGTCTGCCTTTGTCTTGATCATCACATCGTAGTCCTTTGCAGGTCCTGCAGTTGTGGTACCCTTGTAGGTACGATAGACAAGTACTTCATCGCTGATGCTTCCAGTTTCAAGATCATCGTGAGTCGTCTCGACGGAGATGTACTCACTGAGTGTCTGGACTCCAGTTGAAACAGTCTGCGTTGGGTGAACAGTTTGAATGTTGGCTGATCCGTCTTGGACGATTGCAACAATGTTCACTGCATCAGGTGTTCCACCAATTCGGCTGAATGGGATAGCGATTTCAAAGAAACCAGCAGTTGTAGTTCCCAAGTCAGCATCAACCGCATCTGAGGACAAGGAGCTCGCGCCCCAACCAAGGAATCCATTGGAGTAGAGATCCATGTTGGAATCGCTGGTTGCCCAGAAGAGGTAGTCCGCTTGAACCGGTAGTGTGTGTGCACCGTTGAGGTTGTAACCAGTGTTGGAACCGCCAGCAACGACATCGAGGTAAATCAAGAGGTCGTTGTTGGTGAGGTCTTCACCAGTCATTCCGATGTAAAGTGCATCGCCTTCACTGTAGGTGACGTAGAAGTCGTTTGTTCCATCACCAGAGACCATACCTGGCATTGCATCGTCAGATGGGTTCAATGGTGTACCACCAATCCAATCTGAGTCGTCACCGTCAACAGCCATGATGTCAGGCTGGAAGGAAGGTGAGACGTATGCTGCACGTGTTCCGTCAGTAGAGACCAAGGTCATTCCAACAGCTGATGCTGCACCGGTGAGGTGCGTAGCATCGAGGCTGAAGAGGTTGGCTTCGTCGATGGTTGCAGATGCAACGATGCTGATCTTCTGGTTGTCGAGCGTGTTACCGATGCTGGTAACGTAGGCGTTCGAGCCAGCGTTAATCTGCGTTGTTGCAGCAGACCAGGTGAGGTTCTCAACAGATCCTACCGACTCAACAGCGTGAAGAGCTGTGGTAGCAGTCGAAGTACCACCGTCCCATCGGAACTCGGTGTTCTCGGCATAGACACCAACGTTGCCAGCAGCGTCGAGTGGGTAAATCCACGAGTAGTCACCATCGACCATGTAGAGACCGGTACCAGTGCTTCCACCGTCAACAGATGCACCAATTGCGGTGACTGTTGCGTCGTCAGCGTAGACACCAGCGGTGGATCCAGCGATGGATGCGTCACCGTACATGGTGAGTGTGGCAGATTCAATCTCAACACCGTAAGCGTATCCAGCGACTGAAGTTCCATCGAGGTCAAGATCGTCTCCCGAGTTCACGGAAGAGATACCAACAGAGGATGCGGAACCAGTTCCGACGAAGGATGAATCAACATCTGAAACGTCACAGCCATCGAGGACCATAGCGTTATCACCAATGGTGACAGTGTTGTCCTTGCTTTGGATGGTGACCTTGTCACAGTCGTTGAAGTTGAATCCAACAGCGTTCGGTGCGGTTCGTCCAGCACTGACTCCGATGGAGTTGTTCTCGACAGAAGGTCCGGTGTATCCGCCAGCACTTGTACCGTAGTAGACAGCGATGTTCGCACCACCGTCTCCCCAAGTGTCCGTCACCTTGAGGGTGTACTGTCCAGCAACGCTGTAGGATGTGAAGCGGTTGTATGCTGTGTTCGAGGAGAACGTACCAGCAGCCCAGCTATCCTTTGTTCCATCAGGCTTAGTAATTTCAAGTCCGATTTCGCTACCCCAACTGTCGGATTCAAGATCGACGTAGATCGTGACTCCGGATGGCACAGTGAACGTACAACTGCTTTGTGTGCTGTAGGAGTTCGAAGCAATCGTACACAAGGAAGTGGTTGGAGCCGGTGGGCTCGTAGCATCTTCCATGTAGATACCGCCGTCTGCATCCAACAGGGAGTTGTTGGAGATGACACCGTATCCAGCGTTTGTCTCAATACCTGCTTCACCGTCTTCTGCGGTTCCGATGATTTCGTTGTCGTCAACGGTATAATCTTGAATACCAATCAACTGAATCGCAGTTTGCGGTCCGTTGAAGTAGTTGCCTTCGATTGTAACTCGCTTGTTGTTACCGTTGTACATCTGGATGCCTTCTTCGGAAGAGGAACTGTTGAACCAGTTGTTCTTGACGACCAAATCATCAGCATATCCGTTAGAACTTGCCCAAACGTCACCGATTTCTCCACCGTTGATGAATTCGTTTCCTTCAATGGTGAGGTTATCAGGTCCGAACTCATTGGCGTTGTGCGTGTATGAGTACGGGCTTCGAGCCATGTAAATCGATGTACCACAGTTGTTGTACGTGCTGTCCTTGATGTAGGAACCATCGGTTCCGTACAGGATTGTACAAATGTCTGTGGTCTGAATCGCATTGTTCAACGGGGTGTAGCCCTTGAAGTGCGTGATCGTCGAATTCTCGATGCGGAGGAACTCCGAACGGTGATCGTTGCTGTTCCAACTAGACTTGTAGGCCATACCGCTCGTAATCGTTGCGACTGGGTTCAATGTTGAGTCCTTGATCGAGATGTCCATTGCCTGGTAGGTGTAACCAATTTCGACACCGGTTTGTTGACCAGTGTTCGGGTTGGTAGCGATGCCATAAATCTCCGAGTTGTGGAGATACAACTCAGGAGCATTGGAACCGGCTTGTGCGTACCAGCGCTGGGTATCGATTTGCGTGTATGCACCAGTGATGAGAACCAAGGTGTTGTTCCAGTTGTGCTCTTCGTTGTCGTCGAAGTACATGAACGGTGAATCCATCATGATGACCTTACCAGACATGTCTTCATCAGTAGCAGCGTAGTAACCGTATTCCTTGTAGGTTCCACCATCACCATCGGACATGGTTCGAGTTGAGCCAGTTCCGAGGAAGTTGCTGCCAGAACATCCTTGCACGACGTTGTAGGCTGTGCTGGTGTAAGAGTAGCAAACACGAGCTTCGATTCGGTTGGTTAGATCGATGGTTCCAGTGTTGCCACTAGCATCGTTCAAGGAGAGACCTTCGAACGCATATCGGAAGTCACCGACGTTGCTGCTGCCTGTAGAGTATGCAATCTTGGCAACTGTCACCGCTTCGTATCCTGCGAGATCATCGTTGGTTGTTCCAGACGAATCGATACGGACGGTTCGGAATTGGATTCCACCAGCCTCTCCATTCGTATCGGTCGTACCGGTTCCAGTGATTTGCTTGTCAGCGTTCATGAGAGCGATGTTCGTGTTCGCCACTGCGTTGGTGTCGGCTTCAAGCGTAATCGTGAGTTCACGCATTCGCTCAAATCCACCAGTTCCAGTGACAGAAACCTTCGAAGTGTCGATGGTTCCTTCGATGAAAGAAACCTCGCTTGAACCCGTAATCTTGATGTCGTTAGCCGTATTAGCAAACGTCGAATCTGAGATGGTGATATCACCAGATCCAGCGGTTTCAATACCAACGTTATTGCCAGAGACCGTTACTCCATCCATCGTGAGATCCTTTACGGTTTGAGAACCGTATTGGTAAGCAGCTCCAGCGCTGTTTGCGATGGTTCCAGAGAGATCGCCTCCGAAGTCCTTGACGTAGTAGATACCTGCGTTGTTTTGGCCATCAAAGTCAATGTTTGTCATGTCCATCTGGCCGGAACCAGAGGAACTGACAAGCATACCGTAGTCACCGCCATCAACAGCAATGTTGTTTGCGGAAGCAGCTACGACTCCAGTAATCTCGACACCAGCGTCTGTTGGGTTGGTGATGTCGATTCCATCAAAGTTACCGGATGCAAAGTTACCACCAATGGCGATACCTGTGTCAGCTCCAGTGATTTGTCCGTTCTCAAAGGAAGCGGTTCCACTGTCACGGAGGTAGTCACCGAGAGCACTTGGGTCGTTACCTGCACGGGCGACGAAGTCAAGACGGTCTTGGTAGTTGTCTGCACGGTTGTGAAGAACGTCGACGTACATTGTGACAGCAGAGATCGACGAATCACTGATGTCAACGATTGGGAAGGTCATTCGAGCACCTTCGCCAGGTGACATGTAGTAGCTGTAAGCGTAGTCGAGACAGATGTTGTAGTATCCACCGTATCCGTTGTATCCTTCAGGAGGCTTGTAGACACCTTGACCACCGTGGTAGGAGTTGTAGTAGTAACCCCAGTAGTGGTATGGGTACGATCCATAGGATGGACTCGTGTCAGTGTCAATTTCGCTCCAGCGGAATCCGAATTGGTCAGGGTAGTAGTAGTAACCTGGGTAACCAGGGTAGGACTGAGGCCCTTGTGGCCAGAAGTAGTGCATGTAGTACATGTATCCGTCAAAGGATCCTGTGTAACCAGGACCATACGAATATCCGTAGTAGTTGCAATGCCACGAAGCGACACCACCTTCACCACCAGCGTAGGTAGCTGCACCGTTTCCGGACTTAGGATCGCTCGTTCCCCATGGGTAGTAACCCAATTTATCAGGCGTGGTAATGTTTTCAGAAACTTCTCCACTACCGTCATCGTAGGTGATCTCGATGTTCCATCGGTCAGTGAGCATGTAATACTTGCTCGTAGCATAGTTGTAGGTCGGGTGAGCGTTTCCACCACCATAGATGGAGTTGGCACCTACTTGCAGGTAATCTCCAGAGCCAAGGAAGGCAGAGAGATCGATAGCATAGGTGTGCCATCCAGTGGACTTACCGGAAAGGGAAGTCGAACGGTAGATGGTAGGCAGGCTCATTCCACCATAGACGTCGACACCAACCGTGTTGTCAGTTGAGGTAAACCCGTCGATTTGTGGAGCACCGTTGAAGGATTGGATACCAACAGCAGCGTTGGAGACAGCAATGTTGCTGTACGATCCACTTGCTTGCTCAACCCAAAGAGCAGTACCGGTGTTACCGGTGTTGATGATGCTCGAAGAATCGATGGTTGCCGATCCACCGTCAACCTTGACAGTTGCCATGTCATCTGAAGATGCGCTGGCACCGTAGATGGTACCGGAGTTACCCATAACGAGTGTTGCACCATCTCCGATGTAGAGTGCAGATCCAGTGCTTGAGTCTTGTGCAAGGTCACGGATGATACCACCATCGACGTTGAGAGTTCCGTCCTGGACATCAAGGGTCAATGGGTAGGTTGAGGACACAGCCTTGACAGTTGCCTTAGCTGTGCTGGATTCACCGACATAGAGCATTCCGCCGTTTGAGAGCGTGAGAACTGGGGAGTTCGTTGCAGTCGACTTGACGTTGAGGATAGCACCGAGCAGGCGAACAACACAACCGTTGAGGTTGAGGTCTTCGCTGAGTGTCATTGGTGTTCCGTCAAACTCATAGATGGTTGCACCAGATGCCGTGGTTCCGTTGGTTGGGAGACCAGCACCAGTGTCAGCGTCGGTCCATGCAGCCAACCAAGTACAATCCATGTTGGTACCGTTGAAGTCGACAGGAGCAGGGAACAACTCAAGATCGTAGGAGGATCCGATAGTGAATCCACTGCTCAGGTCGCTGATGTACCATGCGTCAGTTGTTAGGGTCTCGTTCTGACCAGCAGGTCCGAAGGCTCGGAGGTTGTGATCGGAGTACGAGTTTCCGTTGCTGTCTCCAGTGATGACCCAAACATCGGCTTCACCGTTTGCGTCGGTGATGTGAGATCCGACCTCGAAGAGTTCAGAACCTGAACCATCAACGACGCTTGCACTGACAACGTGTCCACTCTTTGGCACTTGCGTGACTGCAGAGCTGACAACTTCAGTTCGGAAAACACCGAGTGTCGCAAGTCCACCGTAGTAGACAGTTGCAGAACTCGAGGTGTAGACGTCACAGTCTCCGGTAGAACCGGAGGAATCTGCACAGTCGTCGCCGTTCTGGTCAACTTCAATCAAACGGACGTCAGCGTTGGAGCTTCCGTATGCGAGGTAAACACCATTTCCAGCGTTGGAACTGGTGATGGCAATATTACCGAGTGTCATCTTGGAGTTTCGTGCGTAGACAGCATGGTCTGTGCTCGATGTGTGTGTGAGCGTACCACTGTCGAAGATCATGTTGTTAGGAGCAGCGCTGCTTGAACAACTGCTGTAAACACGGTCTGAATCCATTGTCGTAACATCGACAATCCATCCACAGCCTGCGACACCAAATCGACCGGAGTCGAGGTTGGTGACAATCATGGCGTCGGTTGTGATAGCGTTTCCAGAGAAGTCGATGTGACCTGCAGTAACGTCGTTCATGATGGAGGGTTGCATTCGGTAGATGAGCATGTCACCTGCGGTTACATCGTCCATGATGGCGTTGTCACCAGATGGCCCGTTTGCTGTGCTTGATGCGCCACCAGGAGCGATGGTCAAATCAGCAGTTCCCCAGTCAACTTCGGTCATGTTGATGACACCGAGAGCGTTGATGGACGCACTGGAGTAATCAGGAGCATCGAAGTTGAACATCTTGACTTCACTTGCGACACCGAAGTCAGAAGTGAGAACTGTACCGGTTTGTGTTGTTCCAGATGTGATGGTTGCACTGACGTTTGAAACAGTGACGTGTTGGAGATCGGTGTCAATCAAGTTGACATATGCGTTCTCAATGGTCACGTTCTCGACGTGGAGCATTCCACCAGTCGAACCTGGGTAGTTGACAATCGCACCGCCCCATGATTCACCATCTGTGTTACAGTTGGTCATGGTTCCTTCAAAGATGATTGCATCCGCACTCGATGGGAGGTTGATACAAGCCTTGTCTGCGCCAGTGATGGCGAAGTTGTTCATCGTGAAACCAGTTCCTTGACCGCTACCGTGACGGATTGCTGTCTCGACGTTGGTAAAGGTAACGTGGCTGAAGGTGAAGTTACCGACGTTACTGTTGGAGTAACATGGTCGGGAACCACCAGAGCTGTCAGCACAGTAGGCGTTGTAGTCTCCGTGGCGAGAACCAGCGGAGATCGCTGCTGTGCTTGTGTTGTTGAAGTCAACGTAGCTGAAGACGTGACGGTCATCTGTACCACCCGTGGTAGTACAGTCGTCCGTGAAGGAAAGACCCTTCCACTCAGCACCGCTTTGTCCTTCGAAGAGAACACGGTGCGTCGAGTTACCAGATACAGTGACAGAGTCACAAGCACCATCAACGGAGATACCCTTGCCGGAAGCGACTTGAATGACGGTTCCCGGTTCAATGGTCAAATCTCCTCCACTGATGGAGAGGAAGTCACTGTTCGGGCTGATTCGGTATGGCGAACCTTCGGTGTCCCAAATACACTCAATGTTGTTGTTGGAACAATCAAGATCGCTGTCGATGTCAGTACCCTTGCCTTCGAATGGCATAGCACGGACGTAGACACCACAGTCAGCGTTCGAGTTGTCGTAACAGTAGTAACTTCCGTAGTAGCTCCACCATGGTGCAATTGTACCAGGTCGAGCAGCGGAGTTGCTCGAGTATGGCAGTGCTGGCATGTTGGTACCCCATGTGGTGATACCTCGCTCGAGAGCAGTGGATCCACTGTCAATCATGTAGAGGTAACCGAGACGGCCGATTCGGAGTCGGTCGTTGCTGTCATCACCATCAAAGGACTTCTGGAAGTAGTCAAACTTGAAGCCAGAAGGCAAATCGATGTTTGCGTTACATCCGGTCTTGTATTGGTTCCAGTAGTAGCTGTATGCACAGTAGTAACCTGTTGGAGTACCGGCTGAGGTACCAGAGATAACTTCAGCAGCGTTGGTGACAGACTTGATTCCTGTTGCGAAGGTCTCGTATCCGTGGTCAGTACCATCAGTGGAGATACGGAAGTTCGCTGTGTGCGGGTTTGCACCAGCCATGTATCCGGCTCCTGGGTTTCGCATGGTGTCACCACGGGTTCGTGTGTGATCCATGTAACCAACAGTTGCGTAATCGTAGTATGCGTTACAAGACGAGTCGTACTTGAACTCAATCTCGTTCGTGACGTCATAGAAGATAACTTGGTAGTCACACAAGTATTGTGTGTTGTATCCCATGTCTCGCCACTCAACGATGAGCATCATGTTCGGGTCACCAACTTCGAAGGAGTTGGTTGAGGTCGTCTTGGTGTTCACACCGCTAGCAACAGTGGATGTATCGGTTGCAGTAGCATAGTAAGTGACGTAGTCGCCACGCTCGAGCGTGGTGATTTCAGCAGACCAATCACATTCAGCATCGATACACTCACTTCGTTGCTTGCCAACGGGGTTGAGCTTCATGGAACTGTAGGTTCCGTTGTTAATGCTGTAGTAGAGTGTTGGACCTTCACCGATCGTATTGTTGACGTTGAGACCCGATGGTGGATCACCTGCATCAGAAATGGTGTAAGTGAAGGTACGAGTCTTGCTGTGCGAGTCTCGCATGACACCGTGGTCCAAGTCAGGAGCGCTGGTATCTGGTGTTGGTGCAACGTTTCCTACCTTGTAGGTGGTTGAACCAGAGGATGCCATGCGCCCGTAGTATCCGGCGCTAAGTGCAAATCCACTCCATCGGTATGAGGAAGAGTATGCGTAGTAGTAACCGGAGGAACATCGAGCGTTGCTGGATGTTGAACGGTAGAAGTAGTAGAAACCGTTGGTACCTGCACAGAGCCAGTTGGCCTTGGAGGTGCTGTAGGTTCCGTTCCAGTCGAACTTACCGAACGTTCCGGTAATGTCCAATCCAGAGAGCGGAATGTTGTACGCTGCGGTGTAACCGTAGGTGCTGACAGATGTAGCACCTGTTCCACCAGCAAGTTTGCCGGTTTCGATTTCGGGTGTTGAGTCACCAATACCGACCATACCCCACTTGTTGTCAGTGGCGTCGTAGTGGTAGATGAGGTTCATCTGAGGGCCGTTCTTTGCACTAATGGCAAGGAATCCACCGTCACCTTGGTGCATCTCCATCATACCTGATCGAGTTCCACCGTAGCCGTTGTATCCGCTACTTGGTGTGGTTGTCCACTGCATCTTCCACTGTGAGTAGAAGTAGTAGGAGGACGAGTAGAAACAGGAGTAACTTCCTGTTCCACAGTTGGATACGTCCCACTCGAAGAGGTACTCATCGCTGTGGTCGTAGTAGGTCATTTGTCGGTCGTGGTACCCTTGTGGGGTGTAGTAACTACCAGAGTGAACGTCTGTCTGAAGGACAGTGAACTTCTTGGCAGTACCTGCGTTGACAATATCATCAACAAAGAACCAGTGTGCGTTGCTTTCAACCCATGTGCTAGGATTGCTTGACGCAGATGCTGGTGGTACCGGGTCGTATCCGACGTTGGCACCGTTGGATCCTTGGTTCAAGTCTCGGAACTTCCAGTAGTACTCAACATAATCGCCAGCGCTGATGTCGGGGGTGGTTGCCTTGAATCGGCAGTCCGTTGCGGTTGTGCTGCAGGATTGGACTGTTGTTGCGCTGGTGGAGGCCCAAGTACCGTTGTTGATGCTGTAGAACAACTTGACACCGTTGGTCGACGTTGTGTCAATTCCTGAAAGATCGGTCAACTTGGTGAAGAAGGTTCGCTCACCCTCGACATACGAAGTGAGTCCAGAGTATGCTACGTGACTGGAGGTTGGGGCATCCGCGTCAGTACCACCTGAGTAAATGACTTCGAGGTAGCTGTTTGAACCACCGCTGTTGTATGCGTAGGTGTAGATGTAAACGCTTGATGTCATTCGAGCACCCATACCAACGGTACCCGAGTTTGTTTGAGCGTTCATGATGTAGTTGTGCGAACCAGTGGACGAAGAACAAGCAGTACCTGCTGCGTTGTTGTTGTCACAGATTTCAGCTGTCCTCCATCCGGTTCCCTGGGAGTAGGTACCTGATGCTGCAGAGTTTCCGATAGAGGAAATCAACTTGCGCTCGTTGGTGTTGGAGTTGGATCCAGACAACAAGTTCGCAGCGATAGCACCTGAACAGGAAGCGGAAGAGATACCGTAATTGTATCGAGCGTCGGTTCCACAAGCCTCGAGGACTGCAGCGGTGATGCTGGTCGAGGAGGAACTACCGTACCCGTAACTTACGTATTGCTTCCAGTTGATTTCTTCAACGGTTGCACCGCTTGGTAGAGCGGAGCTGGTACCAAAGTTGTAGCGGTGCCATGGGACGTAGTAGTAAGAACCGTAGTAGCGATAGAGGTAGGAATAGGTACTGTTGTAACAGTATCCATAGTAGACGTAACAGTATCCACGGTTACCGCTCGTTACCTTGATTGTTGGATCAAGTGCGAGAGGGAAGGCTCGATCTTCTGACATCAACCAGTCCGATTCAACGGCGGTTGTCAAGAGAACCATAGGACCGTAAACTTGCACGAAGTAGGTGCCGATGTACGGCTCTTCAGCCATCTCTTCCATGACGACTGGCTCAGGGATGGTGGCCAGGAGTTCGCCAGATTCAAGACTGCGGATTTCAAGTTCGCCTTGGGTTGTCGTGATTTCTTCGCCGAGTGCAACGCCATCCATGAAGAGGCCGTAGCCGATTGGTAGACGAATGGTCTCTGTCATACCGAAGTATGCTGCGATTTCATCGAGAACTGGGCGTTCTTGGATGAGGAGGTTTTGCTTGACTTGTGTCGTGTCGACAGCGTAGTCGAGAGCAAAGCCTTCTGCGAGAGGGTAACGAATCACGTTTCCACCGACTTCAACGTCGCCCATTGCTGGTTCAGCATGGTATGGCATTGGGGCGGTTCCTGTGATATCGATGGTGACGAGCATTGGGTTCAAACCAGTGACGATTGGATCGACGAATTGGTTTGGTTGGATGCTTACACCACTGGCAACTTCTGCACCGAATGTGGTTGTGAAGATGTTCTCTTTCACTTCCCACCCTTCAGGTGTTGCCATGATGTTGAGGTTGATGTCCTCAAAGGCCCCACTGTCAGCAAGGTAGTGCATTGGCTCATCGCTTGTGAGCTGTGCAATCTTGCCATCCTCAGTGAGGAATCCCTTTGTGTTCGCCTGCCTCATGCCCAGGAGTTCCTGAGCGGCATCATACTCATAGGTTGTTTGTTCGATGGCGGCTGGCAACTTGAAGAAATCGTCAACTTCTGAGACGATCTCTGCATTGCTGACAGTTTCGGTTGCGGTGTTGTCCACTAGGCTTGTCATTGGCATGAAGGCCATCAAAGCACATAGTAGAACGGCAATTCCGATTCCACCCATTGCGGTTTTCGTTTTCTTATTCTTGTTTCCCAACATAGTCATTCACTCCATACGGACTGTATGCAAGTGCAACCACGTTCTCCGCCACTTATAGGGGTTGGGGTGCAAATTGTTTGATTTTCAAATTTCATTGAGCAATTGAAACGTTATACTGCGAGCGATTTTTCTACCTCAATGGTACAAACAATTTGTAAAATGAACATTTATTTTAATTCAAGATTTTCGATAATCTGTTGAATTGATCTCCAATGTTCTGACCGGGTTCAGAACATGAAAATAAAAAAAGGCCAGAGAGGGCGCCTGAACGCCCTCCCTGGCGGATTCTGTGCGCTCATGCACACAGATTACGACTTGTGGGTCGTTTGTCTGAGATCAGTAGTCCCAGTCCTTGTCTTCGCCGTCGCCACCGCCTCGTGAGAGGATAAAGGCTCCAGCGATGAAGGCTACAACGACGACACCGCCGATGGCACCCCAGGTCCAACCTGGGAGCTCACCGCTCGAAGCATCGTCACCGTCGGTGTTGTCATCGACGATCTCTCCACCTTCGTTTGCCTTGAAGAAGGCAGCGTCAGCACCAGCATCTCCAGAGGATGATGCGGTTCCTGTGTTACCGAGGGCATCAACTGGTACAACTGCGAAGTACACTGTGTACTGTCCAGGAGCGGTGCTCATCATGACATCTGCAGTCATGGCATCGGCGCTACCTGTGTTGACACAGGTTGTTGGCATGTTTGCCGCATCGAAGGCTTCACGATTCTTGTAGCAGACGTTCCAAGATGCAACGTCATCGGTTGTTCCTGTTGCGCTCCATGTGAGCGTCCACTTGTCGCCAGCTTCCGTGACGGAAACACCGGTTGCTGCAGCGTTGTCGACTTGCTTGTCAGCCACGACAGTAGCAGTACCGATTGGCGTGCTGCAGAGTCCGTCGTTGTTGCAAACGGCAACCTCAATGGCGTAGGATTCTCCGTGGGTTGTGGATGAACCACTGTAGGTGTACGAGGAGGTACCTCGATCCAAATCGACCTCGAAGTCGACACCGGTTCCCATGATGCTGATGGAAATCTTATCACCAGCAAGAGGAGTTCCAGTGAGTCCCCAGTTCATGACAAGGTCTCCACCCACTCCAGGAGCAGCGTTGAAGCTGCCAATGGCTGCGCTTGGCGGATCCTTCGCCTGAAGCGGAGCATCGACCAACATCAACTGTCCAGCAGGTAGTGTACCGCCGGATAGAACGGCTGAGAGAACGGACTTCGTTGAGTCTTCTTCGCTGTTTGTTGCTCCGTCTGCGAGGAGTTGTGTCAAGGCAGGGTTGTTGCAGCTTGTCGAGTACCACAACGACGATGCACCGAGTGCAGAGTCAAAGGTCAAGTCGATGCTCTGAGCGAGGACATCTGTTGCACCATAGTTGGTCTCAGGAGCGTAATCGATGACTGCAATAGGCGTGTACTTTCCACTGAGGAGGTCGCCCAATGCCCCGTTTGGATCTGGCAAGTCGATGCTTGCACAGTCGTCGGTGTTTCCATCAGAAAGTTCGATGGTGAAGCCAGCTTTGTCGAAGTACGTCAACGAGTAGTCCATTGAGATTCCACTATCGGTCGTGTTTGTTGCGACTGCATCGTTCCAAATTGTGACTTGGATTGTTTCAGTGACGGAACCACCGTGTGCGTCCGTTACGGTTACATCAACTGGGAAGAGTGTGACGAACTCCTGAATGATTGGAGTTGTGCACGTTCGAGCAACGCCACCCATTCCACCGCAACCTGCGAGTGGGGTGCTTGAAGCGCCACCGACCCAAGTGTAGGTCAGTCCTTCACCTGTCACGTCATCTGCATCAAACACAGACACTTCGAACTCAAGCATGCTTTCCATTCCAAGGAAGAGGTCGCCTTGGGTAACGAGGTCAAGAGAAGAAATAACCGGGAGGTTGTTTCGAACTTCCTTCTCCATGGAGACGAGGTTGTTGCTTGGCTTTTTGTCTGTGACCTTGCTTTCCATGATCAAGTTGGCCTCGATGGTGTAGGTTCCAACGTCGAACTCAACCATCATGCATGCGTGTCCTTGGTCAAACGCCATTGGCCCTGTTCCAAGTTTGGCGTAGTTGTAGGATGGCTCAACGCCTTGCAGGCATGAGTTGACTGTATCAGTTATGACCTCGTTGGTGTCGAGGTTCGTGACGGTAAACGTAATGTTCCAATCGTACAACTCAGATGACGTGGAACCACGGTGTTCGACAGCAGCATCGATGTACGATGTACCAACAGATAGATCACCAGGCTCACCTGCACCTACTGTGAAGGTCGCAATTCCAGTTCCATCGTTGTTGTATCCTTGGTTGACGGTCAGCATTGAGATTCGGATGTCGTGGTAGGTGCTGAGCGATCCTGTGATTTCATCAGCATTGTTCCGAGTAATAGCATCCTTCGTGAACGATTCTTCACAGAAATCGCTGTACACTTCCTCCACCGTTTCATTGCTACCATCAGGATTTGTGATGGTCGTTGTATTGGTGCGGATGCAGGATTCGAACTGTCCATAGAGCGAGTAACCACCAAGCGAGACATCGACGCTGTAACCAGCTTCGGTGTTGCTTGAATCAGGAGTTACTGAACCTGTGTATGTCCAAACACCGTTGTTGACGTCGTTTGACATGATGGTTCGAACCTCTGTTATGTTGTCCGTAACGTCGGTTTCGTTTTGGTAAACCATGACGACTTGATCTGTTCCTACGTTCACCGAGTGAACAAGAGTACCGATAGTAGCTGCCCAGAGGTCAAATCCATTTGGACCTTCTGCGGCTGAGACATCACCGGAAACATCGATTTCCATCGAAAGGTTGTGGGTGATGAAATCAGTTGAACCGTTGAGTTTAACGCTGATTTCGAAATTCTTTACGCCTTCGCCAGTTGCAACGACGGAACCATCTGTCCATTCGATGTCAACTTCGATGTCGAGGTAATCAACAACTTCGACATAGACTTGTTGAACATCGTTTCCTGGATCAACATCTTGGTCGGAGTAGACCTCGATTTGAATGACATAGATACCAGCGGCAGGCGTCCAAGTAGCATCGCCACCACCGTACTGGAGGGTGGTTTTACCGCCCTTGAAGACTGCACCTGCAGCGAGGGATTGATCATCACAAACGCTGACATCGTCACAAATGACGTCAGGGTTATCGAACTCAATGTCCGCTCCCGATGCGTCCTTAGCAAGCATGAGTGGGTTTCCATTGCCATCCGCGATCCAAACAGCTGCTTTGTAACCAAGTTCAGTAATGGCTTGGTTACCTGAATTTTGGATGTAAACTTCGAAGGTCGTGTCTTGACCGACGAAGAGTTCATCACGGCACTCTGGGTTGCACTGGGTTTCTTTCGGTGAAGTAATCGCAACGAGTTCTGCATCAGCACCGTTGCGGGCTCCAGCATCCTCGATTACTTCGGTTGTTTCTAGTTGTGTGATGTCGATGTTCGCCATTAGGCTAGCAAGCAACAACAGCACGAGCATTACAGGGGTAATTTTTCTCATGTCATATCCTCCAATAAGGGCGGTAACTCGCCCTACGCAAAACGACGTATATATACTATGGGTGCGATTATTATCGGAAACGAATATAAAAATCAAAATCTGCAAAAACAAGGGACTGAAAGCAAATCGCAAGTTTAGTTGAACGAACGTAAGGCTTCAGATGGCTCTATGTTTGATGCAGACCGAACTGGAGAGAAGGTGGCAAGATACACCAAGCCTGCACCACCTACCATCACCCAGAGAACCGTGGCCCACGGCAGAACAAGTGCAGCACCTTCCTCTTCCCATATCGCTGAATGAAGCCCAACGTGGAACATCAGTGCAACAACAATGCCGTTCAAGATTCCGAGCAAGGAAACCCATCCGATCTCGATTAGGTGCACACGCACAACCATGCCCTTCGTGAAACCGAGCGCACGCAACATTCCGATGTGCTTTCTCCGTTCGGATACCGAACGATAAGTAACAACACCGATTCCTGCGATGCCGATAATGAGTCCAATCGCAAGGTATCCTTCAAAGAGTGCAAGTATGGAGAGCACCAGTGCTTGAATAAGTGCCACATCCTCAGCAATCAACGAAACGTCAACACCTTCTTTTTCCAAATCCATTCGAAGATGTTCGGCGAGTTCTGTTGCAGCTTCACGCTCTGAAGCAGATTTTCCTGCTGCTGAAAAATATCGCACTTCGCTTGCATCAAACCCATCCGATGCCTTGCTTTCTTCGGACACGGATACGTAAACTCGTGTCAGCGAACCGTCGTACTGTTCAATGACAGGTTCAGATGGCATCCACACACCTGCAGAAAACAAATACGATGATTGCTCAAGGATTCCTCCAACCATCATTTCCCGCCGATGGCTTGGTTGTTGAGCATCGATGATCGTGATGTTTTCCCCTACTTTGACGGAAAAGACACCAACGTTTGTTCCATCAAGAGAAGATTCCAATCCAAACGAAGCATCAACAAAGACAACATCGCCACGTGAAAGCATCTTTGTCCATGCTTCATCGGAAGAATCGCCAAGTGAGGAATCCCAGATGTGGAGCGGTAAACCCCCGTGCTCAGCAAACCCATCATCAACACCTCGAAGAATGTACGGAGAACGCTCTTCTTGTTGATTCTCAATGAATGCTTGTGCACGATAGACCCGTCCAACACCATCGATGTTCGCTTGGTTGGTCTTCTCAAGACCCCATCCTTCCACGGAACCCTCCAGTTGCAATGGACGTGAACGTGATGCTGAAAGCATTAACTCAAATTCGCCCTCGGATTCTTCAACAAACGAACTGGAGTAATTTTCGAACTGAAGCGTATAACCACTCAAAACAATCACTGAGAATACGGTGATGGAAAACATGCCCATTACAACTGCGGTGCGCAATGGTTTGTGTAAGGGATAGGAGAGAGCAACGGGCACAACTGCGCCACTTCGGAACGAGGCGAGGCGAAGGATGCCACGGATCATGAGTGGCGCTAACGAAGCAAGAACCAAGACGCCTGCAAACACCTGGACCAAGCCAATGACGATGAATGAAAATTCATTGGGCGTCAAACCAGAACGAACAGGGTCGAGGGAAGAGGGTAACGCAGTCCAAATCAGAAGGAAAACGCCGATGAAACCGATCGTTTTGCGGGGTGCTTCTCGGAAGGTTGGCAGCGAGCCATCCGAGAAGCGCTTCGCTCGAAGAACTGGAACAATCCAAAACACAATCGGGCAGATGAAGAGAACAATGCAACAGCCGAGAACAATCCAGACGCTGTGAGCGAAGGTTCCACTACCGAGAACATACAAACCGGAAGTAACGAAGGTCATACCCAAGGCACCAATCACAAAGACGTACAGCCCCCAAGGGACGTGTTGAGGCACACGTAGTGGTACATTTTTCAACGCATGAACGATGACCATTCTCGAAGACCAGAGAGCCGATGCAAACATCGTTATCATTGCAATATGGAAGCCCCAAAACCATCCTGCGAGGATGGATGATGCGTCGACGTGGAAGGAAAATACGTCAGCCCCTGCTGTGGCAAATACGCTGGAAAAGCCAATTCCAATGAACCAAGCAAGTCCTACCCCAGCGAGGGAACCAATCATACATCCAACCAGGGCTGCAATGGAACCTTCAATCATCGCAACATATCGCAAATCCGAGCGCGTCATACCGAGCGCTCGAACCGTTGAATACTCCTTTTGCCGAACATCGAAAAGCATGGTGATGATGGTAATGACGAGGAGAATGCCTGCTGCAATCGTAAACGAACCAAAGACAAGGAACATAGCAGATAACACACCAGATGATGCTTCTGCTTGTTCGAGTGCGTCGATTTTGACAGCCTGAACGGAGAGGAACAAATCATCGACACCCATCATGGAGTCAAGATGCAATTCCAATGCCAACATCTCATCGTTCGAAACGTTGCTCAACACGAGCATTGATCGCTCGTTCTGCTCAGCAGCTGCTAAGAATTCACCGTCGTTCATGTTGATGAGTCCAAGAATTACTGCATCCAAATCGGACAGTGATGAGAGACGGTCATCATCAACAAACGAACCGTTGATCGTCAAATTCAAGGATTCGTCCGAGCCAAATGCGTACTGAAACAAACCCGATGCCATAACGTTTCCTTCTTCGAAGTTTGAGAGTGGTTCAAGCCGCTCACCGATGCGAATCTCACCTTCATCGACCAAGAGTGAAGAGGCATCACCATCAAGCGCGAAAAACATCTGTGGAAGCGTTCCAAATCCTCCGGCATCCGAGAGAATAGGCAGGCGCATGGATTGTACAGAATTGTCCTGCATCGAACGAAGAACCATTCCTGAACCCTCAATGCACCAAGCATGTGTAAGATTGGCTTCAGTACCTGTGCCTGGACAGACCTCAGGCCCTTCTATCGTATTCAGCGGCCATTCACCAGCCCCTATTTCAACAAACGATTGTTGTTCATCCGAAAGCGATTTCTTGTAAAACGACTCGCTGAGGAGCCCTTCGACTCGAAGGTAGAGATCATTCTCATCGACTTGAAGTTCCCAATCCAAGACGGTTGAAGGAAGGCTGAGGTTGAGCAGCGTTTCATTGACGCTCGCATCAACAACATCACCGTACCAGAGCATTGGCAAAGCGTTCGCTTCAATCGCAAACCAAGTGCTCGATTGAGAGACAACAGCAACCATCGCTTTGTCCTCAAGTACGAATGTTGTTTCTTCATCATCAGATGCGTTTCCGACGACCAGGCCTCCCCCATAAGCCGCGAAGCCGAATCCTTGATCGATGGATATGTCATTGATGATGTCACCACTGGGCACACGCCACACCCATGAGGTATTGTTGGTTTCAAAGCCAAATCCAGAAGGCCCCCAATGCCATAGTGTTTCATCTTCAACCAGAACACCATCCAAGTCACCATCTGCGAGCGTCAAAAGATTCTCTGAAGCAGCCTCAAGGCCAATTAACGGGACTTGAAGCACCTCCATCATCGCTGAATTGGAGGCCAGCGAGGTTCTGTTTTCGGCAAGGCTACCAACGATTCGAGGTGAAAGTCGGCCTAACCCGTTGGTCGATGCGATCGTGACTGCGTCGCCTTCCGTAATGAATTGAAGACCTGATTCGTTTGCGCCAATACTTTGGTTGAGTGTTTGCACGATGCTCGTCAGGACTGGGTCAACAGCCGAGCGTTCCTCATTGACGCCTTGGAGTGAAATCCGAATGGAGGTCACATTCCCTTCCGCCTGTTGCCATTGCTGGGCGGTGAGTAAATCGGTAAACATGGCCGGCGTGGTCGTACCTGCAAGTTGGCCTTGACCTGCCATTGGAACCACTTGATGAATTGAAAAATTCTCCTCAACCCGTTCGATTCCGTTCTGGTTTCGAACATACCAACCTAGTTGAATCTCTTCACCTACATCAACTTCAAGTTCATCAGCAAAGACTTGATTGACAACAATCTGAGGGGATGACGAAAAACGGTTCACTTCTTCCAATTCAAACCAGGTCAGGCCTTGTTCTTTGGAGCCAATTCGAACACCATCGTGATGCTCTAGGGCAAACCAAGCCACACTCGGGTCAGCGAGTTCTTGCGCCGTTACGACCGATGTCGAAACAACCCGACCAGCCTGCACGTAATCGATGTTCTGCAAATCAGCGTCCCGAAGGCTACTGACGAGTGATTGTGGCATCTCAATCACCTGACCTGAAGTAGCATCAAAGCCTGATATCAGGACATCAGTGTCGCCCCAAGCCGCTTCAACTTCTTCTCGAACCGTTTGGTCGAGTGAATCACCCACAATGAGCGATGAGGATATGATTGCTGAACCGATCATCAACCCTGCCATCAGAAGTGCTGCTTGCCTCTTTTTTCGAACAAGTTGTTGCCATGACAACCGAAAAGCGAGCAATCTCCTTGGGGATATAACAGCCTGAATGCCGAGTAAACTCACATAACCGAACATCAAGCCGCCGACAAACCCGTTCATGGTTGTGAAACCGAGCCATAGAAGGATGAAATATGTGAGAATACCATCAGCAAGAGGTGTGATGACAATGAGGAATTGAGCGCCCCGTGTGCATTCTTTCCTCAAACCGTAGGCTGCGCCAAGCGCTCCAACAAAAAGGAGGAGCGCAAGGAGCAGTAGAAGCAACACCCCTACTCCTCCTCAATCAATTCCTCGAGAAAACGCCCGTCGGACATTCTTCGAATCGAATCGCATTGTTGCGCAATCGATTCATCGTGTGTAACAATGAGAAAGGTTGTATTTCCAACATTGCAAAGCGTTCTGAGGAGGCGAATGATGGAAGCAGATGTTTCAGCATCCAGATTTCCAGTGGGTTCATCGCAAAGAACAATGGTCGGACGATGGACGACGGCTCGAGCAATGGCAACGCGTTGTTGCTGACCACCTGAAAGTTCGGCTGGGCGATGTTCGAGACGATCCCCGAGGCCAACTGCAGTCAGCGCCTTTGTTGCCTCCTGGCGGGCTTCATTCGCAGGTCGACCTTGAATGAGTAAGGGCAATTCGACGTTCTCCAAAGCGGTCATGACTGGTAGGAGATTGAACTCTTGGAAAATGAAGCCCATGTGTTTTCCACGAACTCTCGTACGTTCATCATCGCTTGAACCGTAGAGATTTTCTCCATTGACCATAACGATTCCAGAATTCGGCTCGTCAATTCCTGAAAGAACGTTGAGTAAGGTCGTCTTCCCACAACCCGATGACCCCATGATGGCCACCATCGAACCTTGATTGATGGAAAGGGAGACATCTTGAACAGCCTGGATGACCGACTCCCCCGACTCATACAATTTCCATAACCCCTCAGCATGAAGTGCGAACGCCATGGAGAACCATACGGCTACGTATTGATAAACTGCCGCATCGACCTTGCTCCATGTCATCCGGATATGTGCGCATCCTTGCCTTCGGACCCATTGCAGAGGCTATTGGTTCTCGCACATCCAAAGTTGAATGGAGAGAGGGTCTCAGCATCGAGGACATCGTCCATGAATTGGAGATGAGCCATTGGATTGGACAAGGCCTAGCTGTGGCCTTGAATGGCGAGCGTTGCCCCATTGATGTTCATTGCCAACAAGGGGACGAAGTCGCTCTTCTACCACCTGTATCCGGTGGCTGAATACGGGCAATTCTCGTTCATCAATGGCAAGTCTTGAAAGCCTCAAGCGCTAGGGCAGGTTGGGGAACTGCATGGCCTTTAGTCCGGGACCACTTGAAATCATCATCCTGCTTGGAATCTTCTTCATACTCTTTGGTGCGGAGCGATTGCCCAAGATGGCCAATGCCCTTGGACGTTCAAAAGGCGAATTCCACAAAGGACTCAATGAGGCAACAACGATGGCAACAATTACTGATTTGGAAGCAGGTGGAAAAACGCCTGACCAGGTTCTCATGGATCGTGCAAAGGCCGTAGGAATCGACCCGACCGGCATGGCAGTCGATGAACTTGAAAAGAAAGTTGCAGCGCTCGAATCCCTAAGTGCTGAAGAGTGATTAGGCGCGCTTCAGTTTCATTGGAGAACCGCATCGGTCACACAGTTTAACGTCATCCTTTTTTGATCGGGATGCTTCTGATGAAACCTCTTCCGTCTGTCGACATCCAATGCAGCGCAAGACCCATTTCCATTGCTGTTTTCCTCCGTTCGTCATCACGCCCTCGACATCGATGCCTGCTTCTCTTGCAACGTTTTTCATCCGATAGTCGTCGGTGACGAGACTGGTTTGAGTTGCAATAGCGAGCGCTAGTAAATCGATATCAACATCCGAAAGCCGGGGCAAGTCGCCAGTCTTTGCCGCAAGATCAAGGACGACCTGTCGCTCATCCGTACTTGCTGATCTCCAGTCCATATCCAACGTTTCAATCAACATCCAACGTTGTTCATCAACGCGAGACAACTCTGTTTGTTGAAGTGTGGAGACGACTTGCCCACGACATCGCTCTATCGGCCAATGGAGCAGAGCACTGGTATCCAGAACGGCCATGGACGAAGGGTAGGGAATAAACGTAAAGAAGACGTCGATGACCCATATCCTCAAGAAGCCGAAACGGTACCTCTCTTCATGATTGGAGAGGAATTCATTCTTGAGTTCTTCAATCAGTTTGGACCGTTTGCACTCGCATTGCTTTCGTTCACAGAGGCCATTATCCAACCAATTCCGCCCGATGTCATGTTCCTTCCAATGGCTTACGATGAACGAGACAGTGCAGGAACGTTGCTTTGGCTGTGGTTTATCGTCACCTTTGCTTCCGTCATTGGAGCTATCGTTGGACATGCCCTTGGAAAACGATACGGAGCCAGACTTCTCGACCGGTTTGGAAAACCTGAACATCGAAAGCGTTTGGAATATCTATTCGAGCGTTACGGAACATGGGGGATGTTCATCGCAGCAGTATCGCCTCTTCCATACAAGGTATTTGGATGGATAGCAGGTGCAAGCGACATGAAACTGCAACCGTTCATTCTTGCGGGAATTTTTGGAAGAGGTCTACGATTCGGATTGGAAGCGGTACTGATTTACCTGTATGGTGATGCTGCGATGGATGCTGCACAATGGTTGCTCGATCGTGAAATCTTCATGGCTGTCATCCTCCTTGCCGCAATAGGAGTTTTCTATTGGTGGTTTAACAGACAAGGCTCCATGGATTCTGCAACATAGAGGTGTTGGTTTGGCTGTTGAAACCGGAGCATTCCTAGGCCTTCTGACGATTTTGAGTGTTGGTATTTTTACACCTGGACCAAACAACATCACAGCTACTTCACATTCTGCCGTTCACGGGGCAAAGAGCAATGTCTCCTTACTTGTTGGGATGGTTGTTGGTTTCATCTTGGTTCACCTCATCATAGGATTAACCGTGGAACAAATTGACAAAGATTCGATCCTTTTTTCCTTCTTGGAGTGGTTCGGACTCCTCTTTTTTGTTCTTCTCGGTATCATCATTCTGCGATTACCAATCGAACGCTTATCCGTTGATGAAAGTATACAAAGAATCGACTACCGTCATGGTATTTTGCTCCAATTTGTTAACGGAAAAGAATGGGTGTTTGTATCGGTTATTATGATCGAATTCTTGGAAGGTTTTGGTGGAGGGATAGGTGGAATCCTTCTCATCACTTCGATCACAACCACAGGTGGACTTTTTTCTATGATTCTTTGGACCATGCTTGGACATAGACTCATGGATACGCTTCGTCACGAACGACGTGGCAAAGTCATGATTCGATGCCTTGCAGGAGCAATCTTCGTCTTTGCAGGATTGGGTTTGGTTGGACAATTAGTCTGAATTTCTGGATTGCTCATACCAAGCCTTGAGTATGTTACCTTCAGCAAGTAAAAGATGTTCTGCAATCGTACCTTGCTTGCGATTCATTTGCCGTGCAATGTCCTGTTGCTTGCATTGACGAGGGTGGTCGTAGTACCCCATGTGAATCGCAGTTTCCAACACTTGCTTTCGCCGAGGTGACATATTTGGAGCGGTTAACCATTCACCTTGGTATGCTTTGTTCACTGTCAGCGTAAATCGAGACCCAAGAAGTTGTTTGATATCTTGCAAAAATTTTGAGAGCCCGCGTGGTGTACCTTGCATGGAAAGCACCAATTGCTTCTTTTCAATAAGGATTGGAGGGATTGGCCATGCATCTTTTTTCCCTGACATCAATCGAGCAATGGGGCCACTCATTCTCGCTGTAAACAAGACCTCTTTTCCATCGGCATGAAGAACATCGATGACCTTAACTTCAGGGATTGAGTCGACGTCCTTTATCGATCGATTGTTCAATAATGTAGCACAGAACAGCATAACAGGTGACGAATCCGACATTTCAACGATTCGAATAAACGAAAGTTGTTCAAACATGTTTACAAGTCCACCCGATGGTAAATCCATAGCATCTTCGTATTGAATGATGAACTGCATCTTTGAGAGCATAGCATCACCCGTTATGATAGGGTGTTCGAAGCAGTATCTATACGTACCGTAAGAAAACAAAGACGAAAAGTTTCCAGGTGCTCGTGCCGGGATTCGAACCCGGGTCAGCGGGATGAAAACCCGCGATGATGGACCTGGCTACACCACACGAGCCAATGACCTCCCGTGTCACCTCTTGTTCATAACCGTTGGCTATCCAAATCTTGTGTAAGTGACCCGTTTCGTTATTGCAAAAGTCGACTTAACAAATCATCCATCGTATCTTGCGAAAACGATTTTGATTTGTTGAGAGTCAAGGTACGACCAATCACATTGCTTCCGAGGAATGAAAATTGATGTCGCATGGCCATCAGACAATGAGCACCGCCCCCACCGCTATGGGATGCAAGCAAGACGGTTCGGTTGTTGAACAATCGACGAAAATCGTCGCTTTGTACCGAAAGCCAAGCAATCGTGTTGTTGAGTGCGGGTGGCATAACGCCATTGTATTCAGGAGCACAAACAATCAATGCTTCTGAATTGAGAAGAAGATCTGAAAGTTCTGACGTATCTGGCGCTTTAATTGAATCACCATCCAGTTCAGGAGTGTATACCGGCCAATGGAGTGTCGTTAAATCAACGATGTTTGAATTCTTGCCGAGTTTCTTCAAACTCTCCGAAAAGCGGTGAGCAAGGTCGAGATTTTTTCCTGAGGAGGCTGCAAGAACCAACACATAGGAATCCATGCTGTACGATATGGCCTGTTCTATTTCAATCGTTGGTTCGTGTGTAAATACCATGAATTGAAATACGTCACACGATAGGGGATTACTATGTTCATTGAATTACTTGAACAACATCAAGGCAATTTTCTCATCTTTACGGGACGCTTTTGTGGGTATTGCACCGCTGCAAAGCGATTGCTTACGCAAAAACAACTCCCGTTTGTTGAGATTTCATTTGATGAAAACCCTGCTGAACTTCGTGATGAAGTTGTCGAAGCAACCATGCATCGGACCGTCCCTGTTATCTTTGATATCCGTGACGAGGAACGAATCTTCGTTGGAGGATTTGATGAATTGAGCAGATATCCGCTCAACTGACGAAGGTATTCAACCAATCTTTGAGAACGTCATGATGCTCGGTTGGGATCATATGTCCCTTCTGATGCTCAACCAATTCGACACTCCATCCAGCTCCCTCAAAGAGGTGGGCAACAGCCCAGCCATCTTCAATTGGAACGCGTACGTCTCGAATACCATGCATCCAAAACATTCGTTTCTTGTCAAGTTCTTCCAGGCGTAGACGCAATTCCATCGGTCGAACCAAACGTGTTCCAAGTGCAACAATACCGACGATTCGATCGGCAAGAGGCAATTGCAACATTTCCTGAGCCATCGCTCCTCCCTGTGAAAAGCCTCCAACGACGAGTGGCCCCATAGGTGCTTCTTCTGCAATCAACTTCTCGAGTTGAGAGAGCGACGAGTCAACATCCATCAACTCTCGTCGGGAAAGTTGGAGCCGGCGCGTTACATCCGGATCTTCATCCTCATAACGCCACCATGTTTTCCCACGACGAGGATGGTCGAAACGCGCATCCGGAACGAGTAATGTCCAACCTTCTGGAAGGATTTTTTCTGCGAATGGTCGCATCATCTCAGCAGTTCCGGTCATCCCATGCATCATGATGAGTGTAGGCATGAGCGTCACCTCACAACGTCCACTGGAACACGAGTGCTCCAGCGACTTTGAGATGAATGAACGAAGACGGTCCACGAACAGTTACTGTCAGTGAATAATCTCCGGAATTTGATGGAATGGTTCCAATCGCTCCTTTTTCAGTCGCTCCAGAACCCCATGCGCGCGTGAGTGGAGATGCTCCTGCATGATCTTTCATTGTGAGGGATCCCGATGCGGCACCGTTTGAGGCCATCTCGACATCAAGATACCAAACCAAGGTATCCCAATCACCTTCATCTGGATGCCCAGAATCAAGGAACGAGTCGTAAATCTCCTGGTCGTTCTCCTCGTACAAACGATCGATGAGATCTCGTGCTCGATAAAAGAAAACATCACCCTCATAGTTGGAGCGAGCGATATTCAAGTCCATGCGGAGTTGAATGGTTCCGTCACCATCCCTCCAGATGAGACGCTCGAGGAAGCCTTTGCTACCACTGAATGTGTAGGATAATTCGTGACCCTCTTCTGATTCTGCCTCAACTCGAGCGTTACCGTTGTCGAGCGAGATTGTCGTAGCATCCCATTCTTGTCCAAGAAGCGTGAACGACCATTCATCACCAACAGACCATGGGAATGAGAATACTTGTTGTGGTTCTCCGTTTTCGTAGACGGCCAATGCGTCAATTGTCATTCGACCAAGAAATGGATTGTGATTGATGACAGCATGACGTTGCGCTTCACGCTCCGACGAAATCCCGAGAACATATTCTCCCGAGGCGTTATCGATCTCAGCAACAACAAGGCGTGCACTGTCTTCACCGAATTGAGGCGTAATGAACGTGTAAAGCCAGTTTTGTCCAACATTCCATTCAGGAAGTTGCTTTTCTTCCTCCGTCATGCTGTTGGTTGAACCTGATGAAGCATCATTGCTGGTACAACCAGCAAGGCTCATGCAGAGCAACAAGGCAACCAAGAACAGGCTACGATGCAATGCTTGCATGGTTTGGCCTATCGACCGCTGTTCAAGAGGCTAACGCTTGAACGTCTCATAGGAGTCCGTTGTCCGTGAGCTTGCCAGTACCAGCAAGAACAACTGCAACAATGGACATCAGTTTGATGAGAATGTTAAGCGATGGTCCCGAGGTGTCTTTAAACGGGTCACCGATGGTGTCACCGATAACAGCAGCATCGTGAGCGTCGTCACCCTTCTTTGCACCAGGGATGTGATCTTGTTCAATCGCTTTCTTGGCGTTGTCCCAAGCACCACCAGCGTTGGCCATGAAGAGTGCCATCAAAACACCGGTTACAAGAGATCCAGCGAGCATTCCACCAAGTGCGGCAGTTCCAAGTCCGAATCCAATGATAACTGGAGCGACGACTGCAACAACACCGGGTCCAACCATCTCACGGAGAGCTGCCTTCGTCGAGATGTCGACACATGTTTGGGAGTCTGGCTTAACGCCTTCCTTTCCTTCGAGGAGTCCGGGGATTTCCTTGAACTGTCGTCGGATTTCAACAACCATGTCACCAGCAGCCTTTCCAACCGAAGTCATGGTCATTGCAGCGACAACGAACGGCAGTCCGCCACCAATGAGGAGACCGATGACGACCATTGGCTCGGTCAAATCAAGGTTGACACCACCAACGGAAGTTGTGTACGCTGCGAAGAGGGCGAGCGCTGTCAGGGCAGCAGATCCGATAGCGAATCCCTTACCGACAGCAGCAGTTGTGTTTCCAATCGAGTCGAGTTCGTCAGTAATCGCACGGACATCGTCTCCAAGTCCACTCATCTCTGCGATACCACCTGCATTGTCAGCAACTGGTCCGTAAGCATCGACAGTCATCGTGACACCAACGGTAGCCAGCATACCCATGGCAGCCATTGCAATACAGTAGAGACCGTAGGTGTCGCCGCCGAATTCATTGGCTCCGAGGATACCAAGTGCGATGAGAACGACTGGAATGAACGTGGACATCATTCCGACAGAAAGACCTGCGATTGCATTGGTTGCAGGGCCAGTCTTGGACATTTCACCAATGTGAGGAATAGCTCGAGTCTTGATTCCAAAGACCGGCTCAATACCAGTGTAGTACTCAGTAACAAGACCGATGAGAATACCAACAACGCTTCCGAGAACGACAGAGTGCATGATTCCGTATTTTACAGCGATGAGGCCTTGTTGAATGGCGAGGTATCCACCTGCCCAGAAGAGAATTGCTGCAATGAAGGTTGTATTTCGTAGAGCTGCTGCTGGGTCACTACCGTTCTTGAGGAACGTCATCGAGAAGACACCAATGATGGATGCAGCATATCCAATGAATCCGAGGAGAATTGGCATGAGGACATAATCGACAGCCATTGGTGCAGTTTCATCGCTTGCGATGATCATGGCAGCAATGATTGAACCAACGAAGGATTCGAAGATGTCAGCACCCATTCCAGCAACGTCACCGACGTTGTCACCGACGTTGTCAGCGATTACACCAGGGTTACGAGGGTCATCTTCAGGGATTCCTGCCTCGACCTTTCCGACGAGATCGGCTCCTACGTCTGCTGCCTTGGTGTAGATACCACCTCCGACGCGAGCGAACAGTGCGATTGACGAAGCACCCATACCGAATCCAGCTGCTGCTGAGAGTGCGTTTCCATCCTCAGCACCAAGCCAGTAAGCGATGAGAGAGATACCGAGCAGCCCAAGACCGCCCACGGACAATCCCATAACGGCTCCACCGTTGTACGAAACTGCGAGTGCGCCTGCTTGACCGTCGTTCTTGGCAGCCATAGCAGTTCGGCCATTCGCCGAGGTTGCTGAACGCATTCCAGAGAATCCTGCAAGAACTGAAGCAATTGCACCTGCAAAGAAGGCAATGGCCGTATCAAGGTCGTTGAGATAGGCAAGAACTGCACCGACAACTACGACGAAAATCGATAGAATCCGGTATTCTGCAAAGAGGAACGCCATGGCTCCCTTTTGAATTTCGTCCGTAATATCTGCGACGACTTCGTTGTCGATCTTCACTTTCGTTACTTGTTTGTAGAGGTAAAAAGCAATCAAAAGTCCTACGGCACCTGCGCCTGCTGCAATTAAGGGTATATTGTCCATCATAAGGTACACCTGTGCTTCGACCGACCTTAGAACCCCTCATAAGAGATTCCCTGCGATATTAGGTATCAAACGCTACTTTTCGACCCCCATTCTTTACGCCGATGGGTTCTACATCCAATCGTTGAAAGAGGGGGAACTCGTCGGAAGGACATGGGCATCAGTGCAGAGGAGATCTTGGCTGAGATTGGCCCCGTTCAGGAAATTCTTGATGCACATGATGGCGTAGTTACCGTTCTTGACACAAGTGATGGCAACATCATGCTCTCACTTGACGGAGGTTGTAATGGATGTTCATCCACGCCAATGACGGCTATGCAAATTTACTATTCCCTCAAGAAACTCGATGCTGTCAATGATGTGATTTTTGTCAATGGAGAGCTTCCTGAATACATGCGTACGTTCATCAATCAAAAAATGGAGAAGGAAGCATCAGAATCATCTGACGATGGTCCTGGCGAAATCGTGTGATTACTCCTCCTCAACGTGTCTCCCGATGCTATGAGGATTTGCTCCAAACGAGACATTTTTCCCTTTGATGTTCATTCGAGCAGCAATAGCGAGAACGATACAAACGATCGAAAGCGGACGTGGCACGTAGTTCGAACCCCATAACGAACCCCCTGCCAACGATAGCCACCACAACGATGCCGCTGCAAGTAGAAGTGATGTGAAAATAATGTTCTGGACGAGGAGTTCAGCCTTTTCCGAACGTGAAAACGTTGCAACAAACATGAACAAGATTGCCGAGATGCCACAGAAAGTTTGGACGAGCATGGAGATGAACTCGACTTCGACCATGAATCAACCAGACGCAGGAGGTTTTTGAAACAACCACTTGCCATCCTTTTTGAGGCGTGGACAACAGAAGACATCATGGCAGGCAGTGCGTTCAAACTTCCGAAGGCTCGAGCGAGCGGTGCTCCGTATTTTTCTCGCAACCAAGTAGCCGCTGTTCTTCATCAGGTCGCTGTCCTTCTCGAACTCCAGGGTGCGAATGTCTTTCGAGTACGATCGTATCAAAACGGGAGCCGTATGATTGGAACAATTACGGAAGACCTCCACGAATTGGTCGTCACCGGTCGCTTGTTTGAAATGAAAGGGATTGGAAAAGGACTCGGTTCCGCCCTTTCTCAAGCAATTCTTGAAGGAACTTGGCCTGAAGATTGGATTCGTTTGCATGAAGATACACCTCAAGGGATGATCGAAATGCTTGGCATTCCAGGACTCGGTCCTAAACGAATCAAATTGATGCATGAAGAACTGGGTGTTGACTCGATTGCAAGTCTCAAAGAAGCTGCTGAACAGGGTCGAATTGCGCCAATGAAGGGATTTGGAAAGAAGTCGGAACAGCGGATGCTCGATGGAATTGAATTGCTCTCTCGATTCCGTGCCCGTCGACGTTTGGATATTGGCCTCAAGTACGGGACGGCCTTTGAGCAGAGAATCAAGGCTCTCCCAGGTGTTGAACGCGTCCAACTTGCAGGAAGTGCGCGCCGTCGAAAGGAAACGATTGGTGACCTCGATATCGTGGTCGGTGTCAAGCCAGAACACCATGATGAAGTTGCGAACGCAATCCTTGCACTGCAAGGGATCGCCGACGTCAAAGGTGCTGGTGATTCAAAAATCAGCCTTATTCTTGAGGCAAGTATCTTCGAAGACGGGTTTTCTGTTGGCCACATTGACGCCAATGTTTTGGAAGCCATTGGTGGAGATGATTACGAACAATTGGAAAGTGCTGGAACCATTGATGCTCAAGTTCGATTGGTTCCTCCGGAAATGTTTGCATTTACACTAGCATACTTCACTGGAAGCAAAGAACACAACATCGCAATGCGCCAACGGGCCATCGATCGTGGTCTTCGACTCAATGAATTTGGTCTCATTCCAGAAGCCAAGGCAGGAGAACTGAAAGGGATTGAAGCAGCACAATATTCCCTCTCCGCTATGACGGAGGAAGAAATCTATTCGCACCTTGATTTGCAATGGGTTCCGCCTGAACTGCGCGAAGATACGGGTGAAATTCAATCGGGAAGCGAGCAAAATCTTCCACAACTCTTGGAACTTGATACCATTCAAGGAGCACTTCACAACCACACAGTAGTCTCTGACGGTGAAGCGACACTCGAGCAAATGGCGGATGCCGCTCAATCGCTTGGGTGGACGTGGCTAGGCATTGCCGATCATTCACCCACATTGAAGGTTGCAAATGGGGCACCAGCCGACCGATTGTTGGAACAAGGGCAAAAAATCCGGAAATACAACCAAAACTGGCAGGATGAAGGGGTAAATTTCAGATTGTTTCACGGAGTCGAATCCGATATCCTTGCTGGAGGAAAACTCGATCATCCAGATGAGGTGCTCAGTGAACTGGATTATGTTGTTGCATCCGTACACGCAATGACAAAATGGCGAGGTCGAGATGAGAGCGAGAACACTGAGGAACTTCTGAAGGTTCTCGAGCATCCTGCAACGAAAGTCCTCGGTCATCCAACCGGTCGAATTCTGCAAGGACGTGAAGGATACGAGGTCGATGTCCATCGACTGATTGATGCCATGGCAGAACATATCGAGGAAGGACGGTTCAAATCAATTGAACTGAATGCGAGTCCATATCGACTTGATATTGATTACCGTCTTTGCAAGTATGCAAAACTCATGGGGGTTCCAGTCGCCATCAGTCCCGATGCACACTCCATTCGTGGATTAGCCGACATCCAATATGGTGTCATGACCGCACGAAAGGGATGGCTCGAGCAAGGCGATGTGATCAATTCGATGAGTGCTGACGCATTGGCTCAACAATTAGCGCTTCAATGAAGCAACAGTTCTTGAATGAGAGGAGGGTGGTGCAAGCATGCGACTCACAAGGACATTGATTATGGGGGCGCTCATGGTGATACCAGGACTTTTCCTCGGCTTGCTGCTGTGGATTCTCGTCGGGCAACCTCAAGATGGTGAATCACCTCTTGTTGAGGCTCTTGTCTGCAATGCTGTCCCACTTGCAAGTATCTTCTCTGGTTTATTCTTTGGATGGGTCACTGGCTCAGAATACGCCGAATAGGTGATGACATGAAGCGCAAGGAGAAAGCCGAGCGTATTCAGAGCATGCTTGAGGAATTGTATCCAGAAACACCTGTTCCATTGGATCATGATACTCCGTTCCAATTGCTTGTTGCCGTATTGATGAGTGCACAAACTACGGACTTGAAGGTTAACCAAGTCACTCCAGAACTCTTCAGGCAAGGCCCAAATCCAGAGAAAATGGCTGCATTGGAAGTTTCTCAGATTCAATCCATGATCCGAGAAGTTGGGCTTGCACCTACGAAGGCGAAGAACATTCGACGCTTGTCTGAACTTCTTATCGAACGCCATCAAGGAAACATTCCGAATACGTTTGAAGAACTTGAAGCACTACCAGGCGTTGGACACAAGACCGCTGGTGTCGTTCTTGCTCAAGCGTTCAACATTCCAGCATTTCCTATTGACACCCATATCCACAGACTTGCGGCACGATGGGGTCTCTCAAACGGAAAGAACGTCGATCAGACCGAAAAAGACCTCAAAGCGGTCTTTCCAAAAGATGCATGGAATAATCTCCATTTACAGATCATCTTTTTCGGACGAGAATATTGTCCTGCACGATTCCATGATTTGTCTCAATGTCCAATCTGTTCATGGGCTGCAACAAAGAAACGAATCAATGAAGAAGCGAAAATGAACAAACCAACATCAAAGAAATCAAAGCGTAATGCTTAGGTTAAATCCAGAACCAATCATCTGTAGAAGCATGATTGAACCGAGAAGAAGCAGGGTGATTCTCAAACCAGGTGTTGTCGTATCTTCATCATAGGCTTCGCGAACGAATGCATAACCGATCAATCCGACACCAGCCATACCAATGAGGGTGGCAAAGGTGTCCATCAATCGCTCAAAGTCTGTGTACGATTCAGTATCTTCCGCAATTTTTGTGACATAATCAGGATCGGTTGGGTCGTAATCGATTGCTGCAGGTGGACCCGAAAAATCAGGAAGAACGCTTACCAGTCCCGCAATCAAAATGAGAATGACTCCAATCATGAGGAACTTGTGCAATGAGAACAAGCCTCCACCCATCATCGCTTGTTGAGGAGGATGGTACATGTTCGTCGCTGGCGGGCTTACTTGTTGTGCAGGTGGTTGCATGATGTAACCATCATCAACGAAGCATATACTCTTTTTCTAGACTCCAAAGAAGGAAGATGCCCCTTCAAGGAGAACCGAAGTAATCCAGGACGTGATTCCTGCAATCCAGAGCAATTGAATCGCTTGACCTGCTGCACTCGTCTTCCCACCACCACGTAAGCGGGTTGCAATTGCAGATACAGCGATGATTTGTCCTAGGATGAGGATTGAAACGATGATCTTGAACATCCGAATATTATCCTCTACAGAAGTTGCATTTTCCATGACAGGAAGGGCAATACCACTTCCAAAGTCCTGCAATGCACCTACATCTGTCGCAGCAAGGCCAGTTGCGACACCCGCAATCGCTTCCCCAAGTTGCAAAACAATTGAAATTGTTACGTTGAGCGATGTCACGCTCGCAATGAGGAGCCCAAGAGCGACACCCCACATCGTATTGGCCGAAAGTGATCGGCGTCTCCTAAGTGAAAGCAGATTACCAACTGAACGAGAGACCATCTCCGCTGTCTCAGCTGGTTTACCTGATGATTGTGAACCCTCAATGTAAATTCGAGTGTAACGCGAGATGACGGCGGAGTTTGTGTCCGCATTGAAGTAATCCCATGCTCGATCGGAGTCAATACGTGTTGCAAGTCGACGTTCCAGTCGATCGATGGAAGCATCCAGCATACCGAAATCAACACCTCGGAGGGCTTTGATTGTGGCTGAAGGTTCTGCACTTCGAGCTTGTGCAGTTCCACCTAAGGCACGAATGAAATCAGGGTAGGCACCATCACGACGTTGTACGTTTCCTTCTTCACGACGAATCAACCACGCCGGAATCAACATCGGGGAGAGTGGAGCTGCGAGGAGGATGAGTCCGTATCGATCCCATTGTGAGCTGATTTCTTCCCAAGTGGAAATAACGACGAAGATTGTAATCAAAAGCAAGAGCAACGATACAGCACCCGCAGAGAGGAGTGAGCGCGTGAAATTGATTCTGAAGGGCGTATCGAGTTCATCACGAGCAAAGATGAGATCACGAGGAATGGTTGCTCGAAACGCCATCATCGCACCAACTTGGATGATCATAAACAACATCGATGCGAGTAAGAGGAACCGCAACCGAGAAGCGACTTCAATCGGCGTATCGTTTTCTCCACCGACTTCAAACAAAACAAGGTGAATCCCTGCGATAACCAATCCAAAGAGCCCTGCAGTAACCAACGAGACATAGATTTCTTGCATCGTATCGACACTTTCCAATCGTGTATCGTAGAGGGTATTGTATTGTTCTGCAACAGTTTCCTGCTCAGATCGCATGAATTCATCGATCGGTTGACCTGCTTCAATGGAGAACGCCATTCGGTCGAGGAAATCCGTCCAGAGTGGGCTTGGGCTTTGTTGAGCGACAATGCGTGCAGCCTCCGGGAGTGATGTATGCCATTTGTCAACGAGTGTTTCAATGCGTTGAACTTCCGTCGCAAGTTCACCATAATCACGCATCTGTTTGAGAATATCGAAAATGGATTGAGCACCCACTTCTCCTAACGAAAGAATACCCATTCGAGTGATGAACATGTGCATCTCCCGCTCAATAAGGTTCGCTGAACGGGTGACTTCAAGCAAGGGGAAGGCCATTGCGCCTCCTGCTGCGAGAATCGGTAGCAAGAAGAGGAGGAGGATTCCTGAAAATCCTGCGAACAGGGCGCCTTCAGCAAAACCTCCAGTGAGGAAAATCAAGAGGAGGGATGCGAGTAGACCTGCTGCGAACGCTCCACCGACATAGATTGCGATGAATCGAGCCACCGGCATCTCAAGCCGACGGATGGCAATTTGCCACATCGGCATTCGTTCCAACGTTCATCTCCTCCTCACTTATGATTGACGCCAACCCACGAATCGACGGCACTGTCAAAATGTTCCCAACCACTATTGTAGTAAATGTTGAGCAAATCAAAGACATCATCGTAGTGGGTAAGGTCACGGTCTGCCATTCGCTCAATAGCTGCTGCTCGTCGAAGCATCTCATCGTAAATGTCACGCTTATTGGCAAAACCAGCCATAGCAGCAATCTTGTTTTCCAACAGGTGAGATTGGAACATACCACGGAAGTAATGCTTGTCCTTAACAGGGTCCCACTCGAACATACCACGTGTAAGCACACCATCGCTGTGTTTGTTGTAACCAATGACCTCGTCAATACCCGTAATACGTCGAGCAATTCCACCACCTGGTGCTTCGACAACCTCTTGGAAAATAGCGAAGTTGAGGTTGTCAAAGAAACGAATAGGAACGTTGATTGGATCACCCGTAAAACGTTGAATCATTTTGACGATGGATGATGCGTGGAATGTAGCAATAACAGGGTGACCTGTTTGCATAGCTTGGAAAGCAGTTGCACCTTCAACACCACGGATCTCACCAATGATGATGTATCGAGGGCGGGAACGCAAAGCAGCCTTGAGAAGATCGAACATTTCAACACGTGAGTCTTCGTTCTTTGAGTCACGTGTGACAAGGCGTTGCCATATTTTGTGGCGTACCTTGACTTCAGGTGTATCTTCAGCAGAGTAGATCTTCACGTTATGGTCAATGAATGGAAGAATTGCATTGAGCGTCGTGGTCTTACCAGAAGCAGTCTCTCCTGAAACTAAGACAGACATACCATATTCAAGGCAAATCCAGATGTATGCTGCTTGTTGGGCACTCATTGTACCCCATTTAATGAGTTGAATCACCGAAATGGTTTCTTCAGCGAACTTACGAATGGTGAAGGATGGACCGAGCATCGAAACGTCGTCCGAGAAAATAATGTTGATACGGGATCCATCGAGGAGTGCGCCGTCGATAATCGGCTTATTGTCCGATACAGGACGGCCAATGCGCTCCGACATTGCGCGGAGATAACGAGCGAGAATCTCACGTTCTCTGAAACGGATGTTGGATGTTACCATCCCGAAGACCTTGTGATCCATGTGGATATGCTTCAGTCCTACAGAGTGGATATCTTCCAGCATCTCATCCGAGAGGAGTGTTTCAAGCGGCCCGTTTCGAATAAGGTCACGAATGACGATGTAGCGTAAACGCTCACGTTGAACATCAGAAACGACAATTCGTTTGTCATCAAGCCCTACAAGTTCCCAAATTCGGCCACGGCGACGGGAGACAATGCTGGCTTCAGCTTCAGAGATTGTGTATCGATCGATCATCTGGCCAAGGATGGTTTCGAATTCTGAATCCGTGGTAAAAGACGGTGCTGAAGGTGCTTCTTGGAGTAACGTTTCAACCAAGTCACGACGAATGTTTTCTTCTTCCTCATTTAATTGAGGTTCCAAGCCAAACCAGAGGATTTGTCCACCACCTTCCTCGTCGCTTGGAGGCTCATAGATGTGGACGAAAACGGGTTCTTTGGTAATGTAGATGAGATTGAGTGGTCGTTGTTTCTTCGCATCTCGATCGAGAGGACCATAGTAAATTGGACGAGTACCGTAGCGCTTTTCGAAGTCTCGAACCCAATCTGCGACGTGGCTGTGAGTAGCCATGACCGAGGCAAGGTCGCCTCGTTGGAATTTGAGTTCTTCGTCAGCCATGATTTCACCTCAGCTTACCGCAGTAATATCGACAATGAAGCCCATTCCAGGCTCGACACGCCAACCAATCGATGATTGAACAGGGCCAGCAGCACGCAAATAACGTGTCACGAGAAGCGTTCGCTTCAAATCACCACCAATCAAATTCGTTGAAAGATCAAGAACAACTTCAGCACTTGCTCGAAGAGAATGCAGAAGTTTGGAATCCATTTCATCACGGTCTACCATGAGCATAAGGCTACGTCCAGTGGAGGCGATTTTTCTCAAGCGCTGAATCATGTCGAAGCGTGCCTGATCATCCATTCCATCTGGCATCAACGAACTTGCAGAATCAATGACAACAATATCAGATTCTTCAATGGCTTCACTGTTGAGTACTTCATCAAGACCAACGTTTGGAATCGGCTCTGCAACCGTACCAAAGCGAGAGAAAATCATCAGATTCCCTTTGGTCAGTGCATCCGTAACGCCATAGCCAATCGATTCCATCTGTTCAATCCAGCCACGTGTCGTCAATTCTGTCGTGATCACAAGAACCTTGACCTCGTTATGGAGAAGTCCATGGACAAAGCGTTGGCTAACCAGCGATTTACCAGACCCTACTTCTCCTTGAAGCATGATAAGGCTTCGATTGGGTAGACGTAGACCCAGCGAATCGGCTAGGCTGTCCGTTTCAACATCATATGGGAACCCATCTTCGATTGGTTTCGGCATTTCAGTAAGTCGTTCAACCATACAATCGCACCTCCAAAGATACAGAGTCCGAGCCACGGTACCCATTGGTCACCTCTGATGAGACAATCGCAGTGAGTGCGATATCATCACCGGATTGATAGGTCCAGGTGTTTTCGTGTACAGTCACCTCGAGAAGGTGATCTTCATCCCAATCTCCAGTTGCGGGTATAAGGGATGCGTTAATCGAGGCGGCCATCGTTTGTCCATCAATGAGAACAACAAGTGTGGATGAGTCCAGAAGGGTTCGTCCTGTGTTTTGGAGGAAGAACGTAATCTCATTCGAGGTCGTATTCAATGCGACCATCATAGGGTCTCCAGCAAAATCAACGCTCGTATCTTCTTGAACCTCAAGTGCAGCTGTTTCCTGTGCAGTTATCTGAGCCATTCCACCCCATTGGTTGATGAGAACGACACTCACGATTCCAGAAACGAGCAATGCCGTTGTCAAAAAGATGAATGATGATGCTCCGCCGTCTGCCATTGATTCACCTCATTCGAGTGTTTGCGCCGTTGTAAGCCCGCCTGCGGTCAGTGAGATTCGGTCGTATGTCGATGGTCCATCTTCGAACCATTTGAGAGAAATCGTTTCTCCAGGATACCAGTTTGTACTGTTGATCGATGGGGTGTATGCGCTTCCCAAATTCGTCGGTGTCTGTGTTGTCCCTCCATCGAGGAAGAGCCACACTTCCCGATGCGGAAGCGTTACCGTGCCTGTATTCGTGAAATTCCCATAGATGAGATTGCCGATATCTGAAACCAATGTAGCCGTGCTGGTAACCCCGGACTGTGTGCTCATGTTGACCGTGATGGCTGGAGGGGACGAGTAATTCCCGTGACTGGTGATTGTCACGGTTTCTATTCCTCCAGATCCATCAACGGTAAACGTGCCTTCAAACCCGCTTCCAGTTCCACTAACATTGAACGTTCCATCGACGTATCCACTTCCATTTGCGGTGATACTGACATCAAGGACAGCACCTTCCCACAACGTTGCGTCATCAATTTGGAACGATGGTAAAGGGTCTCCAGCATCATCAATGATCTCAAGACTGGTATCCAATCGGTTATCGAGTGTTTGCACAGCAAGTGCAAACACCAACAACAACGAGGTACCAACCACGAGAGCACCAACACCTACTGAAGCGCCCATGCATCATTCCTCCGACTTCGATGTATGTGAACGCCAAGATTCAACAATCGCTGAAAAGGTAAGCAGTTTACGATGTGAGAGATGATCGTTCAATGCAGATTCCGCCTCTCCAGGAGCAGCCAACTGAACGATAGCAAGGACGGCACGTCCTTCCTCTTCATTCAGCATTCCGCTTTGAACGGCCTTCTGAGCAAAGCTCACAGCCGCCATACCAGAGAGGTTGTCCAGCAACAATGCAGCAACCATTGCCGCACCAACGCCATCGTTCGCAGCCTGCTCATACGAACCCTTTGCTAAGAAAGGATTCGCTGCAAGAGCCTGCGCCTCGTACAACTCAACAAGTCGTGCTTCGTCAGATTGTCGCAGTCGATCGACGCCACCACCCACAGGGAGAACTTCTCCATCTGCAGTGACAATGGTGTCACCCGCTGCTCCTTCCACCGAAACATCATCGCCTTCCTCACCCGCCTCTGAGGATTCTTCATCCTCTGACGCAGGTGCAACGTTTGCTTGTTCCATCTTGTGTGAAATCAGTCCAAGCACGTCTTCGACCATGTCGAGACGGCTGCTGATCATACGTTCCAGACCGGATGTATCCACCTGTGCATTGACGGGCGCTGCCGGTTGAGGGGCAAGCGTTGCCGTTACAGATGGAACAGATCCAATACTGTTTAATCGTGCTCGAGTCGGACCGGGGGAGATGGTCCATGCATCCTCTTCACTCAACTCTCCTTGTTCGGGGAGTGGCACTTGTTCAATGGCCACATTGGCCATAATCTTCAAGCGCTCTTCTGCGAGTTCAGCGTCTGCGTCCCGGTCGTTCCCTGCACTGCCAAATGGCCATGCCATGGTACAACCTCCTGTGCTCGACCTGCAAGAAGCAAGTCATTGCACAGGCAGACTCAGACCACCACTGCTCCGTGAGAGTCATCGTTGACTTTCAGAACCTCGTATGTGCTTCCTCCACCAACAACGTGAACGTACAATGTGGCACGAACGTTGTCGGCGAACATTGTGCTAGGGCTGCAGTCCTGTGTGTTAGCGCCGGTGCCAGTATCTGCATCAATAGAGACTCTGTAGGCAACACCAGCCTCAGCAGTTGTAGCTGCAGTTGGAGTAGCAGCTGAGTCTGACAATTCAAAGATGATGCTGTTACCACCTGCTCCTGCCGCGTCATCGAATTCTCCGGCGATACGATCTGTTGTTGTGTTTGTCACGTCCTCGCAAAAGATCTGCCAAAGGATGTCACCAGGAGCGGTGTCGTCTGAACCTGCGGCAAGACGGAAGTACACCACATAGGTGTTATCCGGGTCGTCGACAAAGACGTTGAGGATTTGGACTTTACCAGACATTTCGTCGGTTGTGTCATCACCAGTGGATTGAGCGTTCTGTTGAAGCTTTTCTGCAGTTTGAATAATGACCGCAGCAGCAACAGCAGCAACGAGAATCAAAGCAATGAAGACAATCATTGCACCAATACCAATTGCGGCTAGGTTATCGTTTTCCATTTTCTTTTCTTGTGTGTTCTTCATTTTAATCACCTCAAACAACGACGTCTCCTACTGTTGGAGCGCTACCGTATTGGAGTTCTTCGTATGTGCTACCACCGCCAACAACAGTGAACAGCATAATATGATCTTGATTGGCATAAGGTGCACAACCCGTAATATCCAGAACGACGACATAAGTTGTCCCTGGATTCAGAGTAATGACAGTTGCACCTTCACCATCACCTGTGTGGAGAGTTGCACCTGCGAGGTCACCTTGTGCAAAGACAGTGGAATCATCCGCCGTCCCAAGAATGTTATCTGCGCCGTCATCTGCACAGATGACGGTGTAACCAATATCATCGCCTTCAGTCGGCTCTGAACCTGGCGCCAATTCAAACGTCACAAACAACTCACTTAGGGCAGGGCCGGTTGAGTTCGTTTCAATAATAACGTTGATCAGTGTCAACTTGGTTGACATCTGCTCTTGGGTGTCGTCACCACTGGCTTGGGCGTTCTGTTGCAGTTTCTCTGCGGTCTGGATAATGACCGCAGCTGCTACTGCCGCAACCAGAATCAATGCAATGAAAACAATCATCGCACCAATACCGATTGCAGCAAGTTCGTCTTGCTTCGTTTCTTTTTCGGTTTTCATTTTTTTTCACCTTTTTTACTCGTCCTCCCTCTGTGAGGGTGGAGTGGGATACGGGTCAAAGAGCACCTCCTTGACCCAAGTCAATTCGAAGTGGAATTCGAATAACAGCCACTTCGTCAGGCGTTAGCCTGCTAATGAATGGCACCTTATCGGCAGTGAAGCCCGGTGGCATCCATGGTTGAATAAGAACATCGACGAGAGGTTCCATCGATCTGTTTTGTGCACGAACGGTTACAATCACGTTACCATTTCTCATTTCGTACCCGGTCGCAATTGAAAGTTTTCGTGAAAGTGGAATTTCATCTGCTCCGTGTCGACGATCTGCTAGAATCTCAAATCGAACTGGTAAATTACCTCCAGGACCGATGACTGGAACATCGATGAACGATGGTTTTGCAACCCAACCGTCTGGTACTGGAGGTGCAAGACGCATCATTGGAAGAGGAATATCGCCATCGTTGATGATTCGAACGAGAAGGATACCAGTCTCTCCACCAGCAGGCCATCGTGTATCGACTGAGAGCCAGAAGTGACGGAACAAAAATGGATTGAGCGTTGAAGAATTGCCGCCGATAAGATCGTCGACAAGGTATTCGACTTCTGTAGCCGCATAACCCACGTCTCCGATTTCTGCGGCGCCTGTTGCATTGCGTAGACGACGTAGGACGTTCTCAACCTCTTCTTCAGCAAGTGCCTTTTCTCGCAACAATCGATGCAACATAGCGATGCTTCTTCGGAGATAGAGCACGTCCTCTTCAAGGACATTCAGTGCTTTTTCAGCTCGACGCACACTCTTCCTTGCTCGACGCAAACGATGTGTTTCGAGGAAGGTCTTGGCTTGGAGCAAGTCGAGTTCGGTCGTTGCAAGCGAATTGACTTCATCGCTCACAACGTTCTGTACAAGGGACTCAAGTTCTCGGCTGGCTTGCATCAAACGCTGAGCACTTTCAGTGGATGCGGCAATTGCCGCTTGTGCATCAGTAAGGTCACCATCGCCCAACTCAGAGTCCATGATGAATTCGTCCTGCTCAGATTTGCTCTTCGCCATTCGACATCACCTCCTCGTTGGAATCCGAACCGTTCTGATTGTCAGATGTGGCAGCAGCCTGTGGTGTTTCGAGGATGGCAGAGAGGTCTAAGCCATCCATTGCAAGATCGTTGAGGAGACGAGCTGGGTCTCCCAAGTCACGCTCGATGCGTGTAGCCTTGACCTCGATATCAGTGAGTTTTCCATACAATGAACCGTAGATTTTGTTGGCTCGCCGCAAGACAAACCACACCACGAAGGTCGAAATCAGGATGTATGAAACCAACGAAATAAGGTTGGTCTCATCTGGGGTCATCTGTGGTGGAAGCCCGAGGATAACGCCAACGAAACCAAGAAGCGGTAAACTCAGGATAATGGTCAGTTGTCGACGAGAGTCTGTGAGAGCCTGGAAGTGATCGGCATAGATGGTCGAGATGCCCTTGCGAGCTCGTTGATAGTCCTCGTGGATGTAACGGAATTCCTCACTGCTGCGCCATGCCATACGCCAAACCCAAAGCGAGGCGAAGACGATGGTGACAGGACCCCACCAAGATGCATCGTATAGGTGGAAGAGGAATCCAAGCATAATGACACCAGAATAGACTGCACCAAGGCGATACTTTTCGTTCTGGTTGGTTAATCCAAGCAAACCAATCGTTATGATGAGAGCAATACCAAACCCTGCGAAAGAGGTCAGCGTCGATGGTGCACTTGAATCAACTGCTTGAGCGAAATTCAATTCGTCGTTTTCGACAACGTTGTTGAGTGCATAATCGGAGAGAATCTTGACAGTACAATCCGCATCCTTGCTTTGCTCCCACCAATCCAATGTTTCACCGGTAATCTTCCAGCGCAGTGTAGCAACTTCACCTTCTGCAAGGAAGGGAACAAACGATGGCGCATCCTCAATGACCAGACCATCGCAAACGAGTTGAGAACTGATTCCAACTGCCAAAGCAGTTCCCTCATTTTTCAAATCGAACTCGATATAGGCGGTTTGACCTTCCATAATCTGGTCAAGTTCATTGCCTTCGGCATCGACAATCTTCTGAGAGTCGGGGTCAATCATTGGATCAGCATAGACATTCAGGGCGAATCGGAAGGTTTCTTCCGTGATAGGTTCGCTTGGGTCAGGATGGTGGAGTCGCATGGTGATGTCATAACCATCTCCCGGCAGAATGTTGGGTCGGTCTGGGACCTTCACGTTGAAAATGAGGTTGGGCGAGAGGACATAAGCTGGTCGCTCTGGGAGTTGAATCAATTCACTACCTTGAACACAAGGCGCTGAGAGATTGATGTAGTGTACACTTTCCTCTCCTTCGAGATTGATGAGTGAAATGTTCCAGACATAGTCCTCTTCATTGAGACCAAGGGCATCAATGTCCAGAATTCGCTCGATACCGCAGAACTCGATTGAGTAGGCGGCAGGAGCCGTATTGAGGTAAGGAATGTGCGAATACTCGATTGGGACTGTCACAGGGTCATCGTTTGCGGGAGCTTGCAGTTTGTCGGCATACCCTGTATCGAAAAGACGTTTCATCTTGAGTGACGTCATGAGTTCCCCGCTACCGTCAACATCAACATCAGTCGGAACGATCGTAATACGAAGATCCGCAGCGGTTGAGAGTGTTGTACTGCTGCTTCCTGCAGCGTTCTTGTCAACGCTTACGGTCAATTGAACGGGAACGTTTCGTGGTAAGAACAGCGAATCTGGTGAATCGGAATTGACAACCCAATCATCAGTTAAGATGGTTAAACCTGGTGATCTGACTTCGTATCCGAGATCCACGTACACGTCCTTGTTTCCTGTGTTTGTGATTGCGGCGGACCAAACCCGGTTGTCTCCCTCGTGGAAGAAGTATTCATTTTCCCAACCTTCGATGGTGTAGGTGAAGACAGGAGCGACAAGGAGTTGCACTTTCTTGAGCACATAGACATCATCTGTAACTGGGTCATAAACGGTCAGATTTGCATCGTGTATGGCTCCATCGAGAAGATTGTCTGTTCCGTCGAGGGCAGGGATATTGATGTCGAATGAACCGCTCGATTCACCATCGATTGGAACGGTGAAGGATTGGACGGTTGGGGTTGTACCCCACCCCCCATCAACGGTGATGTTGATGGTAACCGTTTCAACAAGATTTCCTGTGTTCACAAGGCTGAACGGCAGCGTCAAAACGGTTCCAGGTACCGCGGCGAGGGAGTCAGGTGCTGTAAGTTGGACATCATGAACTTCAGATACATTCGCAACGATATTTGCTCTCAACTCGATGAGGTCACCGTTTTCATCGATTGTTGTGACAGTGAGGACTGCCATGTAGAATTCATCTGCACTTGCATCTGTTGATGGAACAATGTTGACACGGACGGATGACTCGTATCCTGCGCCGATAACGAGGGTTGAGGAAGAGTCGAGTTCAAACAAGACATCTTGATACCCGCCATCATCCAGTGAAACAGAGAAGGTTGTTGGAGCGTTTCCTGTATTCTCGATGTTAACAAATGCAGAGAGTTGTTCATATGGTGTAATGTCAATCGATTGATTGGTAGGCGTTAGAGAGGCGTTGATGGTTTCACCAACACGGATGTCCATCGTTTGTTGACCGATGTAAGCGCCACTGTCGAGATCATAGTAGCGTATCGTCAAAGGTTGGAGAAGTCCGGATAGAGCAAGTGGATCCGTCTTTACAGTCAGCGTTACAAGACTGAGATGACCGCCGCTTGTAGCAGGATAATCTTCGAAATCGCTTGCCAAATCAACAATCGTGTCGTCTGGACCGGTTGTTGTCAAATTGGCATACCATCCAGGTGGAAGGTTTTCAACAATCTCAAGACGGAAGGAAGAGCGGTCGTTTCCAGTGTTCCCAAAGGTGAACATGAAATCGGTGTCGACCCCAACATCCGCATCAAGTGGGCCTGTTTCCGTAATCTCACCACTGACAACCTTAGGGACAACGATGGAGAGGTTTTGTTCAAGAACTGGAGCGTAGACTGCAGAGGAGGTGTGGACGCTACCAAGCGTTGGTGTGGTCGTTATTGGTATTTTGATAGTACCCGCCAGAGGGAGTTGTCCTGATTGGCTCTGAATACCAAGGGAAGCAGGGAACGACTCACCAAGAATGAGTCCGGTTGCCTCACCGGGACTGACCGTTGCATTCCAGCGATCGACTTCGTTAAATCCACCCGATGTGAGGGCTTCGAACGTAATCTCACCTACCGTTATGTTGGCATCAATTGTCTCAGCCAAATCGGACACGAGGTTGTGGCGTACTTGAACTTCTAAGGCAAGAATCTCATTGACGCCTACCGTGGAGCCTGCGTTCATAACATCGCTTTCTGAGAGAACGATGGTGTCGACAGGAAGCCCAGGGTCGACGACAATTGCAGGGCGTACCTCAACCTGACCCGAATCCGTAGCAGGCAGGCTACCTGCTTCTGCCTGGGCGATAACGAAAACATTGAGACTATCACCCGCAGCGTTGTGTTCAGCATCGACCAAAGGAAGTTGAATCGGTGGAATTTCAATGTGAATGAATCCTGAAATCGATTCACCAACCATGAGTTCACCTGTATTCTCAATGGAAAGATTGTATTCCCAGTTGAGTGCATTCAAGGAGAGTCCTGCGATGAGATTGAAGTTTCCGTTGGCGTTTCCTGTGTTTGTGACATTGAAAGCGATGGTATCTGTCTTTCCTGGAAGAACAAATGTCGTATCGTTTGTGATATCGACTGTTGCCTCGTAGTACTCTCCTGCCATGACGCGCGATGTGTGCGTGAGACTATACCCGCTTCCAGCGGATGTTATCGAGAGGGTGATGATATCCACATCCGAATACCCTGCATTTTGTGGCACGTTGACCACAACCGACAGGGTCGTGGTTTGACCAGCTGTTAGAGGCGAGGTCGAGGTTGTATCCAACGTCGTGTCTGCCCAACCAAAGGGTCCACTACTCACACTGATGTCAAAAATATCGGTTGTCGACCCAACGTTCGTTATGATGTAATGCAGCGTCGTTGAGTCTCCGGGAGCAGTGGTGCGATCTGCAGGACCAATCATCTCCGAGATGTAGTCGCTGAACACCGCATCGAATTGTTCATGCGTGTGCAAGTTTGTCCCAGCCGAACTGTTCACCCAATAAACTGCAGAAATATTCCACAAGCCGGTCAACGAAGATGCTGAGAAACCAGCATTGAGGGAAACTTCTGAGGAAGAAGAAAAGATGGAACCTGGCTGGAGTGTTTCAGTGTTCGATGCCTGCCAATATTCATTGGTGGTACCTGTCGAAGCATTAAACAAAACAAGACCCATTTCGGAAGAGAACGGCATAACACCGTCGTTCTTCATTGAGAGACTGAACGTGTGCGTGATGCGGTCGAGAAACGCGTAGGTGTTTCCGGGCGCAGGCGAGGGCAAATCATCCGAGATGACATTCGCATCACGGTAGGTTTCAACGTTGAAATCTTGTCGATATTCGTTGTTGGCGGTATTTCCGTCGTTTGCGCCACTGACGCGAGCAAAGAGTGTCTGGGACGGACCTGTTGTTGCAGTCCAACTGAGCAGATAGGTTGTTGTCCCCGTGTTGGCAGCCATCGACCCAAGGTCGACGGTGTCGACGGTCTGTTCCATTGCAGACGGTGAGCCTTTGTGAACGAGCGTGAGGAAGGCATTGCCGGTGGACGTTCCAACATTCTCAACGGCGATGCGAACTGTGTGCGTATCAGGTGCGAGAATGAGATTGGAACCAGCGTAGACAGATCCTGCGCCGTCGAATACCATTGCCGTCACTCGGAAGTCAGGTCCTGCACGTCCACTTGTAGACGAAGCGTCTGCTAGAGGGAGAGCGAGATGCCCAAGAAGCAAGACGACGAGAAGAAGAGGGAGTGTCTTCTGCTTATACATCTGCGCTACCCCCTGCTTTTTCGAACCGTTGAATCGTCACAGATTTACCCTGAGATTTCCAAATCTCGAGAAGTTGATTGAGCAATCGGTCGTGTTCCTCATCCGATATGCCGAGACGTCGGCGTTCTTCCCAAAGCAACAATTGCTCGGTTCGAGTCAGTAAAGCATCTCGCAGATAGAGTTCGAGCGTGCGACGATATGCATCACGATCGGAAACGGCGTACACGATGGACGTGCCGGGAAGTTGATCAGCACGGTTCTGAATAAAGTTACCAAGATTGAGAGCTTCATCATACGATAAATTTCGGCGATCGAGGTCGGATTGGATGCTCGAAGCAATGCTTTGCAACTCATATCTCGATTTCGCACGCTGAATTTTCTTGAAATACTTGCGGCTACGTCGCGTCATGCTTGGAGCCGCCATGAATATTCTTCGTTACTGGCAGTTTATCAAACAATTGGCCAAAAAGGTTCAATTTATACATTAAGCATTGAATTTTATGCATATTACATGAATGTCGACATCGGCATTCTTGCGGTTGAAACCAAGCATTGATGACTTCGACCGGCACCCATTGACCATGAGCACACCCATCACACTTGAAGTAGGAGACAAGAGCCCAACATTCACCTGCATAGATTCGGCTGGAAAAGAGCATAATATCGAATCCTACAACGCCGATGGTAAATCCGTCATCCTCTACTTTTATCCAAGAGATTCGACGCCAGGCTGTACCAATCAGGCCTGTGACTTTCGCGACAATATGGCTCGATTAAACAATGGAAACTTCGTCGTTCTCGGCGTTTCGAAGGATTCCGAAGCATCGCATGAGAAATTCATCACAAAGCAAGAACTCAATTTCCCGTTATTGATGGACACAGATGGATACCTTCACGAATTGTTCGGGACGTGGCGAATGAAGAAAAACTACGGTAAAGAATACCTTGGTTGTGTTCGATCAACATTCGTCATTGGTAGGGATGGCACCATTACGTGGTGCCGATACAACGTCCGAGCAAAAGGACACGTCGAGATGTTGATACGAGAACTAAACATCGAATCGTGAGGTGAAACCGTGGACGAAGACATCGGAGGCGAACGTATCTCCTTGTCAACCACCTCCTGCGCCTACAAGCCTTGCTATCTCGGAAAAAATCTCATTGTTGGAGAACATGTTTCGATAGGCGCCATGTGTCACATTGGCCGTAACGTTACCATCGGCGATAACAGCAATATTCAGGGCTCAAACTACATTGCTGATCGAACGACCATTGGCGCATCCGTCTTTATTGGACCAAATTCAACTATTCTGAATGACAAATATCCGCCCTCAGGGGATGCGGAGAAATGGGTTGCCGTTGAAGTTCACAACAACGCAGTCGTAGGTGGAGGTTGCACATTACTGCCTGGTGCAAATCTTGGAGAAAGCTCTGTGCTCGGTGGCGGCTCTGTTTTGACCAAACCCATCCCTGCCGGTGAAGTATGGGCGGGTAATCCTGCGAGATTCCTCATGACGCGTGAGGAATACGACAACAAGAGGTGAATTTCATGGAAGGCAAGGCACACGTAATATCGTTCCTCAAGAAGTGCATCGACTATGCCAATGCCTCCATCGAACGGAAACAAAAACGAGGCGAACTTGATGATATCCCGAAGTGGGAAGCATATCGAGATTATACCGCTCATGCAGTCATGGAAGTTGAAGCCGGTGAGCTTGATCGCTGGTTCCCATCGGGAAAAATTCTGAATGATTCCGAAGTCAGCACCATCCCGCTCGATGCACTTTCACACGAGGCTCGTTCGGCATGGCTTACCAATTTAGCCAGTCCAAGACCACTTGCGCTTATTGCTACATCGTCAAATGTGGGCATCCGCAACATTGCACCATACACATCGTTGTCCATTGTATCCAATTCACCTCCACTTGCCGTCGTTTCACTTTCAGCAGATCGAAACGACCGATGGAGAGATACATTGCTCAACTTGAGGCAAAACAACAGTGCGGTTCTCAACTTCCTTCCTGCCTCCTCAGACGCTGTTCCTGTCGTTGAACTAACGGCGAAGCCTCTCGACTATGGAACCAGCGAGTGGGAACACTTCGACATACAGAGTTTGGATTCGAATCCTCTTGTGATGAAGGATGCAGCATTCGCCATTCTTGGTGAGTTGATTGAAGAAGTGGATTTGCAGGATGCGAAAGCAAAATTAGCCATTCTCAAATTGACCGATGTTCTCATCCCTAGCGAGATGGATGGTTTGGAACCTGCCCATCTTCTTTGCCAGCACGGATTGAATCGATTGATGGCAACGCCGACAGAATGGTATTACAACATCGAACGAAGCGTTTGAAGAAGGCCATCCTCGAGCGAGGTCATCGCTCGCCAATTCAAGTGTTTCTTGGTGAGAGTAAGATCCGGTAAACGTCGCTTTGAATCCCCAGGATATCCTGATTCAAAGCGTAGGACTGTTGAACGCCCCGTCTCTTGCTCAACGAGAGCAGAAATTCGTTCAGCAAGTTCCAACATCGAAAGTTCATCCTCAGAACCCAGATTAAGGCTCAAACCGGCAAGGTCTTCGATTGAACCTGCAGCCTCTAGTCCACGAACAAGATCGTCGATGAAGGTGAGCGAACGCGTCTGAGAACCATCTCCATGAACGATGATTTCGCCTCGATGAAGGGCGCTTTCCATCATCATTGATACAACTTGACCGTATTCATCGCCTAACAATCGAGGGCCATACCCATTGAAAGGACGGACGATTCGTGCATCGAGCCCTTGTCGCACAGCATGCTGAACAGCAAGTTCGCCCAAGTACTTGCTCGCACCATAGGCATGCCTTTGATGATGATGCGATGCTGGAAAAAGCGAATACGCATCGTTACCAAGTGGCATCATTTCCGACTCACCGAAGGCTTCGGGAGAGGAGGTAAAGACGTAACGACAATTGTACTCCTCCGCAAATTCAAGCGAACGAAGCGTTGAATTCAGGTTCACATCCATCACCATTCGCGGTTCTTCATGGAACCACTTCGTCCCGTTGATAGCAGCGAGATGGTAGACAAGATCGATGCTATCGGGATTCTCTATCATTCCATACGAATCCACATCACAAGCATCTTGTTCAAGGAAGACAACACGGTTGGTGACCGAATGAAGATGCTCTTTCTTTCCTCTCCAACAATTGTCCAAGACGATGACTTCATGTTCTTGTTCCACCAATGATTCAACCAAACTGGAACCAAGAAAACCCGCACCTCCTGTCACGAGGATTCGCATTGTCTCACACTCGCTCAAGAATTTCAATGGAAACTTTACCTTGCTCTCTCTTGAATCGTATTCGGTCACCATCGTTAACGACCATACAAGGATCCTCCACAAAACCATGACCGTATGGGACGTTCAGCAGTGAGCAAGCTGGAAGCGTGAGTGGACACACGTCCCGATTGATGATTGCAAGGGGGCCTTTGTTTTCGTACAATAATCCCATGAGAACATAAGGTGCTACCGTTGAGCCCGAGCCCTTTGGGTAGATGAGAATCGTGTCTTCAATGGCTCGGCCGTCAAGAGGATGTCCTGTTTCTTCAACCACTCCAGTATCCCGATTGACATAGCCTAGGTAAGTAATGGGAACATCGGTGACCATCGCCCGACCTTCGATGCAAAAGTCATTTTGTGAATCCAATCCTTCTCCCTCGAAGGTGTTCAATCCTTGTTGGGGTGTCTTTGCGCTGACCTGTCCTCCGTGCGAGGATTGAGAGAGCGTAGGCGTTGGACCACGTGCTCTGAGAGGATCGATGGCATGACGCACACATTCCTCAATTGAGGCAACACTCGTCGGTATTCGATTGAGCCCGCTGGTCAAATAGTGTTCAGCCTTCATTGAGTTCGTCAGCAAGTGATTGTATTTCTCACGGTTGTAAGGTGTGACCTCGGGGCAGGTGTCAACGAGCACCACTGCACCAGCCTCATCCAGCATCGAAACAGTTCCATCTGCCTCGGCCAAAGCATAATTCTCCTGACTAGTAAACACCCATAACCGTTGATCTGGGACGGACTCACCAAATTCCATGTGCGTTCGTAGAGCAGCAGCCGTCGTGCGCATTTCCTCCAAACTTGCTTGTGGACACCCGATGACGATCAGGTCAACTTGGCCTTTTGGACTGAGTTCTTCGTATCGAAGGTCAAGATCGGTTTGTGTAAAGACGAGTTCGCCTTCCCATTTTATGGAATCAATGGATTCCGAAGGAGGTTCTGTGTGTCCTTCGACCCACATCATCGGCGAGCCGTAGTTGGCTGCGGCAGCTGTCAATGCCTTCTTTCGAGCAAAGGAAATGAAGGAATCCAATCCCTGAACGTATGGCATCGGTCCAAAAGGAAGGTTCCACTCTGACTTTGCATTCTTTCCAATCCAATCACCAAGGATTGAATAATCTGAGAGCGTTTCCAAATCACACTCAACAACGACTCGAATGTTTGGCTTTCGATTGGCCTCAAGATGCAAACCCCATGAGGGCGCATATCCAGTTAGGGCAGTTGCTAAGGCGCTCAAGCCTGACTCGCGATTTGTAATCAACGAAGTCCATGTATTGGAATAGCATACCGCATTGGATTCTGCCCATGAAGCAGCCTCTCCTTCAATTTCGACTCCTCGATCATAGGGAGTGCACGACAACGTCGCCTCGATACCGAGACGGTCATAGGCCTGAACAATCTCAAATTGTTGCTCTAAGAAGTTCGGCCAAGCGATACCCATCTCTTCCATTTTCTCACGGTCACAACCTGCCGAATTCAATGTCGTCGGTATTACGACAGTACCTGACGGATCGCCACTCAAGTCTTTGAGGAAGGTTCGAAGACCATGCCCCCCTGTAATGACGGACACGCCAGAAACGTGAGCATGATCAATCTCAACAAACGATTCGGCTTTCGCGACTCGTGCGAGATCCACGACCAAGCGCGCAGCCTTTTGTCGCGTCGGGCCTTCCTTACCTTCCAACTGGTCTGACAAACGCTTTGGAAGTTCCATGATTGAACGCAAACATCGGCGCTTCATCAAGACTCGTGTTCTCAACCGATGGTTTTGATACGGTTGACGTCGCTCCGCCGTTTATGTCCTCGAATGAGAACAACACACAAGGAGCCCGCCGTGATGAACAACGTACACGTTTTCTCTCACGTGAAAACATCGTCAAGATGTTGAAGACAACCATCGTACTGAGTGCACTGTTTCTGTCCATTTGGGCAGTCGTCCTGAACCATTCGGTTGAATCGCTTGAGCAAACAGCCGAAGAAGAATCTGCAATTCTTGTCGAAACCGAAGGGCGAGAAGCAGATGTGTACTGTCCAGAAGGCGGAGCTGATATTTTCCTCGGCACAGACTTTGATGGTGACGGTAAACTTTCAGCGAGTGAAATCACAACCAGCACCAAGGTATGTCATGGTCAACAAGGTCTCTCTGGTCCACAAGGCCAAACAGGAGTGGATGGTGAGAACGGTTTCGATGGAAACTCAAGTGTCGTGAATTTGACAGCAATATCCCCGGGCATCCCTTGCCAATTCGGTGGCATTCAGATTCAATCAGGTATCGATTTGGATCACAATCAATTTTTGGATGAAGATGAGGTTCAAACAACCGCATATGTTTGCGATGGACTACTCGGAGAGGAAGGCCCCGAAGGTCAACAAGGAACCGATGGAGCCCAAGGATACTCAGCCCTCATCGATCGACTACCTGCACCAAGCTCAATATGTCCACAAGGAGTCATAATGCGATTCGGTGTCGATGATGGAACGGATATGGCAACTGCAGGCGATGGAATCCTCCACGATGATGAAGTCCGTGAATCACTCCAAATTTGCTCTGAACAGTTGTATGAAGGACTTACAGGAGATATATTCACGAATTCAGGAGATTCGATGTCGTCCGTTTGTGATGAATCCGAATGGAGCGAGGTATCATCGATTTTCATTTTCTCAGCCTCCGACGGAACAAACGGGTGTGAACTGTGGATTCTTGATGAGGAGAATATACCATCGATGCTGATGGATATTCATTCCGCAGGTGATTCGATTCCTGGACGTGAACTCGGAATCCATGAAATCGATACTGAACGTGGACCGAGGTTCTTTTTCGATGCTGATGATGGCGTTAATGGACGAGAATTATGGGTCAGTGATGGAACGGCAATTGGTACGATGATGCTTGGTGATATGGAATCTGGTGATGCAATCGACTACACATCAGAGGCAACAGGCTGGATGAATGGAATCGTCTTCACAACGCATGGTCAGCAAGGTCACAGAATGTGGTGGAGCAACGGTAGTGTGACAACCTCAATTTGGCAAGCACCGTGGTTCTCGAGTTCAGTATCATCAGATCTAATCAATCAGTCAACAGCGATCTCATCGCTCGGACAAGGATTGCTTCAAGGTGATGAATCAGGTCTTTGGTTTGCAGCGAAACATGCACAAACCGGTCTTGAAATGATGTACCTTGGAAACAACGGAATGCTTCACATTTATGATCTCCAGCCCTTTGGTGATGCATCACCTTCTCATGGATTGTCGATTGATGGTGGTTTTGTGGTCGCCGCAAGCGATGGCACAGGCCGTCAATTGGCGCAACTTGACCGCCAAGGAGGCTACCAATGGTTAACCTCGATGACGAAGGAAGGAACCACTACGCCGATTTCAGTCATGGCACCTGCTTTTGGGATTGAGCGGATAGGAGACATTCTCGTGTTTGATGTCGTCTATCGTGGTGCAGATGCGACCTTGTTCGGTTATTCGATGTCCACCGGCACTCTTCAAGAATTGAGTTCAAACATCCTTGCACCGGGCCATAGCGTTGATGTTGTCAGCGATGGGACGACGATTTGGTTTGATTGTGTTCTTGCAAATACTGGTATGGAGATTTGTCAAACGGATGGTACGGTTTTAGGAACAACATTGACGATTGATCTCATGCCTGGAGTGGGTACCAGTCAGCCTCGTGCCTTCGCTTTTGTTGATTCAACACTGTATGTTCTTGCGAACGGATTGGATGATTCGGGAACGAGCAGTGGACATGCTCTGTGGTCGATTGAAGGGCAGACCGCTTCGGTAGCTCTGGATGTTTGGACTGGTGTCGGGAACAATTCAAATGCAGGAACCTATGGTACGTTGATTGCAACATCGAACCATCTGCTGTTCATCGCAGATGATGGTCAACATGGTCATGAATTGCATCAATTCCTTCGTGCATCGATTCGCAATCAATGGATGGTTTGGGATTGATGTCGGTCAATGCAATAGGAACACGACTCACCTGGAACATAGGCTGGGTGCAACTGCTGCTTTGGAGTGAGCGGTTCACGGCAAGCGAAGCAGACCGTCGTACCTGTCTCGGATAGATCCGGAAGTAGGGCAACACGCTTGTCGAACACAAAGCACTCTCCGACCCAATAGTCGCCCCCCACCTGTTCAAAGTAGCCGAGAATTCCTCCCTCAAGTTGCTTGATGTTGTTGAATCCAGCGTCTTTCATAATGACACTAGCTTTCTCACATCGTACGCCACCCGTACAGAACATGACGATCTCCTTGTCTTTGTACGTGTCATCAAGTCCTTCAACCGCTTCTGGGAATGAACGGAAGGTATCGATGTTCAATTCAATGGCATTCTGAAAGGTTCCGAGCCGTGTTTCGTAGGTGTTGCGCGTATCGAGAAGGATGATATCATCCCCATTGAGGAGTTTCTCGTGCAAGTCTATGGGGAGGATACGCCCATCCACAGGTTCAATTCGATCGAAATTTGGTAAGCCTACTGAAATGATTTCATTTTTGAGTCGGACATTCATTCGATTGAATGGTTGATGTTCGGAATACGAGGTCTTGAAATCGATGTCTGCGAATCGCTCATCCTTTTTGAGATAGGCACGGAAGGTTTCGATGTTGGAAACTGGACCTGCCACAAAGATGTTGATCCCTTCGTAACTGAGGAGGATGGTTCCTTTCAAACCCAATGCATCACATTGTTGTTTCAATGGCTGACGTAATGCATCACGATCGTCGAGTACAACAAACTTGTACCCTGCGATGTTGAGGTGTTGCTCCGTCATGGTAATTCGTCCGACTTCATCCTCTTATGTTCATCGTTTAGCGACGCCAATCGTGTTTGCTCGCAAGCGGATGACGCCAGCCTTGACCGAAGGCTCGTGAGGACACTCGAGGTGCTGGAGCCATCTGCCATCGCTTGTGTTCGTTGGCCTCGAGACGTTGGAGCACAGAAACAACAACCGAAGGATCGAAGCCGTGTTTTGCAATCGCTTCCGCACCAAGGCCTTGTTCAATGTGATACTTGAGAATCGAATCAAGCGTTTCGTATGGAGGGAGTGTGTCATCATCTCGCTGATTTGGAGCCAACTCTGCAGACGGAGGTTTGGTCAACGTTGAATCGTTCACTGGAGGTTGAAGGCCTTGAGCGATGGCTCGGCGGTTGAATACCTCTGCAAGCCCATAGACTTCCATTTTGTACACGTCCCCAAGTGGTGTGTAACCACCTGCCATATCTCCATACAAGGTACAATACCCTTGAGCGAGTTCAGATTTGTTTCCAGTAGCAATCGCCATTCTACCTTGTGCGTTGGCGTGTGCCATCACGAGAATACCTCGAAGGCGAGCTTGGATGTTTTCTTGGGCAACTTTGGCACCATATTCAAGCATTTCAGACAGCTGTTGTTCGAGGTTTGCATGGTGTTCATCGATCGAGATTGAAGCATATTCCATGCCCAACGCCTCTGCTGTATGCTTCGCATCATCGATGGAATGCTGAGAGGAGAATCGCGATGGCATTGAGATTCCAAGGACGTTTTCAGCACCGACTGCCTGGGCTGCGACACAGGCTGCTACGGCCGAATCAATACCTCCACTCAAGCCAAGAACAATGCGTTCAATACCCGATTTTTGGCAATAGTCTCGCAGTCCCAAAACGACTGCATCAGCGAGTTCTTCGAGAACATCACCTCGCTCTTCACCCGTTTCATGAGGCGCATAATGAACGGGTTCACCATGTGCACCCTCGAGAGAAACCCAAGAAGTGGCTCGTGGACTGTTGATGTCTACGAGGAGGATTCCTTCCTCCCAAGCTGGAGCGACAACAACATCGCCAGAAGGCCATGCTGCAAGCGATCTTCCGTCGAAAAGGAGGTCGTCGTTTCCTCCAATTTGATTGCAAAGTAGGAAAGGATGGCCAAGCGTTTTTGCAGCCGTCCTTGCAACATGGAGGCGTGTCTGAATTTTGTTGGCATGGTAGGGAGATGCTGAAAGATTCACAGTTGCATCCAAATTGACGCCTTGACGCCCCCATTCTGCCAATTGCTCGATAGGATCGGCATCGTACTCTGAAGGCGTCTCTCCCGCAACTTGCCATGCATCCTCACAGACCGTTACACCAAGTTCAAGCGATCCGGAAAGGGTACGAGCAATTCCCGGCCTGTCATCCGAATCGAAATACCGTGCTTCGTCAAAGACATCGTAGGTTGGAAGCAATTGTTTCCGTGCGACGATCTTTACGGGTGCTTGATTCCCTAACAATGCAACACCATTTCCGGGTTTTCCACGAGCATGTTCAGGGATGGTCGGCGTTCCAATCAAGGATGGAATCTCAACATCGAGCGAAAGCGCAGATTGTTGTGCAAGTTCGACAAAGCTCGATTGCATGAGCAAATCTCTTGGAGGATAGCCGCAGATGGCCAACTCCGTGCTTACACTTGCCAAAGCGCCATTGGCTTTGGCCGTTTGAACAAAGAGCTCCAAACGTTGAGCATTCCCCGTGATGTCTCCAACGGTTGGATTCATCTGAAGCAGAGCAATGATGCTGGCACCTTGCTCGCTCATGTCCATCCCACATCATCGTGTTTCATAGAAATGATGCTTCATTTGTATTGCAAAATTTCACCGTTTGCGTCCTTGTACCACCAACTTCCGTCTTCTTGGTTTTGCCACCACCAGACACCATCGGATCCTTGTTTCCAACCATCTGCTGAATCGGCTTGGGTTGCATCAACTGCAGGAGCAGTGGCTTGAATCGGTTCGCTGAGGTTGAGGTCTGCATCATCATCGAAGTCTTCTTCCTCATCCTCATCGAGGTACTCGGAATACTCGTCCCACTCGTATTCAGACTTCGAACCACGGCGAACCGTTGCGTTGCGAGCCATCAACAACAGAGCGAGAATAATCGAGAGACCAAGCAATGCCCCAATGGAACCGAGAATCGGGTTCACATCACCAAATACGGCTTCGCTGAAAGACGGATCGCTCTTTGGCCGAACATCAACCGATGGGCCATTGCCCTTCACACCGTTTTCGAGTTGAACCTCAATCCATTGGAGGCCAACCTGTTCTGGTGCCCAATCGATGAGGATGGTGCCGAGTCCGCCCTCTGCAACTTCGACGTCTGTTTGTCGCAACATCTCTGAGGTTCCATCAGAACGAACAACCGAGATTGTGGCTGTTGTCGTTCCATCCAAGGTTCCGACGTTCTTGACAAAGATTTGAACCGCTGTTGAATCGCCTGTATGAAGGTTCAGACGAGAATACTCCATCGCCGGCGTTTCAAGTTCGAACTTCGGTTGTCGCCATTCCATCAGCCAGGATGTTACAGCATTCCCTGCGGATTGTCCTTCACCTCCAAGAACGAGGTTTCCTGCAAGGTCTCGACCTTCGATAAGCACGAAGACCGTAAAGCGGTCGATGAGCATCTCATCGGTAATGACGCTCAAGTCCATCGTCCCTGTACCAACAAGGCTTAATCCACTGATTTCTGTTCCTTGCAACAGGAATGGACTGTCACCTCCACGGATGAATTCTCCTGTCACAGTATCCTCGACCCACCAAGCCAATCGTAAGGATTCAAAGTCGATACCACCTTCCTCGGAAAGAACGATCGTCACCTCATGTTCCTCTGCGGAAAGAATTGAGCCTGGACGAGGCGTTTGCACTTCTTGTGGCTCAGGACCAAGACCATCAACAACCATCCACTTGACTGAAGATTCCTTTTCTGTCGCATCAACACCTTGTGGTGGCAAACAACCAACCGACCAGGTCAATGGAATGGTTCCTGAGGTTGGAGGCGATTCAAGTTCAACGTTCCAGATGCCATCGTAGGTCTGTGCGGAATACGTTTGACCAGCGAACATGACTTCCACAGTGCAGTTGAAATCGGGTGTTGTCTCCGTCGTTTCAAACACCAATCCTCCTGTTAATTCAAACTCTGAATTCGGTGGCAATCGAGCGCCATCATCAAGGACAGTTCCTTGTGTGAGGACCAGAGATACCGATTCTTGTGGAATCATCAGTGCAGGCGAGAAGCGCCATCGCAGTGCAGGGAATGTTTGGATAACTTCTTGCCCAGCTCGATCGATGATTTTGACGCTCGGTTCGCGGAAGGTCTCACCAAGATCCGGTGTCGTCCATGCCAATTCAAGGTCAACCACGAGACGCGTGTCTTTTTCGTATGGCCCTGCCATCGTTCCATCGAGTGCGAGCATGTCGCAATCGTGGACGATAAGGTGGATACTGTTGGACGTGCATGAATCGGTTCGGAAATCCCATGTAAAGGAAAGCGGTGAAGTGAGAATGTTCGAAGCGAGTTGAATCTCAACCGTTGTCAAATCCGATGCGCCGTTTGGTTCGCTCATGTCCACACGCAAGGTGTAGGCTTGGCTTGGGTGCAGCCATGGCTGAGCACCCCCCGTCCATGACATAGCAGTGGCAGAAAGCGTTGGTGGGCCGTCTGGTCCGATTTGATACATGAACAAGTGCTCACCATCTTCGCCGGTTCCTGCATCTTCGAGAATCTGTCCAGAAGCATCCATTCCAACCAGGTATCCGGCAACCTTCTGGCCTTGAGATCCCATTGAATCATCAAACAAGAGGGTGTATATGCCCGTTGAAAGTGTTCGATCGGTCGGGATGATGAGCGATCGCTGTTTGTATTCATCAGGGCTTGGCCAACCGTTCAAATCAACGTCATCAGCCCATTCTCTCCAAAGCATAATGTGCACATCGGATGGCAGCAAGACTGGATCGAGAATTTGGAATTGAACTGTTTGGCTGGTCGATGCAAGGCGATGGTCGTACCAGGCTACTGTTGAACCGATTACGGCTGGTGCGGTTGGATCGATCTTGTACGTACGAGTGTACTCGGACTCGTTCACCACATCACCACCGTTCAACGGTATGACACGAACCGTCCACGTCAAATCACCAAAGGAGAATGGCGCCACATCGGAAACATTCCACATGTCAACGTCGAGACTGGTGGTGTTGGCGACCATGGTGTTGCCTTGCCAGAGTTGTACCTCGGCATCACCAGGTGCAAAGGCATCCATGCCTTCCACACCTTCATACCCAACATCGATGGAGAAATTGAGCCCCATACCCGCAGCGATGTACTCCGTTGAACCATCTATGAGGCCATGATCGCCACTGATTTCGACCGATTTGATGACCAAATCGTTCTCGAACGCTTGCCCTCCTCCGATACCGCTCCACATGTATTGGCCTGGTCGTGAAATAACGCTGTTATCAAGAATAAGACGCATCGAAGCCGTGAGCCAGTCTTCATCGTCCCATCCTTGCTCGACTCGGAATTTCACGGTTATTTCGCGCATCGTCGCCGATGTTTCTGCAATGCTGAACGCTTCGGTTGGATGCAGTTCAATGAGGCCGCTATCCGCTTGTCCTAGAGCGGTTCCGCCTCCGGTTGGAAGCAGCCACGTAGCGTGATTGTTTTCGCCTTGAACATCCAGTCGAATCAACGAGATGGAGCGTGCGGTATCAACGCTAAATCGCGTTGTAAACGAAAGCCAACGTTGCGAGGGGGTCAATGGATTCGACGCATTCTCCATCGTGACCATACCTGCTGCAACATCGTCACTGAACTCCATGTCTGTGACTTCAACGGTCATTTTTCCGTTGGACATACCGGCAAATGGGAACGTGATCGATGGTGATGATCCAGGCGTGCGATATGCGGCGTTTGCAGCCATCACCAGAGGTGATTGCTCATCTGCGGAAATCGAAACCATGGTCGCATAAGGCGCTGCAAGATTGGAAAAGGTGGCGACACCGTTTCCGTATGCCTCAATATCCACGAGGGCGAAGCCTTGACCCAAGTTGTTCAACAACGCACTCTGGCTGTTCAAGGTGGCTTGCATGAGGGCATATTCGGATGCATTGAGTTCCAGTCGGTAGACGGTTGCATTGTCCAATGTTCGCGAAACGATGGTCGAGCCAGCAACGCGCAGGGACATGCCAGTCATGTTTCCATTTTCACTCGACACTGAAATTGCGAAATGCTCCAAGTTTGAGGCAGGAATCCATGCAGAGGCCTCGGCAAGGCCTGCAAATCCAAAGGATGCGCGATGGGTTTTTTCACCGGTTGAGAAGTGATCTTGGAAGCCCCATGAGCCGATACGAACATCGGGGTCACCCCATTCAAGCAAACCGTCTCCGTCCAAATCCAGCGAGGGTGAATGCACACGCCCACCCGTTGACATGGTGACCTGAACTTGGTCGAGCAGTGCAGGTGACGATGAGTTGTGTTCAAATTTGAGCTGGAAGGCGTGCTCGTTGGCGTCAAGCATACCCGAGTAAGGCAAAGAGATTGAGGTCCAAGCATCCGATTCTGAATGGCGGACAAATGCATCGAATTCCTGCATGACCGTTGCGATTTGATAGTTCGCTAGAGGTGCGTTGCTGATGTACCAAGGCGAATGAACTGTACCATTCGCAAGCGATGAGATGGCTCCAGCAAGGTATGTGCTGTTGTTGAGTGTCCATCCACGATCTTCAGGATTCCTTGAAAAGGAGTCCTTGAGAAGACCGCCGGCAGAAATTGATTCAACCGATGGCATTGAACCGCTGTCAAGACCCTCAAACATCAAACGAATGCGCAAGGAACCGTAGCGCTCCCAATCAACAGCATCAAGGTGGACTCGTGTTCCTTCTATGGATTCAAACCCAGAGATATTGTCTCCCGTTTGTGCATCGACAAGCGTCCAATGGAGCGTCGAGCCAAGCGGTAAGTTTGCGTTGATGTGCATTGGAGCATAGGGGCCTTCTGCAAGCGAGAAACTGTTCGATGCGTTGTATCCAAACGTCGGACTTGTCCAGGCAGTCATCGGTGGAATGACCACCTTGATGTCGTCAATGAACCAGTAATCACAGCACGTTCCACTTCCAGAGGTCTGCTGGACTCTGAACTGAGAGGTTGAATGAAGCGCTGCTGCTGGCAAGACAGTGGAATATTGGAAATTGCTGGTTTGGGAACCACCGCCTTGGAAGGTATGGAATGTTGTCCATTGGCCGCCTGCAGTCTTGTACTTGAGTTGAAGATTCTCACCTGAATCGGGTGTTTCCCCACAACCTGAACGACCTTCGTGAACCCAAGCGTGGAACGGAATGTTGGAACGACCGGCGAGATTTGTGGTAGGCGAAGTTGCATAGGTCGAACCAGCATAGGTTCGGAGAGAACCTCCAGAACTGCCGTTGTATCCACATGCTTGTGACGTCCAATGGCTACTGTAGGAATTGGAGAACGTCCAACCTTGAGCACCGTTGTTGAAATCGTATCCAGGTGCTGAGCCATCGCCGCTGAGGACACCCGATTGAGAGAACGTGTTGTTGTGCGTTGCATCAACATGGTTCCAAGCTGCATCGCCTTCCCAGAGCAAGGTCTGAGAATTTTCCATTGTCTCAGATTGGATGCTCATGTCAAGCGAAGTGATGGCTCCTGAACTGGTTGGGACATCAAGTTCAAACGATGTTGAGCTTGCTTGGCCTGGGCGAATATCGACGATAACAGGTGTTCCCTCCGCAACAGAATCGATGCCCTGCTCAAGATCCAAGTACAGTGAAGGTGCGGGTGGTGCGAAGGTTGTATACGGCCCCATGACGAAGAGAAAAAGCACCAGCAAAGCAACGCCACGTCCCTTTGGAGAGTCGCCCATGTGTTCGCCTGCTTTTCCAAGGACTTGAATGTGTCAGTCCTGAGGGCTGCTCGGATTCAAGGGAGAGGTTGAAAACAAGAGGGTATTTGGCGAACCATGGTTCGACCGAGTCCTGCAGGTGAACTCGATGCCGTCGCCCTTGAAACGGCACTGCTAGAAACATGGAAGAACGAGCAAACATTCCAGCAATCCATCGATTCGAATAGGACGGGTGCGCCGTTCATTTTCCTTGAAGGCCCACCCACTGCGAACGGAAAACCAGGTATTCATCACGTTGTGGCACGAGCATACAAAGATCTCGTATGTCGATGGAAGACAATGGAAGGGTTCCTTGTCAAACGCAAAGGTGGATGGGATACTCACGGACTTCCTGTCGAAATCGAAGTGCAAAAGCGCCTTGACCTGATGAGCAATGAAGCCATCGAGCAATTCGGAATGCAGGCCTTTAATGACGCATGTCGTGAAAGTGTTTGGACCTACGAAAGTGCATGGCGTGAAATGACGGAGCGCATGGCCTATTGGGTCGACTTGGACAATCCATACGTCACACTTCACAACGACTATGTCGAATCCTGTTGGTGGGCATTGAAGCAAATGTTCGACAAAGATTTGTTGTACCGTGGCCACAAGGTTCTGCCGTATTGTCCTCAAACTGGAACGTCCTATTCGAGTCACGAAGTGGCGTTGGGCTACAAAGAAGTCGAGGAACCATCCGTTTATGTCAAATTCAAGTTGGTCGATGATGATGCATCGATTCTGGCATGGACGACCACACCCTGGACGCTTCCTGGAAACGTCGGTCTCGCCGTTGGCCCAGATGTGACGTACGCACGCTGCCGTATTCGTGAAGAGCCCGAAGGTTGGCAAGGACGAGGTGGAGCATCTGTTGGTGAGGAATTGATTCTCGCCAAAGATTTGATGGGGGAAGTGCTTCGTCATCACGTCGACATTATCGAAGAGATTCAAGGATCTGAACTGGTCGGAAAATCTTACGAACCACTCTTCCCTGACGCAGTTCCTCGTGGCGATTCATCCACAGCATGGACGGTACTGTCCGCTGATTGGGTCACAACAACCGACGGTACCGGTGTTGTTCATACGGCGGTGATGTACGGTGAAGATGACTACAATCTTGGAATGGAAGTTGGTCTCCCAGCCTACCACACCGTTAGTATGGAAGGAAACTTCGTTGATGGTGTCCATCCTGAACTGGACGGTCGTTACGTCAAGTCATGCGACGATACCGTGATGGATATTCTCATTGGTCGAAGCGAAACCATCTCCTCAGGCCTACTTTATCGTGAGAAAAGCTACCTCCACGATTATCCACATTGTTGGAGAACCGACCACCCACTTCTCTACTATGCCATGGACTCATGGTTTGTTCGAATGACGGCTGTCAAAGACCGTCTCCTCGAGTTCAATGATGGTGTCGAGTGGGCGCCCGATTGGGTCGGAGAAGGACGTTTTGGTGAATGGTTGCGTAACGTCAAGGACTGGGCAATCTCGAGAGAGCGCTATTGGGGAACGCCTCTACCAGTGTGGAGAGATGAGGAGGGGAACATGAAGTGCATCGGTTCCATCCAAGAATTGCAAACCGAGGTTGCGAAGGCAAGTGCAGCAGGATTCGAGAATCCTGAATGTCCTGATGATGTTGATTTACATCGTCCCGTTGTCGATGCGTTCACGCTTGTTTCAGAGAATGGAAAACCCATGCACAGAGAACCATTCGTCATGGATTGTTGGTTTGATTCTGGTTGTGCCCCATTCGCTCAGTGGCATCATCCGTTCGATGAAAACAAAACCTTCGATGCATCCTTCCCAGTGGATTACATCTGCGAAGGTGTTGACCAAACCCGAGGATGGTTCTACACACTTCTTGCAGTTTCGACAACAGTGTTTGATTCTCCTGCTTACAAACGCTGTTTATCACTTGGACTGATTCTTGATGCTGAAGGGAAGAAGATGTCCAAATCGAGAGGAAACATTGTCGACCCGTGGGATCACTTCAATCGAGAAGGTGCTGATGCAACACGATGGTACATGGTCACTGCTGGTGCTCCATGGAATCCATTGAAGTTCGACTCCAATGGTGTTCGAGAAACCTACGCCAAGATGTTCCTGACTTTGTGGAACGTCTATCGATTCCACGCAGACTATGCTGCTTTAGATCAATTTGACCCAGCATCCTCGACATCTCCGTATGAGCAGCGTTCGCGCTTGGATCGATGGATTCTTTCCAAACTCCACACAACCGCAAAGGCCTATCATGATGGCTTTACGAATTGGAATTTCCACAAAGCATGTCGAGAACTCGAAGATTTCATCGTCAACGATTTGTCAAATTGGTACGTTCGCCGAAGCCGACGACGCTTATGGGATGAGGCGGAATCAGGCGACAAACTTGCATGTCAGCACACCTTGAACGAGATTCTCGTCACCTTGTGCCGATTGATTGCACCTGTGAGTCCATTCATGGTCGATACCATCCATCGAAACCTCACTGGTGAAACCGTTCACACGGCGGCATGGCCACTTGGAACACCTGGTTCGACCGAAGGTGCAACGGCCGATGCATGGGATGAAGACCTTGCCGCTGCAACTGCACAACTTCCTCCTCATGATGCTGGACTTGAACACGAAATGGAACTCGTTCGTGAACTTGCTGAAACTGGACGTCGAATCCGAATCGATGCCCAACGGCGTCAGCGTCTTCCTTGTGCTGAGGGATGGATTGTGGCAGGACCAAACCTCGAACCTTACCACGACCTACTCTGTGAGGAGTTGAACGTCGAAAACATCTCCGTTGAAACCGACCTCGACCGATTTCAGCAACTTGAACTTGCCGTGAATTTCCGCGCTCTTGCTCCAAGAGCAAAAGGTGACGTCAATGCCATCGCTGGCCAGATCAAGAATCATTCCGATCAAGAAGCATTACTCTCGGACATTCGAAACGGTTCATGCACCATCATGGGTGTTGCTATTCTCGAATCTGACGTGGAGGTTCGCCGTGCTGAGCGAGAGGGGTATGCCGCTGCAACGATTACAGTCGGTGAAAACGATGAGGCATCTCATGTCAGCCTCGTTCTCGACATGCAGGATACACCTCACCTGCTCTCAAAGGGTCTTGCTCGTGACATCACACGACGTATCCAATCAAAACGCAAGGATATGAATCTCGATATCGAAGCGATGATTGATGTCGAAGTTTGGCTGCATGATGCACCCGAATTGTTTGAGCAAGATCAGGCTTGGATTGCGAAAGAAACCAGGGCATCGGGCATTGTCTTCAGCCTTGAATCAGCACCTGCTGACACCGAATCCTTTGATGTTGATGGCGCCCAAATCGCCTATCGTGTTCTCAATGTTTGAGGTTGGAACATGCGGGTGGTATCCCTCGTCCCCAGCCTGACACTGACGCTTGCAGAGTTGGGTCTTGAAGCATCGCAATTGGTTGGCCGAACGCCTTGGTGTATTCATCCGGATTCGTTCGTCCAAGATGTTCAAATCATTGGAGGGACAAAAACTCCGAATATCAAGAAAATTCGCAGATTGAATCCCGATCTCGTTCTCTTGGATCGTGAAGAAAATCCAAAGGAATTCTATGACGAACTTGTTGCCTTGGGAATCGATACGTACGTGAGCACTGTTGAACACCCTCGTGATGTTCCAGAGATGCTCATCGAACTTGGACAGTTGTTGAATCTCGAATCGAAGGCGATTGAAATTGCCGAAGCGATTCGAAATGAACTGGAAATGGATGTTGATTCTGAATCGATCGTCCTCCCGATGATTTGGCATGAACCACTCATGGCTGTCGCGCCAACAAAGTATGCAGGAGCTTTGCTTGAATGCTGCGGATTCAAGGTTCCAGACCTTGACCCCAACGGGAACGGCTATCCTGTGGTCACTCCAGAGGCGATTCAATCTCACAACGTTGAAGGCCTTTTGTTATCGAGCGAGCCTCATGAATTTTCCAAACAAGAGGGTGAAGCCATTAGCGATGCTGTAGAATTATTGGGTGGTAAGAGGCCTTGGACTCGATGCGTTGATGGAGAAGCATTGACTTGGTTTGGAACACATACACTCCATGGCCTACGAACCTTTACTGCTCTTTGCAAGGATTTGAAAACAGCCAACGAGTAGCCTTACCATGCGCAGAGCACTTCTCGCCATGTTGCTTGTCAGCAGCATGGTACTCGCAGGATGTTTTGGTGATGGAGAATCCATCGTCGAAAACGAGGAGGTCAAGTCTGCATGGTATGAATACATTCTCGTCGACGAACAACAACATGAATCTCCACGTGAATTCATGACGGTCGATTTGCGTACGAACGAAACAACGAACATGACGTGGGCTGTTTTCGATGAATCAAAGGGAGGGAATTGTTGTGAGCACTACATAGCTACTACAATTCAAGGATCGATTTTGAACATTGGAGGAGAATATCCCGTATGGTCTGTCGACCGAGGGCATGATTGGGACACATGGATTCCGGGCGTGACACCTGACCTGCAGTGCCGTACCTTCGTGCCAACGAATCCTGGAACCGAAGGACTCGGTGAAGGAAGCATTGTTCAAGCGACCAACGGTGACATCATTTCGATGTCGTGGTTCCCCTACCCCGGAGGCGATCTCAAACTCGACAAGTTCTATGCGATTCTTTACGATGATTCTGAAATGGAGTGGAAATGGTGTTACAACCGAATCACTGAACCATTCTACGACCGAAGTTGGCAAGTCGAAGTCGTTGGTCCAATATCATCGAGCATCGGAAACGGTGAATGGGCTTCCCTCATCATTTCCAATTTCTGGCATCAATCGCAAAATGCTGGAGGACAAATCTCTGTTGATGGACTCAACTACTACCCGATTCAATTTCCAGGTCGCTCTTCCACACAACCTGACATCGACATCGATTTGGATTTCACCAATGCTTCGCTCGATTTCTATTGGGACGTCAACAAACCTCACAAGGAGATGCGAGCCTTCGCAGTGCCAAGTGGAGGGTTGCTCTTCCCTCAATACTTTGACAATGGGAACGCCGCTTTCCTTGACACAACGCTTTCATGGAACGAGCTTGCAATCCAATTCCCGAGTGAGTATTGTCAAATCGACATGACAGGAACCATCCACTGTGTTGCAAATGCTGGCACTACATTTACGCACTACACCTCAACAGATGGCGCACTGTCTTGGGATAATTACACCTACGACCTCGGCGATGCTGCCTCAAGCATTGAAGAATGGGAATTCCAAGCAAACGGCGAACATGACCTGTTTGTACTCAACGTTCGATATCAATCCAGCGAAGGACCTGATGTCGATGTCTTGTTCCACACTCGCGGGTACAGTCAAGACCTCAGCCCCGATACTCTGACCTACATCGGACAAGGTGATCTTGACTCAACATCCGGTGCAGGAAATGACATTCGATTCGATTTTGCGAGTCTGGCGATTCTCCGGGATGGTGGAGTTGTTGTTGCATACCATGATTCGACACACGTTGACCCATTGTTTGCAGTCGAACTGAACATGCCAGATTATCAGCAATAGGCTCATCCAGAGGGGTATCCTCAAAAGCCCTTGACAGACAATGAACGTTGATGGTGCTGAGCAATTTACCTGGAATTGGCGAACGATTGATGAAGCGGTTGGACGATCACTTCGGAGGACGTCATGAACTCATCAAAACCCTTGAATCGGGAGATATTTCTCGAATTGCCGAGGTTGAAGGCATATCGGTCAAGAGGGCACTGAGCTTGGCACGGGAATACAATGGTGCCAAAACGTCGTTTCTCGCCACACCAGAAGCGGAAAAATTGCATGCACAACTTATCGGTTCTTTGCAACGATTTGCCTCCAATGGTGCGAGTTCATCACGTATGCAGATGTTGATGCCACTTCATCAACTCAATATTCGTCGAGAACGATGTCAGCGAATGCTTGAATTCGCCAAAGAATCTCCAGACGCGTTTGCACATCTTCGTACCTTGTTGAAAGATTTGAGTTACACCCGTCGTCCTACGCAACGTTACGAACGCGTCATTGTCAGCCAACAAGAATTTCCAGAATGGGAATCGTATGTTCGAATCTTAACGCCAAGTGCTCAAGAAACGTGGAAGGATTATACCGTTTTCAAATCGGTGACTTGGGTCGGCCGCCATGGCCCGGATGACTTGCCACCTGGTTGGTTGGTTCTACCAGAAGTGGGACGCACGGATGTGATGGTTCCAGAATTTACGCTCGATTGGTTCACCAACAACCGGAAGGCGCTGAAGGTTCTACTCGATTTAATGCAATGGAAGAACGAAAGGAATGGGAAAATCCACTCCACGCTCGAGACAATCTTTGCCGAGACCGACGGGCTTGAACAACTCTCAACCGTTTTTGCAATGATGGGCGATTCAGGTGATGTTGAAGCGATGGAAAGGATTCGAGACGGTCTTTGGAGTATTGCAAAGCAAATGGAAGAAGACCTCAACAAGCGAATTTCGTCAGGAATGGAAACAGCATCGCTCGATTTATCGGGATCCGACATGCTCGAAGCACTCGCAGATGCAGCGACCTTCCAGCGTAAACTCGCATCAGCAACCGAGGATGTCATCGCCGACATTCTTGAACAAGGTCGAAATGAGTTGTCCGTTTATCTTGAGGCGAGTGGTTTGCAGGCACCGTTCGATCTCTATTCATCAACTTGGCCTGTGAAATTTAATCGCTCAGTTTTGGATGGCATCAACGATGAACTTGAACGAAGAATCAACGATGGACGGAACGACCATCTTCTCCGATTGGCAACTAAACTTGCCGACCTCAAACCACTCTGCGAAACTGCAATCCAACGACTTGTGGAGCATGACATGTGGTACAGCATCGCATCCTGGGCCATGCATCACAACGCCCAACTTCCTGAATTGGTTCATCATGGAATTTGGTTTGAGGAGGGGCGACACCTCTTCATCGAAGGAGACGTTCAACCTGTTAACTACGGATTAGGGCTTGCTGCACCGAAAGGCGATCGGCAACCAATTGCGCTCTTGACGGGTGCAAACAGTGGTGGAAAAACCACGCTCTTAGAATTGGTTGCACATGTGACGATTCTCGCCCATATGGGACTCCCCGTTCCTGCAAAGCATGCCTTTGTCGGACAAGTAGAAGCCCTGCATGTTCTGGCGAAATCGAGTGGTACACAAAGCGCAGGAGCGCTTGAAACCACTTTGGTCGACCTCGCGCAGGTCGTAAGCAACAATCAACCGAAACTCATTCTTGCGGATGAACTTGAAGCGATCACAGAACCAGGAGCAGGTGCTCGAATCATCGCGGGAATGTTGCGGGCTGCACAACAACAATCCGAATCAAGCATGGTCTTAGTAACCCATCTTGCACCAGCTATTCTTGATGCGTATGGAAGCGATGACTTGCGCATTGATGGTATCGAAGCAAAAGGACTTGATGAGCATCTTGAATTGATGGTCGATCGAACACCGAAGCGCAACTGTCTCGCTCGTTCAACACCCGAGTTGATTGTACGACGCTTGGTCGAGCGTTCTTCAGGAGATGCAAAGAACGTCTTCAGTGACATCCTGTCGTTGTTTTGATCTCAGCATTGACGTCCACCATCGGACGAATACTCGAGCATTGGTGCTTGGAACAAATCATCACATGAGCGTTCGATGAGCGGCAACGTCAGCGTACTTTGTGACCAGTCGATGGATACTGTCCCAGAGGCTGCTGGTGATGGAACGTAGTCTTCTCCTGTTTGTGTAACTTGGAGAATGATGCCTTCTCCTTCTTGGAGAACAACATCCATTGGCATGAATTCCATGAGTGCTGTGACCGAGGCAAATGGAACCAGAACTTCTTGGCCATCACGACCGCCTGCATGGTAGCGTAGATCCATGACGGCGTGACCAAGGTGCATTCCTGTTCCATCGGTCATTTCGATGAACAAATGACCTCCTGTCAAACCAGGAGTGGCCTCGATGTGGAACGTTGGCATTCCAATGATGCGTGTTTCCTTCTCAAACGGACCGTAACTCAATGTGACTGAACTTGTTCCGGATACCGTTGAGCCGGTTGGTGCAAGATCGCTACCTGTCAAAACAAGGTTTTCAACATCCATTGGAGGGTAGGTCTGTTCAAATCGCCAACCTCCACGGTTGTCTTGCATTTCAACGCCGAGTGTAGGTGCTCGTCCTTCTCCTTTGAGGTACCAGTCAAACCAGTACAACATTTCGTCTGCCCAATCCCAGCGAAGTGTGTAAGGGTAGGCTTCAGCTCCGCGACCTGCTCCTTGCGAGGAATGTCCCTCTACTCGGTCTGGATAATCATGTGCCCATTGTCCTGCAAGTGTCTTGATTTCGATTCCAGCATCGGCTACTTGTTGATGTACGGGGAACGACATGTGTGGATCAACGTTCCAATCCTGCATTCCTTGAATGAGGTAGACCGAACCGTTGTAATTCTGGAGGACACGGTCGAGGAACGAACGTTCTGTCCAGTAGGTGTTTCCGGCATAATCGACCATTCCTCCACTGAGGTAGGCCGCTGGTCCATTCACGTAACCTTCGATGTAGCCTTCACAGAGTGTATGGCTGTCTTCCGTATCACCATCGATTCCAAACGAGCCGTAGACGCCGTTATGCATAATCATACCACGAGCCTCCATGCTTCCGTTTCTCCACATCAATTCATGGACACCAATGAGTCCTGACATCGGAACAATCGTTGCAAGGTGAGGGTTTCCAAATGTAGCAGCTTGCCAAGGGGTGGAACCATCGTACGATTTTCCGATAATTCCTACATTTCCATTCGACCATGTTTGTGTACCAAGCCATGTTACTGCTGCATCAATGCCTCGTTGTTCATCCGTTCCCATCAAGTCCATGCAATGATTCGATTCACCTGTTCCAAAAACGGACACTTGTGCGACACCGTATCCATGAGGTACATAATTCTCAATCAACATTCGACCCAATCTGTTCGCAGGAGTCAATGCATCCACATCTCCGTCATTGTAGTATGGGCCAATTTCTGCAATCACAGGAACTATACATTCTGTACTCATATTCTCAGTCGATGAATAATCGCATCCTTCGATGACTGGAAGCCACAGGCCAAGATGAACCTCGGCTCCACCAGTCGCTCCAGCGCCTCCATCAGCGAGTGTTATGCTTGGGACAGGAACGAATACTGACTGAACGGTCCCAATTTCGTACGTTCCGTTAACGGTAACTCTTGAGAAAACATCGCTGTCATCGTAGACGAGATTCGATCGTTCCCAAGGTTCTGGATAATCATCTCCATTGATTGCATCGTTGCTGTTTCGAAGGTCTTCTCCGAAACATCCTGAAAGGATGGATGGAAGGAGGAAAATCAACAACATTGAGACGCTTCGCATTGTTCCTCCGTCTCAAATCCGACATATGACGCTTTTCGCCTTATGCTGATTCTTCGGATTCACGTGCTTCGAGTTCTGCACGAACTTCATCCATATCCAACTCTTGGAGTTTTGTGATTAAATCCTTGAGCGCCTCTTCGGGAAGAGCACCTGGTTGCATGAACACTCCGATTCCTTCTTTGAACGCAATGGTCGTTGGAATTGAGCGAATGCCGAAGGAACCTGCGAGAGCCTGTTCGACTTCGGTATCAACCTTAGCAAAAACAACCTCTGGGAACTCCTCGGAGACACGCTCGAAAACAGGCGCATAGGCTCGACAAGGGCCACACCATTCTGCCCAGAAATCGATGATAACAAGGTTGTTTCCCTCGATGATGTCATTAAACGAGGACTCTTGCATCTCCACTGTCGCCATGTGTAACGCTAACGTTCACAGTATAAGTGCTCATGCATTTTGCCTGAACGCTAAATCGACGGGTTGATGTGCTTTACGAGGAACGTACAGTCATGAGCAGATTGATATCAATCGTTACTGCATTTTTGTTCCTCAGCGTTGTTGTCCTTCCACAGGGCCTTTCCGAAGAGACTGGTGAGAGCATCAGTTCGCCGTCATCAATCATCATTTCCGAAGTTTTTGCTTCACCAAATGGAATGAAAAACAATGAAACATGTTCAAATTGTTACAACGCTACCGACTGGAACGGTGACGGAGAGTATGGTAAATTCTCTGACCAGTTCATTGAACTTCACAACCCTACCGACAACCCAATCAACATCTCAAACTGGGTGCTCGATGATATCGCCGATGGAGGAAGTGCCCCCTGTCAGTTAGCACGAAACACAATTCTTCAACCCGGAGAATATGCTTCAATCTTCATCAACGCATCAAGAATTGAGCTGGACTATTACGATGGAGACACAGTGAATCTTTACGATACAGAAGGCACACTAGTTGACACACTCTCGTATCCTGCTCGAGATTCTTGGTACGGAAATTCCTACATCCCACTCGAAAATGGATCCGTTTGGAAGGTTCGACCTCCAACGCCTGGCTATGAACAAAACGAATCCTTCGCCATCGCTCAGAACATGATCGGTTGCTTTGGAATCAGTGATGGAGGATTCGTCGAGTCCATGCTCCTCAAAGGCCGTGTTGTCACCATGAACACCGAAGCTGATGTCATTAACGATGGTCATGTGTTGGTTCGAGATGGAAAAATTGAGGCCGTTTGGGGCGGCGATAATATTCCACAGAATGTTGACTTAACAGGCGTTCAAATCGTCGATACCAACGGCACCATCTATCCTGGACTGATCGATGCGCACAATCACATGCACTACAATCACATTCCACTTTGGGATTTCGAGGTTCACACCTCGACAAAATCCGAAGAAGGAGGTTATTCGAACCGAAATCAGTGGAAGAACAATCCAAATTACAAACGAGACATCTCTTGGATGAAGACGTTTGTACAAACATCTTCGATGTGGAATATGGCGGATCAGCAAATGAAATACGCCGAAGTGATGGCTGTCGCAGGTGGTGTTACAGCCGTCCAAGGCTCACCTTCGAGCAACACGGATGCGTGGGACAGCATGCTCTCTCGGAACATCGAATTGTACAACTTCGGTGGAGACGGAATCCATACCAAAGTCACTACGCTTGAATCCGATTACACTGGAAGCCATATTACATCGGGCAACGCTAGTGGAAGTTTGAACGCATGGTATCTTCACCTCTCAGAAGGTGTCGATGAATCAAGTCGTGCTGAATTCGATATTCTGGTACAGAACAACCTTCTCGTGGGAGAATTGGTGGTTGTACACGGAACAGCGCTCACATCGACTGAATTCCAAATGATGGGTGACGTTGGTGCTGACCTTGCGTGGTCTCCGCTTTCGAATCTCTTGTTGTATGGGGACACGACTGATGTCGTGGCTGCTGATCAAGCCGGCGTGAGAATTTCACTCGCACCTGACTGGGGTCCAAGCGGATCGAAAAATGTCCTTCACGAATTGAAGGTTGCAGATTTGTGGAACACGAACAATCTCAATTCCTACTTCTCCGATTACGATCTCGCTTCCATGGTCACAAAGAATCCCGCACTTGGCAACAACTGGGATGATTCCGTTGGCACCATCAATGCTGGCTTGTACGCTGACCTCGTAGTCATGGACACCTTCCACCAGGATCCATATCGAAACCTTATCGAAGCCATTGATGCGGATGTACGGTTGACCATTGTCAATGGGCAACCTGTATTCGGTGACGTGGACATTATGTCTGAACTCAAGGGAGACGATTGGGAATTGGTCGAAGGACCTGGTTTCAACAAGGCAGTCGATGTCACCGACCGCTCCGTCACAGAAGGCACACAATCATGGTCGAGTATTCTCGCCGACATGGAAATGGCAATGGCGCTCAATCCTGACGATATCGCCTCTACCTGGTCATCCAGCATAGACAGTTATTCCTCAATGCAAGCCAATGTCTTGAACAGCATCTTCACCACCGGTGATACACGTCACTTCGGCATCATCAAAGATTCCGAACATGCGAACACCCACATCAATCTCGAACAGTTGGAAAGTTACTACGAAGTTCCGATGGAAAACGGGGATCGAACTGGAGTCAACGTCGTACTCGAACCTCAAGACAATACTGGTGGTTCAACCATTGACCCAGTTGATGAAACACCTTCAGGCGAAACGAATCAGGACAATGACACAACTGATGGAAGCGAGACTGGAAGAGATTCCGATTGTCCACCAAACTGCATACTTGGAGAGGATGTTGAAGACGCTTCAAACGAGGAATCAGCACTGTTTGGTGCAAAATCACTTCTGCTTGTTCTTGTTGTGTTGCTGCTTCTCGCCGTAGGATTGCTGACAAGAGGAAGCGAAGAGGAAACGGATATGGGTGCAGATCAAACGGTCATGATTGAAAATGAATGGCAAGTTGAGAAGAAACAATTTGTCCCAGAGTTGCCTCCGCTTTCACCTCCTCCTTCAACCGAGGAAGAGTGATTATTCAAGTTCCCAAACAGGACCATCGGCTGTGTCGGTCACAACAATACCGAGTGCATTGAGTTGGTCTCGTATTTGGTCAGCGCGTGGCCAATCTTTGTTCGCTCGTGCATCGCTGCGTTCCACGAGTAATGCTTCGACTTGATCCGCAATCTCTGCTTTTCGAGGATCTTCAACCGGTTCAGCAAGAAGAAGTTCTGCATCTGGAAGGATGCCGAGAATGTTTCCTGCCGTCTCTTCAAGCCATTCCTTTGCGTAGGTTCCGATTGCACGCTTGTCCTCTTCGTCGGCACCCAGAGTCATCAATTGCTGAAGTTGTTTGGTTGCTGCAAGTACTTTTGCAACTCCTTCACGACTGTTAAAATCATCATCCATTGCCTGTGCAAAGCCTTCAGCAAGTCGTTCCAGTAATCCAAGTGTCTTTGCTAATGGATCTACACTTGCCATATCTGGCACAGGAAGCTGATGCTGACGACCGTTGGAAGACATCCGCAAGGCCGACTCGTAGACATGTAAAATGCGGTCATGATTTCGTTGAGCGTCATTGAGAAGTTGCTCATTCATATCGATTGGCGATCGATAGTGGGCGTTCACTAGAGCAAGTCGCAAGACAAGTGGGTCAACCTTCTCGACAATATCACGAATCGTCCAAAAGTTACCGAGCGACTTGCTCATCTTTTCGCCATCAATGTTGACAAATCCATTATGCAACCAGTATCCTGCGAGTGGGGCGTGTCCTGTGTGGCACTCGCTCTGAAAAATCTCTGCCTCGTGATGAGGAAAGCGAAGGTCATGACCTCCACCGTGGATGTCAAATGAGGTTCCAAAGTGGTCAAGGCTCATTGCACTGCATTCAATATGCCAGCCTGGTCGCCCCTCACCCCAAGGTGATGGCCAAGTTGGTTCGTCTGGTTTTGCCTGTTTCCACAGTGCGAAATCTTTATGATCGCGCTTTCCACTCCCAGTTTTATCGACACGACCACCAGCACCTTGTCGAACCGCATCGATGGATTGTCCAGTAAGTTGTCCATACTTCTCTGGTGCTGAGTCAACATGGAAGTAGACGCCATCATCAGCCACGTAAGCGTGTCCTTTCTGGATGAGGTCTTGGATGATGTGAATCATTGATTCAACATATTCCGTACATCTTGGATAATGATCCGCTCGAAGGATGTTCAGGGCATCCATGTCTTCGTAATACGTCTCAATATTTCGCTCGACAATCGACTTCCAATCTTCTCCTGATTCGATTGAGCGTTTGATAATTTTGTCATCAATATCGGTGAAATTTTGGACATAATCAACGTCGTATCCTGAGGCTTCGAGCCATCGGTGAATGAGATCAAAGGCGATGTAACAACGAGCATGCCCAAGATGGCAGTTGTCGTAAACTGTAACACCACAGACGTACATCGAGACTCTCCCAGGTGATTGGGTCGAGAAATCGACCTTCTCTCGCCGGCGTGTGTCGTGCACTCGTAATGGCATGTGAACATCCCCTCGGTGTCGCCACTCTCACTTGAAGATTGATACGTGAAAGGGTAGAGGAGTTCCCGAAGACGATGTTAGACCTGAAGCGGCCGGAAGGAATCGGCATCTCGTCCTATGTACTCCACGATGCTCGACTTGTGAAGTTGGCATGGATGGTTCCGTTGTTTTCAGTTCTCACTGCAGTAAGCATCCATGTGTTGTTTGGAAATACACGAGATGTACCGTTCTTCATCTCTGAAGCGGATTATCCAGGACTTGAACGATTTGTGTTCACAACAGGGCTCTTTGCTTCAGCGGTCTTGCATTGTTTACTTTCTCTACGTCTCTATTCCATATTTAAGAATTCAGTGCGACCGAAAGTGTTCTTGTTCGCTACAGGAATGGGTATTGCGAGTTCAATTCATCTTGCAATCCTCTCTTTTGCGAACATGTATGACTACCTCTCTCTGCATGTATATGCTTCATTGGTGGTCTTTCATGGTGCCTTCACATGGGCAATACTCGCTCACTTTTCGTTACCTCATCTAAACAAGAAAGGAAGGAAACTTCGTTTGATTTCACTCTCCATGGCGTTTGTATCCCTTTTCATCATGACCATTTCGATGAGCAGAGGAGTTCAACAAAGGAGAGATGAACTTGATGTCCAGCCTGATATGATCTCATTGAATGACTTGCAACCATGGATTGATGTTGCAGCTCCCGCAGAATACATCCTCTTCTTCTCCCTGCTGGGATGTCTTGCGTCGTTCTCATGGGACATTCTCGAGCACACCGGCCAACTCGAGGATTCGTCGATCGAGACTTGAAATCGCTACTGTGTGAGGATCAACGCCGTTCCTACCATCTGTTTTCCAGACTGAAACGTTCAGTTCGCGATGCGACAAGATATGGCGAACCGTACCAAGAAATTCACACCCTGTGGTCGCCAGTTCCGTTTCCATCTTTGGACCCCATAGGCCTGCAAACAATCCGGCCTGTGGGCGTTGATGCAATTCAGGTCGTCCTTGTTCATCGACTCGTACAATGCATGTGTACTCCACAAGTGTCTTCTTGGTTTTCTTCGGACGAGGAAGGTCACGCGCTCGAGGTCTCCCGCTGCATGTCTCTGTCACGGGACATTGTTCGCATAAGGGATTTCGTGGACGACACACAAGAGCCCCCAATTCCATCATTGCCTGATTCCAAGCACCTGGTGAATCTTTGAGTAGAAGGTTGTCAGCGAACGTTTGCACATCGTTCATCGATGGTTCTTCTTGATTGGTTTGGCGAGCCATCACTCGACGGATGTTTCCATCCACGCATGCCACAGGACGTGAGAAGGCCATTGAGGCAACTGCTGCTGCAGTGTAAGGGCCAATTCCTGGCAGTTCCAAAAGTTCGTGATAGGTGTTGGGCAACTCTCCATCGTAGGATTCCATAACGACTCTGGATAAGGCGTGCAATCGACGTGCTCGCGAGTAGTAACCAGCGCCTTGCCAGAGATGAAGCACCTCATCAACGCTTGATTCAGCCATGGATTGAACGGTTGGAAATCGCTCCAAGAGTTTCGCATGGTATGAGATACCTCGCTCCATTTGGGTTTGTTGCAGAAGAATCTCGGAAAGAAGAATCGACCATGGGGAAGGTTCCAACCTCCAGGGAAGTGGGCGCTTGACACGCTCGTACCAAGAAAGCAGGGCTTCTTGATTCATCCTAACTCATCATTAATTTCAAGCAGCTTTTGCTTCTTCGATCCTCGCATCGTTGGCTTTGATTTGTTCCCAAACCAATTCAGCGATGTCTTTGACGTCCATTTCTACATCGATAGCGGATAGACCGTCGGTGACCATTGTAGAGCAGAACGGGCAGCCGACAGCGACGGTATCTGCTCCTGTTGAAGCCAACTCCTTTGCTCGAATGATGTTCACACGATCGTTCCCTTCGGGGACATGTTCTTCCATCCACATCTGGGCCCCACCTGCACCGCAACAGAAGGAACCGCGCCCATGGCGCTCTGTTTCAACATCGACTCCGCCAATAGCGTCGCGAGGTGCATCGTATTCACCGCCGATTCTACCAAGGTAGCACGGGTCGTGATAGGTGACGGAACCATCATGCTTCGGTTCGGGAAGTTTTCCTTCGCTTTGGAGATGTGAAATCAGTTGGGAATGGTGCATGACCTCAATGTCTTCACCACCATAGTCCTTGTACTCTTTTCCAAGCGTATGGAAACAGTGCGGGCAGGAGGCGACGACCTTCTTCACACCAAGTTCATTGAACGTCTCCAAATTGGTTTCAGCAAGCATTTGGAACAAGTATTCGTTTCCTGCTCGACGTGCTGCGTCTCCACTGCATCCTTCTTGCATTCCAAGAATACCAACGTCGAGGCCGGCTTCTTTCATGATTGAAATTGTATCTCTTGCAACCTTCTTGTTGCGTTCATCGAACGAAGCAGCACAGCCTGCGAAGTAGATGTATTCAGCAGGTTCAGCGACCTTGACATCGAGATCTGCAGCCCAATCACCTCGCTCGTGCGATGGCAATCCGTACGGGTTTGAATCGGATTCGAGATTTTCAATGGTTGCCATCAGTGGCATGATGGTATCCTCAACGGCCTCATCAAATTCCATTCGCTCCATCATGAGGTGGCGACGAGCATCGGTGAGTTTCGGAACATGTTCAATGTTCACAGGACAAACATCAACACAAGCGTGACAGGTTGTACAAGCCCAGATGGACTCTTCTCCGAATCGAGCGATGATATCCTCTTCTGGCGTTTCACCAGCGAAGAGCTGGGAAGCGTGATCGTTGGCGTAGTGACGAACATCGTGAACAATTTGCATTGGATTCAATGCCTTTCCACTGGCATACGCCGGACAGACGTCTTGACAACGTGCGCAGGATGTACAAGCCCATCCATCGATGAGACTCCTCCAGGTCAATTGCGTGTAGTTGGCTGCTCCGAACGATTCGAGATCGAGTTCTTCCAATGAAACGGCCGAACCGCTTTCATCGGTTGCAAGTGGCCGCATCTTGGCCATTGGTTCAGTATCAAAGAACGCGACGTTTGGAAGCGCCATGACGAGATGCATGTGCTTCGAGAGCGGAATGAGGAACAAGAAGGTGCAAATGGCAACCATGTGCGCCCAATATGCAGCGTTAATTGTAGCCTGTGACGGAGCAAACGTATCCGCAACCCATGCCCCAATCATCTCCCAAGTGGGGTGTGGATCTTCGCCTGCTTCAACGATATATGATGTGGTGCAGATTGTCATGATGAGGAGGAGAATAACGTTCCCTTCAAGTTGGGATTTTCCTTTCAGTTTCTCTGGCGTGAATAAGACGCGGCGGTTCAATGCAAGGAAACAGCCGATCAATGCGCTCGTGTAGCCAAGTTCAACCATTCCATTCCAAATTCCATTCAAGGCCTCCGGCAGGATATGTTCGCTGAAGCGATTGGCTGTAGCCAAATCGAGCATGTCCGATGAAAGCATGAGGAACCCCCAGAACATCAGAACGTGCATGGTTCCTGCAACTTTGTCCTCCAAAACTTTTCGTTGCCCAAGCCAGACTGTGAGCGTTTCCTTCAATCGCTTGCCCCATGAGTCGAAGCGTTTGTCTGGAGCGCCGAGAAGGACGAGACGAGTCGCCTTTTGCACTTGGTAAGCAAAGAACGCAATCGAAATACCGCCAAGAACAAGAAGCAGGTAATACCCCTTGATTCCTGCATAGGTCACGTCGAGCGGATGTTCCATCATGAACCCATCCAAGCGCATTCAATCCTTCAACCCAACGATGAAATCAATACCAATCCTAATGATTGAGATAGGCTTCGAGTGGACATGGTCAAAGCCAGTGCTCCGGGGAAGTGCATTCTTTTCGGAGAACATGCGGTTGTCTACGGCCAACCTGCTTTGGCTTGTTCCATTAATCAACGGATGACCATCGAGGTTGAGAGGGAAGAAACCTTCGACAAATGGCGACTGGATGGACGTACCTTCAACCCGAGAAAGCATCCACACATTGACTACATTCGTCAACAACTCCCTCCACTTGAGGAACAGCCTCTACACATTCGCGTTCGTGGCTCAATTCCGAAAGCATCCGGCCTCGGATCATCAGCCGCACTATCGGTCGCACTTTGCGGTGCACTCCAACAACTACGAGGTGAAGACATCGATCTGAAGCAAGCGAGTAGGCTTTCTCACCAAGCAGAAGCCCAAGCACAGGGAGGACGTGCAAGCCCGATGGATACTGCGACAAGTTCGTTCGGTGGATTTGTCGTTTTGTCCGATGCTGTGGAAAAAAACCTCGATTTCATTGAAACAAGAACTATGGAAGTCGATGGGACGACCTATCAATGGCACTTGCACACATTCGATGCAGACATTCCAGATGGTGTTGCCCTTGTTGTTGGAAATACGGGCGTACATGGTTCAACCTCTGCAATGGTAAAACAAGTTGCGAATCTCATTGAACAACATCCAGAACGAAGCGTTGAACTCGAGACCATTGGTGCTATTGCTCGAAGAGGAATACAAGCATTCCGTGAAGGAAACATGGAAGCAGTTGGTCAAGCAATGACTGAGAATCATATCGTTTTACGATCGCTCGGCGTTTCATCTCCAGATCTCGAACGACTGATTCGGGCTGCAGCACCCTCGAGTCTTGGCGTCAAAATGACGGGTGCAGGTGGCGGAGGTTGCATGATTGCCCTTACGAGAACTCCAGAACAGACAGTTGGAGACATTGAAATGGCGGGCGGTCGGGCATTCATCACTCGATTTAATGAGCCAGGACTTGAATTTGAGACTATAATGTAAAACCCTATTCTGATAGGTAGCCTCATCACATTGTCAGCCTTTGGTTTATATATGCGGGCAGGAAGCCGCAACCCATGACCACCGATGAAGAGCGCTTGACTGTTGTCAATGTTGTAGCAAGTACCCGTGTAGCCGAAGAACTCGACCTCCCAGATATCGCTATCCAACTCAATTGTGAGTACGAACCGGAGCAATTTCCTGGTGTCGTTTACCGAGTCACAGACCCGAAGTTGGCTATCCTCATGTTCCGTTCTGGACGAGCGGTGTGCACAGGTGGAAAGGACGAAGACAACATCCACACTGGTATCGACCGGATGATCAAAGATCTCCGCGCCGCTGGAATCACAACTTGGGATTTGAAGGACGTTGAAATTGAAGTTCAAAACATGGTTGCAACCTACGCACTCCATTACCCAGAGGATTACGATGGAAATGACAAATTCACTGGAGCTCCCCTCGCTGGAGAACCACGCAAGTTGAACCTCAACAATCTTACCTTCCACCTGCCTTTTGACAAGGTCGAATACGAACCAGAACAATTCCCTGGACTCATCTATCGACTCGATTATCCAAAGGTTGTTTGCTTGATTTTCGGTAGCGGTAAGATGGTTATTACCGGTGCCCGACACAAGGACGAAATCTTGGAAGCAGTCGAAATTATCAAGGACGAACTTGCTGACCTTCTCTGATGCCTTCGTCGCATCTTTCATGTGCAAGAACGTGAAAGCCTCAGCATGGGCGGAGCCCTCAAGTCACGTGTCTTGACCCTGCTTGTGCTCGGGTTGATGATTGGTTTTAGTCAAATCCCGCTGGTTCAGCACCAGAGCGAGTTCAATGACGAACCACCGATTCAACGGAGTAACTCAGACCCTGGTGTTACGGATCTCCCATCATGGAGAGTCGGTGACAAATGGATTTACTCTGGAACGTTCGATCCCTCGATTTTGATCACCAATACGGGCGTTTCAGCAAGCGTGGGTGAAATTCGCGGTGATGCGACAGCTGAAGTAACCGAAATTCTTCAACTTCAATTCGACAATGGAACCGAGTGGGTCTACAAACTCCGCATGTCCGCTGATTTTGACAAGAGTGGTGTTGAACTTGAAGGGTACACCGGAAATGCTGAAATCCAATTCACGCAAACGGAATATCTTCGCGTTAGTGATTTTGCGACAGTGAAAAACGATCTCGATTTGTACATCAAATTCATTCCATATGGAATTGGTTCACTCACACAAATCCTTGGAGACATCACCATCACCAACGAATACAGTCCAGCGACTGAAGCCTATGACTTCCCCCTACGTTACGGTGAGCGATGGACATCACTCACAACAGCATCATCCCAGTGGTCGGGTCAAAGTGATTACATCACACCGTTCCCTCCACCAGAAACTGATACGAACACAACAACATGGGAGGTCACAAAAGTTGGCCAGCCTCGAAACTCGATTGGAGCAGGTATCGCCTACAGCGGATGCGATTCTTCCTACGAACTGACCTCCTGGAATTCCGATGGTGTCTCAACGGGTTACCGTTGGTACTGTCCAGCAGTTAACAACTATGCATGGCGTCATGCAGAGGAAGATGTTGGACTCACCATTGATTTCAGACTGAAACAGTACATGCCCGTTGGAGCAACGGGTGTTGAAAGCAACAGCGATCCGGGTACACGTCCAACATGTGTTGATGTTGCTCCGGAGCGCTCATTGACGGCACTTGATTCTCCGCTGAATGTATGGGTTCATCTCAGTCCTTCATGCTACGGAACCATCGATGGCGTCGGTATTGAAGTGGCCTATGATGGTACGTCGACGACTGTGTACACCGCATCAAATGGTTCTGCAAGCACGTCCATTGACTCAGGAAGAAACATCGATTACTCCTCAACCAATACTGATTGGTCGAGCAATGGAATTATGGCAAAATCTGGAAGTTATGTTGGTGCTGCTACAATTACGCTTGATGAGTATCTCGTTGGATTGGATTTGATTGCTGACGAGGAACGAGCAGTCGTCATTCGGAACAGAAGCGGCGTGGTGAGTACCGTCAGTTCTCTTTCGGGTTACAACGTCCTTCCAGGCGATAATCTCACCATCGAGGTCGCCGTTGTTAACAAGGGCATTACGCCTTCAACGCCAACAGATTTGCGAATTTATCATCCTGATGGCTCAATCTTTGATTTACCTCTTCCATCCCTATCGACATACGAATCACACAAAGTGGATTTCACATGGACGGTTCCTGCTGATGCGGCGATAGGAACGATACCAATTCGTTGGGAATCGGATCCATTACAGGTCAATACTGCAGATGCTGATGCAGACAACGACCTTGGAGAAATCGCTCTTTTCATTGGCCGACTGCCAACCGCTGTGCTTGAACCCATTGAAGTGTACACAAACGTGGAGACGTCGATCAACGCATCAGGAAGTTTTGATGAGGACGGTGGAAATGTTTCATGTTTGTTCAATATTCCTTGGTACGACGGAACTCGAACAGCAGCATGGACTCGCGTCGAATCCGTAGATTGTATGTTGAATTGGACATGGACAAACGATGGAGAGTACCCTGTTGAAGTCACCATCACCGATGAGGAACAAGACCAAGTTGAAGGCATTCTCGATGTGGTTATTCTCAATCGTGCGCCAAACATTGAGGTGATCAGTGCTCGAACCGAGGTCAAGGTTGAACATCCAGTAACGCTTTACGCCTATGCAAATGACACAGACTCCGAAGATCCGTTCCCGGGAGTCGTGGATGTCTATTGGCCGAATGCAATCTGCGAGGAGGGATACTACACTCGAGTGTGTACAACAACCGCTCCAACCGAAGGATGGCATACGTTCCAAGCAGTCGGTGTTGACGATGACAGCGCCATGACCATGGCAAGTATTGACATCCGATTTACCAACATCAATCCACATGGTTTGTCCGTCACCATGACAAACGAAAGTGGACCCTTGCCACTTGATGTTCAACAAACGTGGCATGTTCAAGAAGATCAAATCGTAAATCTGAGAGGACAAGCTCTCGATTCAATAGACGATTTGGATGGGTTAACGCATCGTTGGTGGCCTGACGATGCTCAGCCAAATCTCATCAAGTCGTTTGATGGCCGCGTGTCAGAATTTGAGATGATGTGGGAAACATCCGGATTGCACCGCATGCGTCTCGAAGTCAGTGACTCTGAAGGAGCCAGTAGTGGCACGTATGAACGCTGGGTCAGCGTTTCAAACGTTCCGCCAGTCGTTCAACCGTTGGAAGAAGTTCTACCATTGGCTGAAGGAGAAGAAGTGCGATTGGTTGGAAATGCAACCGATACAGCTTCGGATTATGATACGCTGATTCGCTGTTGGGACGTCGATCCTGGCTTGGATTCCAACGACATCGGTGGTGCAGATGATGACTGTGATATCATTGGAGATGAGTTGCTGTGGCACTGGAATACAAGTGGGACGCATACTGTCATTTACCACGTAACGGACGATGACGGTGTTCGAGTGAGTGAAGTCTTGTCCATTGAGGTTCTCAACATACCGCCCATCGTCCGAACGAAGGAAATTGCCTGCATCGCACTTGAAACTTGTATCTTGGATGCCACAAGCACCATCGACTCACTCAACGATCTCGATCAAATCACTGTTGTTTGGGATTTGGACACATCCATCGACAGCAATGGTGATGGAATCAAGGACAACGATGCTGACAAGATAGGGAAGCAAATCGAACATGTTTTCACCAATCAAGGTTCCTACACCCTTCGAGTCATCGCTTGGGATGAAAACCCAGAGCGGCCTGGAACGCGAGTCATCAATGTTGAGATTGGTGCTCCTGAACGAACAATTGTCGAGGATTTAGGCGCTGCATTGGCAGGTGAAGAAGCGAACCCAGTTGCACAACTCTCACTTCTCGTGTTCATGCTCCTTGTGTTGGCGATGATGACTCGACGCCGTCGATCTGGACGGCAACAAAGGGCGATGGATCGTCTTGATCAACAGCAGAATGCGATCTTCAGTGATGAAGAAGCCGGACTGATGCCCCATGAGATTTCGGCACGCCGTAATCGCCCTCAAGACCCTCCTGTGGAACGTGCGTTCGATTCTGTGGGTGCTGCCGTGACTTCCTCGGGGCCACCAATCCCTGAGGCTGGCCTCCCGGAGGGATGGACGCCAGAACAATGGGAATATTACGGGCAACAATGGCTTGACTCGCAACTTGACAATTCCTAAGTACAAGGAAGCGGACATTTACCCATGGCGAACCGCTTTCCTGCGTTCCTTGTTTTGTTCCTCTTTGCGTTTACATCGATGACGCATTTCATCAGTTACGACCTCAATTCCCTCGAATCGGTTCATTCAGTTGAACGAACATCCAGTACGGCCAGTTCGACCGATGTACCGAGTTGGCGCATCGGTGACAAATGGACGTATGAAACGCAATTCGACGTTGCCCAACTTATTGCCCAAGCCAACGTTTCGGCAAGCCTGAACACACTCACTGGCGATACAGTTTACGAAATTGATGATATTTTCTTCATCACTGTTGATGGAATTCAAACCCTCGCTTACAAGATGAACATCGAGGGTTCATTTTCTTCAGGTAACAGCGGTGCAACGTTAGAGGGTGTTTCAGGACGACTCGATATCGATTATTCAGGCGAAGACATCATTCGTGTACGAGACCTTGCTGTCATCAATTCTGAATTCGAATTGGATGTCGATTTTGCACCATTCAATCTCGGATTCCTGACCCAAAACATCGCCACCATCAACTTCGATACATACTATGACCCACCAAAGGAACGGTACGACTTCCCTCTCCGTACTGGCGATCAATGGTACATGCCGTTTATGTCGGGAACATCAGTAAGCGGCTCTTCAGATTACTTTGATCCATCTGAATTCGACACCAACGGAGCAGAAAACAATTCATGGCAAGTAACAAAGGATGGAATCCCCACTGAAGATGGAACCAACATCAAATACGAAGGTTGCGATGCATCCTACAAAGTCAATGAATGGAACGCTACTGGAGTGAGTTCTGGGTTTAATTGGTACTGCCCGGCTGTCCGATTCAACGCTTGGATTCGAATTACAAACCCCGCTGGATTTACGATCGATTGGCTCTTGAAGGATTACGAACCTGTAGACTCTTTTGGTGTTGACAAGCGAAAGAATCCTGGCGATCGTAACGTGGATATTGAAGTTGAAACGCAATTTATTGCAACGTTACCTGACTCGATGTCGAAGATTTATGCAACGTATTCAGTGGCTCCAAATGGTGTCCCTGAGGTGAATAAGAACCTCCAGCTACGATACGAGATGGCTGGAACACTCATCAATCCAACCACCAACAGTAGCGGACAAATCGAAGAAACAATCAATGTCTCAAATGTTGTTGATGATACAAATGCAAGCGACGATTACAGCAGTAACGGGGTTATTGTCTGGGATCCTGTCCAAGAAATCATTGGTGTCGCAACAGTCGTGATTGATTTATCTGTCGTCGGTATCGATTTGGTCGCCCAGCAAGATTCGATCATCGTTACACGAACGCGAGATGGTGAAATAGCAACTCTGTCGAAATCGATTGGATACAACGCATTACCCGGAGATGAACTCTCGTTCTCACTCCCTGCTCAGAATCGAGGTGTTCTACCTTCGCCATCGACAGAAATGGAAATTATTGTCCCCGACGGAGATTCAAGCCGTCAGGCCGTTCCTTCCATTGATGCTTACAGCGAGCAACGAATCGTCATCGATTGGATTGTTCCAGAAGGGGCGACCATTGGGAACCAAACGTTGACCTTCACCGTCGATCCAGACGAACTCGTTACTGGAGATGCAAATCGAAGCAACAACCAAGCGACGATCGATGTCTTCATTGGACGTGCTCCAAACGCATCGATCAGCATTGATAGTGGAAACTACACCTTTGAGGATGTCTTCATCGATGCTCGTGCATCTTTTGACCCTGATGGAGGCGATGTCGAATGTCGATTTGAAATCGAATCACGGCCTGGTCTGGTCGATGTCATCACAACACCCGATTGTGCGATCACCTGGAACTGGTCAAACAATGGCGATTGGGAACTACGAACTGTCGTAACCGATAACGAACTGGATACAACGGTTTTGTTCAACAACGTCACCATCTTGAATCGTGCACCGTATGTCAATCTCAGCCATCCTAACGAAGTTGCTGTCGAATCAGCAGTCACCATTGATGCAAGCGATAGTGGTGACGTAGACACCATCTCACCGTCGGGGCAGCAGGTGAGTATTTCATGGCCTGATTTGAATTGTCAAGAAGGACTTACGCAACCGACGTGTACATTCACTCCACTCGAAGAAGGAACAATACCGATCCGAGCGATTGCAACCGATGATGACGGTGAGGAAACTGAGGTTCTCTCCTCCATTCAAGTTCTCAATGTTGCTCCAACAATTGGCGAAATTGAGGTTTGGATTGCCGGAGTCAACACACCATTCGATGCCAATGGAACGTGGGTATTGCAAGAAGACCAAACGGTCATCTTACGGGCTCAAGGTGATGATACACTCAACGATCGAGATGGACTCATCATCGATTGGAATCTGAGTGATGTTCTCGAGAATCTCACCGTGTCCACTGACGGTTCAGCATCTGATGTTGCTACATCGTGGCCAACCTCAGGAGAGCACATCGTTTCCGTTCGTGCTGTTGATGATGATGGTGCAACATCTTCAACTTCATTGGCAAAGGTCACCATCGAAAACGTGCCACCAACAATCACAGCACAAGAGAATTTCTTGAACGCAATCAATCGAATCAATGGACTCACAATCGCTGAGGATGAACAAGTCGAATTTGATGTCGTTGTCGATGACACCGCTTCGGACAGAGATTCGTTGGAAGTCTGTTGGGACATTGATGGAACCCGAGATGCTGACCTTGACGGAACCATGAACAACGATTGTGACGTGCTCGGAACACATTTTGAGTATACGTGGGATACAAGCGAACCACAGTTCCGAACGGTAACGGCATGGGTAATGGATGACGATGGAGCCATGGCCTCAATCTCAGCCGTCGTAAAGGTGCAAAACGTCTTACCAAGCGCACAAATTTCGTTTGCCAATGGTTCTCTCGACAACCTCATCAAAGGCGATACACTCAACCTTACATCGGATGGGACATCAGATTCAGATTCGGATCTTGTGAACATGCTTTACGTATGGAAGTTTGAATGGAGAGGTGAAAGCGATCTCGGCGAATCTGGACCAAGCATTTCCATTACCGATTTGCCTGTAGGAACATGGAACATCAACCTCACAGTAACCGACGATGATCTCGCATCATCCACGACGACCATCACCATCAGTGTTGCAGAGCCACCTCCTGAAGGATTCCTCGAAGAGTTTAGTGAAACATTGGGCGTATCGGAAACAATGTCCATTGTCATCCTTGGACTCGTTGGATTGGTCATCATGTTGGCATCCTTCCTTCTCATCACTCGACGGTCACCTCCTGAACTGATGGAAACACCATCCAACAAAGCATGGGATGCAACCCCTCTGCCAAGTTACGCTCCGGCCGAAGCGCCAGTATACGAACAACCGATGGTTCAATCGCCTGTTCAACCAGAACCGCTCTTTGAACAGCCTGCTATCAATCAGGGTCCACCTCTCCCGGCGACGGGACTACCAACAGGATGGACGATGGAACAATGGGCATACTACGGGGAACAATACCTTGCAGCAAATCAAGCGCCTGCACCTTCGTATCAACCGACACCTTCAATGACTACGACACAAACACAAAACACGAATCTCTCGGATCTCTTGGATGATTTGGACTTGTGATGGCATGGGTAATTTGTGGCAATTCTTTGGACTTCCTGATCCAGATGCAGGTGGTGTAACGAGAGTTGCAGAACAAACAACAACCGCACCGAGTCAAAGGTTGACTAACGAACCAATGAACGCACCAGAACCGGTTGTTGCTGATCTTGTTGAGCCAGAGATTGTGCATGAACCCAAAGAATGGAATGGACCACTTACACCAGATGGTGAACCGTTTCATGATCTTTCAAGCCATGGTTTACGAATGCTGATTCGACCAACTCGGGCGTTGCGTTATGTTAAACCGGATGAAAAACATCGAGTCCACACTCGAGGAATCGCTCAACGTGTCCTTCAAGGTGATACCGTTATTGTCGACCTAAGGCCATTGGTTCACATGGAATCGCACCAACAGGCATGTCGCCGCGAACTACGCGTCATGTGCGAGCAAACGGGCGTTGGCGTGTTTGCCCTCGATGCTGACGATAAGTTGTTGATGATCCCTGGGTCTGATGTCGTCGTCGATATCGAAAAGCATGAGCTTGGACTTACTCGACTTCTAAGCGTGAACTGAGGTGAAGATGTGGACAAGCGTCAACAATTTGCAGGTTCATATCTTGAACTCTTTACGTCCTCAATGATTTCCTTTATTGCATTGACATTCCTTCTCTCTTGGCTGACCTTTTTCTCTCCTTACGAACTTTTTGAAAACGAGAAGCGACTCGCTATGATGAATTATGTCCTCATTGCCCTCTTCACACTGGGGCCAGTGATGGCCATTCTTGCTGGAATTGCGTTTGATACATTTCCTCTTGTTTACAATGTACCATCTTTTGAAAAGACAACAATGCGTCATTTCCTCCAACTCAACGGGATTGGTCAACTCTTCATTCACGTTGGCATTTATTCTGGAACTTGGAGCCTCTTTATCGAATTATCCGGAATCGGCATCATCCTCATGTGTTTGGCCTTGCTTTCATTGACATCTTCTTCATTGGATATTGTTAAACAAAAAAGCAAGTCTGGAGACGTTGGAATCTTTTCGTATGCTCCTGGACTTGTGCTCGTCATCTGTGCATTCTTCATTGGCGCATCTTGGTTTATGCGAAATATCACTGGAATGATCGAAGTAGGGATTGCTTTCATTGTGGCCATTTTTTGTATGATGATGATGTCAACGGTTTTGCTTTCACATTTTAACCGCAGATTAGGTTGGGCTACAACAAATCCAAAAACGCTACCCATTCGTTTCCTTTTCCTCCTCATCTTTGGAGTCGGCTATACAGCAGCCAGTTTCCTGCGGGCAAGAGAAACGATTTCAGAAGACATCATCGATATGTGGTTTGCTGTTATCCTACTCAATGTCTTCTTCATGATGAATCCGTTAAAGGTCATGCGGTTCTCATTTGGGCGCTACGCAAAGCCTCACTCCCGTTTCGTCCTGATTGGATACCTTCTCTTGCCTTTGCTTGCAATGGTCTCAATCGCACCAATATGGACGGGACATGGAGGTCTTGCAAACATTCAACCTTCGCATTGGTTACTCATCATCTACTCGTGTTTCTTCATCGTGAGTGGATTTGCCATCTACCTTCATGAAGACCATCTCCATTATTCACCCTCTTCTCGAGTCACACATTGGCACCTCGTCTTCCTGTTCCTTGCAGCGGGTGGATTAATGACGTGGTCCCTTTATGATGATAGTGTCTTACTCGACCGAGAGTATTTACCGATTTACATTTGGATTGCTACACAAACAACAGCATCCTTGCTGCTGGCTGTCTTGTTCATTCGCCACACAATCTTCCCCGCAGACAACTGGCATCGAATGCCTATGTTTTACGACCGCCTCATCGAAAATAACGATTGAAGATCCGTAAGGAGTTCGATTGATGTTTGAGTAAATCCGAGTACTGTCGATTCTGCCCCTTCAATCAATGTGGCATACTCACCCATCATACCTGCTAAATCGTATCCACCCGCCTTGCCTACCCAGGATTCGGATTCAATGAGTTCGACCAAAACATCATCAGAAAAATCTTCGATTTCGACGATTGCGCATTCGACACTTAACTGCCATTTCGCAAGAGCGTAGACCATCGTAGCCGACCAAACACGATGGCGTCGACCTCGTAATCTCAACAACATCGAAACTGCCTGTTCCTTCGAACCTGGTTTACCCAATGCTTCTCGTTCATCATCAGGATCTTCCACAAGTGTATCGGCTACAACAAAAACATCATGACGGTCGTTCAGTGAAACTGCTGCAGCTTTACGAGAGACGACCTCCTTGACCTGTTCCGAAATGGGAAGGCGATCAACGGTCTCATCGACTCCTTGTAGAGCCGCTTGTTCCACATTTGGAAAGTGTTCCCGAAGGATTGCTCCACGACGTTCGGAAGCCGAAGCGAGCAGGATTCGCATGGTTCGACCTGATGAAGGGGCCTCATCAGATTTTGCAAACAATTTGGGGGTGACTTTCAAGTGTTGAATGGTTTTGCTTGAAGCGAGGCGGAACTATGGACATCATGGAACGGATTCCCACACACGTAGAAGGGCTCGACGAGAACATGCAAGGAGGTATTCCAAAGGGTCACATCTGCATCGTTGCTGGAGCCTCTGGTGCAATGAAGTCTAGCGTCACATTCTCAATGCTTTACAATGCTGTGTTGTACGGCGAGACAAGCGGCATCTATGTCACGCTTGAACAAGGAAAAGAGTCCTTGCGCGCTCACATGTCCAATATGGGCATGAACGTCGATGACCCTCGTGTTCGTAACCGAATTGCTATCATCGACCTGTCCGATTTGAGAGTTCAACTCGATGAACAAGGCATGAGCAAGCGTGTTGATTGGATGGGTCAACTCATCAAGCAACTCACCAATTACAGAAAATCAATTGGATTTGAACTCTTGGTCTTCGATTCGCTTGGTGCCTTTTTCACGTTAACAAAAATGGAAAACCCTCGTGATGAAATCTTCAGACTGTTTGAAGCCGTTCGTCGTCTTGAACTCACCTCCTTCTTCATCTGTGAAATGACAGGTGAGAACCACAAGCAGTTCGGAGAATACGGTGTTGAAGACTATCTTTCCGATGGCGTCATCCATCTTGTCATGGATCGTAAAGAAGATGATGTTCAACGAAAACTTGGGATCATCAAGATGCGTCACACACGCCACGCATTGGGTTACAAGCCATTTAACTGGAAGCAGGAAGAACAGCGGTTCACTGTTCTCTGATTATTCAACCGTGACAGACTTCGCAAGATTGCGAGGTCGATCGACATCGTTTTCGAGCGCAAGTGCAGCATGGTAAGCAATCAACTGCGTTGGTAAAACACTCAGAAGTGGCGTCAGCATAGGAATTGTTGAGGGAATCGAAATGCATACATCACCGACTTCGGAAATTGGGTCCCCCTCTTCATGAATGAGGATGATTTTTGCACCACGTGCTTTGCATTCATGAATTGCGTTCAATGTTCGATCTTGCACACCGTCGTTTGGAGCGATAACAACGACAGGGTAGTCTTGTTCAATTAGCGCAATTGGTCCATGCTTCATCTCGCCTGCAGGATAAGCTAGACAAGGAATGTAGGCAATTTCCATCAATTTGAGTGCCCCTTCAGATGCCACTGGTGAGGAGATTCCTCGTCCCAAAAACAGGACGCTCTTTGCCTTCGTAACCAGTTCAACCGCTTCATCGATGGAACCAGGATTCTCGAGATACGAGCGGATTTTATCAGGAAGCATACGCATCTCACGAGTAATGGATTTCCCTTTGGTTTTCGAGAGATGACGGCTGCGTCCAAGTTGCAATGCGAATAATGCAAGTGCGCCGACCATGTTTGTGAACGCTTTCGTCGAGGCTACCGATTGTTCAGGCCCTGAGTGAATGTAGACTCCTTTTCCGCATTGTCTTGCAATGCTGGAGCCAACGACATTGACGACACCATACACATCAGCACCTTTCCGTTGAATTTCTTTTACCGCAGAAAGCGTATCCGCAGTTTCTCCAGATTGAGAAATAGCGAGATGAAGTGCCTTTGGATTAATCACTGGATCGTTGGCATTGAATTCACTTGCAACGTGAGAAACAGCCGGTATTCTCGCCCATTGTTCGATAAGGATTTGGCCGATTTGAGCTGCATGCAAAGCTGTTCCACAGCCAATCAATCGGACATGAGGCAATTGAGCGAGTTCTTGTGGCCGAATCTGTAATCCGCCCAAAACAGAGGTTCCCTCAGCATGGCGCAGACGACCTGAAATACAATGTTGCAAGGATTGTGATTGTTCATGAATTTCTTTCAACATGAAGTGAGGGTAATCCCCAAGTTCACTCTCACCCCAATCTTCCTCCAAATCAAGAACATTCGATTCAACCTCTTTTCCATCGGTTTGCATCACTTGGAAATCGAGGGAACTCAATTTTGCAATCTGTCCGTCCTCGAGCGCAACCAGTTGATCTGTGTGCTCTCGAATGGCATGTGGATCACTGGAGATGAACATCTCGTCCTTCCCTCGACCAATGATGAGTGGTGAACCGTTTCGAGCACATAAGACATAATCGTAATCTTCGAACAAGACACAAAGACCCCATGTTCCTCGTGCAAGTGCCAACACGTTCTGAAGTGCTTCAAGCGGTTCCTTTCCTCGGTCAAGTTCCATCGCGATGTAATGACAGAAGATTTCGGAGTCGGTTTCGGAATTCAACTGAACGCCTAATTTTACAAGTCGTTTTCGAAGTGTATCAGAGTTTTGAAGAATTCCATTGTGGACAATGGCAACTTTCCCATCGTTACTAAGATGTGGATGTGCATTGTTTTGGGTTACCCCGCCATGCGTCGCCCAACGTGTATGGGCAATACCCATCGAACCTTTCATCTTCGGTAAGGAGGAAGCCATTTCAGAGATTTTTCCGATGTCTTTGTACGATTGTAATCGTCCATTTTTGACAACGACCCCACTTGAATCATAACCCCGGTATTCAAGTCGTAACAACCCCTTGACGAGCAATTTCGATGCGTTCCTTTGGCCAATGTATCCAAAAATCCCACACATAAAACCACTTCATAGATTGAATTGTTCGGAACAAATCGGACATCTCACCCGAGCCCTCATCAGATCGGTAACAGGGAAGTTGGCCTTGCATGAAGGACAAACTGCCTGACGTCGAAGAGGTGGCAGGTCGGCTAATGGTGGAAGTCCCATGTTAGGATCTCGTTCGACTGCAGGGAATGGAGGCACTGCTTCTGCATCTGGTATCGCGGGTAACGTCATTGGCATAGGCAATGGAGGCAGTCCATTCGAAACAATCTCAGCAATTTCACGATCTTGCTTGCGCTTCATTCGACGATTCAAACGAGCGTTCCCTTCGCCTGCGATACTTTTCGCCTTGAGTTCGTCTGCGAGTGTTGGTTCCTCCATTTCAATTTGGATTGGAGCTGCGACCGGTACAGTTGCAACCAATTCTTCCTCTTCGACATCTTCTTCGACCTGGACGAGGATGGCTATTTCGTCTTCTTCAACAACGACTGCATCCATACCGAGGTCTTCCTTTCGACTCGATCGCAGGGAGATGACGACAAGAACAAAAATGAGGAAGAGAATGGAAACCAATCCTAAGAAAATTCGAACCTTCATTTCGTCTGAACCTGGAAGAGGTTCCAACAACTGCTCAAGCAAAGATTGGGGCTCCTCAGGTTCTTGTTCCGAATCGAGAAGGAATTTTTGCATCGAGAATCGTCCTGTTTCAGAAACGAGGAACAAAATTCCATCTTGCGTGTTCATGCTGTATCCAAGTACGCCGTTCTCAGAGACGATGTTTCCAAGACCAAACACTGGTTGTTCATCGACAACCGTCAAGAGCCCATAGCGAGCCACTTCTCCGCGTATTGTAATTTCGTCATAGATGACTTCAATCATGTCGCCTCTTGGGTTATAGAGCAGCATCGAAGCGCCTGGGGCATGGATTCGTTCCAATTCTTCATCCCAATCACCTTTTGTTGCAATACTGACGATTTCTGCATTCTCACCAGAACCTTCAATCCATGATGCGAACATGGTTTCATCACCATTGGTGCGAACAATTCCAAGTTGTGCAGATGAAGCATCATCACCAATTGACGATTGATATGTCCACGATGATGCCATCAGGTCGCCACGGGTGTACATCAACCCACTTCGCTTGATTCCTGTCACATCGTCACGTTCTTGCTGGAACAAAATATGCAACGTCTCATCATCAAGAACGGTGGAAAGTTTGTCTCCATCATCCGGATGGATGTTGACATCAGCAAGGTGTATTTTCGGTTCACTCCAACTCAATCCTTCATCAGGATTGGAGGAATAGAGACTGAAGATCGATGTAATATCACTCCAGGAGCCTCCGGTTGAAATGTTTCGATAATATCCTGAAAGAACCAAGGTGCCATCATCTTCTGCTAAGTCGAGACCCCAGTACTTCCCTTCAGAGATTTTCAGGGGAACGAGGTGTTTGTGAATCGGGAGCATCTGTCCAGTCGAAGAAAACGAAGTCATAGCAATGTTTGTCATGAAGTAGCCTTGCTCGGTTTGTTCACGACTCGTCCAAGCTGCATGTACCAAGCCATCCTCTCGCTGATAGACATCGAGTTCGCCTTCCCAGTTATCATCCACGAGTGTATCGGTGAGGAGCAATAAATCGTCGCTAAGGGAGCGAACATGAAGTTCATCATCGATCGTGGTAAACAAGAGGGTCGAGGATTCAATTCCAACAAAGGCAACGGGGTATTCATCATTTGAAAGTGAGAGCGTTGTCGAGCCTGCGACAGATGAAACATCGCTGATGACAACACTGAACGTGTTCTGGCTGAAGTCACTTTCAACGCCATCGCCGGTGAGTGTTGCACGATACAACACTGCTCCGAGGTCGCTTGCTCGATGCCTGAAATCGACAGTTGTATGTCCCGACTCAATCGTGGCGCCGGGAACGAAGCCGATTCGTTCTTCATCGATCAGCTGCCATCCCGCATTTGGAACCCAATGCTCTAAGGCGAGATCGAGTGAGAAGGCCTCCGATGTTCCAAGGTTGTCAATTCGAATCTTGATGCTGTATTCCTCATCGACAAGTGGGACAACAGGCAAGGTGGTGACGGAACCCGGAAGATAGCGAAGGACTGGTTGATCAGGACGTTCTAAGATTTCGTAATCAAAGGTATAGACGTTGTCAGACGTGTCGATATCGCCTTGAGCATTGTTTGGATCGAGTTCAATCTTCACTTCATGAAGGCCTGCAATGGTCGCTGACCAAAACAGCGCCACAGAAACGGATTCACCTTTCGGGAGTTCTGGAATCAATCCCTGTGAAGGATAGACCTCAGATTCTTCACCTGGTGCGACAAGGCGAACGAAAATGTCAGTAGCATCGGCTTCGCCAGCATTGTAGACTTCGAAATTTAATTCCAGCAAACTACCTTGATAGGCGTTCTCAACAGGCATGCCACGATTGAGAACATCAACATCACCAATAAACCGCAAGGATGGAGCGGGATCGACGTTATCGATTGTATAACTTCGTGATGCGCTTTCTGAAACCTTACCTGATTGATTGACCATTCGAACCGATAGTTCACGATAACCGTCCTCAATTTCGGTCGTATCCCAATTGAACGACCATGAGGATTCTCCGTCCTCACCGGGATTGTTGTTCGTCTGAATCGTGCTTCCGAAGATCCAATCTCCATCATCGACTCGGTACTCGATTCGATCGTGTTCAACGCCTTCTACTTCTCCCTTAACTTCTACAGTCCCTGTTAACGGATTTCGTGCAATTGGGGTATCAATGAGAATACTCTCTCGAGAAACTTTGAATTTTCGATAGGCGATGTTGGAAACGTTGCCCTCATCGTCAGATGTCTTAGCATGCAACAAGAGGAAGCGCTCAGTTGAGCTGTAGTCCACCCATGAATCTTGAATTTCAACATCGAGGAACCAATTCTCCATCGTTCCATTGGCCTCTGTCCAATCCATCAGCATCTTTGGCCCACGATCAGAGAAGTGTTGATCAATGTACAATTCAACACGCTGATACGCTATTTCGGTCAGGTTGACCTCTCCTGACAGGCGAGTGAACGTATCACTAAGCAACCACGTTCCATTTGCTGGGTAACTTATGTTGACATCGCTCTTGGACTCTTTGACAACAAAGCCATTGTCACAAGCAATACCTTCGATTGAGTTCACAGCACATGCAGCATCGATGATTCCAAACCCATATTTGTCATTCCAACGCTCTGAAAGAGACTCATCGTAAGGATCGCCTCGTTGCTCAGAACTGTTTCGCAGAATATCTTTGACCTCTTGTGGCGTCAGTGAAGGGTCTGCTTCAAGCATAAGCGCAACAACTCCGGAGGCAATAGGTGTCGCCATGCTTGTCCCCGACTTTGAATCGTATTCATCGTCAGCAAGGCCAGCGTCGCCAGGCACAGGTAGTGAAGCTCCATATGTTGCAGAGATGATGTTATGCCCATATGAGGTGATGTCAGGTTTGAGTTCATCCCATTCATCATCGTCTCCATCGCTCAAACGTGGACCCCAATTTGAGAAATCTGAATGTTCATCATCATCACGAAGAATTGTATTTTTATCGTTCACGGAACCGACCGTAATGGCACCATCGGCGCTTCCTGGAGAAGGTACACGATTGCTGCCATCGTTTCCAATCGCAACCACGCAGATGATCCCCTCTTCTGTTGCTTGATTGATGAGCGATGCCTCTGCGCTTGTACCATTGTCACCTTGATCGCCTGGGTTCAACGGCGTACCGACAGAACCATAGGACATTGAAGCGATTTGAATACCTCGATAGGAGGAGTTGATACCCCAATCCGTGTCCTTGTTGTTGATCATCCATTGAATGCCTGCGAGGCTTGCCTGTGAATTTGTTCCGCCACCATCGGTGAGAACCTTGATGTCCACCAATCCAGCACCAGGTGCCGTTCCACGGTGTAACCGAGAGGCATCACCTGTTCCAAGGGCAGACCCTGCGACGTGTGTTCCATGGCCGTTGCCATCATCTGGGTCGGTCGAACCATCCGGGTTTGGATTTGGAGAGGTCGCATCAAATCCAGCAACCCATTTCTGGTCATTGTAAGAGGTTGGATCTTCATCAGGTTCGTCGTCGAGGTCATCAAAATCGTTGAGAGAACGATGCTCATTGTCGACTCCTGTGTCCATCACGGCGATGACGACGCCGTTGCCGTAATAGCCGAGTTCATTCGCGGTATTTCCATACTCTTCAGATGGACGAGCGAGCGCTGCTTTTGCAGCCACGTTATTCAACGGCGCCATGACGTTCTGCATCTCGACAACTACAACGCCATCAAGATGGTAGATGTCCATCAATGCAGAAACGGGAACTTTGTCAACAACGATGCTATCGATGCTTCGCAAGACCTCGAACCATGCACCATCATCGGTTCCTATCCATCCATGCTGTTCGAGCGTGTGTGTCAATGAAGCGATTTCGACATCGGTCGGATGCCAGGCATAATCGACGACGATGGCAACGGTTTTACGGCCATCTGGACCGAGGATAGCGGTCGGCGAAACGGATTCCATTCCGTCAAGAACCCGTTGTAAGCGGTCGTCCATACCGTTCCAGTCCAAGTCAGGACCATACGCCTGCCACCATCCATAATCCAACGCAGCCTCTCGCCCTTGGCGCTCATACATACGAAGCGGCCGGTCACACAGATCTTCTTCACACATCAACGGTGGCAGCCCCTCTACAAGGATAGGTGGTGCATGCGTTGGCTCGTCACGTTCAGGCACTGTTTCAATGGCTTGTGTTTGCGATGCAATAGGAAGCAAAAACATAAGGAAAACCAAGAACAACGCCTGTCTTGAATTCGAGTTCGCTGACCATCCGCTCATAATCGACATACCTCACCACAAATCGATATATTTTGATGGTATCGCTCCAACGTGTCTTAATGGGGCACGATTAGCCGTGTTTTGGCCACGACAAATGCTTCGGTTCTTTCGAACACTGAAGTTGGGGTCCTGTTCGACGCTCGACCATTCCTAACGGTGCGAGGCAGACGGGGCAATCACCGGCTTCTGCAATGTGTTCCATCCATGCAATTCTCGTTTCGGCTTCATCTCCCGCTTCTTTCAACTTGCGCAAGGGTTCACGTAGGTTTTTCGGAATGTCAAGACCAAGTTCTGTCCATGGGTCTTCTATGGTCGAAACATCCACCATGGTTGATTTCATTTGATCGAATCCCGCTCTCGAATTTCCAAATCCTTTCGGCCCTCCATCGACCACGCCCATGGGATAAGGTCCTCCCTTTGCCACCAAAGGGAGCAAGGCATAGGCTAGGACAAATCCCCCAATGTGTGCCATATGGGCAACAGTGGAGTAACCTCCTAAGCCTACTGTATTGAACGCTCGAATCAATTCAAATCCAAAATAAAACAGAGCGATGATCGTGACTGGCCAAGGGCGAATGAGGATGAGCGGGAAGGGAATTTCATCCCTTGGCCAGCCCGAAAGATAAGCGCCGAGCAGACCGTATGCAGCTCCAGATGCACCCCAAGAAGGCGTACCAGAATCGCTGTTGAAAAGCACCCAGGCAATTGAACCTCCGAAAAGGCCTGTGAGGTAAATGATGGTGAATCGTTTTGACCCTAATCGTTGTTCAAGTGGAATTCCAACCAAAGCGATGACCAAGACATTGCCGAGGACGTGCGTCACATCGCTCATGCTGTGAAGAAAGCCTGAAGTGAACAGAGTGGGGTAGTACAGGGCAGAATCCAGACGGTTCGGAATTAACCAAAAGTCAAACCAAACAAAACGAAATTCGAAACCATATGAGTCAAGAACTACAAATGCGTATTGAACGATGTATCCCAGGAGTAAACCAACCGAAATGCCGAGAGCAATCGGTGTTTTGTTACGATATGAATACGCAATCGGTGAAGCGACTGCAAGGAGCCAAAGCAACAGAATGACCCACTCAGAGGCACCAAATGTTGTCAAGTACAACTGCCCCATGGCACCTCCAGCCTTTGGCCTACTATGGGTCTTGTCCTGACGCAGCATTCATTCATGTGAGGGTTTTGGGATAGGACATGAGCGAGGTGCTCTTGTCACTCAATGGCGTTTCCATACGCCGAGGTTCCTCCCTTGTCTTCAAGGACTTGAACGTTGAATTGAAGACAGGACAACTCGTGCTCCTTAACGATAGGAACGGTACTGGCAAGTCAACCATGCTCGAAGCGGCAGCAGGACTTTTGCCGCTTGAAAAGGGCGAAATTTTTCATCATGGTGAATTGATTCTCGACGCCTCTGGACGGTCAAAACGCCCCTCGACTGCCTTTGGATTAACTTTGCAATCCGATGGGTGTGTAGGAAGTCAACGTGTCGAAGAGCATATTCTCAACGCCGTTGATCTTGCCGGTGGTCGTATTGATATCGATGCATGGTTGGAGCGCTACAATCTTGCACACCGCCGACACGACCTGATTGCACACCTTTCGGGGGGACAACGACGAAAAGTAGCCATGCTCGCTGGAATCCTTCCAGGTTTTGTGGGGGACAAACCACGGATTCTTCTGTTGGATGAGCCAGCCGCAGGTCTTGATGAAACATCACGAACGTTACTCGTTGAGGATTTACTCGAACTCAAGCAACGTGGAAATGCACTCCTCCTTGCAAGCCATCAAACCGATTTTTCCAACTGTGCAACCCATGTCTTCAATGGATTGGAATTCATGCAGAACGATGCAAACGTCGAGATGTCTGGCACGCAACGTGACATCAAAGCAACAACGCATCGAACAAAACCCTCCTTTCGAACGGGAGTCTTGCTCAATCAGCGAACACTTTCAACGTTAGCCAGCAACGGTATTGCTGGATTTTTGACGCTCGGAATTTTACTGGCACTGGTTGATGCATCAGCCATTGACTCATCCGTCATCCAAGCTTCTGGATTGTTCCTCAGCGCTGCATTTGCAGCTGGACTCGTGGGCGATACTATGGTGCCAATGCTCCATGAACACGGAGCCCTAGACTGGTGGAAAGCACATCGACAAGGCATTCCTCATTCCTACATTCATGCACTGGTGTTGGGTTCAACACTGACGGCGCTTACCCAACTGGGCTTTGATGAACAGGTATCGTGGCCTTTGGTTGCCATTGGAGGTCTATTGACAGCAACAACCATGGCCATTGTTCGAACGATTGATTTGGCTACCTCGCGCTTGGCGCGACCGAGAGCGGCTTTTACCCGAATCCTTACGCCAGTCCTCATTCTTCCATTTGCACTCCTCGTTCAATGGGTCACCGATTCGAACCTGTTGTAAATGCAATTATTGAAAGGAAAAGGTGCGGTGGGTCGCATATGACCAAGCGATTGGCGGAGACGATTCTCTTGCTTGGATTCATTGGTATTGCAACGACGCTCGGCCTTGCATTACTAAAAGCGCCAAGCGTTTCCATCAATGCTTTTGAATCGCCAGAAGCGCAGCGTATCTTCTACTGGCATGTTCCTGCAGCATGGGCTGCATTCATCGCTTTTGGATTTCTTTTCGTCGGCTCAGCATTGTGGTTTTTCAAACGATCGAATCTTGGCTGGCGCATGCACGTTGCTGGAGCTGAAGCAGGTCTTGCAACCGGTCTGATGACGGTCTGGAGTGGAATGGTTTGGGGTTCAGCAGAATGGGGTGTTCCATGGGATTGGACGGATGTTCGATTGAACACCTTTGGATTGCTTACCTTCCTCGCCATGTTCCTCGTTCTTGGAAGACAATCTCAACCCGATGGAGTCGAGACACGAGATACGTTCTCAACGTTTGGCTTGTTTGGATTTGTGCTCGTTCCAGTGACCTACGTTGCAACACGTCTTTGGCAAATCCGCCATCCAGGACCCGTGATTGGTGGTGGGGACAGTGGTAGTCTCAATGGTGAAATGGCACTCATTCTCTTGTTAGGAGCCATCTCATTTACTGTCTTCATCGCAGGCCATATGCTAATGAGCATGCGCATCACTTCACTTGAGCAGCGCTTGGAAAGTATTCAAGAAGCAATGGATAAGGTGTAAGCATGGCGGAGGGGATGACGTATCTGGCTGTTGCTTACCTCGGCATGTTAATCGCCATCGGATTGTGGACGTGGACGGTCTTTTCCCGAAGCAATGACCTTGAACAACGTCTCCAAGCCGTAGAACGAAGCATCGATACAATCGAACCCGAACAGGAGTGAGTTCAATGAGTCTTGGACTTGGCGGTGAATTTTGCCTCGTTTGTGGTAATGAGCCGCCTCTTTTCACCGATCGAATGTGCGAACTGTGCACACGGAAGCGAACCAAACTTGCTGTTGTTCCGGAAAACACGAACTTTACACAATGCGCACGATGCGGTCTCATCGATATTCAAGGCCGATGGGTCAACATCCCGGACGATACATTGTGGGATGAACTGATTCAACGAAATGTTTCGTTTCATGAACGAGCTGAAGAAATAGGATTAGGGTTTGAACCTCGAACGGTCTCAGACCGACATACGCTGCTCCATATGCAAATCGAAGGCGTCATCGATGATTTGTTGTACACTGAAGATCACACGATGCGGGCTCGTCGCTCCAATGGGGTCTGTCTCACATGCACACGAAGAGCAGGTAACTACTTCGAGGCAACTGTGCAACTTCGCTCAACTGGGCGACGGCTCGAGGAGGGTGAACTCAATACGTTGCGGGCAAGTCTCGATGATGTTATCGAGAATCTCAGCGATGATCCGATGTTTTTCATCACCAATGAAGGGCCTGTAACAGGAGGGTACGACGTCGTCATGGGCTCCAAAGGACTTGCACGTGCGTGGGGGCGACATTTAATCGAACATTGGGGCGGGCAAGTCACCGAGACCAATTCCACAGTTGGTCGAAAAGACGGTGTTGATGTTACGCGACTGACACTTCTTTACCGAAAGCCAGGTTACGATCTTGGCGATGTTGTCCGATGGCGAGGAGAATTATGGAGGCCTAGTTCGTGGAGCAAAGATGGAGCCATCATGGAGCGTATTTCACGTCAAGAGCGCACAGGTGCGACATGGAGGGACTTGGAAGGAGCAACTGTCTTGTGTCAAATGAATGACCATATTGTGGTTGATATTCTCAATCGAGATGATTCAGCAGCGGAATTTCTCGACCCAAATACGTGGCAGATGACCTCCGTTCGTCTCCCATGGGACTTCGATGGAGCATCACAACTCCGCCTTGCCAAAGTCGATGGCGAATTCGTTGCTTTGCATGATATGGCTCTTGACCACTCCAATTGATAGGAGTGCCTATGAAGGTCGAACCTTCCATTCGACCATGGCCGATGAGACCCTCAGCATCGAAGACTTGTCTCAGCAGTTGGATTCCGAAGGTATGATTGGATTCACGCAATCCTTTGTTTCCGATATCGAGAATGGGCTTTCAGTTGTCAACGATACCCACCTTCCATGGCTCAATGAACTCAAAATCAGGGATTGGAAAGGCGTCCTCTGCTTTGGAATGGGCGGATCTGCTGCTGGCGGAGATTTCTTAGCACGACTTTCAGATGCTTCAGGCTCCAGACCGTTCATCGTCCACAGGGGTTACCAACTTCCATCATGGTGGTCGACAGATTGGTTGATTGTTGCTACTTCACACAGTGGAAATACGGAGGAAACCATTGCCGCAACGGAAGCAGCATTGAAGCAAGGTGCAACCGTTGTTGTGATTGCAACTGGTGGAGTCCTCGCAGGTCTTTGCGAATTATATGATGACTGTCACCTCATACCTTCAATCGGAGGACAGCCACCTCGTACCGCTTTTGGCCACCTGTTTTCCCGCCAACTTGCACTGATGGAACATCTTGGATTGCTTCCTCAACAACCAAACGATGAGCGGGAAGCAATGCTGGTGCGTCTCGAATACGCCTGTCAAGCCAACGACTTTCGAAACGAGTCAGGCGTCGCTTTGCTTGACCTTGCTCTCGCCTTGAGGGAACATCCCATCTCATTGCTCGGACCAACTGAAATGCAACCAGCCTTGATTCGATTCAAGAATCAGTTGAATGAGAATTCAGGACGTTTCGCTCGAATTGGTGTTGTTCCAGAAATGAACCACAACGAAATTGTAGCGTGGGGAGGCGTTTCCGATGATGCAGACCCAGCTCGAGCAGATCAAGCTACCTTGTTCCTGACATGGGATGGATTGCACCAACGTGTTCGCCGACGAATCGACTGGATGGTTGAACATACACCAACTGATTTTGCCTGGAGGATTCATGGTGAAGGAACTTCGCTGCTTGAGGTACTCCTCCATCATTGCATTGTTATGGATTGGTTAACGATTGCACTTGCCTTGCTTCATGGAAAAGACCCTGCTGCGATTCGTCCTATTCAAGCATTGAAAGGTTATCTTTCAGATGAGGCTTCAATATAAGCGTCCAAGGATGTTTCTTGGATCAGGATATCGTTTGAGGGCATCTTCCCGATGTTCAGGAGCGACAACACCCTCCAAATCAGGCACTTCTGGTTCAATAAGAGACAATTGGATGTGGACATGAGGAGGCCAACCCCCATTCTCATGTTCATCACCCATCGTTCCGATTTGATCACCTTTTTTGAGGAAATCTCCCACGACCAAATCATCCAACGATTCACGCGATAGATGGCCATGGAGAACCCAAATTGTTTGTTCATCTCCCTCGATGAGAAGTTCGTGTTGAGTGATGATTGTTGGGCCGTACGAACCATCAACATCATTGTCGGCAAAACTGTGAATGATGCCATCTTCAAAAGCATAGATCGAAGTTTGAGCCGGCCCGCCTATGTCGAGACCGACATGTATGGTGCGTTCCCCACCAAACAACGCTTGGGTGTACATCCCCTTTCGGTCTTCATCGTAACGGCCAATGGTAAATTCATAGTGTTGATTCCACTGTGTTTGTGGCTTTTGGAGGTTGAGAACCCAGTACTCCTCTGGCAAATGCACAACGGGATGGAAGTTGTTCTCACCGGTCCCTGCACGATCTGGTGAACCCCACATGAGCCGAAGAAGGGATTCACCTCTAAGAGTTCATGCATGAACTTGATGTGATGCTTGAACGAGCAAGGTGCCATGTGGGAGGTGATGTTGGCGATTCTTCTTCCAACCATCGCCCCAGGTCTTGCATTGTTGCGGATTCTTGATGCATCCGCAGATACCTTTCGAAAGGCATTGTTGTGCTTCCCTTTGGGACTTCTTGCGTTGTATGGTATCTCGGGATTGTTGTTCGTGCTTCACGTATGGAGTGTCACCAACCTGACACTGGTGCTCATTCTGGTCAACGGCGTATCGATCGCGTTCATGTTTCGAAAAGTTCACGTCGAGCGAACAACGTATACGCAGTGGCAAAAGATGGAAGCAGCGATTCATGGCCTCGTGTTGGGCGAATCCGAACCTGAAATCGAGGAAGAAGTCGTAGCACAACAATGGTTCCAAAGCAACCGAAATCCACTCCTTCAAATCGCTGCTGGAAGTTTCTGTTTCCTCACGCTGATGCCAATGTTCATGTTTGACCGGCCATTCGGTGTTGACTGGATTGGGTTCAGTACTCTTGCAGCCAATGTGGCTCAAAACGGAACCTTCGAAGTTCAATCGCCAAATGCTGGCTTGTGGACTTATCCTCCTGCCCTCCCTACGACATTAGCGTGGATTACCATCATCACCGATGCACCTCTTGAACAAGCGATTCTCATTCTCGGGCACTTCTCACTCTTCGCTCTCTTGCTCGGTATTTGGGGAAGCATGGATCGGCTGGGTGCAGGAGCCTCCAGTGTCCTGGCAATGGGCGCTTCCTTCGCATTGTTTGCGAAGGTTTTCGATTCAGGCTATCCAACAGTTGCAAGTCAGTTAGGATTGATTGTTGGGTTGCTCATTGTTCTGCGCCCGATTCAAAAATCGCTTCAATATCACATCATGGCTTTTGTTTTCCTCTCATGTTGTGCCGTCCTCATCCATCCCACTGGAGCCATCTACCTCGCAGTATTACTCGTCGCAAGTTTGCTCACCCGTGAGCGGCTTTCAGATGAGCGTAAGGCACAGCAAAAACCAATCTTTCTGACCTCAATCATTCTTGTGACTGCAATGTTTGTCATCGCCCTCATTTACTTTGCACCTCGTATGCTGAGCGAGCCTGTTTTTGCGGAATATGGGTGGCAAGGCGGCAAGCCCATGCTCATGTTCAATGGGCCTTTGATGGTCTTTGCAACAATCTCAATCTATCTGGGTCGAGCCAGCATCGAAATACGATTGCTATCATTGTGGCTTCTCGGCTTGTGGCTTCTTTCCTTTGTTCACTTGATTGAAGGTTTAGCGAACATTCAGGTTCTGAGTCTTCTCTCCTACACGCTCTATTCGATGGCCTTGCATGCCTACCACATACCTCTTGCAATCATCGTAGGGCTGCTTGCGAGTCGCTCAACATCATTGACTCCAATTGATGACTCGAAGTCATGGCTGGGGCTGGAAATGGATCCGTTCATACGACCGTTGTACAGTGCCATATTCCTTGTCGCATTGGTCATAGGAGCGATGATGAGTATTGCATTGTTGACAAATTTATCCACACACGATGAACTTCATGCTACAACGTTCGGTGACGAGCAACTTCGAGCTTATCTTCTTGAGCACCCCCCTGACAAGTACGTCTACACTGAAAACGTCCACTGGGGTCATAGTTATGCATTTGAGACGAGCATCAAAACAAGCAGTATTCCTACACTCGGTTTACTCACGCTGGATGAATCCATTCAATTGGCTGCGACAACTGCTCTTCGAATGGACGATGTTCAAACGTTGAATCAACTTGGGATTGGATACGCTGTATCAAGCCCAATCGGCACGATTGCTTTGACGTTGGGTCCATCTCCTTATTGGAGCATGGAGCAAGAATTCAATGGCGCACGATTCTGGAAATTATGGAACGACCCATCTCCCTCGCGTGTATTGATGGCAGTAGCAATGGATGCTGATAGTTGTGAAGATCAGAAGGGATGTGAAATGGAACCAGATCCATGGCGCAATCATCGTTTCAACGATCCATTGGAACGAGGAGAGTATCGAATCGTTCTCGACAAGAAAGGAACGTACTTGTGGACGCAGGTCATCGACGATGCAAACGTCCAAGGCTCGTACAAAGTCTGCATTTTGTACGAACAAATTGGTTCGTTTGATGCGTATAACATCCAGTTCAATGACCAACGGTTAAACTTGGAAAGGGAGTCTGGATGGATGTTTGAATGCCTCAACATACAACTCAATCAGCATCTTGATGTTGAAATCGAACTCACCGATGACGGTACATCATGGATCAATCCATTAGGCTTTTCCGGCAGGAGTTCGGAAATCATAGACTCAACCGGAATTCGAATCCATCATATCGAGTTAAGTCGCATCAATCCTACGAAGGCATGAAAAACAAGATTCCCATGGATGGAATGTGAAACGTCTGATGATTCTCCTCCCTGTGCTGAATGAGGCAGAGGGTCTCGAGGCGGTATTGAGAGCAATACCTCATGCATCGCTCCAAGAAGCGGGATGGGAATCGGAGATTATCATCGTTGACGGAAAAAGCACCGACAACTCCCCACAGATTGGAACCGATGCTGGTTGCACCGTATTGGTTCAACCAACAACGGGCAAGGGAGAGGCGGTTCGTCTCGGTTTTGATTATGCCATTCAACACAACTTTGATGCCTTGGTGATGTTTGATGCTGATCAGACATACAAGCCAAAAGATATGCTAACAATGCTCAAGAAACTCAAACCGGGGAGTGTCGTTGTTGGAAATCGACTGAATCAAACCCTCGATGGTGATGCCATGTCACCGACCAATTGGATTGGAAATCATCTTCTTACGTGGTCAGCAGTGATTCTACACGGTCTCGAAATTCATGACGTTTGCAGTGGCTATTGGTTGTTCGATCGTAAGGCATTGCTTCGTATGAATCTCAACAGCATGGATTTTGAAATTGAAGCTGAAATGTATGCTCAATGTGCAATAACAGGCATACCGATTACCAACGTGCCAATCTCGTATGGAGCAAGGCTCGGGGAAGCCAAATTAGGATCGCTCAAAGATGGCTCATCCATCCTCAGAAAACTTCTCGTTCGCAAATTGTTCCCGCAACCGGTCGAGGAAGAGCTTGGTAAAGGTAAGTTAGCGTTTGAATCCAATTACTGATTTGGGAGAAATCAGACCATAATTGTGCGAATCGGTTGACGCTGTGGGGTCTGGATTGTCCCCTTCGACAAAGAATCCACGAGCTTCGATTCGTCTCAGTCGTTTGATGCAAATCCTTGACGAATCGCGTGGGTCGTAAAAGACAACGATATCACCTTCTATGAGTTGATGGTCTTGAAATGGAATCACATTGATGGTTTCACCATCGATGAGCGTTGGCCACATGCTGTCGCCGTTCACGACAACAGCCATTGATTCCAATGAATCGCCTCAACTTGCACGAACCCAAGAAACGTCTCGTCCCTTGGTTGCCCAGAACATGCCGTGAATGGCTTCGACCGCATCCATCAATTCTTGAGCGTGTTGTTCGGAAACCTCGACCTTGCAAGCAGAGCAAAGTTTTGCAGCCATCCAGAAGGTTGTGTGGAGATCAGGATTTGCCTCGAGATGCTGTGGCTTGAAAAAATCAGTCCAGAGAACGAGCAATTCATCTTTGCACTTCTGTGCTTCTTCCTCTTTGATGGCGGCGTATCGACTCATCGTGTTGATGTACGAAGCAGAGGATTTGTCTGCATCGCCACTGCTCAAGGCGACCATCTTCTTGGTCATTGATTGCACGGCTTCTGCTGCAACTCGTGCACTGGCAGGGTCGTAGACGCCGCATGGGCCGTCACAGTGGGCAAAGGCTTGGATGGTGATGGTGTTCTCCATGTGAGCGCCTTGGATGTTGAGCACTTGAAGATATGCTTTGCAGCAATTTCTCAATGCAAGGGACTAAATTGACGGAGCATGAGACTCGAACATGTCAAAGGTTCGTGCCGCCATTCTTGGCGCATCTGGCCTTGTTTCACAACGCATGCAACAACGACTCTCCATGCACCCTTGGTTCGAACTGGTCGCCGTTGCTGGTCGAGCCGTAGATACAAAACTCTCCGCTCTCGAGTGGCACTTGGACGAATCTCGACCTCAGTTCATCAACGAATCCGACATCAACATCCTTGACATCCATGATAAACATCTGTCCACAAAGTTGTTGCAAGAGAACGTCCAAGTTGTCTTCAGTGCTTTACCGAGCCAACCGGCGATCGAGATTGAAGCACATCTTGTCAATGCTGGACTTCATGTCTTTTCGAACGCAGGTGCATATCGTATGCATCCTGATGTTGCGCTTGTTGTTGCCGATGTCAACCCCGATGCTTTGATTCAACCAAAAGATGGTCGTGGCTTGCATGCATGTGCTACGAACTGCACATTGATTCCAGTCCTTCATCCACTCTCGATACTGAAGCGTCATTACACCATTACGAAGGTCGTGGTTCAAAGCGAACAAGCCCTTTCGGGAGCAGGTTGGACATTGCTCCAGGACTCCGAGAAAAAGACTGAAGCCATCAACAAAGAAATTCCAGGAGAAGCCGACAAAATCATTGAAGAAATCGAACGCATCTTGCATCTTGAAAACATTGAGTGGGATGTTCAATGCAAGCGAGTTGATGAACGTGATGGGCACATTGTTCACGTCGAGGTTCACCTGACGGAACAACCAACGATGCAATCCGTCGAATCGATGTTCGAAACGATGAATGTTGACGAACTGAACCTACTTCCAAGTCAGCCCAAATTCCCAATGACAATGATTCGTTCAGAACCAACTCGAAAAGAAGACCTTTGGAACGGCCAAACCATTGAACCAGTTCAACCTTCAATCGATCTCAAAGCAGGGATGACGACAACTGTCCAATGCAAATCTGTCGATAAAGGCGTTGTGTCCTTTACTGCCCTGTCTCATAATACCGTACGCGGTGCAGCAGGGGGCGTCATTCTGCTCGCGGAATTAGCTCATTTCAACAACTTCTTCAAGCAGTAGACCTAAATCCAACCCCTTCTTCATCGAAATTGTGAGCGCATGGGTATTACAGCAATGATTCCGGGAACGACCATCGGTGGGCTCCTTTCTGAGGCTGAAGAACGTTGGCAAGACATCTACGATTCTGAAGCCATGCGTATGCAAGTCATGCTCATTTGTCCACGAAGAGAACGTAAAATTCTGGAAATGCACGGTGATATGGTCGAACATGGACAACCTGTGATCGGAGTCTTCCATCGTCCACGTGCTGAGGCTCGTTTGATCGAAGATCAGGGATTTAATCCGAGAGATGCTTCCTTTGAATTTCTTGACCTTGCAACCACAGACTTAGGACCATGGATGCAGCATATGATCACCAATGAGAAATGGGTTCGTGGTTCAATCAGCGTTCAACCCGTACCGTTCTCTGTGGACGTCCCTGCACAACGAGGATTCGAAAACATCACGATGATTTGCTTCCGCCATCCGAGCCTCCCTCCTATCGAACGCTACTACCTACCATTCCCTCCCACCTCCATTCCGAACAAGTGCTTCGTAAGTCTTCCACGACGCCAAGCGGCTGAATTGGCACGACAACAAGCGGAAATTCTTGGTGTTGGGCGTGCTGCGGAACCAGCAACTCCAGAACCAGTTGCAGCGGAAGAACCAGTCGCTCCTACTCCTGAACCAATGCCTCAACCCGAAGCGCCTGCTGTAGACGTCAGCGAGGTCAGCATACCTGAGCAGGAGTCCGTCCCGCTCCCCGTTGTTGAGACTGATGCTCCTGAAGGTCCGCAGTCCGTGAGCGATGCCATTACAAAAGCAACAACCGATGGCTTTGAGGAAATGCAGGCTGCAGGAGACGAATTGCAGGCAAGCGATGTGCCATTGCCGATGCAAAGTGATGAACTTCAGCCTGATGAAGCCGTTCCAGAACCTGCTGATGAGCCCCAAACTGAGATTGAAATCGAGTTCCGAGCCCTCGTAACTGAATTATTGGCAAACGGTGTTGAACCGAGTGAAATGGTCGATGACCCACGATGGGAACCGATCAACGAGCGTGCTGCTGCGGTTGGATTTGAAACATGGCCTGTGTTTATGGAACTCACATCGGTGAACTAGGTATAAACGGGATTTAATTCCACACTTCTTATTTTCAAAAAGCGTTACATCTCGATTGACGATATGCTGATTGGAACCGATCGTAAGTTTTCACAGGAGTCTCTGGAAAGTGCTGCACGAAACATTGGAAAAGTACTCAAGTGAAACCTCAACAGTTTCGTTCTCCTTACGATGAGACTGAACAAGAATGAAATAGAACTGCGCTTTGTCTTAGTCTGGTGATACGATGGCATTCTGTGTAACATGTGGCCAATCCCTCAACGATGGAATGCGTTTCTGCCGATTCTGTGGCAACCAACAACCTGGAGAGCAACTCATTCAACGTCTTCGAATGGAGGCTGAACAGATTCGTCAAATCGCTTTGATGATGAGCAATCAACAGGCGATGCAACAAGCTCAATTCAACGCCCAGATGCAGCAACAACAGCAATTCAACAACCAACAATTTGGACAGCAACGCCGTTGGTGAAGGCATGCGTCAACGGCATCTTGCGATGCGACTTTCGTCCCTCGTACCACATCCGTGTCAATCCGTTGAACTTGAGCAGTATCCGACAGAGGGAAACCTTGCTGCAGCATGGCTTACCAAAATTGATCTTGGTGATGGTTTCGCTGGAAAGCATGTCCTCGATCTTGGTTCTGGCAACGGCGTTCTTGGCATTGGTGCCGCTTTTCTTGGGGCACGACACGTGACCATGGTTGAGTGTGATTCAGCCACAATTGAAGTCCTTGAGAACAATATAAGCGAGGTTGAAGGTGAATCCGTCTGTACAATCATAGACGCCCGAATCAATGGAAATCCATTAACTCTAGAACAGCCCGTTGATATGGTGATCATGAATCCTCCTTGGGGCGTGCAAACGTTGCGTGCTGACAGAGCATTTTTCGAGACCATTTTTGCTATGGATATTCCTCTCGTTCATTTCATTCACAGCATTGATGCTGAGCACTTGCTACCGCTTGCACATGAGAACGGTTACGAATTGCACTCGATTTATCAGGACGATTTTCGGCTCCCTGCTGCTTATGCTCACCACTCCAAGAACAAGGCTACAACACGCATACGATGCTATCGACTTGAGAAGAAAAAATGATGAAAACCCATGTGAGGGGTTGAAAAGGGAGCATCGCTCGCATCAAATCAGCACACATCACCGATACGTCGGTCATCTGTGCAGCGAGATGAAATTATGACGACGAGCCTCGTCACCCCAGGAACAGAGATTGGAACCGTTGGCGAACATCAAGCCGGCGAAGGAACGACCACCGTTGACAACCGCATCGTTGCAACAACCACCGGTTACATGCGTATTGAGGATGGACACATCATCGTCGACGCTTCAAAATCGATTGTTAATATCGAAATCGGTGACACCGTCCTTTGTGAATTTGAAAAATTGCAAGAGAAAGGCGGTGAAGCTCGAATTCTGATAGTTGAAGGGAAGAACGGTGACGTCCTGCCTCACCAACTTCACGGCCATTTCCACGTCACTCGAATCGTCGATCGATTCCTTCACACCGTAGCCGATGCCGTTCGTCGACGCGATGTTGCACGAGCAGTTGTTACCGAAGTTGAACCAGTGGTTCGACTCGACTTCCGAGAGCGAGACGATTGTGGCGTTTTACACGCTCTTTGTCCATCATGTGGTGACACGCTCAAAGCCCATGTCAACGGTGATTGGAACGTCGCATGTCCAAGTTGTACCTACGAAGGCTATCGTGCCCTTGCTGACAATTTTGGTGCAGGTTGGGCAGATCTCGACCAAGGTGCTTCAACATTGAACCTTTCAGGAAAGCGTTGGGGCAAGGAAGCAGAACAACTCTTTGCAAAAGGTTCCTCAGGCCGAGCCACATACATCGCAGCGGACGTTCGAGAAGATGGACGTGAGCGATCCTATTTCCAATTTGAAGGACAAGGACAAGGCGGGGGTCGTGGACGCAAGGCTGCGCCAGGATGTCGCCTCTTCGTTGGCGGTCTTCCACGTGAAGTTGACACCGAAAAACTGCGTGAATTGTTCGGCAAGCACGGTGATATGACCGATTGCATTGTCATGACCGATGATTCTGGAGCATCCAGAGGATTTGGGTTTGTGACCTACACGGACAAAGCGCATGCTGATGCTGCGATCAAGGAACTTGACGGCCATCGCTTGCATGGTCGTCGAATCGGGGTCCGTGATGCGGACAACAAAGAGAAGCGTTCGAAAGGACCAGCAAAGGGATTGAAACTCTACGTTGGTAACCTACCATTTGATGCGGATGAGAAAGCCATTACAGCCTTCTTTGGCGATAAGGCAACCATCACAGAAATCGCCATTGCAACGGACAAGGGCGGTAAACCGAAAGGATTCGCGTTCGTCTTTATCGATGAGAAGGACAAGGGCGAAGAAGTCGTCAAAGCCCTCAATGGACAAGAGCTCAATGGCCGTCGTTTGAAGGTCGACATCTCACAAGCAGGTGGCAAAAAGAAGAGTCAAGGTGGAAAATCCCCCCGAGAACTCAAGGCTATCGCCGAAGAGAAGAAAAAGAAACAACGCCGATGATGTTGTTCATGCAAATCGGTACTGTCTTCCGATTTTCGAGACATAAGGCTATCAATCGGAAGTTCGGACGGCAATCATGGTAGAGAACGACGTTTCATGGCTCGTTCTCGATGGCTACGAAGATGAGCCTGCTGCATTTGGTGTACCGCCCTACGTCGGTTTTCACATTCGATATGTGTGTGGAGTTCTCGAACAGCACAAGATCGATTACGACTACATGACCATCGATCAATGGAGATTATACTCTGAAGGAGAGCGTGAGCAAATGCTTCAAGATGTGTCCGGATTCGTCTGCATTGCTGGTGCCGTTGTTCCAGGCCGATACATTCGAGGCACGCCTATATCTCAACGTGAATCCAGTGAAGTGATTCGAGGCTTACCACGTGAGATACCGGCACTGTTTGGTGGATGGGCTGTTCGAGGCTGGAAACAGCAGGGATGGATGCCACTTCGACCAAACCTCTTCCTCGCCGTTCAAGATACGGATGCGACGTTAAACGGATTTCTCAATACAGGATCATGGAAACATGAACGTCGTACAAGTGAACAATGGACTGCATGGGCACAACTTGGAGCGCAAAGCAAGGCTGTTGTGAATCATCCTGATTTAGGCACTGAAGAAAAGCGAGGCCCCCTTACATACGAAGTCGAGGTGTACCAAGGATGTGTACGCTTCAAGCGAGGTTGCAAATTCTGCATTGAACCCAAAAAGGGTGTACCGATTTGGCGGACGCCAGAGGACATCATTCAAGAGGTCAAATTTGCACACGATGCCGGCGTCCAACACGTCCGACTCGGAGGTATGACCGACACCTATACCTACATGGCGGAAGGTGTGAAGGAACTTGAATATCCAATTCCAAATCCAGTACCGATTGCCAAACTGCTCCATGGCCTACGGGAAGACGAGCGGCTCGGCATCCTTCACACCGATAACGGCAATCCGTCGATCATCGCCGAGAACCTTGAACCGGCCGAAGAAATCACCAAAACGCTCGTTGAAACGCTCTCCGACGGGGCCGTGCTTTCGTTCGGCTTGGAATCGGCCGACCCGAGCGTTCACGAAGCCAACTGGCTCAACTGCGACCCTGCCCAACTCAAGACGGCGATTCGCCTCATCAACAAACACGGCCGTGTGCGGGGCGAGCGTGGTCTGCCCAAACTGCTCCCGGGATTGAATTTCATCGCAGGTTTAAATGGAGAACGTACCGAAACGTATTCGATGAATCTTAACCTCCTTCAAGAATTGAGAAACGAAGGTTTGCTGTTGAGAAGAATCAACATTCGACAAGTCGAAGGAGAGGGTTTCCAAGAGATTCCAGAACTTGAATTTAAGAAATTCAAATCGGCAGTCCGAGATACAATCGATTCTCCTCTACTTCAGGAACTCTTTCCACTTGGGCACGTTCTCAAAGACGTTCACTGGGAAACACATGATGGAAGAACGCGTTTGCCCGTTCACCTCACAGATGAACACGTCGGAGAACATGTGCATGGCCGTGCAGGACTTACCTTCGGGCGTCAGATTGGAGCCTATCCTATTCTCATCGGCGTCCCTTATCACATTCCATTGGAAACCTCCTCTGACATCATGATCACGGGACATGGAGCCCGTTCGATAACGGGTGTCGAGATTGGATTGAGCATCGATACCGCAAGTGAAAAACAACTTGAAGCAATTCCAGGAATAGGCAAGAAGGCCGCATGGAACCTCGTTTCTGCTCGTGCAAAATTGAAACGAAAAGAGGAGCAACCAACCATTGAATCAATTTTCAATTCAGCCAAACTTCAACTCGATTCCACTATTTTGTCCGTGTTTGCAGACGAGTAACCTCAATGAATCTCCTCGATGACCTCAAGTCATGGCGACATGGGTCATCACTGGTGCGAACAGAGGTCTCGGACTTGAATTTGCGAAACAACTACTCGCTGCAGGACATTCGATCATCGCCGGTGTGCGACGTCCTGAGACCATGGAATTTCATCATGAGCACATGATTGTTCATCAACTCGATGTTGCTTCAACAGCATCCGTCGAAGCGTTTGCAAAGAACGTTCGATCATCGACAGATTCAATCGATGTCCTCGTGAACAATGCGGGCAGAATGGACGGGCGATGGCAATCCTTGGAAGAAGTCGACCCAGAGATATCGCTCGATGTCCTGAATGTCAACACCATCGGGCCTTTGCGGGTCTCCAAAGCTCTTTGGCCGCTTCTTCAAGGTGCACAACAAACCAAAGTTGCCAACATTTCAAGTCTCATGGGTTCAATTGAAGATTGCATGAGCGGTCGCTCCTATGCCTATCGTACGAGCAAAACCGGATTGAACATGATTACAAAGATTCTAGCTGTGGAAGGACAACATGACAACATATCGGTGACATCCTATCATCCGGGTTGGGCAAAAACGGACATGGGAGGAGAAAGGGCTCCGGTTCCTGTTTCCGTTTCCGTCAAGGGACTCATCGATTTGATCGATGAACAAACTCAGGAACGCTCCGGACGATTCTATGAATACACAGGAGACGAACTTCCATGGTAGAGTCCGTTTCAGAGCAATTGAAAGATGTAGCATTGCGTCTCTCAGAAGCTTGCAATCGAGGAAAGAATCGAATCCTCAAACACAAATCGGTTGCATACGTTACGAATCCTCTCGACTATGCCTGGGAATATCACGAACAATTCATCGACAAATGGAGCGGATTTGGTGCAAAAACGCTCCTGCTAGGGATGAATCCTGGACCGTACGGGATGGCGCAAACTGGCGTTCCTTTTGGAGCAACAGCGATGGCAAGAGACATTCTTCAGATTGAGCATCGAGACATCGAAACACCATCAGGAGCACACCCAAAACGCCCCATTGAAGGCCTCTCTATGGAACGTCAGGAAGTATCAGGCACTCGTTTTTGGTCGATGTTAGACGACCATTATGGTTCCACTGAAACTATTTTTTCCAACATTTACGTTGTCAATCATTGTCCACTTCTCATCCTTGGTGAGACAGGGAGGAATGTGACACCTGTTGATCTTCCAACATCAACGATTGAACCGGTCTTGAAAGCCTGTGACAGACACCTCAAATCGGTCGTTGATATCATGGGAATAGAAACGGTCATCGGTGTTGGAAACTATGCAAAAAAGCGTGCTGATGCCGTACTCAACAATGTTCACATCGATACCATGTGGCACCCTAGCCCAGCCTCTCCGCTTGCAAACCGAAACGGTGGTGCAGATTGGCGAGCCAACGCCATTTCGAAAATTCCCTGACCGTGGAAAGTCGGGGATGAAATTAAGTGTGGCGATGCACACCCTGTGCCATGCAACAACAACTTGCGTGGGAACGACAGCCAGACGACCGTCAATGGGAGAAGCCAGAGGGAGACGACCCTCGAACGCTCTACCAAATGCTCATGACGAGCGCAGAACGATTCAGCAGCTATCCTTGTTTTGGCTACATTCCTGGACCTGGCATGCCACGCGTCCACTTGACCTACCAAGAATTTGGAGACCTTGCTACTGCAGTTGGAAAGCAACTTCGTGATGTTGGTGTCAACGCTGGTGATCGAGTTGCCATGATCCTCAACAACTCCGTTGAGTGGGCTGCTATCTCCTACGGAGCAAACGCTCTCGGTGCAGCATACACCGCCATGTACACACACCAACACGGTGCTGAGTGGGCTTACATCCTCAACGATTCAGAGCCGGCTCTCCTTGCGGTTGCTGATACAGAGGTTCTCGACAAATTGGTCGCAAACCTTCCTGATGATGCATCGAAGTGGCCACGCTGCGGTGTTCTCCTGTTGGGTGATGAACCAGCAAACCAGCTCCCTCCAGAAGGCGTCACAGTCCATCAATGGTCTGATTTTGTTGCTGCTGGACGAGCAAGTGAAGAAGCGATTGAAGTTGCTGACGACCCATTTGCGCTCAACACGCTCATCTACACCTCGGGAACCACTGGAAACCCAAAGGGTGTTATGCTGACCAATTGGAACACACTTTCCAACATTCTTTGTGTCCAATCCGCATTCAAGATTTATGTCGGTGACAAGAACGCTGCGTTCCTTCCATGGGCGCACTCCTTTGGAAGCACCTTTGACCTTCACTGGATGATTCGTTGTGGTGTCCACATCAACCTCATCTCCGACTTGACCAAGATTGCTGATGAGTGTATCGAGATTAAACCAGCAGTTCTGCTTGCAGTACCTCGTGTGTGGAACAAGTTCTACGACCGTGTCAACTCTCAATTCGAAGCTGCGACTGGCCTCAAGAAGATCCTCATCGGCAAGGCCAAGAAATCAGCTACCAAGCGAATCGCCAAGGCTGGAGTCGAGTGTGACGCAGTACCTGCAAGCGGTTTCTTCGACAAACTCTACGACAAACTCGTTTGGAGCAAGGTTCGTGCCCGATTTGGCGGAAACATCCGCTTCTGTATGTCTGGTGCTGCCGCACTCTCTCCAGACGTTGCTGAATTCATCCAAATGGTCGGATTCAGTTGTTACGAAGGCTATGGATTGACAGAGACATCACCTTTGGTTGCTGCAAACGGCTGGTCTGGCCCAGGTACCTCGAAACTCCGATGCGTTGGCCGAGTCGCCAACGGTGTCAAAGTCACCATCGACACCGACGCATGGGACGATCCAGACCGACCTGACGAAGGTGAAATCATCGTCACTGGACCGAACGTCATGCTCGGATACTGGAACAATGAAGAAGCAACCAAGGAAGTCATCATGGAACCAGGTACCTTCCGAACAGGGGACCTAGGAAAGCTCTCCGCAGATGGTTACCTCTCCATTACTGGCCGTGTCAAGAGCCAGTTCAAACTTGAGAACGGAAAGTACGTTTCACCTGCTCCACTTGAAGAGAACGTCAAACTTTCACCATTGGTTGAGCAAGCCGCTCTCGATGGACGGAACATGCTTAAGACGTATCTCATCGTTCACCCGAACCTTGAGGCCATGAAGACTGCATTGAGTTCTGCTGGCGTTGACGCATCAGGAAGCGATGAGGAGATCTGCGCACGACAATCGACCCGTGACTGGATGCTTTCTGAACTCAAGTCGAATGCTATGCAAGCTCCAACTTGGAAGGGCTATGAGATTCCTGCAACCATTATTCTCGATCATGAGGAATGGACTACGGACAATGACCTCATGACGCCGTCGATGAAGGTCAAGTTGCGAAACCTCTTGGCACGCCACGAGGAATCCATTGCTGCCATCAAGTGATGCGAATTCAACCGATTGGGTTTTGAAGCCCCATCGATGGGCTTGGTTTGGTGACCCACCATGGTTCGTGAACTCATTACCGTCGAAGGCGTTGACAGAAGTTTCGGACCAACCGATGTTTTGCAAGACATCAACCTCATTGTCAATGATGGTGACCGAATTGGGATTGTCGGGCACAATGGTGCTGGAAAGACAACCCTGCTCAACACAATAAGCGACCAAAAACAGGATGTTGGAGAAATCGATTTTGCTCCAGGAATCCGTATTGCGTATTTGACGCAAATTCGAGACATTGAATCCGATTCGACCATCGAAGAGGAACTCGGTCGAAAAGGACGACAATTCCAGGAACTTGAAGATGAGATTGCTGCAATTGAAGCACAAATGATCGATCCATCATTTTACGAGGGCGATTGGGAACCGGTCATGGAACGATACTCGGAACTCCAACAAACACTTGCCTCATCGGGGGGTGGAAACGTTGCAGGAATCGCAAAAGGTATTCTTGAACGACTTGGTCTCGACCAACACCCGATGGATATGCCAGTCGCTCAATTATCTGGTGGAGAGAAAGCAAAACTTGCTCTTGCTCGTCAACTCGTTGGGCTGTCAGGCATTGATGTCATCTTCCTCGACGAGCCGACCAACCACCTTGACATTCAAACAACAGAGTGGCTCGAGGCTTTCTTGAAGGATTTCAAAGGAGCACAGCTCATCGTTTCACACGACCGATATTTTCTCGACCAAGTCTGCAACAGGATTGTCGAAGTAGATAACCTTCGAGCATGGCCATGGAAAGGCAATTACAGTCAATTTATCGTTCAAAAAGTTGCAAGCGAACAAGCCCTTTCAGAACGCATTGCGAATCTGGAAAAGAAGATTCAATCCACGACGGGTGCTATCCAACAAATGAAGCGAGCCAACAAATACGACAAATCAATCTCTGCAAAACACAAGATGATCACGCGTATGCAACAGGAACTGAAGGCACTGAAAGCACGTGTCCCGAAGAAGCGAAAGCCATTGATCCTCAAACTCGATGCCATCGATAAGGCAAGCATGGATGTGTTGGAACTCGTCGACGCAACCAAAACCTTCGAGGGTCTTGAGCGACCGATCCTCGACAATCAAACGCTCGAAGTTCGAAAGGGTGATCGGATTGGAATCGTCGGTGGAAACGGTCAAGGAAAGACAACGTTGCTCAAAATCATCAATGAAGAACTGAAACTTGATTCCGGAAAAATCGATGTTTCACCGGGAACAGTCATCGGTTACTTCCATCAAGACCACGCTACACTCGACTTTGACCTCAACCCAGTTGAACAGATTCAGAAGTTACGACCTGATTACCAGTATGGCGATATTCGCGCTGCTCTTGGTCGTTTCCAATTTTCAAGTGACCAAGTCGGAACCAAACTCAAACAACTCTCTGGTGGAGAACGTGCTCGAGTTGCTCTTCTCAAACTTCTGCTCGAAGACAACAACCTCTTGCTGATGGACGAACCAACAAACCACCTCGATATGGAGTCCAAAGAGACGCTTGAGGAAGCACTCATTGGATACGAAGGATCGCTTATCACCGTCTCCCACGACCGATGGTTCCTCGACCAAGTCGTGAATCGAATCTGGGAAATTGACAGTGGAAACATCAAGGTCTATTACGGAAATTACACCGATTACATACGAGCAAAACAGGGGCTTCCTCCGCTGGCTGATGATGAAATCTCTCAAGTTTGAGTGTGACTCGTGAAAGACAGGACTATATGAATGAAGAGTATAATTCGGAACCATGACCACAAGAGTGAATGGTACAATCGTCGTTCTGCTTCTTGTCTTTATGGCCATACCTTTGAACCAAACGACATACTTGGAAGAAGCCATTCAACCATCAAACTCAATCCCTCAATCAGACTACATCGCCGAATATGAACTCAGTGTAAGTTCTGGTGCAAGTGTTATCGGCATGGGATACACTGGTTCAGCCTACATCCTTGCCATCGCTCACAGTGGAAGTGGCCTTGTGGGCACATATTCGTGGAACGGGTTGGCATCGGGTGGAATGCTCATCGAAGTGAACCACACCGGAGACGTCGTATCCAATGTCGAACTTCAATATGCACCGAGCATGCTTTCCATCACTTCAAGCACAATTTTTGTCGCGACCAACACGACCAATGGATTCATGATTGAAGCGTTTGATCTTTCACTCTCACCTTTAGAATCAATGCATTTTCATTCAACAAACAGCCAAACGTCTCTTGAAACCGGTCTTCTCCACTATGACATGACTGCAGAAGCCCAATCGGCTTACGTCTTGTTCACATGTGAAGATGCCACAACCGATGATTTGGTGTACGATTCATCGGATTGTTCAACAACAAACGGACGGAAGTCGTTTGTTTTGGCAAGTTGGTCTTCTGCAACCAACGTTTCAACAACCCTCAGTCGGACGGATTGGTTTGAATCAGCAACTGGTGGAGTTTCCTATGCATCGACTGCAAACGGAGGAGCAATCGGAACCGTTGGTCCAAATCCTGTATGTGAACAAGCCATCCATGTTGAGAACGGTGTTGTTTCGGGTATGGCCAGCGCGCATTGTGGTGACCGGCGAGAGGATAATGCCGCTCATCTTTCAACCGTTTTTGGTGCAACGAGCATTATTTCACCATCCATCGGAAAGGTGGGGATGGGTCTCACATTCTCCGAATTTGATTCCTCAACGCAGACTGAGACGTTTGAGGATCGATTGATTGCTTTCAGAGATTGCCCAAGTGCGATGGACAGCGACCCTTATGTTGGCTCATTTGGCAAACACTCCTCGCTTCTCATTACAGGATGGACGGGTGGAAACGGCAACCTTGAATGCGCTTTGAGCGAAGAGGATACGCAAACCTCAGAATCCACCATCACCAGTTTCAAAGGAAAAAACAGCAAGATGGTCTTACTTGGTACAACGGATTTTAGCAGTTCAATGCCAATCAAATCAACACGACAGATCATCGATGTGATTGGTGACTCATCAACAGATGATGGTTTAGCAGCTGTATGCCATACAGGCACACTCACAAAAGGATTGCAAATCGTCTCTGCAGGTGACCAAGAGGAGATGATTACCTTCGTGACATGGTCAGGAGGTACAATCCACAACTCAACCGTACACGACATGGTCAATGGATGTCCAGTTGGAATCTCCGCCGGCGATGGGGGATTTGCAATGGCTCAATACGATGGCGTCCTCTACACAGTAACACTCTTCGGACTGGATGAGGATGGTGACGGCTATGGAGCATCGGAAGATGCTTTTCCACTCGACCCGAATCAATGGGCAGACTTTGATGGAGATGGTTACGGAGACAATGGAGGCTTCTCAAACAGCGATGATTGTCCATTCGCACCAGGCAATTCGACACTCGGAAGGCAAGGTTGCAAAGATATCGACGGCGATCAGTGGGCTGACGATTCTGATGTCTTCCCTCACGACTCCACCCAGTGGGCTGACGAAGACGGAGACGGTTTTGGCGACAACACGGACGGTAATCGTGGCGATGATTGTCCAAACACGGCTGGAACATCCAACCGAGATCTTCTTGGATGCCTAGACAGTGATTTCGATGGATTCAGTGATACAAACGACCGTTACCCCAACGACTCAACCCAGTGGGAAGACAGCGATGAAGACAATTTCGGCGACAATCCACTCGGATTCAATGGAGACAGTTGTCCAGAGCAATACGGAAACAGCACAATCGGTATCCTCGGATGCCTCGACCAAGACGGGGATGGATACGCAGACATTGTTGATGATTTACCGTTTGATGCAACACAATGGGATGACCTCGATGGTGATGGATACGGAGACAACATCCTTGGTGAAAATTACGATTTGTTCAAGTTCGACCCAACCCAACAAAGCGATTCTGATGGCGATGGATATGGAGACAACATCGGTGGTACACGGGGTGATGCATGCCCAGATACCTTCGGCAATTCAACCGTCGACCGCTACGGCTGCCTCGACACCGATGGTGATGGTTGGTCGGACGATGGTGATGGATTCCCAACGGATAAAGATCGATGGATTGACACTGACAATGATGGTTACGAGGATTCCTTTGATGCATTCCCATTCGATCCTACACAATGGAACGACACAGATGAGGATGGATTTGGAGACAATCTGTTCGGCTCCAACGCCGACCGATTCCCACTCGATGGCACACAATGGTACGACATCGATGGCGATGGATATGGGGACAATCCAGATGGAAACAACTACGATGCTTTCCTTGCGGAACCAAGCCAATGGTCGGATCTTGATGGTGACGGCTGTGGTGACAATCCAAACGGGAGAAATCCAGATTTGTTCCCACTTGATGAAACGCAATGCATCGATGCAGATGGTGATGGTTATGGCGATAACCAATCTGGAAACAATCCTGACCCATTCCTCTTCGATTTCGATAACGATGGCTACAACGACAGCATTGACGTCCTTCCAAAGCTCGCCTCACCAGGCGATCTTGACAACGATGGGACGCCTGACGAAGAGGATAAATTCCGAGACAATCCACAAGAGTCGAGAGACAACGATGGTGATGGAATAGGGGACAATGCAGACCCTGATGACGACAACGATGGATATCTTGATGATGCTGAAATCGATGCCGGCACCGATCCATTCAATTCAAAATCAAAACCAATCGATAGTTTTGAAATTGTCATCCCGGGTACTGCCATCGGTCTCGGCGCATGGGATCTTATCGGTATCTTCGTCGGTATTCCGCTCACAATTTGGATCATGATTGGCCTTGCGACTCGTGGTGGCCGAGCTCGACGATTTGAAGAATCTCTCAAACAGGCAACTCGCCGTGAGGATTTGGAAGACATTGCGCTTGGATACGAACGTGCTGTGATGATGCGAATGCTTGGTCCGCATCAAGCGATTCGTTTGGAACGATTGCGAACAGAATTGGACGATGCTTTGGAGAAAGAAATCGAATACGGAAGCAAATCTGTTCCCGCTATTCCAGATCAGCCGCAAGATTATGAATCCCAATTGGGATGGCAAAACGAAGGTTAAATGAGACACCCTTGATTTCATGAACTCCATTTGCTTCGGATGTTCATGGCCGAAGATGCTGAAGAGCAACCAGTGTTCGAAACGAGCACTGGTCCCGTCCGTGTCATCACTGCAGCATCTCTGTTTGACGGACACGATGCAGCCATCAACGTCATGCGAAGGCTCATTCAATCCTCAGGGGCTGAAGTCATCCATTTGGGACATGATCGTTCTGCAAAAGATGTCGTCGATTGTGCGATTCAAGAGGATGCGCATGCCGTTGCATTAACCTCGTACCAAGGCGGTCACGTTGAGTATTTCACATACATTCGACAACTGTTGGATGAAGCAGGTTGTGAGCACGTTCGTATCTTCGGTGGCGGAGGTGGAACCATTACACCTCCAGAAATCCGTGAACTTCACCAAGCAGGCATTTCCAAGATTTACTCGCCTGATGATGGACGTACCATGGGCCTCTTCGGGATGATCCACCATTTGATGGGGATTGCACAGGAAGTTGATTTGACATCAGACGGCCGAATGAAGAGTCTTGAGGGTCCAGTGACGCCCGAAGATATGGCCAAGGTTGGACTTCTTCTTACACTCTCTGAATCTGCCGATGAAGCGACCTTCAAGCAGACTCTTGAAGCCTGTCGCTCCTCATCGAATGATGTCCCTGTCATTGGATTTACAGGCACAGGTGGGGCAGGAAAATCGAGTCTCCTCGACGAATTGATGCTCCGTATTCAACGAGACAATCCAGGCAAGAAAGTCTGCTTACTCTGTGTCGACCCTACACGAAAGCGAACCGGTGGAGCGCTTCTTGGCGACCGTATTCGAATGAACTCCCTCTCCAACAACGACCTCTACATGCGTAGCCTTGCAAGTCGTGGTAGTGGTTCTGAAATCAGTGCCAATCTCGATCGAGCCATCGAAGTTGCGAAGGCAGTTGGATTCGATCTCATCTTCTGTGAAACAAGCGGAATCGGCCAAGGAAGCGATGCTATCACTTCCGTTGCAGACCATTCACTCTACGTCATGACGGCAGAATTTGGTGCACACACCCAACTCGAAAAGATCGAGATGCTCGATGTTGCGGACGTTGTTGTTCTCAACAAGTACGAGAAGCGTGGAAGTGAAGACGCACTCCGAGCCATTCGCAAACAAGTCCGTCGCAATCGGAATCTGTTCGATGTTGCTGATGAGGAACTCCCCGTTGTAGCAACCATTGCCAGTCAATTCGCAGACCCTGGTGTTGATGCATTGTGGCAAAAACTCTCAGCAATAGTTGAATTTGAGGCACGAGCGCCAATGGAAATTGTTGGTGAACGAAAGGGTGTCATTCCACCTGAAAGGGTCCACTACCTTTCCGATATCACTGCAACCATTCGCACCTATCACGAAGAGAACACGTTAATCGCTCAAAAACTCCGTCTATGTCAACACCTCGAATCTGCGAAGGAGCAGGTTCCTTCCATCGCTAAGGATGTGGACGACCAAATTTCAGAACTACTGGAAGAGATTCAAACGGCTCGTGAAGATCTCGCAAACTATCGCACCTTAGCCGACGAGTATCGAAGTGGGGAATACACGTACCACGTTCGAGGCAAACCATTCTCGGTTCAAACAACGACCGAATCGCTCGCTCATTCTAACATTCCACGTGTTGCATTGCCAACCTTCGCTGATGATGGTGAACTGTTTGAATGGCTCAGCAAGGAAAACGCTCCAGGTCATTTCCCATACACTGCAGGGGTATTCCCGTTCAAGCGAACCGATGAGTTGAGCGCTCGAATGTTTGCTGGTGAAGGTGAACCTGAACGAACCAACCGACGATTCCATTACCTCAGTCAAGGGCAAGACTACGTTCGATTATCCACTGCCTTTGATTCCGTCACACTCTATGGACGAGACCCTGCACTGCGCCCAGACATTTGGGGTAAGGTTGGAAACTCTGGTGTGAGTATTGCAACCTGCGATGATGCAAAGCGTCTCTATTCAGGATTCGATCTCTGTGATTCCAACACATCGGTTTCGATGACCATCAACGGCCCTGCACCAATCCTGCTCGCTTTCTTCCTCAATGCAGCTATCGACCAACAAGTCGAGAAGCATCTTGAAGAACAAGGCAAACCAATCGAGCCACTCGATGTTGCCTACCGTGGAGAATTGCCAGAAGGTCACAACGGATTCGGTCTTGGAACAATTGGACGACGTGGCGATGAATTGGTCGATGCTGAAACCTATGCCGAAATCAAAGCACGTACGCTCTCAACGGTTCGTGGAACTGTTCAAGCAGACATCCTCAAGGAAGATCAAGCCCAGAATACGTGCATCTTCTCGACACCGTTTGCACTCAAACTCATGGGCGATGTTCAGCAATACTACATTGACCACAACGTACGCAACCACTACTCCGTTTCCATCAGTGGCTATCACATTGCAGAAGCAGGAGCAAACCCAATCACACAACTCGCTCTAACACTTGCAAACGGTTTCACCTACGTCGAATATTATCGAAGTCGAGGCATGGATATCGACAAGTTTGCACCGAACCTTTCCTTCTTCTTCAGCAATGGATTGGATCCAGAATATACCGTCATTGGTCGTGTTGCCCGACGTATCTGGGCTGTTGCTATGCGTGACTTGTACGGAGCCAACGAGCGCTCTCAGAAACTGAAATATCACATCCAAACCTCTGGACGTTCGCTCCACGCCCAAGAGATTGACTTCAACGACATTCGTACAACCTTGCAAGCACTTCTCGCCATTCAGGACAATGCCAACTCCTTGCACACGAATGCCTACGATGAGGCAATCACAACACCGACCGAAGAATCCGTACGACGTGCATTGGCCATCCAACTCATTGTCAACAAAGAATCAGGATGGACCAAGACCGAGAATCCATTGCAAGGCGCATTCATCGTTGACGAACTCACAGACCTCGTTGAAGCAGCTGTTCTCGAAGAATTCGAAGCTATCTCTCGCCGTGGAGGTGTTCTCGGTGCGATGGAAACCATGTATCAACGTGGAAAGATTCAGGACGAATCGATGTATTACGAACACCTCAAGCACGATGGAACATTACCTATCATTGGTGTCAACACGTTCCAGAATCCGAACGCACAAGTCTTTGATGAGTCAAGTGCAGATGATTTCGAAATGGAATTGGCTCGAGCGACTCCTGAAGAAAAGCAAGCCTGTCTTGAGCGAACCGAAGATCGTCAAACAAAGGAAGGCGATGGGACAGCAGCCGCTCTCGCACAACTGCAAGAAGTAGCACGAACAGGTGGAAACGTCTTCGAAGAACTCATGGAAACGGTCAAGGTTGCAAGTCTTGGACAGATTACAGATGCATTGTTCCGAGTAGGTGGACAATACCGCAGAAATATGTGATGATTTGAACTCGGACTCAATAGTTTTGATAATTTTTGGACATTTCTCTTTCCAGTACGTGGAAACGAATCTATCTGAAATATCGAAAAAGGTCAGAAAATCGACACTTTTTACCTTCAAATGAAGCGAAGACAATATATCCTCATGGCTCAGTGGCGACCGAAGAGGAACATCCTCTCTGGTGAAATTCCATGAGTTGTAAGTTGGACCTTCCACTGGGGCCATCCTTCCGAGATGCACACATCGAAGCCGATTTGCAAGGTCGCTTGGATGAAGGTCAAAAAGTGTGGGCAATCGGTGATGTTCACGGGCATCTTGGTACATTTCGAGCTCTCATCCATCGTTTGAGACTTGACCCTGAAGATCGAGTTGTTTGTCTTGGTGATATGATTGATCGAGGTCCTGATTCCGCTGGATTGATCGATTACATCCGCTCTCATCCACAAATCATTTGTCTGAAAGGAAATCATGAGTTGATGGCAATCACTTCGCTTCAAGAAGATGGAGATGTCGAATTATGGCAACCTTGGCTTGAACGTGGGGGTCGTTCGACATGGGGTTCCTACATTGTTCGAGCAAGTGGAGATTTATACGAAGCAAAGAAACAGTTTGCGAGTGATTTGATGTGGATGGATAACCTTCCAAATCACATTGTTCTCGATGAAATACGGCTCGTTCATGCTGGTTACGATCCGAGAATGCCCCTTGACATGCAAGGTGACAAAGAACTCCTGTGGATTCGAAAGCGATTCTATACACATGAATACGCTGTTGATCCGAATCGAACGGTCGTCTTTGGTCATTCGACCACAACCAAGGTTGGACCAAGTCCAGGGTATGTTGCACAGAGCGACATTCGGCTTCAGGATGGCCGTCCTGCTTGGATTGCAATGGATGTTGGCGCTTACAATCACGTTGCTCCAGGACTTGCGGCTATTGATATCAAAACGTTCCAAGTGGTGAAACAAGCCACGCTTCGTTCCGAACGATGGTTCGATGTTCCGGATTGTCGTGAAGCAAAGATAGGCGCACACTTCGGACTCGATATCCTTCGTTCATCGCACAGGAAGGAAGCTGTTTCTGCTCTTCGAGCCAAGCGCAAACTCAAGATGGCAGGTGTTGTTCTGCAAGAGGATTTGGATGAGTACGATGTTGAATCGATGCCTCGTCATGTCATGTTTGCATCAAATGAAACGAATGAAGCCAACAACAGAGTGTGGCATGGCCCTGGTACCGAACCATCTGAGCGACACCTACGCCTACCGGGCCCTACTGGATTCCGAATATACCGAAAGGATTCGAACTCAATTTCAATCAATTCCCTCGCATCACGAAAACCGAAACGTATTCGAGGTTAATTTCTGTAATCCGGGAAATACCATGACTGTTTAGCCGAGAAAAAGAAACATTCATAACCATTCATGTAATTTTCAGTTCATGGCGAACAACGAGCAACAGGTTCAATCAAACGAGGCATTCCTTCGAGCGGTTCTCAAAACAATGCAAAGTCGAAAGTACACATCGATCTATGCAGATGCGACAGCAAAGGCCAATGCTGAACTTGACCCATGGAAAGGCGGCTACACCTTCTTCTTGCTATGAAAGCACTCAAGAGGTGTGATTCCACCCGCTGGGTATGGACTTTGCCTGGGAAGCCATTATCGCTGCCAGCACGGTCTTCTTTCTTGGGGCGATTTCTCCCGGCCCCAGCCTCTTGATGGTGATTCGGAACACCATCGTTGGAGGACGACGACGTGGTGTCATGTGTGCTGTTGGTCATGGGATTGGTTTCGGACTCTATGCAGGCTTTGCAATCTTCGGACTAATCGTTCTTCTCGAAGAGGCACCTAGTGTCTTCCTCGGCCTCCAATGGATTGGCATCGCACTCCTCGTATGGTATGGATGGTTGATGTGGGCACACGACGATGAAGAAGCGCCTGAAGAGACGGTGGAAAAAGAAGCGAGAGGATTTCTTGAAGGGTTTTCAATTGCGTTTTTCAATCCCAAAATTGCTCTCTTCCTCGTTGCAGTGCTTGCACAAGTACTCGAATCTGGCATGAGTTTAGAGACAAAATTGGTGATTGGTTTCATCGGTATGGCCATCGATATGGCCTGGTATGTGCTGGTTGCTGTATTCTTAACTGGAACACCATTGCTTGATTGGTTGCGCTCCAATGGTTCGATTGTCAATCGTTTAACTGCTATCGTCCTCTGGGGCTTTGCGTCAACCGTTATGATCGGTGTCATCTACAGTTAGCGTTGACATCTTGGACAAAGGAACGTTGACCGTCCAGACTGTGTAATTCGTTCGATGGTTCCTCCACAATGTGCCATCAAACAAGGTTCATCTTCTCGATCGTAGGTTTGGAAATGATGGCCAAAGTAGCCAAGCGTTCCATTCACATCTGCAAAGTCATTCAATGAACTGCCACCGACTTCAACGGCTTGTTCAAGCACTTGCACGATGTTTTCGTGCAACAGGTGTAACTTCTTGGTGGGCTTTCCATCTTTACGAACCAGGGTCTTGCTCTGACGTTGAGGATGGATTCCACTTCGATGCAATGCTTCACATGCGTAGATATTTCCAACACCAACGACGACGCGTTGATCGAGTAGAGCAACTTTGATGCTCGTTGTTTTCTTATGCAATTTCTTGGCAAGTTGGTTCGCATTCCAATCCCCAAAGGGTTCAGGACCTAAGGTTTCGAGCAGGGGGTGAATCTGTTCTTCTCCGACTTCAATCAAATCAATGATCCCGAATCGCCTGGGATCCGTATACACTGCCACACTTCCATCATCAAATCGGAATTCGACGTGATCGTGTCGTCCTTCAAATCCAGTCGCTGTTCCGAAACGTGAATGTTCATCGATGTTCCGGGTTGTTTCGAATTGCTTGACTTTCTCTGCATCGAACAATGTGTAGCGTCCCGACATCCCCAGATGAGAGAGAATGATGCGCCCGTCATCCAAGTCCAACAGGAGATATTTCGCTCTGCGTCGAATTGACTCGATTTTACGACCCAAGAGATGTGTAGCAAAACCATCAGGAAATGGAAATCGTAAGTTTTCCCGACGAAGGACAACCCCTGTGAATGTGCGCCCAAGCATGGCTTGCTCCAAACCTCTTCGCACCGTTTCAACTTCGGGAAGTTCAGGCAATCGTTCACCTCCTTCGAATCACAAAAAGAGCGTGTTGATCTTCAAATCCTGTCAAGTTAATGTGCTCAAGAAGTTCGACTTCAATCGAAAGTTGGGCGATGGCTTGAGCGAAAATATCCTCATCACCACCTTCGCTATGACGTTCACTTGCGGCTTTGAGCGAGAGTAATCCGATACCATCCTTGCTAAGAAAACGACGCACTGCTGAGAGAAAAATCTCAACCTGCCCTGCCTGAGCAACGTCCTGAAACAACCAATTTACGCGTGATGGAATCAGGACTCCCCATGCATCGAATTTCCTTGCATCACCTAAGACCGGTACCAACCCTGGCCGATGTTCTGCAAGGTGAGTTAAGTCTCGAAGGCAACGCGGAGCGAGGTCAACAGCAACCAAACGCCCCCCGAAACGGTTCTCCGACCCACAAAGATGGTCGTGCAAGTGTGATATCGTGGTTCCATGTCCTGCACCAAGATAGAGTACGGTAGATCCTGGTTGTGGTAACAATTGTGATGGTTCGTTTCTCGTTCTGAGCAAACCCGCTCCCAATTTGGATCGATTTGGATCCCACCGTCGGTGTTCAACACCACGGAATTTGCGCAAGGATTCACCTCGAATTGCAACACCGGGGTTTGCATTCATCGTCCAAACATTTCTTCCTTCAAGGAGAACGGAATCGGATAAGGGTCGAATGCGTCGATGCTTGGCCAAATGACCACCTCATTTCCTTGGAGGCTTGGAGAATTCTTTACGAATTGCTTCGACTTTTGCCTCGACTTGATCCACATCCTCTTGCCCCATGTGCGTGCCCTCAAACGCATCGATACGAGCAGCGATACTGATTTTTGAGGCCAACATACGTGCAATTTTACCACGAACCCAACGCGGAGATCGTGAAATCCAAGGATGCATGAAGATGTGTCCGTGTTTTGGTGGAGCAGTACCACTACGCAAATGGCTGAAAAATGCCTTTTCTGCACCGAGAACTTGGACGGTTCCTGATGGAAGACGAGCGAGTCGTGAGCGCCCATGCGCTTCGACACACAATCGTGCCGCCAAGAGTGGCCCCACAAGGGCTGAGGTCGATGGAAGGTGAGCTTGTGCAGAGAGTCGAATTGCATGCTCTAAGCGGTCTAATTGGCGGCCTTGATTGGAAACCATTGTCGCCCAGTCATGAAGAGCCTTCCATTCCGATTCAGATGGCTGTTCATAGGCATCTTCGACATCCAGCAAAGAGGCAAATTCAGAGATTGAATCAACTCCTTGAAGTTGAGCAGCTACGTTTGTTCTATTGCGTTCAAAACGAGCAGATGGTAGGAAGAGGCCGACCCATTCAACCAATCGTGCTTCCATAGTTAGATGAAGCGAACGCAGTTCTTCACTCGCCCGCAGCAGATGTTCCAATCGGCGGTCTGGATCTGCTGCTGAGACTGCTACACCTTCTTTCGCAAGCAGTAGGGCTGCTTCATCAGCGACTTCCAACTGCTCAGAAGTCGGCTGAGGAACATCAAATTCAGGTAATTCTGCCGATCCATGAGGTGTTGGTTTTGCTTCTGGAAATCGTTCAATGAGTATTGTTGCTTCTGGAGGAAGTTGGCCATTAGCCACCATTTGGAGACGTTCTTTTGCACCATGAACAGAGAAACGTGCATCGTTGATTTCCAAGTCGATGACATCGCCATCATCATTGACAACGGCTGCAGATTGCCACGAATACCACAGCCACATGGAACTTCCACTTCATGGTTGGAATTGAATGTTGTCACGCTTACAACGGTCGAGATTTTATCCTCTCTGAAAAATAAAACGTTCCTTCTTGGACAACCATCATGATTAAATGTAATATGTTGATGGCGACGACATGTTTTGCCCTGAATGCGGGACGCTGTCGTTTCCAAGTCCCTCTGGTGACATCAAATGCACCAATTACAAATGCGGTTATTCCGGACCTGCTAACGTCAAAATGAAAGTGGATGGAAGAGAGATTGACCTCTCCAAAACAAAGACGACGACGAAGGCTGAAAAGCGCGAATATGAAATCATCAAAGATTCGGATCAACGTAAGGGTGTCCTTTCTACAGAGTCGTACATGTGCCCAAAGTGCGATTGTACAGAGGTGTACTTCTATCTCGAGCAAACTCGTTCTTCTGATGAACCTGAAACACGAATGCTAACGTGCAAAGACTGTGGGCACGGATGGCGTGAGTACTGATCAGTAGTCACTTTCAACACGAGGTGCGAGGAAATAATCGACCTCGCCTGCACCATTCTCAAACGTGAAGTTCATTGCAAGAGGAAGGTTTTCGCCGAATTGGATTGTTACGTTGTCGGTCGGTCCAAATCGTCGACAAAGTGGTTCGAGATACGTAAGGCTGTATTGGCTTCGTGCAGGATTATCACAAACGAGTTCCTCCATCTCATCTTTGTCAAAGGAAATGTTGGCAGAATCCGTGTTGTTTCGGACGTGTACCTTGAATGAGGACTTATCAATGCTGAAGTAAACAAGGTCGTTGACCTGCTTTGAAGCTTTCAACGCTTGTCCAAGTTCTGCACCATTCATGACGACTTTGCATGGAAGATCCAACTTTGGCAACGAGGGAGGTGAGGACATCGTTGCGTTATCGAGTGGACGTAGATTTCGAACAATCTTGCCGAGGCTCATGGTAAAGTCGCCGCCATCTTCATGCGAGATTTCTATCAAGTCCCCAGAGGCGCCGAGGGTCGTCACCTCTCGAACCTTCTTCATCTCAAGACCAATTTTCTTTGCATCCAGTTCCCAACCGTCAAACGCTGCTGCATCGACTGTGAGTTTGATCATGGCAACATGCGACGGGTCGACGATGCGTACGGTCAACCCATCTTCATCAAAATCAAATCTTGCATCTTCAACGACAATCATCAGTGTGTCGAGAATCTTGCTAATCAGGTCTTGGCGAGCTGTGACGTTCAACATTTGAGGCACCCCTGCAATTGTACTCTTTTTTCGACGGCTTATGAACTTACTATTCCACGATTGCGCTTTTCGCGCGTTGAAAGACCTTCTCTGAGCCGACGTCTTCAAGAACCCTCGGCAAAAGTTCACTCCTATGACAGAAGCACTTGACATTGTGATAATCGTTCTTGCAAGCGGTTTGGGAATTGGAGTCGGTTGGCTCCTCGCTAAAATGAAATTTTCAACCGAATTGGTCAGGGCAGAAGTTGAAGCACAAGCCGCACAAGGAAACAAAGCGACACTTGTTGCTGAAATGGAAAACATCGCCACTGCTGTTGCTCGACAAAACTCCGAAGACTTTCTTCGTCTCGCAGAAGAGCGCTGGAAATCGGAAAAAAAGGATGCTGAGCACGCTCTTGAATCCAGGAAAGTCGAGGTGGAGAATCTCGTTAAACCCCTCAAAGAGGAAATGGAAAAAATGATTCGGTTGAACAACGATATGGAAAAAGAGCGAATGGGTGCTTACGAAGGCATCAAGCGACATTTGAAGGATTTGGGTGACAAAACAGAATCGCTCTCCACTCGAACGACAGCGCTTTCAACGGCACTAACAACCTCGGCTCAAACGAGAGGAAATTGGGGAGAGGTCAAACTTCGTCGACTGTTTGAAATGGCTGGATTGAGCGAACATGTTGATTTCTTTGAGCAGGTCACTCTTGATGATGGAAGCCGTCCAGATTTTGTCGTCCGTTTACCGCAAGATGCTGTATTACCGATCGATTCAAAGGCCTCAGGTAGCCATTTTTTGCAAGCCTTAGAATTGGATTCAGGCGCCCAACAGGAGGAGTTGTTGGTGAAACATGCAAAGGCGATGAAACAACGTATAACCGAGTTAAGTGCCAAGGCGTATCAGAATACGATTGAGGGTGAATTTGACCACGTCATTATGTTTATTCCGAGTGAAGCAATGGCTGCGTCCGCATTCTCAACCGATCCCGATTTGATGGAATACGCCATGAGCAAGTCTGTATTGATCGCTACGCCTGTCACCATGCTTGGTTTGCTAAGAACGGTTGCCCTTTATTGGCAACAACATGCTTTAGCAGAGGGTGCTAAGGAAATTTACGACGTTTCGCGTGAATTGTACAAACGTATTACCACAATGATCGGGCACTTTTCGAAGGTTGGAGGCCATCTTTCAAACGCCGCAAAAAGTTACAATGAAACCATGAATTCCTATGAGACGCGTGTGCTTCCACAAGGACGTCGATTGGATGACCTGAAAGTCTCAGAAACGCTTCAATCTGCACTCCCAGAACCAAAAGATATCGATCATATTCCAAAGGAATAAACCATCAGTGAATGTGATGATGATTGTAGCATCTTTTTGATATGTAAGTTCCAACACGGGACATCATGGTGGAGCCCGTACTCAAGGAGGATGGAACCCCGTACAAGGTTGCGATTTTGATCCCAACCATCAACAACGCCGACGAACTTGCTATCGTTCTCGATCGCCTTACACAACAGACCTATCCCGATATTGAAATCGTCATTTCGGATTCAAAATCGAGAGATCACACCAAGGATGTTTGTGAAAAATTTGGCGCTACATGGATTGAAGACCCTTCCACGAATCGAGCTGATGCTTGCAACTATGCGCTCAAACAAATGGACCACGATCTTGTGCTCTTTACGGATGATGATACCATTCCACCGCTCGATTGGGCTGAAAAACTCATTCGATGGTTCAAGGATCCTGAAGTCGGTGCTGTTGGCGGACCGAACTTTGCTCCAGATGAGGATCCATTCGGAGCAAAATGCGCCGATGTTGCTTTTTGCACGAAATTCATGACAGCCGGAACTCGATACGGTGCACAACCCCGTGGCGAATTGGTTCCAATCACGCACAATCCAGGCGTGAATTGCGCTCATCGAATGGAAAACCTACGCCAAGTCAACTTCTTTGAGCCAGGATGTATTGGTGCGGAAGATGTTGTTCTCGATGCAAAGATTCAGCGAGAAGGACACAAGTTGTTCATCGACCCATCAAATGTCATGCCTCACCGACGACGACGGCCATTCAAGCCATACATGAAGCAGATGCGGAATTATGGCTACACTCGAATGGTTGCCAACAAGCGTTGGCCTGAGATTGCGACTTGGTCGCACACGGCTATCGGGTTTTTCCCATGGCTGACCGTCATCTCAGTGCTTGCTCTCTTAGTGGGAATAGCAACAGGGGGAGCAACCGATTATCCATGGTTTTCCATCGATGGTGATTGGACATGGTCTCGCGCTGCCGTTCACGGAACGCTCGGTTTGATGGGTTTGTACATCGGATTGTCATGGCTCGGTGCTGCGATTGGAACCAGCCCACATCGATCCGTCGGAACAGTTGCCCTTGCACCACTTTTCGTTTTCCTCGCTCACTGGGCATATGGGCAAGGCGTCAACAAGGCATGGAGAGAAATTCGCAGAACCGGTGGCGCAGCAGGTGTTGGCCGTCAAATCGATGACCGCGAACGGACGCTTTGAGTCGCATAATCGACGCAATCCCTTTCAATGAAGGAAAGCAAGGTCAATTATGGCTGAACGAAACCTTCGTGAGATTTCTGACGAAGAAGAGATTTGGCTAACGATACGATCTGTTCTCACTGTGACTCGTGTTGCTGTTCTCTTTGGAACCATTCTTGTCTCTGAATTTTTTGAAGAATATTACTTCCTTGATTTGACCGTAGCCATTTGGTCTCTCATCGTTGGCATCCCGTTGTTTTTCTTCATCTCAGTGCTCATTCTTTGGGGGAACAAAGCCTTCATTCCTGTACGTCCACAAGAGCAAATGACGACCATTCTACGACCAATTCTGGAACGAACGTAGAATCAGATTCCAGCCATATCACCGGTTTGAATCGTCCACTGGCTTGCATAGACACCTTGGTGTTCCAACAACTCATCGTGCTTTCCACGTTCAACGACCGCACCATCGACCATGGCAAGAATTTCATTCGCATTTCGAATCGTACTCAAACGATGAGCAACGGCAATCGTTGCACGTCCAGAGCCTGTGCTGAGAAGGTTTTCTTGGATACGACGTTCCGTTTCAGCATCAAGTGCACTTGATGCTTCATCAAGAATAAGCAAAGATGGTTTCTTCAACAGTGCACGTGCAAGCGAGACACGCGCTCTTTGGCCACCGCTCAGCATGGCACCACGGTCACCAACCATCGTCTCGATACCTTCTTCCAGTTCTTCAACGAATTCAAGAGCACCTGCAAGTTCCAATGCCTTCAACAATTCATTCTCATTTGCAACTTGATTGTATTGAACATTGTCTCGAATTGAACCATAGAAAAGGAACGGATCTTGACTCACAAAACCAATCGCTTCCCGAACACTTGCAAGCGTGAAGGTGTTGATATTGTTTCCATTGATGAGAACTTCACCCGAATCAGGAACGTAGTAACGCATAAGCAGCTTCAGAATCGTTGTCTTCCCCGCACCTGTATGCCCCATAACACCAAGGAATTGTCCTCCTGCAACTTTGAATGAAATACCACTCAATACCTTGGTTGTCGTATTTGGGTAGGTAAAATGAACGTCCTTGAATTCGACGGATTCGATTGGACTAAGCAATTCAATGGCGTCCTCAGTATCGACAATGGTCGGTTCCAAATCGATGGCTGCAAAGACACGGCGTGCTGCTGCTTCTCCACGTTGCAATTGATTGACGAGAATACCGAAGATGAACATCGGCATGGTCATTCGTGTGCTGATGAGAAGGAACGTCACCAATTCACCAGTTGTGATTTCACCTTCCTTGGCCAACCATCCACCTGCGGTAACCAATAGACCGAAAGCGATACCAGCAACGACATAGATCATTGGAATGAAACGGTTACGATCCTGACTTGCGCCCATGGCTTGGTCACGATAGGCACCCGATTCACGATTCACTCGGTCTGCTTCCCATTCCTCAGCATTGTAGGCTTGAACAACAGAAATACCCGAAATCAAGTTTTCAAGGACGGCCGTGATGTCCCCGGTCGACTCTCGTTGCTTGCGGTATTTGCGCTGCACACTGGTCGAGAACCAATAGACGATTGGTACAATGAAAATGATTGGACCAAACAGCACGATGGCTAATTTCCATGACATCAAAACGAGGATGAGGAACGCGGTCATGAAGGTGACAATGATTCGAATAATCGATGTTGAAGAGTCTGAAACTACGTCTTCCAATTGGTTGACATCGCTCGATAACACCGACATGATTTGACCCGTTTGCCGCATGTCGTAGTACGAGGCTTCCATGGCAATCAAGGACTTCGTAGCATCCATTCGTAAATCGTGTTGGATTTTGTAGCCAAGCGTCTGCCAAGAATACTCAGATATTCCTTGGAAGATAGCCAAGAAAAAGAAACCAAGGAAAATGAGGACACCATAACCAATCGCAGGATCACCTCCAAAGGAAGTCACAAAATCCTGAACAATTTCAGGACCTGATAACAATCCACCAGTGAAATAATCGACGGCTAGGCCGATGGCAACGAATGGCATGAGGTCAAAGAAACGAGCCATGGCGTTACCAAAGATACCTGAAAGAACACGTCCAGGGTATCGTTTTGCATACGGTACAACACGCCAGATTTGCCGACCAACGATTTGAGTTCGTTCGTTGATATCGGTTGGCTCCATTGCATCGCCACCTCCAGCTCCCATGCCGCGCATGAGTTGTGCTGACGCGACCCTGCTTTCAATGCTCGTTATCAATTCGAACTTGGCCAATGCAAATCATTGATGAGTAACCGGTGCTAAGAGGGAACTATGCCGGCTCCTCGTGCCCGAGTGTCAACCTTCCTTGTTTGTCTCATGTTAGCGCAATTGGCGACCCCATTTGCGATGAGTCAACCTCTTCCAACCATCGAAGTCAATACTGCTGCAGAATTGGATTTGCTCGCACAGGTTGGGATCCTTCCAACCAAAGAGCATGCTCAGGGATGGTATGACCCAAGCGAAGGGATAGGGACAATCGACCTTCTCTATCGACAAGCCACGGTAACGCCCTTGGAAGAATGGCCACTGCGAGCAAATGAAAAACAATTGAATGGGAATTATGTGTTAACGCATTCCTATCCAATCCCGAGCGATTGGATCATCGAACTTGAAGAGGCTGGAATCAATTGTTTCTCATTCCTTCCAGTTACAGGGTTCCACTGTGAAGTTGAGAAGAAGGCGATTGATGAACTTGCAGAACTTGAAGTTGAAGGTGTCCTCAAACTGGACCCCACCGACAAGGTACGAACCCGTTTGGTGAAGGCGATGCTTGGCGAGTATATTGGCCCTGTCTCGTTGTTTTACCAAGGCGACTATGTTCCTGTACAAGGAGTTCTTACAGGCAACACTCTCCCTGAGGGAATCCATGAACGCAATGACGTGCGCATCACCTATCATGTGGGGCGATTTGCAACATTCGAAATCGATCGGACAACATCTGCTCTAGCATGGTTGGTTGCACAAGATGAAATTGAATGGCTGGAAGAAAAATTCTGGGCTATTACTGCAAACGATGTTGCCGATACTGTCCTCAAAGCTCCAGACCTTTGGTCACAATCTACCATGAACGGAATCAACTCCTCATGGAATGGCGTTGATGGAACTGGGATCGTTGTTACCGTAGCAGACTCCGGACTCGATAGCGGTGTAAACGATTCAACCATGCACGCGGATTTCTCAGACCACATTCTTGACATTGTATCATGGGGCATGACTCCAGCCGAGGCCTCATCTTGTGGTTCGGTTGCAGACGATGGCGCATCGGATATTGACGGACACGGCACACACGTAGCTGGATCCGTACTAGGGGACGGGACGAATTCATCAGGCAACATCAAGGGTATGGCTCCTGAAGCACAACTGTATTTCCAAGCGATTGGCGTATGGTGCGCAAATGCTGCTACAAGCCCAAGTGATTACAGATACTCGCTGAATGGACTTCCAAGCAACCTCACAGAATTATTCAAAGCAGGAGCAGACAATGGTTCTCGAGTCCATACGAATTCATGGGGAGCTCCTGTTGCTGGAGATTATACAACCTCCTCCATGCAGGCAGATATTGCTGCACGTGATTATCAAAACATGACCATCCTCTTCTCTGCTGGAAACAGTGGCATTGATAACAACGGCGATGGAGAAGTCGATTTCGATTCATTAGGAGCTCCTGCATCAGCCAAGAGCGTGCTTACTGTCGGTGCGAGTGAAAACGATCGCCCAACAATAAATTCAGTCTGGGGAAGCACAAAATACAGCGCTCCAATCAGTACAGACCGATTAGCAGACAACATCTCAGGATTGGCAGCATTCTCCAGCCGTGGGCCAACCGATGATAATCGATTGAAACCTGATATTGTTGCTCCAGGAACCTTCATTCTTTCCGCTATGACTCGATACAACACGAAATCAGTAGGATGGATGGCATACAATACGTCGTATGTCTACATGGGTGGAACGAGCATGTCCACGCCTTTGACTGCGGGCGCAACAGCACTCTTGCTCGAACATCTCATCGATAATATGGGACATGAAGACCCGAATTCATCGCTCGTCAAAGCCATTTTCGCAGCGAGCGCAACCGATATGGTCGGACAATACAGTTCGGCAACCAACGGAGCAGGTGAAACGGCGCCAAACAATCACGAAGGGTGGGGCCGAGTCGACATGCGAAGTGCTCTCAATACAACATGGGTCGACAATGAAAGCGTTACAACTGGCGTCAATCGTGGATGGAGTTTCAGCCTACCATCCAACGCCCCTGACCTCAGCGTTGTGGTTGCATGGACCGATAAGGAATCGACTCCATCCGCTGGAACAAATCTGGTAAACGACCTTGACCTTGCCATCAAGGATCCATCGGGAACATGGACAGAGTTATCGAACAACATTGACACCTTGCGTGGACTGAAATTTGCTAATCCAGCCCAAGGAACGTGGGAAGTACACATCAACGGAACCAACGTTCCTGTTGGACCGCAATTCTTCTCTGTTGCAGTCAATCAAGAAACGAATCTTGTCAATCTCACAGAGGATGAAGACCTTGACGGTGTCATCGACGATGACGATGATTGTGTTAGTACATATGGAACATCAACTGTTGACAGAACAGGTTGCCCTGATAGCGATGGTGATGGCTACTCAAACCCTGATGCAACATGGACGGTCAACGATGGTGCAGATGCCTTCCCTTCAGAAAATACGCAATGGGCTGACCAAGATTTTGACGGATATGGAGACAATGCGGTCGGTTTTGAGCCTGATGCATGCGTAACAGTTCTAGGAAATTCAACGACCGACCGATTCGGATGTTTGGATGACGATGGGGACGGATACTCCAACAACGATGCGACGTGGCTCGTTAGCAACGGTGCTGATGCGTGTAATGCCGTCAAAGCATATTCGAACATCGATCGTAATGGATGTCCTGATGAAGACGGAGATGGCGCTTCTGATCCTGATCCATCGGGAGTCAATGGCTCTGTATGGACGGTGACGGACGGTGCGGATGCTTTCCTTGGAGATGCAACGCAATGGGCAGACCAGGACGGTGATGGATATGGTGACAATCCGCCTCCAGCTACCGAAGGTGATGCGTGCAACACGACGACTGGTACTTCCTACCAAGACCGATTTGGATGCATTGACACCGATGGCGATGGCTACTCCGACGGAGATGCAACATGGACTACAGCCGAAGGCGCAGATGCTTTCCCGAACGAACCAAGTCAATGGACTGACCAAGATGGCGATGGATACGGTGACAATGCCAGTGGCGTTGATGCAGACAATTGCCCAACAACGTTTGGAACTTCAACAGAATTAGGCAACCTTGGTTGTAGCGATCTCGATAACGATGGATACGCCGATTCCGATGATGCGTTCCCAACGGATTCGACCCAGTGGAACGATACCGATAACGACGGCTATGGTGACGAAAGTGCTGGAACAAATCCGGATTCGTGTCCTACCGTGGCTGGAACGTCGACGCTCGACCGATTTGGTTGTCCGGATAGTGATGCTGATGGAGCATCCGATGAGGACTTGAGTGGTACAAATGGACCTGTTTGGACGATTGCAGATGGAGCCGACATCCTTCCGAACGATGCTTCACAACAATCGGATTCCGATGGTGATGGGTTTGGTGATAATCCGACGGGAACAAATGGTGACGCATGCCCTTCACAATCCGGAACGTCGTCCGTTGACCGCAATGGTTGTCTTGATTCAGACAACGATGGTTTTTCCGATCCAGATGCTTCATGGACCGTCCTCAATGGAGCGGATGCCTTCCCGAGTGACCCTACGCAATCCGCTGACACCGATGGTGATGGGTACGGCGACAATGCGAGTGGAACGAATCCTGATGGGTGTCCAATGCAATTTGGTGACTCTACGGTCGACCGCATCGGTTGTCCGGACTCCGATGGCGATGGGATTTCAGATGCCGATGGATTGTGGAACGTCTCACAAGGAGCCGATGCCTTCCGCTACGACGAAACGCAATCACAAGACCAGGATGGCGATGGATACGGTGATAATGCAAGTGGGAACTACCCAGATGCTTGTCCAACCGAGTTTGGTGATTCTTGGCAAAACGGAACACTTGGATGCCCTGATAGTGACCAAGACGGTTGGGCTGACATCCAAGATACGCATCCTAACGATGTCACGCAGTGGTCTGACGTTGATGGTGATGGCTACGGTGACAACCCCGGTGGAACAACCCCCGATGCCTGCCCTGGTACGAGCGGAAATTCGACCCTAGGAAATCGATATGGATGTACGGACTCTGATGGTGATGGATGGGATGATCTCATCGACGAATTGCCAAATGTCAAGCATCAATGGCTCGATCAAGATGCTGACGGGTATGGAGACAATGCTACTGGACCAGAACCCGATGCATGTCCAGGCGTAGCAGGCACATCGACCGTCGATCGCTATGGATGCACCGATGGTGATGGTGATGGCATATCGGATGAGAACGATGCTTTCCCAAGTGACCCGACCCGTGCAAGCGATGCTGATGGTGATGGTTATGATGATTTGGAAGACGGGTGCATGCTGATTGCCGGAAACTCAACACTGGATCGATTTGGTTGTACGGACTCCGATGGCGATGGATATTCTGATGGTGACGCTCAATGGACGACTGTCAATGGTTCGGATGCCTTCCCGAATGAAGCGACACAGAACGCTGACCAGGATGGAGATGGTTTTGGTGACAACCCTGCTGGTTTCGAGGGAGATGATTGTGTTACGACACCTGGAACATCCTTCCGCGATGTCTTTGGTTGCGACGATGAAGATGCAGACGGCATGTCGGATACCAATGATGCTTTCCTGGGTGAGCCAACACAATGGAACGATACCGATGGTGATGGCTACGGTGATGAAGTCAATGGAACACAAGGGGATACATGCCCTGAAGTTGCAGGAACATCAACCAACGATGTCTATGGTTGCGTCGATTCCGATGGCGACGGTTATTCGGATTTGAACGATGTTTGGCCAAACGACAACACACAATGGTACGATGATGATATGGATGGATTCGGAGATGAATCCTCCGGCACAGCTCCAGATCAATGTCCAGACGAATACGGTACGGCCTTCAGGGGCACACTGATTGGTTGTCCAGACACCGATGGCGATGGCTACGCTGACGATGAAGATGCCTTCCCACTCCATGAGTCACAACACCTTGATTCCGATGGCGATGGATGGGGTGATAATGAAACATCAGGGGCTCACAAACCCGATCATTGGCCAAACGACCCCACGAGAAATGCAGGAGAAGCGACACTTTCGTGCCTTCCAAGCAAACTCTCTACAGACACAGTCACAGGCGGTAGCATCCAATTCTCCTGTTCTGTTGCAACAGATATGGGTGACGGATTTACGGTACGCATTGATTGGCAGTCATCAACCAACATTCAAGTTGATACAAGTTCCCACATGATGATTTTCACGCCGGATGTTGGCAATACCCAATCAAAGATTTTCACTGGAAAGGCGTTGAGTGTGGGTAATTTCAATCTCGTCGTCACGGTCACAGAGCCAGGTGCTGAGATACCAATGGACACGTACACCATTCGATTGAATGTCTACAACAGTTCGAAATCTTCCGGTAATGACGATACCTTCGAGTGGGAAAATGTCCTCGACATGCCGTTGTTCCAAGCTGGTGCGGCAGCAATCCTTCTCACGTTCTTGTTCGGCATGTTGATCATTCGTGGAAAGAGCAGGCGAATCAAGGATAACGATGAACGAAAGGCTCAGGCTGCTCAAGTTCTGTACAATCGCATGATGGCGGATCGAGATGTCGTTCAGCGTCGAAGGGTCGAATTGGGATACGATGCAGTGCCTCCTCCTCCTGGTCTGAATTGATGAGTTTCGACCGATGCGCTCAAAAAAGGGTGCTTGTTCGGAGAGATTACCACCGTGCGGATATGGTGAAGTGGTTATCATCTGAGGTTTCCAACCTTATGTCGTGGGTTCGACTCCCGCTATCCGCACCTCCACCAACAAAGCATATGAGTGGATGATATCACGGCGAACCATGCAGCCTGCTCGTGTATCGAAAGGTTTGTTCCTCGTCCTGTTGATGATGCTTGCACCATTGTCCGGATGCTTTGGTGAATCAAAGGTTGAACAGCCTCCTGTCGATTCTGTCTTTCAAATCGATTATACGTCTCCAAACGACGTTGTCATGAAGACGGGGGAGTGGCATGAATTTGTTCTCAAAGGAAAAGGTCGAGCGCTTTCCGTTCCGACGGATGTCATGCTGTTTGTCAACGGTTCTGTTTTGCCCAATGGATATGCAACCGTGGAAGGAGATCAACTCATTGGAAAACTCCTGTTGACCCCATATGTCGAAGAAGTCAAGTTGACCATTGTTCATCCGGATGGAACCGGCGAGTCGTTTGAACTGGTTGTTGCAGAAGGCACTCCGATTGTCAACGGACAAGATTGGATGGAAAAAATGGAATTCATTACCAGTGTTTGTGCCGATTCGACAGAATGCGGAGGCTATGTCAATCGATGGATGGGGTCACCAAACCCAGCCTTTGAGCGGGCTGCGTCATTCTTCCAGGGACACTTTGAGGGACTAGGATATGAAACACACATTTTGCGTGTTCTCGATCACGGCAATCCATTGGAACCAGAAAGCCTGAATGTTATCGCTTGGAAAGAAGGCCGTGATGATTCCTGTGTTCAAGGGATGGGTGCGCACATGGACATTGCTCCTCCGGGCGGACCTCCGGGCGGTGGAACGTACGAGGGCGCCTACGATAATACGGCCGGAACGGTCAGTATGATGCTCTTCGCCCGGGCATTTGTGGAAATCGAAGTTCAATGCGATACCTTCCTTGCCCTTTGGTCTTCAGAGGAAGAAGGTCTCCGAGGCTCGAGTGCCTTTGCGAACAACGATTGCGATTATTGCCTTCCAAACGATAAGGAACTACGGTTCTACATCAACATGGACATGATGGGTATTTCTTATCCAGCACTGAAGCCAACTGGAGAGCCCTATCCGTACCACGCATGGTCTGGTCCTGATATCGATCCTGAAGTACAAGACGTTGAGATCACAACCGTCCTCGATCACGTCCATCGAGACATTCTCGGTGCCCCAATGGATTTGCGCATTGATGGAACCTACGGCGCAGGGTGCGACCAACATTGGGATGACCATGAAGACCTCGTGCTTGATGTCCATGAGGATACATTTGGTCGTTCAGACCACGTTACATTCAGAGACCTTGGTGCTCAGACAATCTTCCATCTCGGGGCGTACGATGCTGACTACAGTGCCTACCATTCACCGTCCGATACATTGGACAACATGATCGATGTTGTTGGTGGTGTTGAAGAATTGGAGAAGAGCATGGAATTCGTTATGTGGGCTGCAATGCTTGAGTTCATGATCGCTGATCAAACTCCAGAAATACGCAACGTCAATGCTTGATCACTGAAACGATATTTTTTGAACTCAAAGCAATACTTTTGCTTATGGAAGATGAGGTATTTCAAGAGAAGTCCATCCTCCATCGCTTCGCTGATTCTCCATCGTTTCCTCTTGCCATGATTGCCTTTGGGGCCTTCGTTTCGTTAGCGGAGTCGTTGTTTCTTCTTCTTCAAGGTGAATCCATCGAGAATGCGATTTGGCCACAAGCTGTTCGAACTCTCTCTTGGACATTTATCCTCCGAGAACGTGTCGTTCTCGTTGCACTTTTCTCTGCAGTCTTCCTCGTATGCTGCGTTTACTCCTCGATTCAACATCATCGTGGCCATCGTCTCAAAAAGCCAATTCAAGGGCTATTCTTCGGTATCATCGGAGCCGTATTCGCATCATGGATTATTTTCGTACTGATGGATTATCGGTACATTCGTGGAGCGTTTCTGCTTCTCCCTACGATTTACGGCGTCCTCCTTCTTGGGTCTACATTGGCAGTCCGTGGCCCCCCTGGGCTTCCTGATTCCTCACAGAATTGGAAAGAGAAAATGACCACGATTCTTCATGTTGCAACCGTCTTTCTCGCAGCATGGTTGGTCATGCCAGGCATTCCTGCATTGATTGGAATTGCACCCTCGCCACCACTCGCTCCCACAATGGGTTACGGCGCCGAAGCAGGGCCCTTTGATCGGACAACCGTACGTTATGCTTATCCACTGCCCGAAGAGGTGGTAGCGATTCAAGGGCCGACTGAGGAAGAAATTGAATTCTCCATTTATCTCACGTTACCTCATCTTCCAGAGGATCCGGGAATCGAAGGAGTTCCACTGGCGATTTTGTTCCATGCGTTCAACAATCCGTCTATCGATTCCTATACCGATTGGATCGACCATCTCTCTGCTAAAGGGATGGTTGTTGCTTACATCCAATACCCAACTGATGTTCGACCTGAAGGAGGAGACGATTTCGAACCGACCATTGTCAATGGCACCTCAGATTGGCCTCACCATGTCCCAAGAATGCTCTCAATTGAATCAGCGCTCAATCGTTTAAGCGAAATCATTGCTTCATCACCTCGAGACGCGGACATCGACAACGTTCTCGGAAACCTCACAATCATGCCAGAGCACCTATGGATCGGAGGCCACAGTCTCGGAGGTGCCTATGCTCTCCAGGCACTCGGCATGGTTCAAGAAATGTCTTGGGGGAATGAAACACTGATCGTCGATACGGAAATGGCAGCTGCACGACCTGTACAGGAGGATTGGTTGCCTGAATACAGCAACCTTCCAGAGAATTCGATTGTACACCTTGTTGTCAGTGAAGATGACATGACCGTAGGGCAGTGCAACAGCGTCCACCAACATGCCCTCTTTGAACAGATTGGCAACAATCAGTCCCTTCTCTTGTACATCCCAAGCGACCGATACGGATTTCCACGGTTGGTTGCAACGCATTATCTCCCAGCCAATGAAGCACATGACACGCTAGCAGACTGGGCGTTTTATCGACGAGTTGATGCGCAAGCAGATTGGGTAGTTGCCCACAGTCGAGGCGATCTCAATACTGCAGACTTTGCATACGCTAACCTTGTGAATGCAGGGATGCTGACCAATTTAGGGAAGTGGTCGGATGGTGTCGACGTGCTTCCAATACAAGCCTATACAAATCCGAGCGAAGCAAGTAAGTTTGCAGACTGTTTCTAGATGAGGTGGATCAATGGAACAAGAAAACGATGTCAAGTCCTTCATCAAACTCATCTCCACATCAACAATCATCGCTTCGATGTGCTGCTTACCCAGTGTTGTTCTCGTTCTCTTTGGTCTCGCAAGCGTAAGTAGCGCTGCAGCACTTTCGGACACACTGTATTGGGGCGAAGACGGTTACGAATGGTTTCGACCAACTATGCTTGCCACAGCATCGCTGTCGATTATTGTAGGATTGATTATCTACTTCAGAAATCGAGGAATATGCACCTTTGATGATGTGAAGCGTCAGCGCAGGAAGGTCGTCAATACATCACTGATGATCGTCCTCATCGCCTACCTCTCCTATCTGTTGTTTAACTACGTGATTCTCACAGAAGTCGGCATTTTACTCGGACTCGAATGGGAGTCAAGTCGATTTTGGAACAAGTGATCATGCATTCTTCCGAACGGTTGAACATCCTACAGACCAAGACGTTCCAGAGTTCATCGCTTCTCGCGTTGCATCCAATACATCATCTTCTGGAGACCGGATAGGTTCGGTTTCTACACCCCAAGCAAGTGTGATATGAAAGCGTTCATTGGATAAATTTGTCAATTGAAAAATTGAATTTTCAATTGAAATTTCATTTTTACCTTTTCCCCGTGGAAGGACGATGTTTCGAGGGTTCAGGTGCATCCCTTTTCGAGCGGCTTTTTGTATGGCTTCTTTTGAAGTCCAAGCTAAGAGTGCATCCAATGTTCCTTCCCTTAGATGCTGGAGTTCCTCTCCTTTTGCCATCATGTCGTAGACTGAGGGAGCAGGTGGTCGAGCAAATGGTTCAGCATCAACTCCAACCGTCCACCCTGATTCAATCAGAGCAACAACGGCAAGACCTTCACTATGCGAGATCGATATGCTCGGGAGTTGTGGTTGAACCCACAAACCTTGGATGGCTTGCAAATAGGGAGCACGCTCATTGGTTCGTGCGATGGAAAGTTGTGAACAGTCCAAATCACCCCATTCGTTAAGCGATGCCTCTAGTAGCCAACGTGCAGAGAGATGTTCATTAATCCTCTTTGTTGTTTTGAACGTCTTAAGCTCATCCCAATCGATGAACTGGAGTCCAGCCGGATCACGTTCAAAGACGGGGCATGTTGCAAGAAGGCAGCGTGGACCCTCGTTGAGGTCAAGCCAACGAAACGTCGCTTGCAAGGAATCACCATCATCGTTCAAGCGTAAATTTCTGGTCGTCAGGAACTGGAGCCATCGCCTTCAAGCGCAGACCTTTCAGAGCAAGGATTGGTGCATCATCTGAACCAACTACGAGGACATCATGAACGGTAACGCCCGCATCTTCTGCTGCAATTCGGATCGAGCGAAGTCGAAGTTGCTCATCTTTCTCTGGAACACGGAGCATGGTCGACCATTCAATACCTACTGGCAAACTACTGAACCCTTCTGACTCCATTGCGACCAATCCGGCATTTTGGAAACCAGCCTCAATCAACATTGGTAATGCTTCGAGCAGGACGTCTTCTCCATCACGTTCGTGTGCAAATTGATCTGTTGCAGGCAATTGATGACGCATCAGTGCGATGCCATCAACGCCTGGTTGAGATGCATCGCCAACGCCTCGCAGGACGCCCCCATGAGACTGGAAGCGTGGGCCGTGGAAATAACGTAGATAGATGAAAGATGCATGATGTTCGAGACGACCTGTTGGAGGTGTTCCTATCGAAGGAAGTTCTGCAATTTCAGATTGCAAGAATGTACTCAAGTCATCGGATTTCTGAACAAGTCGAACCAAGGCTTCATGATGTTCACGCTCACCAAAGACAACCCCTTCAGAATTGGTCAAATCTGACACAAGGCGACATTTGACCCAAGTCAAATCAGCATTTGTACGTTCAATCTTCGCTTCAACACGGACTCGCATCGTACCTTTCATCACCTTCACTGGCAATCCGAACTTGACGTCTTCAAATCCTGCAAGGCAGGATTCAGGACAGAGCAGCAAGGCGTTCTCAGCAAACATTTCCATGGCCATAACACCTGGATGGTATGGAACTCCATCGATCGCATGATCGCTTAGGAAGGGATGATCTGCAACTGAAAGCGTACTCTGTGTCATCACCGTTTGACCTTCTTCTAAGGCCAAGACCTTGTCAATGAATGGGAAGCGTGAGGGGTCTGCCATAATGGCCGCCATTTCTCCCGGGAGCATGAGTGGTGCTTCTCGGAATGAGTCAAAACGATCCATGAGGCCGAGTGAACCGCAAGCGATCACTCGACGCTTTCCACCCTTGAGGGCTTCATCTACGAAGATTTGAACGCCGACTTCGACGGGTAACGTTTCGATACCTGCTGCTTCGAACACGGCTTCGATGCTTCCGCGAGTGGCCATACCTACATCTCGCCAGCCAGTCCAACCAATGGCAACTGCCCGGCAGTCACCCTTGGCTGTGAGGCGTGCCATTTCAGCATCAAGAATTGAATTTGCAGCCGCATAATCCGTCTGACCACCATTTCCAAATCGTCCTGCAACCGACGTGAACACAGAAGCAAAGCGTAGTTGGCCTTTGGAAGCCTCAACAGCTTGCATCAATGCGCTCCAACCGTCGATTTTGACACGAACAACCTTGTCGAACGTTTCCCATGCCTTATCACCAACGAGTTTGGAATCTTCTAATCCTGCTCCATGGACAACTCCAGTAATTGGATTGGAAAGCGAAGATCCTAGTGTTGCCAAGGCTTCAGCATCGGTTACATCGATGGAATGGTAGAAGGCACGATTTCCTGTGGATTCAATTTGAGAGAGCGTTTGGTAAACATCTCTGCTTCGAGTGAACCTTTGCCATGCTTTGTTCCATTCAACCATCGTCACTTTTCCTGTTGCTGATGCTTCTGTCAAACGTTCACGTAGTGCCATTTTCTCTTTCATGAGATCTTCTTCGCTCCAATCCAACCAATCAGATGTTTGTTCGATGAGAACGGAACGGCCGAGCAGATGGAACGTTGCTTCAGCACCTTGGCTTGCTTCAGCGACGCCAACAATACACGCTGCAGTTACCCCTGAACCGCCACCAGAAACAAGCCAGACGTCGTCTGATTTTAGTGGGTCAAGATCGCCAACAACATCCTCAGCAAAGGCGGCTAGAAGCCATCGACGGCCATCTCGATCCAATCCAATCTCAACTTCACCTGCACGTTCAAACAATTCTGTTTCAATTTGTTCAGCGGCTGAAGCAGCATCAAAAATCAGTTCAGGGTGAACATCGAGGGCGCGTGTTCGTAGATTCGGACGTTCAAACGCATAGGACTTGGTAACTCCAGAGGCAGCACACTGAATGGAATTGAATCGTTCACCGATGTTTCCATGTCGTCCATCCATTGCGGTAACGCTTGCAACGAGACCTTGACTCAGTCCAGCAAGATGTGCGTCCATTCCTTTGAGAAGACCGAACCAACCATGTGCTGCTAACGAAATCTGGGACGATGGCAATGTGTCTTCTGACCAACTTGCTGATGCCAGCTTCATTGGTGCAAGGTGAAGCAAACCAACCACATTCATCGTCGAGAGCGAGGTTGTAATCGATTCAACATGTTCTGGATTTGCTGGATCACCACGATGTACTGTGCGACCCTGCTCGGATTGAATGGATACATCTCGAATACCGACCTCAAATCCAATACGAACTGTAGACAGGCCACGTGCTTCAAGTCGTGAGCAGAGTTGTTCGGCAATACCCCATCCATCATCCGTGATGACAACTGTTCCATCGAGTGAAAGTGAAGATGCTACGGATTCAGCTTCCTCGACTTCAATCTGCCATCGACGGCATCCTTCATGTTCCATCGTAGGCACTGCATCGATTGGCTGAGTCTGTACAGCAGATTCGACCACTGGTGTTGGGTCGGGAGTTGAACCCCCTTTCATCTTCACAATGTAGGCAACAAAGTGATTCAACGTTGGATGATCGGAAAGCAAGAAGTCCTCATCGACTGGGAGTGAGAAGATTTCTCGGACGTCAACCATAATCTCGGCTTGCTTCACGGTATCAATACCCAACTCACCCTCCAGATCTTGATCCATTTCGATGAAATCTGCAGGATAGCCTGTGTGTTTGACAACGACTTCGATGAGTGATGATTCAATTCCCGCATCGCTTGGCATAGGCGTACTTGGTACGTCAATAGGAGCAGGCGTTGGTGCAGGCATCGCTTCAACGGGTGCGACCGCAGGCGTGCTTACAGCTACCTCGCCACCTTTCATTCGAACGATGTAACCGATCATGTGCGAGAGCGTTGGATGTTCAGAAAGCAAGAAGTCTTCATCGACTGGGAGATTGAACAATTCACGGATATCAACCATGATTTCAGCCTGTTTGACCGTGTCGATACCCAACTCACCCTCCAAATCTTGGTCAAGTTCGATGAAATCAGCAGGGTAGCCAGTATGCTTGACCACGACGTCAATGACCTGTTGTGTCATAGCCTCATCCGAAACTGGAGTTGAGACAGATGGAGCAGGAGATTCGGGTGCTTGGACGACTGGTGCAGGAGCGGGCGCAGGTGGCTCCGCTAGGACAACAACAGGCGCAGGCGTTGGAACCTCTCCTCCCTGCATTCGTTGTATGTAGCCAATCATGTGATTCAACGTAGGATGCTCTGCGAGAACGAAGGTTTCGTCCACAGGGAGGTTGAAATGTTGGCGAATATCGACCATGATCTCTGCTTGTTTCACCGTGTCAATCCCGAGTTCTCCTTCAAGATCTTGATCGAGTTCGACAAAGTCTGCTGGGTAGCCCGTATGTTTGACAACCACATCGATGACGGTCTGAACCATATCTCCGCTTGCTGGCACCTCTGCTACCATAGGAGCAGGAGCGCTCTCGATCTTCTGGGGTTCGGGTTCAGGGATTGGTGGTTGAATTGGTGGTTCTACGACCGCTGCAACGTCTGATGGAAGGCCTTCGAATGGTGCTGTTATGTCGTAAACTTCACCTTGGATTCCTCCATGGAGATTGTTGTCCCCATCAACATAGGCTACGAGTTTGTTGTCGAGAAGTCGGAGTTGAATATCGTCCGTTCCTGCAAGGCCTCGACACCATGCCAACAATCGCTTCCCATCGATTCGCTCACCTTGAATTGGCCACGCTCGAACAAAGGAGAGCCCAATCTGTGAACCAAATCCTGCTGCAAATCTCAGACCATACTCGAGATTTGGATAATCTCCTCCCTTTGATAGATGTAGATTACCCAGCTCCTCATCCACAACTTTGTGATTGGCAATTGGAGGTATGCGTTTCGTCAAGAGGCCATAGAACATGCTTGCATCTTCGATTCCAACGCCCATTGGGTGTCCAGTGAACCCCTTGGTATTGGCGATAACTAAGGAATCTGTGCTCTCTCCAAATGTCTGCCGCAGGGCTTTGACTTCACTTTGAGCACTTCCTCCACGGGCTGGCGTATATGTTTCATGCGAGTAGAAAACTGTGTTCTTTGCAATTGCATGGCGATCCAAGCCCCACTTGTTTTCCATATCTCCGACAAATTCATCCACGGTTTTTGCAACGTGTTCGACATCGAGTCGAGTTCCATGATAGGCAGAATTAGCGGTTGTTGCACCGAGTAATTCTGCAATTGGTTGGACACCACGTTCATCTGCCGAACTCTTACGCTCAACGACGTACGATGCAGCCCCCATTCCGAGAACGAGTCCGTTTCGTCGCTTGTCGAAGGGAAGTGCCGCCTCTTCGATGACATTGCTGGTTGAAGCCGCACCAGTGGATGCAAATCCGCTTCCAATCCATTCCCACATGTCATCTCCGGTTACATCATCAGCCGAGAGAATGACGACTCGGTCGACTCGATCAGCAGCGAGCCAATCCTCAGCGATTTGGAAAGCGCCTGTTGCTGAAGCGCATGCGAGATTAATGGTCGTAGTTGGACCACGAATGCCGGTGAATTGAGCAAATTGGGAGTGACCCATGGTGAGCACTTGGAACAAGTAGCGTCGATCGAACTTGCCTTCTCCATCATCACCATCCGTCTTTGCATGCTTCATTGCCATCTGCACACCAGGGAAGCACGAAGCGAAGACAATCCCCGTTCGGTCACGATGGATATTCGGAACCTGCCAATTTCGAATAAGTCGTAATCCTCCCTTGCCTACTTGTTCTTCGGGGGTCAATGGAATACCAGCATCTCGAAGGGCAAGAAGTCCCGATGCCATAGCGAGTTGTGTTGTGATGTCCCAAGCCATGACCATCTTTGGATCGATACCAAATTCTTCAGAGAGATCAAACGCTCCTTTGATACCAGCAAGTTGTGGAATGTCGTCGAAGGTTGTCGCTTGCTCGATGTTGACTGAACCGTCTCGACCTTTGATCAGGCGCTTGATGTTCTTGTCGAGGAGGCGTTGTTTGTACGCATCAGTAACCTCTTCAATACAGGTTTCACCACGTACAAGGCGTTCGAAAACATCCTCATCGAAGACCTTCTCTCCACCAGGAAGGCCGAGACTAATACCAGTCACGACGTACGGATCTGCTCGTCGTTGCATCATGGGATCATGTGTTGCTTGTGCATGAACAACTGTGGCCGAAGTAGTGGTTTTTGCCAGATGAACTCGTGGCGTCCAACCGGATGGCGGTTGGCGCACCCATCGTTCAATATCGGCTGCCGTTGTTGAAGATTGAACGTCAACTTCTGCATCGGTTTGCGCTTCTGCTCGTATGGTAGAAATGATGGTCTGAATGGACTGGTCGGATAATCCGAGGCCGAATCGTAGATTCACCATGCCTTGACAGAACATTGCAGGGTAACCGCAATGCTGAGCAATGCGATCGCCAACATAGTCTGCAACAGTTGCCTCTTTTTGAACAGTTATGGAAATGTTCTGTGAAGAAGATGGAGCAGTGACTGGTGATGGGCTCGCACCTCCCTTGTTCGGGAGAGGTCGAGCTCGTACTCGTAGCTCTTCTTCATCGGAGCGCTTTGGAAGTGCAACTTCTTGATGGGCTTCAATTGGTCCTGCGCGGAAACCTTCACTGAAGATGCCTGATGTGCCTTCGATGGATTTCGGAGGCCGGCCTGCAAGAGCAAGGGCGCCAATAGCAGTAAGGAATGAAGCAATACCTCCCTGTTTTGGATGGTTGGTCATTACTGCAAGGTGAGGATGGTGCTCGAGAATTTGTGATGCAAACATCGTCAACGCTCGTTTTGGTCCAACTTCGACAAAGATTCTGGCACCTGCTTCATACATGGTCTCAATTTGTGAGGTCCACTCAACAGACGATGCCATTTGGGGAGCGAGTTTGGAGAGGATTCCTTCTTTTGCATCCGGACCATCGTCTGGATAGAAGGTTCCATCGATATTGGCAGTAATCGGAATCTTTGGCCAATTGATCTCAAGGGATGAAAGGAATCGATGCAGTGGTTCGTTTGCTGGTGCAACAATACTGGAGTGGAACGCATGACTGGTTGCGAGTGGGACGCAATTGAATCCCTTAGCCTCAAAGGCTTTCATCACATTTTGAACTGCTTCTGTTGCTCCTGCAATGACGGTCATCTTTGGTGAATTCTTGTTGGCTGCGATGACGTAGCCATCTGCAGCGTCGAGTATTCGCTCCACATCTTCGTAAGGAGCAGTCACACTCGCCATCAATCCCTTGTCATCAATTTCAACCGAACCCATCTCGGTTCCACGTGCGGCTGCTGCTCGAAGTGCACCGTCCATGTTGAGGATACCAGAGGCCATCAGCGCTGCATATTCGCCAAGAGAGTGCCCTGCAACCATATCCGGTACGTGCCCATAGGCATTGAGGGCATGCTCAATAGCAAGGTCTGCTGTTAACATTGCAGGTTGTGTGTATTCTGTTTGTTTGAGCTTGTGCTCCGCTGCTTTTCGTTCCTCTTCGCTCAAACCACTACGTAATACGAACGATGAGAGCGTTTCGCCATCGAGAACTTCGACCATGGTTGTATCAGAAGCCTCCCAGACCTCTTGTACAGGGGAATATCGTTGATGGAGGTCGTGTGTCATCCCGACGTATTGCGAACCCTGACCTGGATACATGTGGGCAATCTTCACGCCCTCTGGCATGGATGGCTCATCGCTAATCAAAACCCCTTGCGCTTGCAAAAAGCCCCATTTTCCATTGTCATCTATGGATAATATCGCCAGTGCCTTTCGTTTCTCAAATTCTGCCCATGAGGTCGCAATCAGTGCCAATCGGCATGGATGGCTTGGGTCAAAGGAAGCGCTTGCAGACTGGAGTGCCATGGAGAGGCGGAGGCCACGTGGATCCTCATCGAACAATGTGCCACTGAATGAGGTCGTTTCCAATGCTTTCGCTAGTGCATCAATGGAGTCACCGGATAGAAGCAAGATACCTCCTTCAATGGCTTTCAATTGCTCGTGCGTCATCGTCGCCGTTGCCGTAGGGTCGAGAATTGAAGGTGCTGAAGTGGGGGAGGATTTCGAATACGCATTCCAACGTTGCTGCCAATCTTCTGCCATTGTACGATGGTACGTTGGATTGTATCCTTCCAAAGCAATGTGGAAGTTCGTTCCACCGAATCCAAATGCGGAAACGCCTGCTCGACGAGGATGCGATTCTGGCTCAGGCCATTCCAGTGGTGATGTTGGAACAAAGAAAGGAATGTTTTCCCAATCGACAGTTGGATTCGGGGTTTCAAATCCAGCCGAAGGAGGAATGGTTCGATGATGGAGCGCCATCACTGATTTGATGATTCCAGCAATTCCAGCGGCTGCCTTCAAGTGCCCAATTTGAGATTTTATTGAGCCAACTGCGACGTTGTCTCCTGAAGCAACATCCGTCCAAAGCCGAGTCAAGGTCGAAAGTTCCGTTGCATCGCCAACCTTGGTTGAGGTACCATGTGCTTCGACCAATTCGACCGAGGATGCCGGGTACCCTGCCTGATTGTAGGCTCGAGCAATCGCTTGGATTTGTCCTCGTTGACTTGGAGCAGTGATACCTTTTCCACGGCCATCGCTTGAACCACCAATACCTCGAATGACGGCATGAATTGTGTCATCATCAGCGATGGCATCACTAAGACGCTTGAGAACCATGACACCAGCGCCTTCACCCATGACAAACCCATTCGCTCGAGCGTCAAATGGTGTCGAGTGTGTCGGTGAAAGAGCTCCAATTGCACTAAACTTGGCAAAGGTTGCTGGATCCATCGTTCGATCCGTCGCCCCTGCGAGCATGACATCGGCTTGACGTGTCTGTAGGAGTCGGCATGCATCCATGACGGCCGCCATCGATGAGGCGCATGCAGCATCCATTGCATGATTGGGTCCTTGCAAATCCAAGAGATTCGCTACACGTCCAGAAACAACGTTGGCCAATTCTCCCGGCATGGTATCCTCGTCGACCTTTGGAGCGTTTTGATTGACTGCATCCATGAAGGCATCTTTCGAAGATGCTGGCATGCCATGCTCTTTAGCGACTTCAGCTGTATGATTTGACCAAACGCGAATGTTTGACATGTTTCGATTTTCTCCACCAAGAGCGTTTGCAAACACGACACCTGCACGCTCTCGAGGAAATTCTTTCTCGCCCTCACCATAACCAGCCTGTTCGATGGCTTGAGCAGATACTGATACTGCCCAAAGTTGGCACGGATCGATTTGAGGAATCGTTCCAGGGGGTTGTCTCCAACGACGCCAATCGAATTCGTAATCCTCAACGAAGGCACCAATCTTGGCGTACGTATAGCCATGTGCAATATCGCCAGGCTTTCCTTCAGTCCAAAAATGGTCAATCGGACCTGGCCAGCGTCCTTCTCGGATTTCTTTGATACTCACATGTGAGTCGATGATGTTCTGCCAGAACGCCGTCAAATCCTTGGCATCTGGCATCATGGCTGCAACACCAATGACAGCAATTGGTTCAAATGGACCCTGTTCAAGTCCTTCGCAAGGCTTTCCGTCATCGGTCGTAATCGTCATCGTTCCACCTCATACGTCCATAATGCTCTGCGGCACCATGGTGATTGAATAGCCAGCATCGACATGGATGCATTGTCCTGTGACACCTGCTGAAAGAGGGCTTGCAAGCCAAAGTGTTGTACCTGCTACATCGTTTTGATTGACATTCCGACGCAAAGGAGCATTGGCCTCAACGTGATCCAAAATTCGATCAAATCCTGGGATACCCGATGCTGCAATGGTTCGAATCGGGCCTGATGAGATGCTGTTCACTCGATGGCCATGTGGTCCTAAATGGCAAGCAAGTTCACGTGTCCAGCATTCAAGCGCAGCTTTCGCCATAGACATGATGCCGTAGGACGGTACGAATCGAGTCGAAGCGGCATATGTGAGCGTAATTGTCGAAGAACCTTGGCTCAAATGAGGCATTGCAAACTTGAGACATCGTTGCAATGAATTAGCGGAGATGGTCATCGCCGTATTGATATCTGCATCTTCAACGAAGAGAATTGGTCGATCGAAACAACTTCGTGGTGCAAAACCAATAGCATGAACCAAAACGTCAATTTTTCGTCCAGGATGTTCCTTTGCGAATTCATCAAAGAATTCCCTCGTCGTATCATCTTGTGCAACATCCAGAGGGTAAAATCCCTTGATGGCTGGAAGTTTATCCTTCAATTGGAAAACACGTGACATGAAACGCTTTTGATAGCCAAGGAAGAGGTCTGCACCAGCCTCAGCGAGTTGTTGACAAATGGCCCATGCAATCGAATCTTCGCTTGCAACTCCAAAAACGACAGCGGTTTTTCCCTTGAGACCTAGCATCCGCACCCCTCATTTAGCAGGTGTTACCGGGCACACCACGTCTTTGAGTATTCCCCTTATTTTCATGCAAAAGAACGGCTTCCAAGAGGTTTCAAAACCAGCGGACGGCGTTACAAATCATCAAGCATTGAATCGAGATCGTCAGAAAGGAACTCATCGTCTTCAAAATCCAAGTCGAAATCGAGTTCATCTTCATCTTCGATTTCGATTGGTGTTTCGACTGCAGCCTCGGTTTCAATCTTCTTTTTGGAGGAGCGATTCGAGACTCGTCCAATAATGACCAGAAGGAAGATGACGAACAAGACGCCTCCGCCAATTGCCCCGTAGAGTGCAAGGTCGTCGGTGCTTACTTCGGAGAGTCCAGCACCCAAACTTCCTGCTTCTGCTTCGGCTGCAACGATGATATCAAAGTCCACGATATCTTTCGAATCATCGAGTGTGCTGCTCGCCTCGATGACAATGGTGTTCCGAATTTCTGATTCTGCATCGCTTGGTGCGCGAATGATAAATTCAAGTTGTTCGGAAACGCCACCTGATTGAACATCTCTTGCGGCGAGGAAATCACCGCTTTGCAGGACAAAGCCAAGTTGTTCGAGTTCATTGGCATTGGTGATTCGAATTTCGATGGTATCGTCTGCATTTCCATCGTTATCGACTTGGAACGTGATGGAAATCTCTTCACTTGTTTGCATGTTTCGAGAGGATGTATCCGGAATGTCAAGTGTAACAAGTCCGTATTCCTTGATGGTCACATCGCCTGAATGGTTGGAAACTTGAGACAGTGGTGTGCCTTCAACGGGGATTGGCCCCCAAGCAGTGACGGTCGCTGTAATGGTGAATTCGTACTCAATCGATGCATCTGTTCGTTCATCGCAAGAGAACGTTACCGTGAAATCAGCTGATTCACCAGCATCCAACGTGAATGAATCTTCTGAAACAGCCATGTTCACATACACGCCATCCCACTCTTCAGTGATGTCGATATTCTCGGCGAGAATGGTTCCATCGTTTGTGACAGTACATTCAACGATCTCATCTTGATACGAGCCTGGTTTAACGTTCAACTCCGGGTCATCACCGCATTCAAGTGAGATGCTCCCCACCACACCTTGAGCCGAAGTTGACATCGGAAAAACGGTGAGGAGAAGAAATACTACGAGCAAGGTAGCCATCGCTCTTTCCTTGCCTGCCATGAACGTTCGATGTGGAAGAGTTTCATGAATGTGATGGATGAATTTTCAACAAGTGATAGCATTATTCAGCATCACCATACAAGGCATTTGGGACATCAACATGACATTTCCACAGTATCTCTTCGTCCATACCCGCTTCAATCAATTGTTGTGTTCTCTTTGGCACCGTTTTCGGGCCAAGAACGGCACCAGGGCGTCGAGGATCATCCATGTAATCGGTCTCAAGCATAAACCCGGTCTGATTCATTTCATAACTTGCGAGAAGTTGTTCAAGTGCTCCTTTTCCGACAAGAACACTCGAGGTTAGTCCCCGAGTAATCGATTCATCGATTTGAGGAGGTGAGTAATGCCGGATGAGTCGGTGCGTTGGAAGGTTCGCTCTCGCAGCCATTTCTGAAAGATCTCGATAGGTCGATTCCAACTCGCCTTCGACGTGAAGTTGGAGAGGGATTCCTTCTCGTGCTGCTAGCACCATGGTTTCCTCAAGCAGTTGGTTGGAAAGATTCCAAACCTCATCAGACACGTCCCAATGCGGTCGACCAACTTCACCAATAGCGTGTGCCTGACCCTCTTGAACAAACTCGAGTGCAGCATCAATGCTGTCTCGATAGTTTTCGCAAGCCCGTTCGATTCCTTTCTCACCGTCTTGTTCCATCCAATTGATGAATTGATGAGCAAAGGCTGCTGGATGGGGTCCAAGAACGACGCGAACATGGAGATCATGCTCCTTTCGAACTTCATCGGCCATGGCAATGGTATCAGCATACGTTTCTCGATGCTCGTTCAGTGAGGTGGGAGGCGATGAAAAATCAGGACAGTGTACCAAGACAAGGTGCGTTCCGCCAACGTTCTTGAAATCTCGAGCTGCTTCCAAGAATCGACCCTTTCTGTTCAGGTGAAAATGGTTGTCGAGAATCGGTCCTTTCCAAGGCCGTAAAGCATCAACCATGCTGATTCCTCAGAAGTTTGCGATTCCTAAATCCTTGAACTTGGATTGCCAATAGACGGCAGCCATTGCAACCATCTTCGGATGTCGACCTTCTGTGACCACACATCGTCCATTCCCCCAAATATGGAGAACTAAATCGTGTCGCTCATCCTTGATGATTCCACAATCAAGACGATCATCATAATGCCCTTCTCCTGCACCAAGTTGTCCAGTAATGGATTGCACCTTGATCGGTGTATTGAAGAAGAACGAAGCAATAATCGGACCTAATT